>OCOJ01038655.1_pt4 | contig 13751 bp, 14 predicted proteins | sample 1539251 | NCBI WGS metagenome assembly OCOJ01 (sample SAMN01911457, study PRJEB22624) | soil metagenome | biome: Soil | place: Malaysia | collected 2012-04-30 | depth RA_metagenome m | reverse complement strand
CAGCATCGTGTAGCGCGTCTCCTGGTAGGCATATTGCTTCAGCGGGATGGAAGGCGGCCGCGAGTCGAGCTGGAAGGGATTCTTCCCTTCATTCCGCAGCGCCGGATTGTAGCGGATGAGCGGCCAGTAGCCGCTCAGCACGGCATTCTTCTGCTGCTCCATTCCGTGCACCAGATCGAAGCCGTGAGCAATGCAGTGGCTGTAAGCAATCAAGATGGAAGGCCCGGGATAGGCCTCGGCTTCGAGAAAGGCTTTGACCGTGTGCGTATCATTCGAGCCCATGGCCACTCGAGCCACGTACACGCTGCCGTGCGCGATGGCCTCCATTGCCAGGTCCTTCTTCGCCACCGGCTTTCCGCCCATGGCAAATTTGGCTACCGCGCCTCGCGGCGTGGCCTTGGACATTTGCCCGCCCGTGTTCGAATAGACCTCCGTATCCAGCACAAGAACGTTCACATCGACGCCGGAGGCCAGGACGTGGTCCAGGCCCCCATACCCGATGTCGTAGGCCCAGCCGTCGCCGCCGACAATCCAGACGCTCTTGCGCACCAAAGAGCCGGCCACGGCGGCCAAGTCGCGCGCTTCCCGCGAATCGATTGTGCGGAGGCGCTCCACCAGTTGTGCGACGCGCGCGCGCTGTTCCTCGATGCCCACCTCGGTGGACTGGTTCGCCTCGAGCAATCCGGTGGCGAGTTGATCGCCGATCGCCGGAGCCAGGCGCTTCACCAGTTCCCGCGCGTATTCGGCCTGCTTATCGAGGGCCACGCGCATCCCCAGCCCGAACTCGGCGTTGTCTTCAAACAGCGAGTTGGACCATGCCGGGCCCAGGCCCGCGCTGTTTTTCGTGTACGGCGTCGTGGGCAGGTTGCCGCCATAGATGGACGAGCAGCCCGTGGCGTTGGCGATGATGGCCCGGTCGCCGAACAGTTGCGTGAGCAGCTTGATGTAGGGCGTCTCGCCGCAGCCGGCGCATGCGCCGGAGAATTCGAACAGCGGCTCGAGCAGTTGCACGTCCTTCACCAGGTGGTGCGCCAGACGGCCACGGTCGAAATCCGGGATATTCAGGAAGAAGTCCCAGTTGCGGCTTTCCGGCTCGCGAAGCGGCGCCTGGGTGACCATGTTGATGGCTTTGTGCTTGGCCTCGCTCTTGCTCTTCGCCGGGCAGATTTCCACGCATAGGCTGCACCCGGTGCAGTCCTCCGGGGCCACCTGGAGGGTGTAGCGCAGGGACTCAAGGCCACGCCAGCGCGGTTTGGTCGATTTGAACGTGGGCGGAGCGCCCGCGAGCTGCGAGGAATCGTACACTTTCGCGCGGATGACGGCGTGCGGGCAAACCAGAACGCATTTGCCGCACTGGATGCAGAGTTCCTCGTCCCACACGGGAATTTCCTGCGCGATGTTGCGCTTCTCCCACCGCGCGCTTCCCGTCGGATAGGTGCCGTCCACCGGCATCGCGCTCACCGGGAGCGAGTCGCCGTGGCCGGAAATCATGGTGCCGAGCACGTCGCGAACGAACGCGGGCGCGGCTTCCGGAACCGCCGGAAGCACGTCGAACGTGGACGTTACGGCTGCAGGAATCTGCACTTCATGCAGATTGGCGAGCGTCTGGTCCACGGCCGCCCAGTTCTTCTGCACCACAGCCTCGCCGCGCTTCCCGTAGGTCTGCTGGATGGTCTTTTTGATTTCGGCGATGGCCTCATCGCGCGGCAGGATCCCGCTAATAGCGAAGAAGCACGTCTGGAGGATGGTATTCACGCGCGAGCCCATGCCCGTCTCGCGGGCCACGCGATAGGCGTCAATCACAAAGAAGCGCAGCTTCTTGTCGATGATCTCTTTCTGCACCTTTCGCGGCAGGTGCGCCCACACGTCCGCCGGGCCGAAGGGCGCGTTGAGCAGGAACACAGCGCCGGGGGCCGCGCTTTCGAGCACGTCAATGCGGTCCAGGAACTCGAACTGATGGCAGCCCACGAAGCTGGCGCTTTGAATCAGGTAAGTGGAGCGGATGGGATCGGGCCCGAAGCGCAGGTGCGACACGGTGACGGAGCCGGCTTTCTTCGAGTCGTAAACGAAATAACCCTGCACGTGGTTCGGCGTGTCAGTCCCGATGATTTTCACGGAGTTTTTCGTGGCGCCCACGGTGCCATCCGAACCCAGGCCGTAGAACACAGCGCGCACCGTGCGCGGTGACTCCGTTGAGAATCCGGGATCGAAGGCCAGGCTGGTGTGCGTGACGTCGTCGAGAATGCCGGCGGTAAAGTGGTTTTGCGGCTGAGGTTTTTTCAATTCGTCGAAGACGGCCAGGGCCATCGCCGGGGTGAATTCCTTGGACGAGAGACCGTAGCGGCCGCCGGTCACGCGCGGAAGGTTCGCAAACTTGCTTGCCCCCGATTCGGCGAGAGCCGTCACCACGTCCACGTAGAGCGGTTCGCCCACGGCGCCGGGCTCTTTTGTGCGGTCGAGCACGGCGATGGAACGGACGGTAGAGGGAAGCGCGGCCACCAAGGCGTCTCCGGCGAACGGGCGATAGAGCCGGACCTTCAGCAGGCCGACCTTTTCACCCTTCGCGAGCAGCGCCTCAACGGTTTCTTCCACTGCGCCGGCAGCCGATCCCATCAACGCTACGACCCGTTCCGCATTGGGCGCGCCTACATAGTCGAACAGGTGGTACTGCCGGCCGACGCGGGCCGCGAAGCGGTCCATCACGTCCTGCACAATTGTGGGGCAGGCGCGGTAGAAGGGATTGCAGGCCTCGCGCGACTGGAAGAACACATCGGGGTTCTGTGCCGAGCCACGAAGGACGGGATGGTCGGGCGACAGGGCGCGTTCGCGGTGGTGGCGCACGCCGGCTTCTTCCAGCAGGACGCGCAGGTCATCATCGCTCAGTTCGGCGATGCGATTGATTTCGTGCGAAGTCCGGAAGCCGTCGAAGAAGTGCAGGAAGGGCACTCGGGAGGCCAGCGTAGCGGCTTGCACAATCAGGGCAAAGTCCGCAGCCTCCTGGACGGAATTAGAAGCCATGAGCGCAAAGCCCGTCTGGCGGGTAGCCATCACGTCGCTGTGATCTCCGAAAATCGAGAGCGCGTGCGTGGCCACGGAACGCGCGGCCACGTGGATCACCGCGGGCGTCAGCTCCCCGGCGATTTTGTACATGTTGGGGATCATCAGCAGAAGCCCTTGCGAGGCCGTGAAGGTGCAGCCGAGGGCGCCAGTCTGGATGGCGCCGTGCAGGGCGCCGGCTGCGCCCCCTTCGCTCTGCATTTCGATGACGCGCGGAACACTTCCCCAGATGTTCGGCTTGTCTTCCGACATCCATTGGTCGGCCAGTTCGCCCATGGGCGAGGAAGGAGTGATGGGATAAATCGCGATGACCTCGTTGAGGCGGTAGGCCACCCAGGCGGCGGCCTCGTTGCCGTCCACAACTAGCTGGTGCTGCGGCATGCGTAATCTCCTCTCTAAACAGCCTTTATGCGCCTGGAAGAGGGTTTGCCTCTGTGACAAACGTCACAGCCGTCTGTGAGCCGCCGGGAGGCCGCAGAGTAGGCGGACCGGGGGACGCGCAAGTGCCGAATTGGGACGAGCATGGCCGATGATCCTATCCGCTTTCCTTCCAAGGGGTTCCCCACCTTGCCGCCAGCGGGAGAGACGGCGCGGATCCGTCTGACCGCAATAACGCCAGTCGTCTGGAAGCCTCTCGCAGCCTGTACCCGTGCCGGTGGAAGGAGTAGCCTAATGCCGTTCCGACTTCTTTTGGCTAGCTCAAGGGATAGCGGAACTGCCGCTCGCTCCCAGATTCAGGCAGGCCCGCCCTTGGCCAAGAGGTTGGAAGCGGACTGGTCACCCGTACACACACGAGACGCATTAGTTTTTGGGCCGGAAGATGGGCATCCGCACTTTTGTGTTGGTGGGGCGCGGAGCGGCCGGAACGTATGGACGGTGCTACCGGATGGGTTGTGGTGTTCTCTTTAGGCGCGGCATTGGACTACAATCCTGATAGATGCGGAACGGGAGGTGGGCTATGCGCCCAGACCGTGTTGAAGTCTCCTGGGAAGCGCAGAAATCAAAGTGGCTGGTGCGAATCGTCAGCGGCGATGAAGTCATCCGGCGGCTATTTGATGCGCGCAAGGATGCAGACGAGCAGACGCTGCGGACTACGGCGCAAAAGACGGTGAAGGAAGAAGGCTACGACGCCGACGTGGCCCTGATCAGCGTGCAGAAATAGCAGGTGCCGGCCGCGACGCCAGCTCACGCGAAAGCTCCTGTGCAGCCGTTAGTTATTCGATATTAGTGTGACCGGCTGCTGGCAAGGCCGGGCTCGTGGCGCAGCACCGAATAGACCCAGGGGATGCCGACGAGTCCCGGAGCCACATGGACGTCCACGGCATCGCCGGGACGGAAACGTGAATAGTCGTCTTCATCCACGGGGAGGCGTTCCAATCGGCCATCCGGGCGCCAGGAACGCACGATGAGGCGATGCGGGCGAACCAGCCCGGGCATCGTGAATTTGGAAACGACGTAGGTAACAGACACAACCGGCCGCGACGTATCAAACCGCCCATTGACGTAGAGCAGCACGCTCAGCAGCCAGGGCAGCGGCAACAGGCCGCGGAAGACGCGCCGCAGGGCCTCGAGCGACTTGCCGCGCCGGGCGCGCTGGTCCAGCACGATGGCCAGCAGCAGCGCAACCGCCGCGACCACGCCCAGAAACACCAGCATCAGGTCCAGCTCCAGCGGAGGGTAGGTCTGCGCCGCGGGCAGGAACGCAATCGTGCCCAGCAGAAAAATCGCGGTGAGATAGACCAGCCTCCGCCGGAACACGAACGTGGCCAGCTGCCCGGTCAGCCCGCACATGCCGCACGGCTCCGAGGGATTCTCCGCGCCGCAGTTCAGGCAGTAGCGCATCGGCTCCACGGACCCTCAGGAAACTGCGGGCAGCTCGGTAACGAGTTCGGGAACCTCGATGCGAACCGTGGTGCCCTCGCCGAGCCGGCTGGAAATCTCGAACCGGAAGTCGTCGCCATAGAGAAGCTTCAATCGCGCCTGCACGTTGGACATGCCGATGCCCTCCTGGTGGACGCGGGCCAGCCGCGCCTCCGTCATGCCCAGGCCGTTGTCTTCCACCACGATGCGCAGCCGCCCGTCGTCCAGCACCGTGCGGATAGTGATCACGCCGCCCTCGAGTTTGGGCGCCAGGCCGTGGCGGATGGCGTTCTCCACGATGGGTTGCAGCAGCATGGACGGCACGAAGATGTCGAGCGAATGCTCATCGATGTCCTTGGCGATTTCGAGTTTGTCGCGGCCGGAACGCGCCACCTCGATGTCCAGATAATCGTCCACGAAATGGAGCTCCTCGCGCAGGGGCACGAAGTTCTCCTGCTGACGTAATAGACGCCGGAGGATGTTGGAAAGTTTGAGGACCACTTCGCGGGCCATGTCCGGATCGGTGCGCACGAGGGCGGAGACGGTATTGAGCGTGTTGAACAGGAAGTGCGGGTTGATCTGGTTGGAGAGCGCGTCCATGCGCGCGCGCAGCAGCATCTGCTGGTGCTCCTCGAGGTTGGCTTCCACGCGGATGGTGTTCCAGATTTTGATGGGCGCGGCCACCGCGATCATTGAGGCGAACACCTCCGCGGCCATCGCCCAGCGCCGCTCCGCGGCGAAATAAAACAGCCATTTGCCGTGCACGGCGGCCCCGAGGGCCAGCCGGCCCAGCTCCAGCGCCACGATCCCGGCCAGCGCCAGCATCTCCCAGTGTTTCTCCAGCTCGCGGCCGCGTCCCCAGCGCCACAGGTAGCGCGGCATTCCCAGGAACGTGAACGGGCCGAAGTTCCACACCGCCTCGGTGTTCGGCATGGACTGCCGGATCATTCCGCCCAGCAGGCCCGCGAGCGCGGCGATCGGCGTCGAGAGCCATTCGTGATTGAAAAACGCGGGGAGGCTGATAATCGCGCCCCCCAGGACGCCGGGCACCCGCCCGCCCAGCAACCCCAGCACGAACGCGCCCTCCAGCGTCAGGTCGGCGAAGGGATAACCCAGCAGCCGCAGCATCACCCCGGCGGCCAGCGGCGGGGGGAAAAACAGCATCAAGCGGACCTTTTCATCGGAATCGCGCTGCTCGGTGTACAGAACCTTGCGGAAAGTGGCGGAGCGGGCAAGCAGCGCGGCCAGCGACGCCGCCAGCCCCATTTTGAAAAACAGCGTCAGCAGCAGCTCTTTGATGGAAAGCAGTCCCATTCCGAAGCCATGGGCGCGAAACTAACGCGCTCCAGCTAAGTTAGCCCAGCGGGCGGAGAGTGTAAAGGCGCGCCCTGCTATACTTGCTGTTTTCTCTATGAAGCGGAAACTATCTGGCAACAAGGCCCTGGGCAAGCCCCGCGGCTCCGCGCCGCGCATCGTTGCCCGGGCGAAACTGCCGTCGCGGTTCGGCCAATTCACGATTCTCGGGGTGGAGGGCCGCGGCCCGGGAGAAAGCGCGGTCGTGCTGCTGCGCGGGGATCCCGCTGCCGCCGGACCCGCGCTGGTGCGCATCCACTCGCAGTGCCTCACCGGGGACGTGCTGTGCTCGGAGCGCTGCGATTGCCGCGCACAGCTCGAATTATCCCTGGAGAAGATCGGCCGCGCTCCCGCTGGTGCGCTGCTCTATCTGCCGCAGGAGGGCCGCGGCATCGGCCTGATGAACAAACTGAAGGCCTATGAGCTGCAGGATCTGGGACGTGACACGGTGGAAGCCAACGAGGAGCTAGGGTTTTCCGCCGATGCCCGCGATTACGAGTTCTCCGCTGCGGTCCTGCGCAAGCTGGGAATCCGCGCTGTGCGGCTGCTCTCGAATAACCCGGAAAAGGTGCGGCAGCTCGAAGAGAACGGGATCCGCGTGGTGGAGCGCGTACCCTGCCAGCCCCGCGTCTCGCGTCGCACACGCGGCTACCTGCAAACGAAGAAGAACAAGCTCGGCCACCTGCTGGCGGGAGTGTGAGAAAGGCCCGGGCTACCGGCTCGCTGGCGCGAATGTTCCGGCTGCGGCGACGTCAACACCCACGGTTTTGCTCACGCGCAGCAGAAAGACGCTCGGATTCTTCAACCCCCATTGCACATAGGGCACGGTGAAACGCAGGGAGGCGGTCCAGCGGCTGCCTTCGAGTCTCACCGTTGCCGGCACGGTCAATTCGTGATCCGCGCCGTGGAGCGTGAAGATCCCGTGTACCTGCACCTCGGATTCACCCGTTGAGGAAAGTCTTCCTTCCAAGCGGTCGGGACGGAACGCGATGGCAGGATATTTCTCGCTCTCTAGAATTTCCGCGTGCATTTTTTTGTCGCGCCCGGCATCGCCGCTCGCGCCACTCGCGGCATCCACCACGATTTCGCCGCGGAGGGCGCCGCTGGCGCTCGTGTACTCGATGCGGCCGCGCAACGGCTGAAACGATCCGTGCACCGTGTGAAAGGTCGCGCCGAGCATGAAGTTTATTTTCGTGTCTACCGGATTCAGTTCGAAGACCAGGTCCGCAGGCGGGTTCTGAAGCACAGCGGCCGGAATTGCCCGCGCCGGAATGAGCGCAGCCAGGACAGCGAGCGCCAGCGCCAGGCCGCAGATGCGTGCGACTCGCGCGGCCCGCGGGCACGCGGCGTTCACGCCGTCACCAGGCGCCAGCCGAGACGCAGGCCGTTTACGGCATAGTCCATGGGCGAAGCGGAACCCACGTGCACGGCCAGCATGCGTGCGAACAGCCGCGGCTCGTCCGCAAAGGTTTGCATCACCCTGCGCCGCAACCTCGGCCGGCCGTCCATGACGAGCATGAGCCGCGCCATAAAGCCGGGGCGGCGGGAGAGCCGCCGGTGCGCCGCCTCGTACTGCGCCAGGTCGCCCGCGGCGAGCGCGTCCGCCAGCGCCAGGGCCTGCGAGAACGCGAGGTAGAGCCCTTGGCCGGTGATGGCGTCCACACCGCCAGATGCGTCGCCCACGAGCGCAACGCGTCCGCGAGACACGCGGGGCAGGCGAACGTTGGCGCACGTGGCGCCGCGTTCCTGACTCATCGGGCGGGCAGAGGCGAGACGCGCCACGAGCGATGGAAACCGCAGCAGCGCCTCCGCGATGCGCAGCTTCGGCCACCGCGAGAGCAGCGCTACGCACACTTCCTGCGGGCCCACCGGCGCAACATAGAACTGGCAGCCGTCGCCCCAGTGGACTTCCACCCGGTCCGTCCAGGGCGCGCGCGCATAGTGCCTGCGGAAGCCGAACCGGCGCTGCGGGGGCGAGGCTGGCTCGAGCCCGCTCCAGGCGCGCACCTTGGAATTTCCACCATCAGCCGCGACGATCCAACGCGAAGGGACTAGCTCCTGCGCCAGCTGTACCCCTTCGCGAGTAATGCCCGAAACGCTGGTCCGCCACAGCAGGCGGACCCCGCACGCGGCCGCATGCGCCGCCAGGATAGTGTGCAGCGCCGTGCGGCGGACCCCTAGCCCAAAGCTCGAAGCAAAGCCAGCCTCGACGGCTTGGCTGTCATTCACGAACCGAATCCCGCGGAACGGCCAGCCTTCTGAGTCGGGAATCTCCACGCCCAGTCGGCCGAGTGCCGCGAGCGTTTCCGGCATCAAACCTTCGCCGCAGGCTTTGTCCGCCCCTGGCGCGGATTGGTCGGCGAGGGTGACGCGGAAGCCCTTGCGGCGCGCGGCGATTGCCGCCGCGAGCCCTGCGGGACCGCCGCCAATTACAAAAACGTCTGTGCTCTCGGCCATGTGCATCCGCTCGCCTTTCCGCACGCGGTCACAGATTTGTTAGATGGGCTGTGCGGGCGTCACGTTGTGCATAGGAATGTCTCTAATCTGTCTCCTGGCACTATGTGGCCCGCTGGAATCGCAGTGCGCGGAGGAGCATGCCTTTGGCTGCCTTCTCGCGTCTGGAAGGAAGACAGGCCCTTTGCCCGCAGCGCGGGCTCAGTGTGCAAAGGAACGCCTGTCGCATGGCGGCCGTCAGCCGCCGCCCACGAATTGCACAACCTCGTATCGGTCTCCAGCGGAGACGGAGGTTGATTGCCACGCGCTGCGCGGAAGAATCTCCAGGTTCCGTTCGATGGCCACGCGCGCCGGGTTCAGTCCCAGATGCGCCAGCAGGCCGGAAACGGTCAGTCCCTCCGGAACTTCGCGCGGTTCACCGTTGAGTTGAATCTGCATCAATCCTCTTCGCCCGCCTTTGCTATTCCGGCCCCAGCAACACGGTAACAAATTCGCACAGGCATGCGAACAGCAGGTCCCGCGCGTGCCGGAATGCCTCGAGACGCTCCTCCGGCGTGCCCTCCACAGCGGCCGGGTCCGGAATACTGTAATGCACACGCACTGCACGGCCGGGGAAGCCGGGACAGGCCTCGCGAGCCTGGTCGCATACTGTGATGACAGCGTTGAATTCCATGCCGCGGAATTCATCCACCGATTTGGAACGCAGGCCGGACGCGTCCACCTCCATTTCACGCAGCGCCTCGATAGCCAGGGGATGAACGGAACCGGGTTGGATTCCCGCGCTCACCACCTGGATGCTCTCTCCGGCCACATGCCGGAGGAGGGCTTCGCCCATCTGGCTGCGGGCGGAGTTGTGGGTGCAGAGGATCAGGACGCGTGGCACAGGCGCGGACATCGGCGGGGATGATTCTATCGGATTGCGCCCCAGCGGCGCATCTCGCGCCCCCGACTGGAACGAGTTGTAGCGCAGGGCGAAGCCCTGCGGTTTTCTCACTCGGGCGGGTACAGCACCCGTTTCCCCCGCACACGCGCCCAGGGCGTAAGCGTGTGGACGCGCGTTGTGGAGAGGCTGCTCAGCTCCTCCACGCGGATGTGGCGCACGAGCAGCGCATCGGCAATCAACGAGCGGTGGCATCGCCAGGGCACAGCCTCGGCGCACATCAGGGCCGCGGGACGCTTGCGCGCGAGTTCGATCAGCCGCTCCAGGTTTTCCGTGAATTCTTCGGTCTGCATGTAATCGGCGAAGCCGCGGAAGCTCGCATTGCGCCAGGCCATGTTGGGCGAGTCTTTGCGCGCGTGGCGCAGGCCGCCCAGCCCCTTCATGTGCCGGTAGCCGATTCGTGCGCGCCGCAGGGCGGCCCGGAGCGCGTCCTGATTGAACTGCGGATTGTGCCGTGAGCGCGGCACCGTGCGCACATCCACCAGCAGGCGGACGCCGTGGGCGCGAAGCAATGCGAGAAAGTCCGCAGTGGACCGCGTCGAGTGTCCCACCGTAAACACGACAAGAGGCGCGGAGCCCGGTTTCTCACTTTTGACACCCATCGACAGCTTCCTAGCGAGCGGGGAGAATTTTCACATCAGGAACCCGCAGCAGGCGCTCGTCCGCAGTGACCAAAGTCAGATCATAGAAGCGCGCCGTAGCCACCAGGTAGCGGTCGGCCGGATCCCGGTGTGGCAGGTGCACACGCGCCGCCTCCTGAGCGACGTCGAACGTGAGAACTGCTTCAAACAATCTCCCTCCCGCGAGGGAAGAGGAAATTTTGCCCCAGGCGTCTGTATTTGATTCCAATCTTCTTTTCTCGCAAAGCAGCAGCGCTTCTCCGACGCTGATCGGAGAGAGCCAAAGCTCATTCTCGGGATTCTCGAAAGCAGAGGAGACGCGGCGAACGAGCCGCGAAGGCTCGATGATTGCCCAAAGCCAGACGTGAGTGTCTAGAAGGAGTCTCAATCCTGGAGCGCTTCCCAATCGCTCTCGTCGGAGGCGGGAGAGATGATGTCGCCGGTAATCCTCACTTCTCCCGCAAGAGAGCCCAGCCAGGATGCGGGGCGCCCGCGGGGCGGAGGGGGCGCGATCTGCGCGACTGGCTTGCCAAAGCGCGTCACCAGGATAGGTTTGCGGGTCTTGCGCACCTGCTCCAGAACCGCCAGGCAGGTGGCCTTGAACTTCGAGATGGCAATCGTCTGCACACTCCAATCGTACCATGGTCAACGACCATGGTCAATCCCTGCACCCGCAAGGTCTCCTCGCGCTGCAGCGGCAAATGGCTCGAGGGCGCGGTTCCTGCCCCTGCGCAGGTACAATGGGGCGCGCACATGATCGTCCAAAACCTCTGGATCTATCCTCTGAAGTCTGCCCGGGGAATCGCGCTGCGGGAAATGCCGCTCGACTCTCGCGGCCCGGCCGGCGATCGCCGCTGGATGTTGATTGATGAGCGAGGCGTGATGCTCTCCCAGCGCGACCTGCAGCGTATGACGCTGATCACCGTGGAAACCGGCCCTGGTGGACTGCTGTGCACGGCGCCGGGCATGCCGCCGCTGCAGGTGCCAATTCCCCTCCCCAGCGACGGCCAGCGCCTTTCGGCTCGCCTGTTTGACGACGACGTGGACGTTCAGCTCGCCGCCGGCTCCGCGCACGCCTGGTTCACACAATTCCTGGGCGCGCCCTGCCGCCTCGTCTACCAGCCCGACGATGCATTCCGCCAGGTGAACCGCATTTACGCAGCCAAAGGCGTAGGCGTAAGTCTCGCGGACGGTTTTCCGTTGCTGCTGATTGGCCAGGGCTCGCTCGACGATTTGAACCGCCGTCTGGAACATCCGGTCGAAATGCGGCGCTTTCGCCCGAACCTCGTCGTAGAAGGCGCGGAGCCGTTTGCCGAGGACACCTGGCGGAGAATTCGCGTCGGAGAAGTGAAATTCAATCTGCTGAAACCCTGTGCGCGCTGCTCGATCCCCACAGTGGACCCCGAAACGGGCGAACCGGGCAAAGAGCCGATGCGCACGCTGGCCACCTTCCGCCGCCGCAATAACGACGTCTTTTTCGGCTGGAACATCGTCGCCGTCGTACCGGGCACGGTCCGCGTGGGCGATCCGGTAACCGTCCTCGCGTAGAGTCGCTCCAAAACCGTACCGCCCCGCGCCACACTCCGTTTTTCGGTTTTCGGTTTTAGTTTTACGGTTTTACAGGCGTGAGTCTTGCCGTGGGCGGCTCGGTGATGGCGCGGCGAATGGCGGCGAGCGGAGCATCGTCGCGGAAGGTGATGTTCCTGCCGTTGGCGACCACTCCCAATTCGCGCCACAACTGATCCAGGTCCACCGGAGCGGGCGCCGCTTTCATCTTCTCGTACAGGCCGGCGAGCACGGTCGTGCGCGTGGCTTTATCCCCGGTGGAGAATGCGCGCTCGATGGTCCAGTGCTGGTCCATCGTGCCGCCCGCGGCAACGATTCCGCGCAGGGCATCCTCGAGGCCCATGCGGTTCTCGGTGGCGCGGCGGATGCCCAGGTCGGCCATCAGGCAAAAAAGCGCGCCGCCCCAGTACGTGCGTCCCCAGGTGTGCGTGTGGTCCAACCCCCGGTCGCCTGGTCCCGGCTCGCCCTGCGGCAATCCCTCCACGAGTTGCTGCCACACGGAATTCACCGTGATCTGCCCGTCCTGCGCGCGCCCGATGGGTTCCACATACGTGGCGATGCCTTCTTCGATCCAGTGATGCTCGTCGGCCATGGCCGGAAAGCCGAGATGGACAAACTCATGCGTCATCATCCAATCGTCAGCCAGTTCTTCGTCGGTGGTGTGCTCGCCCACGGAGATGCGCGTGGTGAGAACGCGGGAATCAGGGAAGAACGTGAAGCCGTGGAAAATGCCGTTACGTCCCGGCGCAGGGCGCACGTTCACTTCCGCTCGCCCGACCGGAAAGCCGCCGTAGTACATGGTCACGGCCCGACCCGCGCGCGTCACCCAGGCATACAGCCGCTGCGACGGAATATCTGTGTGCCCAGCTACCAGGTTGACGGTGATGGTGGCGCCGCCGATCTCGAGCTGCCGTGACTCCGCGACGATATCGCCGCCGGAAGCAGCTCGCACATGGGCCGGGCCTTCGGCCATTCCGGAAACGAAAATCGCAACCAGTGCCAGGCAAACCGCAAAACCGGCCGCCACGAGCGCTCGCGCGCTAACACCCGGTTGTCTATGAGTCCTATGTGTACCGATCGCGGCCACGATATTTCGATGGATGCGTGCGGCCCGTCGCGGGTTTCTTCACCTCGCGCAGCCGCGCGCTTGGAGAAGCGTTCTAGGGCGCTTTCTTCTTCGCCGGAGCCGCGGCCAGGCTGTTCAGCTTCTCCTGCGCCAGCGCGCGGTAGGGCGTGTCCAGCGCAGCGGCCTGTGTGAACGCCGTGCGCGCCTCCGGCGTGCGCTTCAAATTCAGCAGGGCGAACCCCATGCGGTACTGGTTGCGGGCATACAGGAACGGTTCAGCTTTCAGCAGCGGCGCAGCTTTCTGGAACGCTCCGAGCGCCGCAGCGTCATTTTTCTTCTGGATGGCCACCTGGCCGATGGACGACCAGGCCATTCCCTGCTGCACGGAAATGCGCCCAGTCCACTGCTCGTCGGTTGTGCCGGCGGGCTTCTGCGCTTTGGCGATGAGGTCGAGTGCCTTGTGGGCGTAGTCGTCGGCCTGGTTCAGGTTGACGCCGCGTTCGCTTCCGTCGTCGGCCAGCAGCAGGAGCATGGNGGCGTAGTCGTCCGCCTCGTTCAGGTTGACGGCGCGTTCGCTTCCGTCGTCGGCCAGCAGCAGGAGCATGGCGACATTGTTGGGATCTTTGCCTAATACCTGCTGGGCGAAGCTGGTCATCTTCTCGTACTCGCGGAGGCGGCGGTAACTGTCGGCCACGAGCGTCTGGGCCCCCTCCGCATACGGCGAATCGGCGAAAGCGATGGCGTAGCGCTCGAGCAGCGTGGCCTGCTGTTTGGCGTCCTGCATCCCGCGCGCGGCATTGAAGAGCGAGCCGGACACGTAGTTCATGGCCTCGGC
>OCOJ01033613.1_pt3 | contig 13830 bp, 8 predicted proteins | sample 1539251 | NCBI WGS metagenome assembly OCOJ01 (sample SAMN01911457, study PRJEB22624) | soil metagenome | biome: Soil | place: Malaysia | collected 2012-04-30 | depth RA_metagenome m | reverse complement strand
AAGTCAGCAACCTCACTAATGCAACTACTCTCTCCGAGGTATTTCGTCTCAGGGGGTGTTGCGTCTCGGGTTGGGAGGTGCTCTTCGGGGAGGCGACGCTGGCCTCAATGCAAAGTACATGCCGACCCCGTCGGGGAAGTGTTGCTTCCGAGAGGCCAACATTTATTTTATACTCCAATGTGGCAGCCAAGTCTATCCTCGACGTCGCGCTGCCCAGCCTAAATCAACGACCGCGTCGCTCGCTTCTCCGTCAAGTCCTTCCATGAGAAGGCCGGTTAGTGTCAAGGCGATTTTTTCTTGAATCTTCTTTCTTTGAATCCGATCCCGTTCAGCCGGGCCGCCTCTGTCGCCTTCCTTCCATTCGCACTTCTCTAATTGATATGGGGAAAAGAAGCGCAGGACTGATGATGTTTAGGCGTCGTGACTCGCAGTTGCAAGTGCTGCTCGTTCACCCCGGGGGCCCTTTTTGGAAGAACAAGGACGAAGGCGCGTGGTCGATTCCCAAGGGGGAGTACGAAAAAGGAGAAGATGCGCTGGAGGCGGCGAAGAGAGAGTTCGAAGAGGAAACAGGAATCAAAGCGGAGGGAGAGTTCATTGCGCTAGGAGAGAGCAAACAACCGGGTGGAAAGGTAATCACAACCTGGGCGCTTGAAGGAGATTGCTCGCCAGCCGAAGTACGAAGTAACACGTTTTCGATGGAATGGCCTCCAAAGTCGGGCCGCAAGCAGGAATTTCCTGAAGTCGATCGCGCGGATTGGTTTACCTTGAACGATGCCCGTAAGCGTATCTTAAAGGGGCAAGTCATATTCTTGGATCGGCTTATGGATCGTCTCCACAGTTGCCGGACATCCACCGATTAATTCACCGCGAGAATGATGTCCAGGAGATGGATTAGCTCATTTCGCTGGTCATCAGGAAGAGTGGCTTCATCTCGAAGCTCTGATACGTAGGACGAAGTCGTTCGGTGTTGTAGTGCTCCTTCACATTGACGACTTTCTTGCTTGCTGTGACGGTTTCGATGGGCAGGTTGTCGTAGCGGCCGTTCTGGAGGACCACAAGCCGCCCATGGATGCGATGGAGCAGCAGGTCGAGAGCCAGGTTACCATAGGCCATGGGCACGATGGAATCGATGGCGTCCGGATCGCCGCAACGGACCAGATAGCCGAGTTTCTGGTTGATGCATTCCACCTTCTTGCCCTTGTTGTACTTTGGCGAATGTTGCGTAAGTTCCTCGGACACCAGATCGCCGATGCCGCCAAGTTTCTTGTGGCCAAAAGCGTCCGCAGCTTCCTTCTGGAAGATCATCTCCCCGCCTTCGAACATGGCCCCCTCAGAAACCAGGACAATGGAGTAATGGCTGGGATTGCGCTCGCGGTCGCGGGAGAGCAATTCCGTGAGGTGTTCGATGTTGAATTTGTGCTCGGGGATGACGCAGCGATTGGCGGCGCCCGCCATGGTCGGCAGCATCGCCGTGAAACCGGCGTAGCGGCCAAAGACTTCCAGGACCATGAAGCGTTCGTGCGAGCCCGCCGAAGTCCGCAGGTCATTGGTCATCTGAATAGTGCGAGTGATGCAGGTGCTGAAGCCGATGCAATAGTCCGTTCCGGGAACGTCGTTGTCCATGGTTTTCGGAATGGCCACGACGCGAACACCTTCCTGATAAAGCCGCACACCATAACTCAGCGTGTCGTCGCCACCGATGGGAATCATATATTCGATGCCCAGCCAGGCTAGGTTCTTCAAAACCTCCGCCGTCAAATCGTTCTTTTCCTCATTGAACTGGCCCTTAAGATGGTCCGGAACGCTGTTTTTGCTGACGCGTGCGGGGTTGGTGCGCGAAGAATGGAGGAAGGTGCCGCCGGTGCGGCCAGCGCGATTGACCACGTCTTCGTTCAGCCGCTGGAAGTTGTTCGAGTTGTCATACTTCTCGTCTCGAACGATATCCACGAGACCCGCCCAACCGCGGCGGATGCCGATGACCTCGTATCCTTCACGGAGAGCGCGGAAAGTAACGGCACGAATCGCCGGGTTTAAACCTGGGACATCGCCGCCACCGGTCAGAATTCCGATCACGCCTTTTCTTACGTTGATGTTAGCCATGTTGCAGGAGTCGCCTTAGAGTGGAGTCTCAAACAGACAATTATCCGCTGCACGGGAGAATTAGAAAAGGGGGTGCGTCACAAGTCGCGATCGCCGAACGATAGAACTAAAACAATCATTCGGTCCGAGCGGGGATGGCAGTTGCCGCGGCGAAAGGTCAAATCTCGATACGCGTTCCCAGCACTGTTAAGAACTTGGCCAGCCAAGCAGGGTGCGCTGGCCAGGCCGGAGCGGAAACCAGGTTGCCATCGACTATTGCTTCCGTCATGGCGACTTCGGCGTAAGTGCCGCCCGCGCGCGTCACGTCCGGAGAAACGGCGGGATAACAACTGCATCTCTTCCCTTCCAGGACTCCTGCGGCGGCCAGCACCTGAGCACCATGGCAGATTGCGGCGATGGGTTTCTTCGCCTGGGCAAAGTGGCGGACAATTTCGAGCACGCGGGGATTCAAACGGATATACTCCGGGGCGCGTCCTCCGGGAATGACGAGCGCATCGTATTCTTCCGCACGCGCGGATTCGAAGGTGGCGTTGAGGTTGAAGTTGTGGCCGCGCTTCTCGGAGTAAGTCTGGTCGCCTTCAAAATCATGAATGGCGGTGCGCACCACGTCGCCTGCTTTCTTCCCGGGACATACAGCATCCACGCTGTGGCCGACCATCACGAGCGCCTGAAACGGCACCATGACTTCGTAATCTTCGACATAGTCTCCCACAAGCATAAGGATTTTCTTGCGAGACATGACAAGCCTCCATAACGAAGGAAAGCATAACAAAGTCCACCTAGACTTTGCCTGTGACGTCTGGAGGTGATTCGTCCTCCTGAGTGCCGCGGGTCGAGCGGCGCCAAGGATCTCAACCGACCTTCGGCGCCTCATTCCTCTATTGAGGTCCTTCCGCACACACGGGCGCCGCGCCCCAGGAGACCGCCGGTAAACGTGGGTAGAGCGCCTGGTTACTGCGTCGCAGTCGATGCCGGCTGCGTATTCTCCTGGATAGTCAGCAGGTCTGTGCGCATTTTGTCCCACTCGCGCAGCATGAGGCCGCGGGCGGCAAAGAAGCGCCGGATCTGGGCCGAGTCCCAACGCAGAACGTCCTCGAGCACGGGCACAAGGACACTCATGGCGTTGTCGCTGAGCACCGTGCGGCGAGCCACTCGGGTAATGAACTTCTCTTCCGAAACAGCAATGGTGAGGCCGTCGTATTGATTAACGTGCATCATCACAGGCAAGTCGGAACTGCCATCGCCCATGTAAATGATGTGGTCGTGGCTGATCCCGAGCGCGGCACGAAGCTCTTCGAGGACAGTGATTTTGCCCCAGCCCGCGGACGCGCGGATGATCGATTCCACTTCCCCTGTGGATTCGTTGAACCGGAAGCGCGTGCCGAAGATGTGGTCCGGCGGAACGATGCCCTCAAGCGCCGACTCGATGATTTCCTGGGGCCCGGCCGAAATGACGTAGAAAGAAAACTTGTAGGCGTCCGAGATGCTCTCAAGTGACCGAGCAAACAGGGCGACGTCGTGCTTCAGCCGGATGCGCTTGCCGGTCTCAATGAGATGCTCGCGGCGCACACGGCGGAACCCGGGATCGTGCAGAATTAAATAAGACAACTCCGCACCTTGTTGAACGAAGCTCAGGTTGGAAAGGCCCTTGACCTTCTCGTCGAAGGAGTGAAAGCCGACAAGCTCGCTTAGAACGACACCCGAGTCGTTGAAGCTGAGCGTCCGGTCGAAGTCACTGGCCAGAAGATACTGCTGCGTCATAAGGGGTCCTGCTCCTCTTTCTGCCCGCCAGTTGCGGGCGCGAGCCGGGCTGACGGCTCGGAAACTCCCCACGCATACACGGTAACCTCAGGTTGAGGTGCCGCCGCACGAATAATTTTGATGTGTGCTATGCGTGGAAAAGGTGCACGTTTTGTTAATTATACATGAGATGTAAGAGCGCCGTAAGAGGTTACTAGGAAAGGGCTTAATTTTAAAGAAGCTTTGGAATGAGGGGGTTAGACGGGGGCTGCAGCGGAAAAATTCATGCGAAGAAAAAGCGATAACTTTCCAGAGGGTACTAAAACCTCCCTGAGGCCTGCCAACCAGCCACGCGCCCGGTCCAGCCAGCCTGTCGGTGTGGATGTGCCCTCGGCTGTGTAGGGACGCTCGACGGGCTCGTCCGTAACCGTGTAGAGCTGGCCGTTGCGGAGATAGAGACGCTGCGTTTCGGCATGATTCAGCGGTCGTGCCCCGCGACGGCCAAAAACGGCCAGCTGGTTGCCTGATTCGTCCACGGCGCGGTCGCGGTCGATGCCCTTGGAAATGGCGAGGGCTGGGCCCTTCGTGCGGGCTGTGGCGATGAGCTTCGGTGTCGGACGCGGGCTAAAACCGGAGAAGTGGGCGGGATCATCCCAGGGGGAGACGATTTGCAGGACGCGCAAGCCGTTTTTCCCATCTGCGACAAACGCAAAGGCACTTCCGGCGACCATCCCGATCTTCACGTCGTTGACATCATTGAGCTGGCCCTCCGCGGTGAAGAATTGATCAAGCTTGGGCGCCGCCGGATGTTCCACGTCGACGATGGCCAGACCCTGCTTACCCGCCGAGACATAGGCGTAGGTCCGAGCAACATAAATGTTGCGCGCATCCTCGAAGGGGACGAGAACGTTGGGCACCAGTTTTGGTTGCGCGAGGTCCGTGACGTCGAGGACTTTCATGCCGTCGCGGTCCACGACAAATGCGTAGCGGAATTGCACAGCCACGGCGCGAGGCTCATTCAGGAGAGGCGCGGCCAGCGTGGCGGTGACTCTCGGCGCGAGAGGATTGTCCAGATCGACGACAACGAGCGCTTTGTCCGTGAGGACATACGCAAACGTTCCCACGATGGTGATCCGTCGCGCGCCCGTGAGGACGCCATTGGGATTGAACGCCAGGGCGCGGTACAGGAGATTGTTTGTGGGATTGCCGTCGAGCAGCGTCCCGACACCCGGACTTTTCGATTTCAGGTCTGGATTGCCCACAATGACTAGACCTTCCTCTTTGTCTGCGACGTAGAGGAAGCCGTAGAGCAAATGGATGGGCTGCTCCTCGTTTTCGGGAAGGCGCGTGCGAAGCGGATCGACGCCAAGCGTTGTGGGGGAAGCAACGGCAACGGCATTTTTCGTGGGCAAATAAAATCTTTGTCCAAGCGGAGAGACCGGCGCGGCCGTGATTCGCTGCGAGAATCCTTTGTTATCGATGTCCGCGATGTCGTAGATGCGCAAACCGCCCTTGCCCGTGGCCGCGTAGGCGTATTCGCCGCGAGCCTGGATATCCAGCACGTTTCCTTCGTGGCCTGCGATTGCCGAAAGCTGCCGGTTGCGCGCGACGAAGCGCCGGAAATCATCCGGATACGCGACGCGCTGAAGGTCGCTGCCGTAAATGGCCTCGGGCTCGTCGTGCTCCGCAACCGCGACAGCCTCGAAGCCCTTGTCGCCCGTTGCGACGTAAACATACCGGCCCATGAAATTCATGAAATTGGTGCCCTGGAGCAGGAGCTGCGCCATCCACGCGTTATTGTCGTTCGCTGCGGAAACGTGGCAGTCAGAGCATTCCTTGGTTTCCTTCGCACGGACCGTGTGCGGAACAAACGTGCTGAAGGCCTGCCCCGAAAAGCCCTCAGCGGATATGGTCTGCTGCGTGTAGTAGAGCCATTCGCGATTGGCGTTTTGCGAGCTGACCAGAACCGCGCAAGAGGAACGCGCCGGGGCGATGCGGTGGCCCGTGACCGTGCCATCCACGCCGAGAAAATAGGCGTCGTCGCGCAGAACCTGGAAGTTGTAGCTGGTGTAATTCCTCGTGAGCAGGCCTTCGTTGTGCAACATGGGCCGGCGCGCGTTGGCGGTCATTTGCAGATGGCAACCAAAGCAGGTCGGCGTCCATGAAGTGTGGCACGCGTAACAGGTCATCGACGAGTTTCCGTGAGCCAGCGGCGTATCGTCGGCGGGCGCTTTCGAGAGAGCCAAACCATCCTTGCCCATCAGCTTGGCGCGAAACGATTTCATGCTGAAGTGCGAATTGCCGGGAGTGACCGTGTCTTTCGTTTGAACGATTTCCCATTCGGTTTTTTCGCCGGTCATCGAGCGCTGAAACAGCTTGTCGCCGCGCCATTCAAAGCGGCGCAATCCCCACGGAGTGCGCAGTGCGTCCAGAAGGCGTCCGCGCGTCTGGCCGGGGCGCAGCGGATCAGGAGCCGCGGGGCCCGAGGTTACCAGTGTGGCTTTCTCCCGTATCGTGCCGTGACAATCCACGCAGTCGATTTCAACCGCGGAGCGCGGCTCGCCATAAATCTTGCCGGTGCCGTGATTGTCCTGAGCGAAATGGCAATCGACACACTGCATTCCCTTCTCAAGATGAATGTCGGCGAGATGCACCGCCTTCTGAAAACGCTGCGGGTCGTCGAAAGCGATTTCTTTGCCGTCCTTATCGAGCCAGTTCCCTTTCCGGTCGTGCTTGTAGACGGCCCGAAAAACCCAGCCGTGCCCGTGAAAATCGGCGAACTGCGTCGTTTTCAGTTTCGTGTTGAATTCCGGGCTGCCGGTTTGCTCGAGGAATTTTTCGTCGCCCCAGAGGCCGCGCGCGGCGGCGGCTTCGGGATTGCGGAGAAAGGATTGGTAGCGTTCTTCTTCGCTGGGATTGTGCTGCTGAGCGGGATACATTTTGTCGGCATCGATCTCGTTGTCCCACCAGGTCAGCCCGAAATACGTGGTGACCATATTTGTGCCGGGGTGGACATGGCAGATCATGCACTGGCTGGAAGGAATCGCGCGCGTGAAAGCATGCTTGATGGGATGACCCGGCTCGTTTTTTGGAATCGTTGGGTCAGCAGAACTGCTGTAGCCGGAATGGCCGAACTGCGCGTAGGAGGCGGAGTGCGCCGGATCGCGGTCGTTGGCATAGATGACGTGGCAAGCGGAGCAGCCGCTAGCGCGGTAATCACCGGGATGATCATTCGTTCCCGGAAAAGAAAGAACGGGATCGAGTAGGCGGGTTTTTTGCAGGCCGAGAAATACGGGATCGGTGCGCAGTTCCGTCCCGAAGCCGCGATCGCTGAGTTTGTCGTCCGGCTTGCCGGGCTCTTCCTCGCGGGATGGGTTTCCAATTTCCGCCTTTTTGCGCCCACCGCGTTCGAACACCCGGAGGATATTGCCGGGCTGCGAAACTTCCCAGCGGTAGAGCGGCGTCAGTTCCGGGAGCACGCCCTTCGCCCGGGTTTCTTCCGGCGTGGGCGGCGGAAAGGTTTTGAGGGATTGCGGCTTGCCGTCGCGATCGTAGCTTTCCCCAAACCGCGTGTTTTTGGAGGGAATTCCGCCATTGTTGTAAAGCGCCGCACCCCAGAGAAATCCGGCGTGGGTCATCATGTTGGTGGAGACGGCGCGCGTTTCGCTGGGATGGCAGCCGGCGACGCCACAAGTTTCCGGGGCGACACGCAGGTCGCCGGGGTTCACGAACTTAATGTATTCCGCAGATTCCTTCAGCCATTTTGTGTACACGCGCTGCGGAATTGCGGAGCGGTTCTTGAAGGAAGGATCGCGCGGTTGCACGTGCGCCTTTTCTTTAGCCGCAGCGTATTCCGGAGAGGCGGAAGTTGTGCCCGGCACAACAGCGATTGTGGAATTGCCGCCATGACAATCGGTGCAGCCGAGATGCACGGCCCGCGAAGGATGCATGGTCGGCTCGTCGGTTGAGGTATGACAGGTGATGCAGCCCGCGGACTTGCGGCTAGCCTCTTCCTCCGATTGTCCCAGCAGCCGGCCCTGCAGCCCCTGAGCTGCGGCGTTGGAAGAAGGAGTCCGTGTCGCCACGATAAGCACGAAAACCGAAATCGCAAGAACACAGAAAGCCAGAACTTGCGGTCGGCTACTTTGATGGCCCGCCCAGAACCTTCTGATCAATTTGAGTGCTCGCGACATTCGCACACGCCTCAAAAAGTAAACTTCGCTAGCCCGAAAACAGAAAACTGCGTGCGGCCGGTATAGATATCTCTAAACCCTTGTCCTGGCTGAAGCATGGACGCTCCGCCGGTCAGAACGAGATTCTCGGAAAGTGGCGGCCGGTATTCCACGCCCATTCCGAGATCTTCGCCAATGGTGTGGTGAATCGGCGATTGAAATAGAAGATATTCAATCGGCTCGGTGCGCATGAAGCGTAGAAAATTGAAATTGGCGAAGCCCTTCAGCTTCGGCGTGATTTCGATGTCCGTGCCGGCATTCACAAGAAAAATTCCCGGGTTGACGAAGTTGGCCTGGCCTTCTTCCTTGCTCGAACGCATGTTGGGCAGGAGGCTGCCCTCTTGCGTGAGCGCGATGCCAGTGCCAGTCAGGCGAATAGCTTCGCGATTCCAGAAGCTGAAGAGCCCGCCGGCAAAATTCGGAAGGTCCACAATGGAGTCGAACCCGTGAGCGCGGTCGTCGCGCGGGTTCGCGTCACCTGAAGCGTAGAAGGTAGAAACACGGTAGCGGATCCAATCGCGGTCGAGGGAAAGCTCTACTGCTGCCATCTGCGCGTTCACCGTTACTCTGCGTCCGGCAATTGGATTAAAGGTGTCCTCACCCGCGGCCTCATAAAAAGCGTGCGTCAGGTTGAGGCGCTTGACGTGGCCGCTGCCAAGCCAGCCGAAATAGCCGACGCGGATGCCGTGTGGAATCGCGCCTACGCCCTGATTGATCACGTTGCCGATGGGAGCGGGGCGTACGAGAAATCCGTTGTCGTCGTAATGGATGCTCGGGTCGTCCTTATTCCAGGCGCCGACGAACTCCGCGGTGTAGCCGGGGAAGAAAAAGTCCTGGAGGTAGATATTCGCCAGAACCAACTGCTGGTCTCGCCGTTCGAACGTGTTCAGGCCGCTGTTGGTGTTTTTTTCCAGAAAGTTGAAGTACGCGGCGTTGTATTCGATGCGATCGCTGTGCAGGTCTCCGAACACGCGCAGGCCGGGTTGCTCGTCGACGAACAGGAAGCCGCGGAAATCGGCATTGAACTGTTGAATGCCGGCGCGCACAGAAACGAAATCGTAATTGGGGCTGAGGTCGTGGAGTTTGTATTCGAAAAACGCTTCCTGCAGGCCAAGATGGTCGTCAAAACGCGTGGTGCCCTTGCGGACATCAGGGCTCACGATGCCCAGTTCCTGAACGTTGAGGTAATTCAGGCTGGCTTCCGGAGTCACGCGTATGCGCCAATCGGCCGGCTTGAACGAAGTGTCGCCATGAAAAAGGTCAAAACTGAAACGGAAGGTCTGATCCAGAAAGAATTGGTCGCCGTTGCCAAAAAAGCCTGCGCTGCCCGGCTGCGCTGTGGTCACGCCGCTGGGCGTAGGCACGCGGCGGCCATCCACAAATGTCTCCGCCGAGCCTGTGAAATTCAAAAACACCTGCTGCCCGAAGACTTCGGGCCAGATCGGCTCATCGCCTTTCCAGCGGTTGCGATTGTAAGGGTCGTACCAGTGCGGCTGGGTGTAGATGTACTCGCCGGGCGCGGGGTAGCGACGGTAGCTCGGCTGCGGAAGCTCCCACCGGTCTGCGGTCGTATGAAACACGTCCGCCACAGGCGGCAAAACATCTGGCGCAAGCTCGAGAATGTAATTGGGATCGGCGTCCAGACGATGGCGCAGCTCACGATAGCTGCCCGTGGGCGGCGTAGCTGCTGCGGGCAGTGGCGGGCCGAGATCCGGCTGGCGAGGCAGTCGGGAGCGAAATTCCGTGACCACCGATGGCACGAGAAGAATCTCAAGCGTCAGAACCTCATTTGCATTCAACAATAGTGCGGGAATGGACAGAGCAGAATACCCAGTCGCTTCCACGCGCAGCTCATAGGATCCGGGTGTTAGTGGAAAGATGCGAAAGACGCCGTCGCCAGAAGTGACCGAGGAGATCTCCTGTTTGGATTGCGCGTTGCGCAGCAGGATTCGCGCCGCTGCGATTGGACGTGAGGGTGCTTGCGCCGAAGTTTCGCGCACCGTGCCATCGAGCGCGGCCGTGGTCAACGCCTGTTCCCGGGGGATGCGCTTCGGAGGCGTGGGTTCTCTGGAGATGGTGACCCTCGGTTCCTGCCGAGAATCCTGTGACTGGGCATGCACCAGGGAAGCAACAAACGAGCTCAAAATAAAAAAGAAGGCAAGCCCCAAAAGAATTATGCGCAATCTGAGCGAAACGAAACAGTGCATGCAGTTAGGTCGGCCAAGAGAAAAATGGCTTCACAGTCTCCGTTAACTACACCGGATTCGGCGCGAGGCAGCAACCATTTTCCGCGCCGGGTGCGAATAGTCGATAACGTCCCTCCGGCGGCTCCGGGGTCACCGATTGGCAGCAAGTGCGAGAGAGTCAGTTGTTGCCGGTTTCGAGCGTATGTTACGAACAAAGTAGCTCATGGAGCATACTCTTCGAAAACCTGTGGAATCGCGCCACGCTTACGTGCAAAGACGGCAGACGATTGCCTTCGGCATGATTCTGGCACTGGTACTTGCCGCAGCGCTGGCCATTCTGCTGGCGGGCTGCGGCGGAACTACGGCCACCACGAACGCCACGACACCACCTCCGGCTGCGACGGCATTGAGCGCATCTGACGTCCAGAATATTGTGCAGGCCGCCGCGCAGGCCTCTGACGCAACAAGCATGGTGATCGGCGTGGTCGATCGCGGCGGAAGCGTTCTGGCCGTATACCGCAAGCCTGGTGCAGGCGCGAGCGCTACAGGAAATTTCGGCGCCAGCGTCGACATAAATGATCTGGCGGTGGCCCTGGCTCGTACTGCCGCCTACTTCAGCAACGACCAGGCGCCCCTTTCGTCACGCACCGTGCGGTTCATCAGCGGCATTCATTTCCCTCCCGGTGTCACCAATGCAAGCAACGCCGCGCTCTACGGAATTGAAAACACCAATCGCGGGTGCACCCTGACGACCAATTATCTTCCGGGTCAAGCGCTGCAGCCTTCGCTGGCGCTCGGCGGCGGTCCCGGACTGGGAATCATCACCGGCAAAGCGGACCTCTACGACAGCGACCCGAACGCCGTGAATCCCGGCGGTGTGCCCATCTTTCGAAATGGTGTGGTCGTCGGCGGAGTCGGCGTCACTGGGGTTTCCCCGGATATCGCCGAATATGCAGCATTTACCGCCGCAACTTCGAATGGATTCGGGCCAACACCTGCGCCACCCGGCGTGGTTTTCATCAACGGAATTGCCCTGCCGTTTGTGAACCAGGCGACCCCTCCCGCAGGTGCGAATCCCGGTACGTTCACGGGAACGTTTCTCAACGGGCCGACCGCCAGCGCGGGACAGCCGCCCGAAGGGGATCTGGTTGCTCCCGCCGCGGGGCCGCTGGGGGGACTCAGCGCCTCGGATGTGCAACAAATCCTGAACAACGCCGAGGCAACCGCGAATTTGACGCGAGCAGTCATTCGCCTTCCGATTGGCTCGAGAGCACGGATGGTGATTGCCGTAGCCGATCTCGACGGCGCGATTATCGGCCTTCGGAGGATGACCGATTCCACGGTCTTCAGCGTCGACGTGGCAGTGACCAAAGCGCGCAACATGGTGTACTTCAACGGTACTTTGCGGACGGCGGCAGATTTGAACCAGGTGCCGATGGGAACGGCGGCAACCAACCGCACCATCGGCTTCGGCGCCCAGCCGCTTTTTCCTCCCGGGATTGACGGCTCCGCCGCCGGGCCTTTCTTTAATTTGTATATGCAGGACGTAGCCAACCCCTGCACGCAGGGATTTGAGAGCGGCCCGCCAAACGCCAACAAAAGCGGCATCATTTTCTTTCCCGGAAGCGTGGGATTGTATCGCAACGGAGCGCTTGTCGGCGGGCTGGGGGTGAGCGGCGATGGCGTGGATCAGGATGACTACGTTACGGCCGGCGGGGCAGCGGGATTCGAAGCGCCTACGCAAATCCGCGCGGATCAAATTCTGATCGACGGCGTGCGCTTGCCCTATTTGAAATTTCCTCCCAATCCCACAAACTGACGGGGCCGTCCCGAATCGCGTCCATCGCGCGGGGCCGTCAGTTTTTTCGTTTGCAGCTGAGCGCCGTAAGGGCCTTTGCGAACTTGCGTAGGATTCCCGGCTTGGCCTTGCTGTAAACGAACTGCCCTTCACGTTGGCATTCGATCAAGTCGGCATCAGCCAGAATTTTCAAGTGATGGGAAACCGTTGCCGGCGTCACGCCACGCAAAGAAACGATCTCTCCGCAGTTCATTCTTCCCCGTGCGCTGATGGCTTCAAAGATACGCAGGCGGGTCTCGTCGGCCAAAGCTTTGGAAATGCGCTCGATCGCCTGGCGGTCNCATAGATGATTGGAGTGTAACGGAGATAGGACCCAGAGGCCAACTGGCGAAAAGGTCGCAGCCAAGAAAGTGTAACTTTTTATTTAGACGTTCATCACAATATCGAAGCTCAGGGCCGCGCTGGCGGCCAGGAAAGGGGAGGTTTTATGAAACGCCTGGAAGGTAAGGTGGCCGTCGTANACCGGCGGCAACAGTGGCATCGGGCTGGCAACTGCCCAACGATTTTTGGAGGAAGGCGCGAAGGTCGCCATCTCCGGCAGGAACCAGAAAACGCTGGACGAAGCGGTACGGAAACTGGGCAAGGATGTCCTCGCCCTGAAGGCAGACACCGCCCGGCCAACGGAAGTTGGAAAATTCCTCGACGCCGTGCACAAAAAGTTCGGCAAAATCGACGTTCTCTTCATCAATGCCGGTGTGGCGAAGTTTGCGCCACTGACCGAAACGCCCGAGGTGCTCTTCGATGAGCAGTTCGACATCAACATCAAGGGCGCTTATTTTACGATTCAGAAGGCGGTTCCCTACCTAAACGAGGGCGCTTCCATCATCCTGAATACTAGCGTTGCGGGAAGCACAGGAACTCCTGGAACAAGCGCCTATTCGGCGACGAAGGCAGCGTTGCGGTCATTGGCAAGAACTGTGGCCGCCGAACTGGTCGACAAAAATATCCGCGTGAACGCCGTGGCACCAGGCCCGATTGTCACGCCGATTTTTGGCCGCACGGGCCTGCCACAACAAGCCGTCGATGAATTCGCAAAAGAAATTCTACAAAGTGTGCCGATGAAGCGCTTTGGGCAGCCCGAAGAGGTTGCTGGCGTTGTGGCGTTCCTCGCTTCTCCCGATTCGTCCTATGTAACGGGCGTGGAAATCAACGTGGACGGAGGCCTCGGACAACTGTAAGCGGCATCGTCGTGTCAAGGGAAAGAGGGGACCGGCCCAGGGTCTCCTCTACTCTTTTGCGGCGGAAGGATCAGGCGAAGCGGCGACATCCGCGTCCAGAAACCATTTCTGCCCTGTGTCCCCCGGTGCATAACAATTTCCGTCGGCAGCGTATTTCACAGTGCAATGTGCGGTGCGCTCTTTTCGCCGTGGGGACTGCGCGTATTGCCAGACCGCTGCTCCCGTGAATCCACTTTCCGCCACCGGTGGCGGTATTTGCAGAAAGCTGCAGCCCGGCGCGGGCGGACATGCGTCGTTGAACACCCAAAAGATCAGCTTGCGCCCAGCGAGCTGATCTTGCAGGTCCTGCGCCGTGGTGATGCTCACGCCTCCACCTTCGTCGACTGGCACAGCGGAACAATACACACCTGCGCGAAACCTTTCCTGCGCGAGCGTATCGATCCACGCATGCACATAGTCGTGATAGACAGCAGAGAGCCGGCCACCTTCCTCGATATCCAGGAAAATCACCGTCCCGGCGGGAAAACCTTCCTGGC
>OCOJ01038902.1_pt1 | contig 13831 bp, 6 predicted proteins | sample 1539251 | NCBI WGS metagenome assembly OCOJ01 (sample SAMN01911457, study PRJEB22624) | soil metagenome | biome: Soil | place: Malaysia | collected 2012-04-30 | depth RA_metagenome m | reverse complement strand
CTTGTCCGCATTCGCCAGCAACAGACTGACTTGCCAAATCTCCGTTTCGCTCAGCCGTCCTTTGAATCCCGGCATCCCCGTCAAGCGAATGCCATTCTCCACCTTCCAATACGTTTCCGATGCCGGGTCATCGGTAACGCCCACTCCCTGAAAAAGCTGCGGCGGCCGCGGATACATTCCCTCGGCAATGAACGATTTCGGTTCGCCCGGCAACCCGTGGCATACGACGCAGTTTTTCTTGTATACCCCTACGCCACTCAAGTAGTTCTTTTCGTCCGCCGCAACGAGCGCATCCCCGACTCTCTGCTTGTCGATGTGGGCGTTCAGCGCCATTTTCGCAAGCCTGTTTTCAAACGGCATCGGCGGATCCGTCGTCGCGGCCGGAGCCCGCCCCGTCGAAAAATAGAAATAGACAAGAACTCCGACCAAGAGCACTCCAACCACGATTCCGATCAGCAATCCCTTGAACATGTCCCATTCTCTCCGCTTGTTTGGTTTTTTCTGTCACTCACCCAACTCGATCGCTCGCGCAATAGTTTACGTACTCCCGCCCTATCCTCCCACCTCAAAATGTCCACCGTAAAATAGCGCTCGGCACTGTTTTAACTCTGCATTTACATATTCTCGGACCTTGCCCTGCAACTCACCCGGCGCCACCCTTATTCAGTAACCAATCCTCCCTAGAAACCGTCATAATCTATGAGTAGGCCGCAATTTCCGGTAGGCTGCCAACGGTCGACGGAGCCGCGCCTGCCGTTTTGCCGCACTTGGACCTTATCCCGGCAAAATCTGCTCGCTCTGAACTGTTCTCAGATTGGGGTGCAGGAATGGGGCATCTAAAGTCCATGGACTTGCCAGAACCGCAAGCGGGTGGTTCCTCCACAGCGCATCCCGCCAAATCGCGTTGGTGGCTCTGGGTCGTTATTTTCGTCGTGATCGCCGCCGGGGTTTGGTATTACCGTGGTTCTCGTTCCACAAGCCAGGCCGGAGACGCTTCAGCAGCAGCTCCTTCCGGGAAAGGCAAAGGCGGTTCCGGCGCGGGCAGCTTCGTGATGCCAGTGGTGGTGGCCGCCGCGCAGAAGGGCGATCTGCCTGTCTATTTCAATGGTCTCGGCACGGTCACCGCTTTCAATACCGTCACCGTCCGCAGCCGCGTGGATGGCGCTATTGTCAAGGTCAACTTCACCGAGGGGCAATTCGTGCACCAGGGCGACTCGCTCGTAGAGATAGATCCGCGGCCCTATCAGGTGCAGCTCGAGCAAGCCGAAGGCCAACTCGCCAAGGATCAAGCGCAGCGCAAAGACGCCGAGGTCAATCTTGAACGCTACCAAGAGCTGTTTACGGAAGGCGTCATTCCCCAACAACAGCTCGACACGCAGCGCGCCCTGGTCGGGCAATTTGATGGCGCCATCAAGGCCGATCAGGCTGCCATCGACAATGCCAAACTTCAGATCGTCTACGCGCACATCACTGCTCCCATCAGCGGCCGCGTAGGGTTGCGCCTCATCGATATCGGGAACATCGTTCACGCTAGCGACACCAACGGTCTCGTCGTCATCACACAACTCCAGCCTATTGCGGTGATTTTCAGCCTCCCGCAGGATCAGCTCCCGCAGGTCGCTGCAAAGCTGCGCGCTGGCGCTCAACTCACCGTCGATGCTTACGACCGCGACGACACCGCCAAAATTGCTTCCGGCAGGCTCGCCACCATCGACAACCAGATTGATCCCACCACGGGCACTTACAAACTCAAGTCCATCTTCAACAATGACAAGAACGAGCTTTTCCCCAATCAGTTTGTAAACGTCCACCTGCTGGTCGACACCAAACGCGATCTTCTGATCATCCCCGCGGCTGCTATTCAGCGTGGCCCCCAGGGCACCTATGTCTACGTGGTCTCAAACGGAAATGTCGCCAACATCCGAAACGTCACCGTGGCTCAAACCACCGGAAACAACGTGGGCCTCAGTTCTGGTCTTAACGCGGGTGAAATGGTCGTAATCGATGGGCAGGACAAACTTCAGGATGGCAGCAGAGTCAATACGCGCACTTCCACGGGGACCACCGCCGGCGCAACCCAGGGCACCTCAAGTCAACAGGCCGGGGAAAGGCCCGCCCAGTCAGCAGACACCGCTACGCGGAAGTCTGGAGGCTCGAAGCGATGAGTCCGTCCCGTCCGTTCATTCTGCGGCCCGTCGCCACCACCCTGCTCATGATCGGCGTCATGCTCGCGGGCTTCGTGGCCTACAGGCAATTGGCGGTTTCTGCGCTCCCCCAGGTGGATTACCCTACGATTCAGATTCAAACGTTTTATCCAGGCGCGAGCCCCGACGTGATGGCCTCCTCGGTCACCGCCCCGCTCGAACGGCAGTTCGGCCAGATCCCCGGCCTCAACCAGATGACTTCAACCAGTTCGTTCGGCAGTTCCATCATCACTCTGCAATTTGACCTGGACTTGAACATCGACGTCGCCGAACAGGAGGTCCAGGCCGCCATCAACGCCGCTACGCAACTTCTGCCTCGCGACCTGCCTAATCCTCCCATCTACAGCAAAATCAACCCCGCCGACGCTCCGATTCTCACGCTAGCGCTGTCCTCCTCAGCTCTGCCTCTTTCCAAAGTGGAAGACATGGCGGACACGATGCTGGCACAGAAAATCTCACAGCTTCCCGGCGTAGGCTTGGTCAGCATCAGCGGTGGCCAGCGCCCCGCCGTGCGCATCCAAGCCAATCCCACAGCCCTGGCCTCCTACGGCCTCAGTCTCGAAGACTTGCGCGTTGCCCTGGGCAACGCCAACGTGGACCAGGCCAAAGGCGTTTTCGACGGCGCCCACCAGGCCTATACCATAGGCGCCAACGATCAGCTCATTTCCAGCGATTCTTACCGCCCCCTCATCATCGCCTACCGCAATGGCGGCCCCATACGCCTCACCGACGTTGCCAATGTTATCGACGGCGCGGAGAACTCTAAACAGGCCGCCTGGGCCAATCAATCTCCGGCCGTCATTCTCAACATTCAGCGGCAGCCCGGCGCCAACATCATCTCCGTCGTGGATCGCATCAAGAAGATACTTCCCCAGCTGCAAACCGCCCTTCCCGCTTCGGTTCAAGTCTCGATTCTTACCGATCGCACCACGACCATCCGTGCCTCCGTCGAGGACGTTCAGTTCACTTTGATCCTCACCATCGTGCTTGTGGTCTTGGTGATGTTTCTCTTCCTGCGCAGCATTCGCGCCACAATCATCCCCAGCTTCGCTGTTCCGCTCTCTATTGTCGGCACCTTTGGGGTCATGTATCTCCTCGGCTACAGCCTGAACAACCTGTCCCTCATGGCCCTCACCATCTCCACTGGCTTCGTGGTCGACGACGCCATCGTGATGATCGAGAACATCAGCCGCTACATCGAAGCGGGCGATTCGCCTCTTCAGGCCGCGCTCAAAGGCTCCGAACAAATCGGCTTCACCATCGTGTCCCTCACCGTCTCGCTCATTGCCGTGCTTATTCCTCTTTTGTTCATGGGCGATATCGTCGGCCGCCTCTTCCGCGAATTCGCCGTCACCCTCGCCGTCACCATTCTTGTGTCCGCAGTCGTTTCCTTGACCCTCACGCCCATGATGTGCGCCAAGCTTCTTCGCCATCAAAAGGAAGAAGAGCAAACCTGGTTCTATCGCGCCTTCGAGCATGCTTTCAATTCCGTCATCGCTTATTACGGCCGCACTCTACAGTTCGTCCTTCGCTTCCGCACCACCACGCTGATCGTCACTTTCGCCACTCTCGTCGGCACCATTCTTCTTTACATCTATGTCCCCAAAGGCTTCTTTCCTGTGCAGGATACAGGCGTAATTCTCGGCGTTTCGGAGGCGCCTCAAAACGTCTCCTTCGCGGCCATGGCCCAGCGCCAGCGGGCGCTCGCCGACGTCATTCTGAGAGATCCCGCGGTGGATAGCCTTTCTTCGTTCATCGGCATTGACGGCACAAACACCACGATTAACACCGGCCGCATTCAGATCAATCTGAAGCCCCTCGCAGAACGCAAGATCAGCGCCTCCGAAATAATTCGCCGCCTCCAGCCCGAACTTGCCAAAGTCGATGGCATCTCCTTATTTCTGCAGCCCGTCCAGGACCTCACGGTCGAAGACCGCGTCAGCCGCACGCAGTTCCAATACAGCCTGGAAGACGTCGACCCCAAAGAGCTTGCTGACTGGACGCCTCGCTTTATTGAAAGGCTCAAGCAGCTTCCCGAACTTCGGGATGTCGCCAGCGACCAGCTCAACCAGGGGCTCCTGGCCACTCTTACCATCGACCGGGACACCGCTTCGCGCCTCGGCATTCTCCCGGCCGACATCGACAACACCCTCTACGATGCCTTCGGTCAGCGCCAGGTCTCCACCATCTTCACCCAGCTCAATCAATATCACGTGGTTATGGAAGTCGATCCTCAGTTCCAACAGAATCCTGACTCGCTCAAAGACATCTACGTTCGCTCGGCCACCGGGCAGCAAGTCCCTCTCAGCGCTTTCACCCATTTTGAGCCCGCCTCCGCTGCTCTCACCCTCAATCATCAGGGCCAGTTTCCTGTCGTCACTCTTTCCTTCAACCTCGCGCCTGACTCCTCTCTCGGCGACGCGGTAAACGCCATCAATCGCGTCAAGCAAGAACTCAATATGCCTCCGAGTCTCCAGGCGACCTTCCAAGGAACGGCAGCGGCGTTTCTAAGATCGCTCGCGAACGAACCCATCCTGATTCTTGCCGCGGTCATCACCGTCTACATCGTTCTGGGGATTCTGTACGAAAGCTATATTCACCCGATCACCATTCTTTCGACCCTGCCCTCGGCCGGCGTTGGCGCGATCCTGGCTCTTCTGCTATGCCGAACCGAATTCAGCGTCATCGCTCTTATCGGCATGATCCTGCTGATCGGCATCGTCAAGAAAAACGCCATCATGATGATCGATTTTGCCCTGGAGGCCGAACGCAAAGAAGGCAAAGCCCCCGTCGATGCCATCTACGAAGCTTGCTTGCTCCGTTTCCGTCCCATCATGATGACCACCATGGCTGCGCTTCTTGGCGGTCTGCCTTTGGCGCTGGGAACCGGCGTTGGCTCCGAACTTCGCCGCCCACTCGGCATCACCATCGTCGGCGGCCTCCTGCTCAGCCAACTTCTGACCTTGTACACCACTCCCGTTGTCTATCTAGCCTTTGACTGGCTGGGACGGCGCTTCGCCTTCCACATCGGCAATCCGATCGAGGAGCCTGCGCCAGGGGATTAACCCGTGAAGTTTTATTCCAACTTCTCGACGCCCTTCATCCACCGGCCGGTGGCCACTTCACTTCTTACTATTGCGATTTTTCTTTCCGGCGCGGTGGCCTTTCGTTTTCTTCCTGTTGCCCCGCTTCCACAAGTAGATTTCCCGACGATCTCCGTTGGCGCCAGCCTGCCGGGCGCCAGTCCAGAAACCATGGCTTCCGCCGTCGCTACTCCTCTCGAGCGGCAATTCGGCCGCATCGCCGGCGTCACGCAAATGACTTCCACCAGCCAGCTTGGCTCAACGGGCATCACTCTTCAGTTTGATCTCAATCGCAACATCGACGCTGCCGCCCGCGATGTCCAGGCAGCCATCAACGCCGCCCGCGGTCAGCTTCCCGCTGACCTTCCCGGCCAGCCCACTTATCGCAAAGTGAATCCCGCCGACTCGCCAATCCTTCTCCTCGGCTTGACCTCTCAAAACATTCCGCCTCCGCAGATCTATGATGCCGCGGACTCCATCCTCGCCCAGAAGCTCTCTCAGATCGAAGGCGTCGGCCAAGTCTTCGTTTGGGGAAGCGCCCGCCCTGCGGTTCGCGTCGACGCCAATCCTACCGCCCTAAATAGCTATGGACTCAGCCTCGAAACCGTCCGCGCTGCTCTCGGCAGCGCCAACGCGGATCGTCCCAAGGGCGAAGTGGCGGATTCAAACCTCGCGTGGAACCTCGCCGCCACGGATCAGCTCTTCAAAGCACGAGAGTATCGGCCGCTAATCGTCGCTTGGCGTAACGGCGCGCCTGTGCGCCTCGACGCCATCGGAAAAATCACCGATTCGGTTGAAGACATCCGCAATTTGGGCCTTTCAGGCGGTGAGCCAGCCGTCATCATTCCCATCTTCCGCCAGCCCGGCGCCAACATGATCGAAACCGTGGATCGCGTCCTGGCTATCCTGCCCCAGCTCCGCGCCTCCATTTCTCCCGCTCTTCACCTCAGTGTTGTCATTGACCGCACCACTACGATTCGCGCTTCCATCCGCGATGTCGAAATCACCCTGATGATCTCAATCGTTCTCGTTGTCCTTGTTGTTTTTGCCTTTCTCCGCAATGTCTGGGCTACCGCTATTCCCAGCGTTGCCGTACCGCTTTCTCTCATCGGAACGTTCGGCGTGATGTATCTCTGTGGCTACAGTCTGGATAACCTCTCTTTGATGGCTCTTACCATTTCCACCGGCTTCGTCGTCGACGATGCGATTGTGGTCATCGAAAACATTACTCGCCATCTGGAAGCGGGCATGCGTCCGTTTCAAGCGGCCATCAAAGGCGCCCGGGAAATCGGCTTCACCGTTCTCTCGATGAGCACTTCGCTCGTCGCCGTTTTTATCCCCATTCTTCTCATGGGCGGCATCGTTGGCCGGCTGTTTCGCGAATTCGCCGTCACTCTCAGCACTGCCATCGCCGTCTCACTGCTGGTCTCTCTGACCGCCACTCCTATGCTCTGCTCGCGTTTTCTGCGTCAAGAGCAAGGCCCCCACGGCCTCGCCTACCACATCGCTGAAGGCGCCTTCAATGGACTCCTTCGCGCTTACAATTTCTGTCTCCGCTGGGTCCTGCGTCACCAGCCCCTGGTTCTCGGCGTTACTCTTCTAACCATGGTTGTCAGTGTCGGGCTTTACATGTACACGCCCAAGGGCTTCTTCCCGCAACAGGATACCGGACGCCTCAGCGGCTTTATCCAAGCCGATCAGGACATCTCCTTTGGCGCTATCTCCCAAAAAATGCGCGCTATGGTGGACATTTGCATGGCCGATCCCGCGGTCGACACCATTACCTCCTTCACCGGGGGCAGCGGGGGCACGAACACGGCCCGCATGTTTATGCAGCTTAAGCCCATAAGCGAGCGCAAGATCGACGTCGATCACGTCATCGCACGGCTTCGCGGAAAGCTCGCCGGCATTCCTGGCGCCACACTTTACCTGCAAGCCGTTCAGGACTTGAATGTTGGCGGTAGATTCAGCGGCGCTCAGTACCAATACACTTTGCAAGCTGACCATCTTGAAGACCTCAATCATTGGGCCCCCATCATGATGCAGCGCATGATGCGCATCCCCGAGCTGCGCGACGTCAATTCCGACCAGCAAATTCATGGCTTGCAGGCGCAGCTTGTGGTCGACCGTGACACCGCTTCCCGCCTCGGCGTCTCCGTTCAAGCCATCGATAACACTCTTAACGACGCCTTCGGCCAGCGCCAGGTCTCCAACATCTACAAAGGCATCAACCAGTATCACGTCGTCCTTGAGGTCACTCCCGAATATCAGCAGAACCCCGATGGCCTCAAAAGCATCTACGTTGCCTCTAACACCGGCAAGCTCGTTCCTCTGAGCGCTTTCACACACTACGAACCGTCCAACAGCTCCCTCACCGTCAACCACCAGGGTTTCTTTCCTTCCATCACTATCTCTTTCAATTTGGCTCCCGGTGCCTCGCTCGGCCCGGCCACGGATCATATTCAAGCCGCCGCGCAGCAAATTGGCCTGCCTGCCAATGTGCACGCCAATTTCGCTGGCACGGCTCAGGCGTTCAAGGACTCACTCACCAATCAAGTGGTTTTGATCCTGACGGCTCTTGCGGCCGTCTACATCGTTCTCGGGATTCTTTATGAGAGTTACATCCACCCCATCACGATTCTCTCAACGCTGCCTTCCGCGGGCATCGGCGCTCTTCTGGCCATCCGCATTATCAAATCGGATCTCAACATCATCGCGCTCATCGGCATCATCCTGCTCATTGGCCTGGTCAAGAAGAATGCGATTTTGATGATTGACTTTGCGGTGCAGGTAGAACGCGAGCAAAGCCTCAATCCCACTGAAGCTATCTACAAGGCCTGCTTGCTGCGCTTCCGCCCCATCATGATGACCACCATGGCTGCGCTCCTCGGGGCTATGCCGCTCGCACTCGGCACCGGCACCGGTTCGGAGCTTCGCCGCCCACTGGGCATCACCATTGTTGGCGGCCTAATCTTCAGTCAAGCCCTCACCCTCTTCACAACCCCAGTCGTTTACATCTACATGGACCGTTTTCAGTCCTGGCTTCATTCTCTGTTTGGCGCTNCCCCCGCGCCTGCACCGCCGACTCCCCCGGCTCCCGCGCCTGCGCACTCCGACTAACCCGGGGCCTCCTCAAGATTCTTTCGGGCGGTAGCACAGTCAGGGCGACTTGGGTATGCTAGAACCACAAGCGCAGCGACGCCCCATGTCTGAAACTCCAGACTGCATTGGCCCTTACCGCATCCTCTCCAAAGTGGGCGAAGGCGGAATGGGTGTCGTCTACAAAGCGCAGGATCAGCGCTTGAACCGGGTCGTCGCCCTCAAAGTAATCCGGGATTTCGTTTCGGATTCCGTCCGCCGCCAGCGCTTCTGGCAAGAAGCGCGCGCGGCCGCGCAAGTGGCTCATCCCAATGCCTGCCGCATCTACGACATCGCGGAAGACCAAGACCGCCTCGTCCTCGTCATGGAATTCATCGAGGGCGAAACGCTGGCCCGCCGCATTGAGCAAGGCTCTCTCCCCGTCCAGGAAGCCGCACAGATTATTCTTGCCTTGCTGTCGGCGTTAGAAGCCTTTCATAAGATTGGCATCGTCCACCGCGATCTGAAGCCCGAAAACATTGTCCTCTCTCCCGCGGGAACGAAGCTTTTGGACTTCGGGATCGCTAAACACGTTCAACCCCATGACGTCGAAGCGACCGCCAACACTCTTACCGGCGCGACCATTCCAGGAATCTTCCTCGGTACTCCGAGATACGCTTCTCCCGAACAATTCCGCGGCCACCCCGTCGATGCGCGCTCTGATCTCTTTTCCCTGGGCGTAATTTTCTACGAGATGCTCACTGGCCAGCCGCCCTTTTCTGGCGAGACTTTCGGCGAGATTTCTTATTCCGTTCTCCAGGGCTCTCCGCCCGCGCTGAGCGGCGCGCCGGCAATTTCCGCGATGGGCCGCATTGTGCATCGGGCGCTCGCCCGCGAACCCCAGGACCGCTACCCCACCGCCAGCGCGATGGCCGAAGACTTGCGCGCTGCGCTTCTCATGGATGGAATCGAGACCAAGGCCCGCGCCCGGGCGCTCCGCAGGCTCATCGTTCTGCCCTTTCGCGTTTTGCGCGCGAACCAAGACATCCAGTTCCTGGCTTACAGCTTGCCTGAGGCCATCACGGTGTCGCTCGCCGGTCTGGAAAATCTTGTGGTACGTTCCTCCATTGTCGCGTCGCGATTTTCAGCCGACGCTCCCGACTTGCAGGCCATCGCCAAGGAAGCGGAAGTCGACGTCGTTCTGACCGGCGCGCTTCTCAGCGTGGGCGAGCAACTGCGTATCACCACGCAGCTCGCGGAAGTCCCCAGCGGTACGCTCCTCTGGTCGCACTCTTCCCAGGCCACCAGCCACGAACTCCTTGAGCTTCACGATGACTTGGTGCGCCGCGTCGTCGAGTCCATCCTTCCCTCCCTAACCCCACAAGAACATCAATCCCTCCAGCAGGACCGGCCCGCCAGCGCCACCGCTTATCAGCTCTACTTGCAAGCCAACGAATTCAGCCGCCGCTGGGAGAATCTTCCCACCGCCTTAGAGTTGTACGAGCGCTGTTTGAAATTAGACCCCACTTATGCGCCGGCCTGGGCAAGGCTCGGCCGAGCTCGCTGGCTTTCGGATAAGTATGAGCTGGGTTCTCTCGAAGGTCTGCGTGCCGCTGACGAAGCTTTTCAAACGGCTCTGCGCCTAAATCCCAACTCGGCCATGACCCATAATTTCTACACGCATCTCCAGATCGACCAGGGCCGCTCCCGCGATGCCATGAAACGCCTCGTCGATCGCGCCAAACTTCGGAGAAGCGATGCCGAACTCTTCGCTGGGCTCGGCCACGTTTGCCGCTATTGCGGTCTTTTGCAGCCGGCGCTCGCGGCGCATCAAGAAGCGCGGCGCCTGGATCCTCTGATCACCATCAGCGTAGCTCATACCCACTTCATGTTCGGGGATTATCAGCGGGCGCTGGAGACTTCGGCCAGCGACTACGGCTACGGAATGGCGCTGGCTATGGCTATGCTCGGCAGAGTGCAAGAAGCAATCGACCTTCTTCGTCAAAGGGAGGCCTCCAAGCCTTGGCGGCTGGCAAACCTGTTTCTAGTTACTCTGCGCACCTTGCTTGAGGGCAAACGTGAAGAAAGTTTGGATGCCAGCGATGAGCTGATGCAGGCGACTTTCCGCGATCCCGAAGGGATGTATTATTTAGCCCGCCAGCTCAGCTACCTCGGGGATGCCGACCGCGCTCTCGAAATGCTCTCGCGCTCCATTAATCACGGTTTTTTCTGCTATCCCGCGATGGTCCGCGATCCCTGGCTTGACCCTCTTCGTTCCCGCCCGGATTTCAACGCTCTTCTTCACGAGGCTAAGCAGCTTCATAATGAAGCCTTAACAGTTTTTCTCGCTGCCGGCGGCGATTCCTTCCTCGGCCTCCGCCCGGAAGCTTGCTGACTTATCCAACGCGAGGATCCGGGCTTTCCGCACCCGCCGCACCTGCTACGAACTCCCGATCAGCNGGGCTTCCCGCCCCCGCCGCACCTGCTACGAACTCCCGATCAGCCAGCCCGTTGCGAACACCAGCACGCCGCCCACAATCACCTGATACGCCGCCTGCAGGAACGGCGTATCCATGTAACGGTGGCGCACGTAGCTAATCACGCCGAGCTCCACTGCCACAACAATCACCGCGACTAGCGTCGCGATTCGAAAGCTCGAGATCAAAAACGGCAGTGTGTGCCCGATCCCCCCTGCCGTCGTCATTAAACCCGTCACGGATCCCCGCAGCCACGGCGATCCCCGCCCGGTCAGCGACCCGTCATCGGAAAGCGATTCCGCAAATCCCATGGAAATTCCCGCGCCCACCGACGCCGCCAGCCCCACCAAAAACGCGTCCCAGCTTTTGTGCGTCGCAAACGCCGCCGCAAACAACGGCGCCAGCGTCGACACGGAGCCATCCATCAATCCCGCCAGCCCCGGCTGAATCACCTGCAACAAGAACAGTTTCCGGCTGGAAGCTTCCTCTGCCGCCTTCGCGCTTTCCGTCAGATGTTTTTCTTCCAGCTCCCCCGCCAGCGCCTCATGCTTTCTCTCTTCGTCGGCTAGCTTGTTCAACAATTCGCGCGTCGAGGCGTCCGTCGTCCGGTCGATGGCCCGCGCATAGAACCGCTCCGCCTCCATCTCCATCACGCGCGCCTGTTTGCGGGCCACTTGCACGCGCAGAGGCCGCATCAACCACACCGGCCGGCGCTCCAGAAAGCCTTTCACGTCGTCCCGGCGAATCAGCGGAATATGCTCCCCAAATCGCTGCCGGAACATCTCAATCAACCGGTCGCGGTGCCCTGCTTCCTCTTCCCGCATCTCCTCGAACATCTGCGCCGTCGCCGGATAAGATTCCCGCAGGCTGTCCGCAAACTCGCCGTAAATTCGACCGTCTTCTTCTTCCGAGGCAATCGCCAGCGCCAAAATCTCTTTTTCCGTCAAATCTTTGAACTTCTTTTTGATCATCTCGCCGCTCCTCCCGGCCTCTTTGAGGGAGCAGCATGGCACAAACCATGCACGCAAGTCACCCACGGAGGGTCATCGGACCTGCTTTTTAGCTCTGAGTTAGGTTTGCAAATGCGGCTTGCGAGCAGGGCAGGCTTCTATTACCTCCCTGCTGGTACCAGGTGCTTCAGCTCATCCGTCCAGTTCAATATCAGGCTCAGTTCCTTCGCTGTGGCTGGCGCCTCTTTTTCTTTGATCATGAGGAAATGCTGGCCGTCCGGAGCCACGTCGTAGTTCCCCAGTTCCAGGTAGTTTCCGAGGTAACCACCGGCTCGAAACAACAAGCGCGGTGCACCAGCCTTGAAAGTAGGTTGCGTTTCCACGGGGACGCTCATCATTCTGTCTTCTTGACGAAAGAAGATCTCATGCCCGTTGCGCGCCCACTGAGGATAGTTTCCGCCCTCGGAGGAGACCATCCATTTTCCTCCCGGGCCTGGATACGGCTGCACATACACCTCGTCGCGGCCTGATTCGTTTGACATGTACGCGACCCAGCGACCGTCGGGGGAAAATTGGGCCTGACCTTGGCTGAACGTGGATTGCAAGAACGGAGCAATTTTTCCGCTTCCGTCCAGAGACAGAGTGTAGGTTCCCACGAATCCCGTGTAGTTGTGGCGGCCGAACAACAGCGTTTTGCCATCCGGTGATACCGAGAAGGGAGCGGAGCTGGGGTCGTCGAAGTCTTTGCCGAGCAAAATCTGCTCCGTTCCGCTGCCGTCAACTGGCTTCGAGCAGATGGAAAACGCAGGCACACGCGTGCGATAAATGATTGTTCGACCATCTGGGGTCCAGACGGGAACCGCTCCACTCCCGCCAAAGGTGAAGCGCATCAGCGTGTTTCGTCCAAAATCATAGATCCATATATTCTGAGGGCCGTTCATCAACATCACTGCCACCAGTTTTCCGTCCGGAGAGATTCGCGGGGTGTAATAGCTGTTTGGCGGAGCAGGAAGTTCTTTGCTCACCCCTTGACGATCAACCCAGAAGAGGGATCGATCTGGTGGATGAGTGCTCCCCGGCACGAAGGCCAGCAATCCTGACTCCGAAATGTCGTACTCGGCGCCGCCGCTGGTCGCAGAAGTGGTAATGACGCCTTCCTGGACTGGGGCTGGAGGCCCAGTCGCTTCCAATCTCGCCAAATCAAATGGAACTGCCATCAATGTTCCTGCTCGAACGTAGACCATGTGTCCAGAAGGAACGTAGCGGGCGTAAGAGCCGCCGTCGAGGAGCGTGCGCCACTTGCCTGTCTTCATTGACAACACGGCGATCCTTGCCTCGTCGTAAGAAGTCTGGGTCATCAACTGGATTGTGAACAGTACCGCGTCATTTCCGGGCAGTACTTGGGGCCAACGATGGCTGAGTTCCTGCTGCTTGGGGTCTGGTGTCGTGAGCGTTTGCGGCGTGCCTCCGGTAGAGGATATGCGCATAAGTCCTGAGCCGAGGTTCGGCGCGTAGACAATCGTGTTGTCCCTGGCCCAGTGTCCTCCGTGGGGAATGGGCGCGTCGGCAAGCACGCTAACGGGGCCGCCGTGCACGGACACTTTACGCAACTTGCCGTCGGCGAAGAAGCCGATCCATTGGCCGTCAGGCGAGAAAAAGGGTTCGGTGGCGTTTTCCGTTCCTGCAACGGGAGAAGCGGTTTGCTGATCCAGTTCGCGCAAATAAAGTTGGGGAGACTTGCCAGCCGGGGAGCCCGCGAAGACGAGGCGTAAGCCATCCGGAGAAAGCGCAATAGGAGAGCCGGGATTGGCCGCAAACACGCCCGCCAGGGGTTCTGGCAAAAGCAAGGACGCACTGATGACTTCGTGGGGACCGGGCTGGCTGGCGCGCCAATAAAGGACGCTGATTGCGGCGGCGACTGCAATCGCTATTGCCGCGACTGCCCAGGGCAACGTGCGGCGCCAAAGAGGAAGCCGTTGTGTCGCACCAGCGGGCGCCGCGGCTTTTTCTGGAGTGCCAGCAATAGCTTCTTCGATGGT
>OCOJ01033628.1_pt2 | contig 13834 bp, 20 predicted proteins | sample 1539251 | NCBI WGS metagenome assembly OCOJ01 (sample SAMN01911457, study PRJEB22624) | soil metagenome | biome: Soil | place: Malaysia | collected 2012-04-30 | depth RA_metagenome m | reverse complement strand
CTCGGCCACCTCCTTTCTGAGGCCCGCGAAGACATCTTTCACCTTTGAATTCACCTCAGCACCCGCGCTTACATTCGTTTTGTCGAGGTGGGTCGCCCCCTTTCCGCTGTCCATCGCTTCGGTCAGCGCCTCTGCCGTCTTGGTGAGCGAGTCCGCCATGCCCGCGGCCAGGGCCGCGAAGACGCCTTCGAACATCCCCATCATGATCATCGAGAAATTGACGAGGAGGTTCTCGACCTTCTCGTCCCTGGTGAGCCCCTTGGCATGAGGCATGGGAAAAGTCGACCGACTTCATTACTTAACGATTGGCGGACGGTTTCGACTACCTGCCGTCGGTTTGCTGGATCGGCTGTCCCTCGGATGGCTTCACTTCGAGAGCGCCTCTCCGCCCCATCCTGTTTACGTCAAGGCGGACGGATGCCCCCTGTCCCACACGGGAGATGGCGAGGAGGAGGTCCTTGGTGTGCTTTACATCGTTACCGTCGGCGCCCACGACCACGTCCCCGTTCCTGAGGCCCGCGAAGTCTGCTGGGCTGCGAGGGACGACCTCGGCCACAAGGAACCCCGATTCTGTCTGGAGGTTATACCTCCTTGCGAGCTGGGGCGTCACGTCGATGCCGGAGATGCCAATCCACTTCCTGCTGACCCTGCCGCTCTCGAGAATCTCCTGGGCTATCTTCTTCACGGTGTTGATAGGTATCGCAAACCCCATGCCCTGAGCATATGGTATCATCATTGTGGTAATGCCGATTACTCGTCCGTCGAGGTCCGCTAGTGGGCCTCCGCTGTTCCCTGGGTTTACAGCAGCGTCCGTCTGGAGCAGCCCTTCGAAGATGAAGTCGGACCCTGGAAGTGGCCTGCCCTTGGCGCTCAGGACGCCCATGGATACTGTAGGACCGCCCGGAAGCGCGAGCGCGTTCCCTATCGCGAGGACGAATTGACCAACACGTAGATTCTCGGAGTCTCCAAGGTCTGCGGCAGGAAGGTCGGCGACGTTGAGTCTGATTACGGCCACGTCGGTGGCTTCGTCCGAGCCTACGACCTCGCCGGTGAACGTCCTACCGTCCTTGAGGCTCACGCTCACCTGGCTTGCGCCGTCGATGACGTGGTTGTTCGTTATGATCAGCCCCCTCTTGTCTAGGATAATACCGGAGCCCTGACCCTCCAAGGGGACGATTCCGAAGAACCTGCGCTCCAGCCGCATGCTGCTGACGCTCACGATGGACTCGCTGAGCCTCTCCACCGCCTGTGTGACCTGGCCTTCGAAGCCCGATATCGCCATGATCAGCCGGTCAGCCCCCAGCTACTAATGTTGAGTGGGATTATGCGCACCATGGTCACACCGTCGGAGTCGATGGGCTCTGCCCGACCTCTGACTTCGACCCCCCTGACCTTCCACGGGTTGTGGGAGACGATGTCGTCGACGACGAAGGCGACCTTGTTGTTGGCCATCATGTTCTTGAACTTCAGGCTCGTGGACAGGCTCCTGCCGCTGAATGTGATCGTAGAGCCGTCAAAGCTGTACGCCACTGGGACTACGTGGGGTTGCCCAGAAGTCGATGATGTTGCCAGCCTTCCGATGAAATTCTCGGCGAGGAACTCGGCCTGCGCCTCGGTGAAAGCCCTCGCCTCTCCCTCGGTTCGCTCTTTGTTGATCATTCAGGTCATGCCAGCGGGAACATGTTTTTAAGACCAGTAGTCTTTCCTTACCTACTAAGTATGTCCAACCTTACCAAATCAGAGCAGCTTGACCAGAAGACCCTCGACTCGTGCGCGGTGGTGCACCAGACGTGGAACCAGATAACGAGGACGTGGACGCTCCCGACGATACACATGCTGGGGCAGATGGAGCCGGCAAGGTTCAACCAGCTGAAGAACCACATCAAGGGGATCAGCGCCACTTCGCTTGCAGAGAGGCTGTCTCAGCTCGAGAAGTTCGGGGTCGTACAGAGGAAGGTGTACGCGGAAGAGAAACCCAGGATCGAGTACTCCCTGACTGTGAAGGGGCATGAGGTGTACAGGATCCTGTGCAACCTGGCCGACTGGTCAAAGCGCTGGGCGGGAAAGGAACCCAACAGCAGAGAGTTCTTGGTGCCGAAGTAAGAGGGCACGCACTCGCCGCTAGGGGCGTTCTTCGCTAGGCTGCTCGCCGCTGCGATTCGAAGCCCTGTAGAATATCGCTCCCAAGAGGAGGGCCACAAGGACTGGGAGGAGGATTACTGCGTTGGCGAAGGGAGGCTGGCCGGGGATGTTTTGCACCCGCGAGGAGAAGCTCGGAGGGGGACCGTTCGCGCCGCTTGCGGAGAGGCTGGACAGATTACTGAGGGCCTTCTGCATTGCCGCGCTCGGGGTTGTTCCGGCGGAGGTGGTGGAAGCCTGGCTCACATTGCCTGGGACGACGCCGTAGGCTGGTGTGGTTATCGCAGTCGCGGTCTGGGAGGCTGTGCTCGTCATGGTGGTCACGGCTGACCTCGCGGAAGTGGTGGTGATCGCAACTCCGCTATGGGAAGCGGGGACGAGGACTGTTGAGAAGGAACCCATCCCCCCGGATGCAGAGATTATCGCGATTCCGAGCAGGAGCCCGGCGGCAAGGCCGATCCCGAACCTTTTCCCTTCCATGCTACAAACCTCCCCCGGCTGGGTAGTTAGTTCTAGTTCTCAGAACGGCTTCCTCCGCCAGACACGCCAGGCTTCATACCAGAATATGGCCGTGCCCCCGACCGTTCCGATGAGAGCATAGAGGTCAAGGGAGCTCCTGTTAAGGAGCACATAGGCCGCCGCTATGGTCGTGAAAAAGGCGGCGTAGAAGCCCAGCCTTGGGAGGTTGAGGCCCCCGATGCTTACAAAGGAATGAAGTATGCCCGTGTCCACCTTCCTCGCGAGCACGTATCTGTCGTACTGGTCCTTCTCCACCACCCCCAGTTCGACCAGCTTGTCGAGGTGATGAAACGCGACGGAGGGACTCGAGAAGCCGAGCGCTTTCTGTATTTCCCGGACTCCTATCGCCTTGCCATGCTTCAACAGGTAGAGGTAGACGGTCAAGGTCTTTCCTCTCAGGGCGTACTCCACCTGTTCTCTGGAGGCCTCCGACAACGGGAGACATCGTAATGCGAGGCGAGATAAGCGTGTGTTCGCACTATGAGAACGGTGTGTTCGTCACACTGGGACTAACTCGGGCGCGACTATGTAGGATGCCGTGAACCGGCTCGGAGGATTCACTGCCAAGAGGATGATTCTCGGTATCACCGCACTCATTGTCGTAGGCGGCTTCGGGCTAGGTCTGCTTTCGAACATCAACCCGGGCTCGGGGACGTTCAGCCCCGCCAACGCCGGCACGAACCTCAACAGCCTCGGGAGCACCTTTGGGTTCGTGCCAGCTGGCTCGAACGCACAGCCTCAACACCCCGCTGACACTCAGGTCGTCGGTCAGACCACTGAAACGGTCACCATGAGCGCAACCAGCACGTCGACGTACGTTCCGGGCGGAGGGTCGGCCCCAGTCACGAACTTCACGACAGGTGTGACCCAGGGCTCGCCGGGCACGGCGGGAGGGCTCATCGAGTTCTCGACCAGCCTCGAGATTACGACCGCCTCTCCAGAGCAGACTGCGTCCGCAATCTCTGCGTTGGCGTACACGGTCGGAGGGTACGTGGCTTACCAGAACACCTTCGCCGATTCGGCCAACGTAGTCATCAGGGTCCCTTCTGCCGACTTCCAGACGGCTTTGAGCCAGATTCGGGCGATGGGGGTCTTCGTGAGCGAGTCCTCCAATTCTAACGATGTCAGGGTCCAGTATACAGACCTGAATGCGACTTTGACCTCGCTGAAAGCCGAGCAGTCAGACCTCCTCAGGTTCCTGAACCAGTCCACCAACATCACCACCACCCTGAAGATAGAGTCACAGCTTCAGCAGGTGAACCAGCAGATAAACGACATCGAGAGCCAGATACTCCAGATGAAGACCCTCATCGACTACGCAACCATCAACGTTACCGTTACGAAGACGAACCAGGCGACCCTTCCCACCATGACCCTAAGCGCAACCCCCAAGACGGGAATGTCGCCCCTCAGCGTGACCTTCAATGCCAACGTCAAGGGTGGTGTCCAGCCCTACATCGCAATCTACAACTTCGGGGACGGGACCAATGCGCAAGGACAGACGGTCATCCACACCTTCTACACAGCAGGGGACTACAACGTAACGGTGAACGTCACAGACGAAGCAGGCAATTCCACCAGCGCCTGGGCCATGATCCGGGTCACGACACCCCCGGCCCAGAGCGGGCTGAACGCGTTCTTCGGGAACGTCTCTAACCTCTTCCTCAGCGTGGTGGGGGGGATAGTCGAAGTGGCTGTTGTCGTCCTACCCCTGGCTGCTGTCGGCGCAGCGATAATCATACCAATCCAGAGGCATGAAAGGACTCAGAAGAGCGTCAAGCAGAGCCAGTAACCGAAGCGGCCTTCATCCTTTTCATTTTCCGCCAGTAGTAGTATGTGATGGCAGGGCCTGAAATCAGGAAGATCGCGACCACCACAAGCATAGTGTAAGAGAGGACGTTGGCTGTGCCGGGGGGAACGTTGCTCAGGACCGAACTGATCAATCGGGGCGGGGTGAGTTACGGGGCATTTAGGCTTTAGACCACATGGGCCCCTGGGAGATCCTCCCAAGGAGAGTGAGGGTTAAGGGCCACCATTGTATCAATCCCGGACATGGATACGAAACCAAAAGACGTGGACTCCTATATCGCCAGAGCCCCAAAGAGCGTCCAGACGAAGCTTCGGCAGGTCAGGGCCTCAATACGCGAAGCGGCACCCCTGGCGAAGGAAAGCATAAGCTATGGGATGCCTTACTACTCCTACAAGGGTCGATTGGCTTGGTTTGGGCTGCACACCGGACACATCGGCCTCTATCTCAGGCCGCCCCTTATCGAACAGCGTTTAGAAGACCTGAAGGGTTACTCGACGACGAAGTCTGCCGTCCATCTGCCGCTGAACAGGAAGATCCCTATCTCCCTGGTCAAGAAACTCGTCAGAGCACGGATGCGGATGAACGAAGCCGAGGAACGTAGCAACTGACCGCGCGACGGATGTTTCTCGTCGGACAATTGATATTAGGTGGACCCCTCACCGCGGAACCATGCAGAAGTCCACAGTTTCCCCGACCGAGGTGATGGGCAAGTACAAGGTCATCGCAGTCGTAGGAGCATCCAAGAACCCGGAGAAGGAAGCGGGAAGCGTCCCGGCGTACCTGCACGACCACGGGTACACGATAATCCCGATCAATCCGACCACCAATTCGGTCAACGGGCTGAAGGCATACCCAACCTTGGCAGACCTTCCCGATGAGCTGGCGCGGGGGGTAGAGGTGGTCGACGTGTTTCGGCCCTCTGAGGAGCTGCCCCAAGTTGCAAGGCAGGTGGTGGAAATGAAGAAGAGGTGCGGCAGGCCCTTCGTATTCTGGGGACAGCTAGGGCTGGAGAATGACGAGGCAAAGAAGATACTAGGAGATGCGCACGTCGACTATGTGATGGACAAGTGCATGAGGATAGAGCATCAGGTCATGGCCAGGTCGAGGTGAAAGCGCGTCGAACAAGGCCTGGCACGACGCCCATGTGATGCCGCGAAACGCAACCAGAGAAGAGAGGGTCGAGTGGCACGCTGCCCATAAGGAAGCGTGCGCGTGCAGGCCTGTGCCCGACAGCCTGAAGTCAGACGTCAGAGCACGAAGCAGGAAAGCCGTCGAGCGGGCTAATTAGCACCGACGGGCGGGGCAAGACCGATTGCTCAACCCGGTCTACGCCCTAGCCGCCGCCCTAATCTGGGCCGTCAGCCCCATATACTACAAGGGCTTCCTTGGCAGGTTCGACCTCCTGAGCTTCAACCTGCTGAGGAACTCGACGGCCGCCGTCGTGCTTGCCATCCCAGCCTTGTACTTCTGGAACCCCGCAGGGCTGAGCTTCGCCTTTGTGAGCGGCTTCGTCACGCTTGCATGTGGAGACAGCCTCTTCCTGGTCTCAATCAGGGAGATGGGCGCATCGGTGGCGGCACCAGTGGTCTACACCTACGTCCTGATGGTCCAGCTGGNNNNCGGGGTCGCCCTTGGCCAGGTCGTGCCCTACGCCAATCTCGCAGCCGCCTTGATGGTGGTGGCAGGGGTGTACATCCTCTCGGAGGGAGGCGATGGGACTCCGAGGGTCAAGGGGATAGCTTTCGCCGTGTCGGCGGGCGTCCTCTGGACAGTCGGACAGGAGTTCATTCAGGCTTCGACAAACGCTGGCGGGACCTTGGCCGCCATCGCGTTTACCAGGGACCTTGCCGCGGCAGTCGCGCTCGGTGCAGCGGTTCTCTTCACCCGGAAGTACAAAGCCTGGCCGAAGGGCGTCAGACCGCGGGAGTACGGGCTCATCCTGGCGATCATAGTCAGTGACCTGGTTCTCGGGTCTCTCCTCTTTGTCTACTCGATTTCGACGATCGGAGTAGCCCTGACAGTCATCCTTACCAGCCTCTCCCCGCTCCTCACCCAGGTGTTCGCCAAGGCGCTCGGGAAGGAATCACCGACCCCCAGAGACTTCCTTGGAGGCCTGCTCATCGTCTCTGCCCTCGTGTTGGCGGTCGCCTTCTAAGCCGAAAAATCTTATGGGCGCGCACCACGGGCGAGGCTGAGGACCTCAGGTCTTGCAATACAAGTACGTCGTGCTGACAAACACGACCATCGGCGCCTTCATGGCTATCCTGGACGCGAACATAGTGCTGATTGCGCTCCCCACCATAAGCGCGGACCTCCACGCCAGCCCCTTCGAGGCCGTATGGATAATCATGGGCTACATCCTCGTCAACGCATCCCTGCTCCTGAGTTTCGGGAGGCTCTCGGACATGTTCGGGAGGGTGAGGCTCTACAACTCCGGGTTCGCGCTATTCACCATCGGCTCCGCGCTTTGCAGCCTCGCCCCCAACGGCCTCTCCCTGGTTCTGTTCAGGCTTGTCCAGGGGACGGGAGGCGCGTTGATCTTCTCCAACGCCGCAGCCCTTCTCACGGACGTGTTCCCGCCGACGGAGCGCGGACGAGCGCTGGGGCTCAACCAGGTTGCGGGGACGTTCGGCTCGGTGAGCGGGCTCGCTCTCGGGGGCATACTCGCCGGGTCATTCCTTGGGTGGAGGTCCATCTTTTGGATCAACATCCCGTTCGGGGCCTTCGCGACTCTCTGGGCGTACTACAGGCTAAAGGAGACATCGCAGCCAAGGGGCGGGGAGAAGCTGGACCCCATGGGGAACCTGCTCTTTGCTGCGGGCCTGGCGGTCTCCCTGGTCGGGTTGATGCTGGGGGCGCTCCTCGGCTGGTCGGCGACTTTCGCAGGTGCCATCTTCCTCGGGGTCGCGTTGATGGCGTCTTTCGTGATTGCAGAGACGAGGATCAAATCACCCATGATGGACCTCTCGCTCTTCAGAATCAGGGCATTCGCTGCCGGAATGGCGAGCAACCTTCTCGCGTCAGTCGCCCGTGGCGGCTTCTCGCTCATCCTCGTGTTCTATTTCCAGGGGGTGCTGCACTTGGACGCGTTCACCGCCGGTCTGATGCTCATCCCGTTCTCGGTGGCCTTCGTGACCTTTGGACCCCTAAGCGGTTACCTTTCGGACAGGTTCGGCTCGCGAGGGTTCGCTACGACAGGGCTCGTTGTGGTCTCGGCGGCCCTCTTCTGGCTCGGCCTTTTCCCGTTCGTGGACTACAGCCACATGGTAATACCAATGATAGTCGCTGGAATCGGGGGAGGGATGTTCGTGGCTCCCAACGTGGCCTCGATAATGAACGCCACGCCGGCGGAAAGGCGAGGGGTGGCATCCGGGATGTCGTCGACCCTGATTAATGCGGGGTTCCTTCTCAGCCTAGGGATGGCCTTCGCGGTCATGGCCGCAAGTGTTCCTACAACAGTGCTCCAGCAGATATTCTCTGGGAGCTCGGTGGCCATTGGACCTGGTGTGCTCGACCGGTTCACGTCCTCTCTTCACGGGCTGTTTCTGCTCATGGGATTCATCAGTCTGATCGCGGCCGTGCCAGCCTACATGGCGAAAAAACGTGGCGTCGGAAGGCAAGCCGAGATCCAAGCAGAGCCCGACTGAGCGCCTGCGGGGATCCCAGTCACTTCAAGTACGCGTCGAGGATATCTTCGTTGTTATCTGCGTGGAAGAACACAGGGATGTTCTGGGTGGCCGTCGCCTTGAAACTTGTTAGCAGCCAGTCTCCATTCTGGAAGGCCAGAGTCCGCTCCATGAAGGCGTCGTCTATGGCGAAGGTGTCTGAAATGAGCTGCCTGTCATAGGGACGAGGCATCGTTGATACGAAGTAGCTGTGAAGCTGTTGGAGGGCATTGGTGTTGAGGTGTGCCACCCTCTGAGTGCTTATCCAGCAGTTAAGGTGGTACTTCCTCCCGTGACGGAGCAACCTCTCGACGGCTCTACTTGACTGGTCTGTGCCGTCCTCCTTCCTCGGGGCCTGCGGGATGAACTCTTGAGCTTCGTCGACTACGAAGAGGATGCGAGGGGACAGAGTGAAGCTCCGCTTCCTTTTCCTGAAGACCTCGTTGATCACATTGGCGGTTTCCAGACGCGCATCCTCCGCCTCGGGAAGGTTCACCACAAAGACTCTTGGCGAATCCCTTTCGAGTGAGAGTATCTCTTCGGCGAGTTTGTTCCATGAGTATCCATGCTCCTGCTCCTCCACTTCGGGAATCGACTCCACGACAGTAGCGAGGCTGTCGAAGGTCTTCTTCAAGGAAGAGTTGGTGCCAAGGTCCGTGAGGAGGGGCTGAATCTCGGCGATCAGCTCCGAAGTTTTCGCGCTGAACCTAGCTTCGAGTTCAATCTTGTTCTCCCTGAGGAATAGCTTGATCTTATCGACGACTTGGGGTACGAGGATTTTTTGTTGGACTGCCCCATATCTGTCATTGAGGGTGTTGGACAAGACTTCAATCAGACCCTCGTAGGTGCTGAACCTCGANGACGTCCTCCTCTCCCGCTAGCCTGCTCTGGAGGAATTCGACCTTCCCGTCGGCAAAAAGCGTGGAAATCTTCGGGAGGAACTCCTTCTCTCGCTTCGCGAGGGCCTCTGGCGTCGCATGGCGCTTGAAGTACTCGGCGGCCAGGTTCTTACTTTCCCCGAAGGAGTCCGTGAAAAGGACCCTGCTCGGCAGGTCGTTCAGGACGTCAAGGATGTGTATGCCGTACTCGGCTGAAACGTCGAATATGACGACCTTGAGGTCTGGGATGGCCCGCAGCGCCTTGCGAATTACTGTNNNNGTTTGACTTGCCCGAGCCTGTGAAGGCAAAGACACCCCCCATGTAGTGGACAAGGCTCTCCAGGTTCACGGAGAATGGGATTGAATCGTCGGTGAATCCGAGCAGGGAGCCAAGGGAGTAATTCCCGGCGTCCCCCTTGGGAGGAAGGTAGCAGATCAGCTGCTGAATCGACTCCTTGCTTAGCAGCCTGACCTGACTCCCTGTGAGGGGCGCCATGCCCTTCTTCTCGTAGGCTACGCCGTCTTCAGTCACCCTCATCACGTGTCCTATCGGGGCGGCGACAATCTCGATCCAAGTGCTCTTGGACCCCTTCTCCCATTCCTTCTGAATGAGCTCCATGAACTCGTTCCTGATGGCGGCGGGCTGGGACCTGTCGAGGGTTAGCATTGAGTAGTGCATCGGGAAGACGTCGGCTATCTCATACAGGGAGTAGTAGCTGTTGGCTCCCAGGGCTTGTACGTTGGGGATGGCGACCAGCTGGCCCATCGCAAGCCGTTTGATCACCTTCGGGGTATACTCGCACTCGATCTTGGCGGTTCTGAAGGTGACTGTGGAGTTGTCTACGGTGGACCTGGTGGTCGTGGCGATTTCTCTGAGCCTCGCCCTGAACTCCCCGTCGATGTCGTCGAATGGCTGCATGCCTAGGACCTCCTCTTACCTTCTATTTGGCTGCGGTAGTCTCTGAACTTTCGGGAGAAGAGGACCTGCTGGTCGAGGTCCGATTTCGCCATTTCGATGGCCACCGCGCCCAGGTAGGCCTGGCGCGTCTCCTCAAGAATGGACTTCGCCTTCTTGTCGGCCAAAAACAGGGGGTAATTGTGACCAAGGGCTTCCGGGATGACTTCCTTGCCCATCTCTAAGAGCATGGCCATCACCATGTTTGTCAGGTCGGAGCCACGCTGAAGATGGAGCACGGGCCTGATTTCGCTATCTGCCGGTCCGTCTTTGTTGTGAAGGACGAGCTCGTCCCAGTGATCGTACCCCGCATAGACCGGCCTGTCGTAGGTGAAGACATGGCTCCTGACGCTGGGGGTAGACTCGCTGCTCCACAGTTGGATGTAGGTCTTGACGTAAACTCTCTCCGGGTAGATCACGTTCTCGAACGCTCCGTTGACGCGGGCAGCGCCTTCTCCGAGCGAGCCGTCGGCCTGCGGGGCCATGGTCCTGAAGGCGGCGTCGATATCTGGGGTGTGCCAGGGCGTAGGGACGTCGGGGGCGTTCACGACGCTGTTTGTCTGGAACAGCATCTTGTCGCTGTTGAAGTTGGGAAAGTCCCTCGTGGGGCGTATCAGCTTGGCGTTGACCAAAAGCGGAACGACGGCGTTGATGAACTCGAAGGCGTTCGTGTCTTTGATGAAGCCTACTGGGAGCAGCCTCTCGGCCCAGGCTTGCCTAGTGAGCGCCCTGGTGAAGACAAGGACAAGGAAGTCCAAGTCGTCGGCTGTCACCCAGACGTCGGTCCCTCCCTTGGTGACCCTTAGAGGATGACCACTCTTCGGGTTGAACAGATGCTCGGCCACTGCGAGGGCTGCGTGCATTACCCTGTCCCAGTATGCCGAGACCCCCTCCTTCAGCTTGAAAGAGGAGGATGTTTGTTCGAAGCCGCCGAACACCCTGTCGAGTTCGGTCAGGTCGACCTCGAGTCTGTTGAGCCACTTCGGGTCAGCTCCAGTCCTTTGGATGAGCTGTGCCGAGGTGAGCGACTCGTTGTCGAATAGCTGCTGAACGGCAGCGAACTTCANAGAGCTGGCTTCGCGGCGCGGGGACTCCCAGGGCTTCGTTGTGGAGGAGCATGCGCGCCAGCTCGAGGTCAAGGGCGGTTACTCTTCCGAAAGGGGTCTCCATCCCCTGAAGGACGCAGAGCTTTTCTCGGATGAAGTCTCTGGTGCTCCAGACGAGGTGCGCCACGTCCCCGGCCAGAGTCCTGTCCAGGAGTACGATCTTGACCGAGGGGTCCTTCGCTGCATGGTAGGCAAGATAGTACTCGGCGACGTGCATCAGTGCGGTCGGGAGACGTTCAGGGTCGACCTCCACGCCGGATTCGCGAACCTGGCCGAAGACCTGAGACGCGTCCTCCTCGGAGAGAGGGATGGCGGCAGATGCGGAAAGGTTCCCCTCCCGAGCCCTTGGTGCCCCTGCCTCGACCCCGGCCGAGCCAAACTTCACTCTGCCCGAGTAGGCGAAGGCGCCAACGTAGAAGACTATCAGGTCGAGCTGTTGGTCGACAGCTTCGGTGCCATCGATAGCAACGTAGTCGACGGTGTTGGTTCCGAAGAAAGCCTGCGCCGCCCTGGCAGCAGAAGCGTAGTCAACCCCGAAGCGAAGAAGACCCTTGATTTCCGGACCACAGTCCTTCAGAGCCCCCATCTTCGCTTTGAACGAATTCAGGAGAAAACGTGTCGACGCCTGGACTTCGGCAATCGTCCGCGACTCGACGCCCTCGTCTACGGGTTCTGACAACTGGTGTGCTCTCGACCCCGTCGGGAGTTTAAACGTTGAACGGGAAACTCGGCAACATGAGGGCCGACTGGTGAAAGTATTGGAGGGAAGGCTAATTACACGGCAGAGGGCCCAGATGGCACTTGAAGTTCCTCCTCGAGCACAAGCTCCCGAAGAAGGTGAGGTATGCCAAGGTGTACTTCGAAGCCGGACCCACGTCGGTGCACTTCTCTTTGGATGGGACAAGCGCTGACTGGCACGCGAGCATAGGTAGGAGGAAAGGTGTCGAGATGACGGATGCCGAATATGCGAGGCTAAGGGCGGAGGTCCCGGCGGTCGAGCTGCTCGACGAGGACGGCCGAAGGGTGCTCATACGGAACGCCGCTGGCTACGAGGAACTCTGGGAGAAGCCGCGCTGGGTCCTGACCCGGGCGCACAAGAAAGCTGGAGGACCGTAGGGTTCAGCTAGGCCGGCCTGGGCTTTCTCGGATTTCCCGCAGCACCCTGACCGCCTCTTCAACGTGCCTGGCGGGATTAAGTTGGGACGAGAAGACGTATCTGACCACTCCCTTCCTGTCGATGATGTAGGTGACACGGCCTGGGAGAATTCCGAAGCTTGAGGGAACGCCGTAGAGCCGCCTCACCTTCCCGCCAGAGTCGCTGAGAATTGTGAACGGTAAGTCGCACTTCGAAGCGAAGTCACGATGCGAATCGACCGAGTCCGAGCTGATGCCTATCACTTCTGCCCCAAGATCCGTGAAGACCTCGTAGCTGTCTCGAAAGGCCTTGGCCTCCGTCGTGCACCCAGGCGTGTTGTCCTTGGGGTAGAAGTAGAGGACGACTTCCCTATGCCCTATGACATCCTTCAGCTCGAATGACTCGCCGTCCTGGGACTCGAGCCGAAAATCGGGTGCCGCGTCCCCAATCTCGACTTGTTTGGCCATCGCCTCTGCCCTCTGTTTTCCCTGCTGGGCTTCCCGATATTTGGAACTATCCTTTCCTTAGCCTTATTATCGCTCCGCCGTCCCTTCCTACAGCGTAGTAGACCTTGGGGTCCGAAATGGTGAGTTTCTTGCCCACCGCCCCGACGATCGACTCGACGACTTCGTTCCCCTCGTCCTCAATGACTATGGAGAGCTTCGAGCCCTTCTTCACGTGAAGCCTTCCTGCCATTTCGGAGCTGATGAAGACCCCAGCAGCGCCGTCGTCGAATTCCAATTCCACCGGTTTGCCTTCGTATTTCGTCGTGCCCACGAAGCCCTTCTTCGTCAGTGATGAGACATCGACCACGAATACGAGTTCGGCCTGCCCGGCCACCGCCACGTCAGGATTCCTCTAGGTCAGGTCCATCGTCCTCGGGGATTTCAATGGGGACCTCCTCCTCGACGATCTTCTCGCCGTGCTCGCCCGCGAGCTCCTCGATGGGGTACCAGTGGCTGCGGCCGTCGAGCTTCTGCATCTCGACTTCGCAGAACCCGATTAGGGTGCGGCCGGTCAACACACCTTGGTTGGCTCCATTGTTGAGGGTGATGTTCTGGACTGAGACTGACTCGTCCCCGAACACTGCCTCTCGATGAGCGTTGACCTGGACCCTGAGTCCCTTCGATGGCTTGAGCTCCATCGAGTGTGGCGGACGGCTCCTTCGGATAATTAAAGGCTCAGGCTCTGCATTTCCCGGAGAATCCTCCTCGTCTCCGCGGCAATGTCGTCGAGCTTCGTCGGCTCCTTTCGTTTGACCACGTAGGAGGATGCGATGAGCGCCACTCCAGGCACCGCGGTGATCGGGTCAGGAGTCACGACAATCAATGCCACCCCCGCTTTCTTGAGCGAGGAGCTAGGTGAATGTGGCTTCGAAATGTCTCTGAGGTGTTTGGCAACCTTCGAATCGTCAGCGCTCGAGGCGACCTGAGCCTTTGCCTCGCTTAGCCTCGAGAGAGAATCTGCGACTGAACGGACGATCTTCTTCTCTTGCATCGGCCGCCGCTTGTTCGCGGACGACTACGTTAATTGTCGCGGTCAAAACAGGTTGCTCGTTCGCTAAATTATATACCAAGGCCCTATCAACGATGCTCGTGCCTAGGCTCCTCAGTGCCAACGAGGTTTC
>OCOJ01019288.1_pt5 | contig 13840 bp, 23 predicted proteins | sample 1539251 | NCBI WGS metagenome assembly OCOJ01 (sample SAMN01911457, study PRJEB22624) | soil metagenome | biome: Soil | place: Malaysia | collected 2012-04-30 | depth RA_metagenome m | reverse complement strand
AGGCTAGGGCTTAGTCCAGACCCTGGCGCCCTCGCCCTCCTTCCTCGGGGGCCTGCCGGACATCACGTGGCGCTTCAGCAGCTGTATCCCCAGCGCCGGGTCCACGCCCTTCGGGCACACGGCCGAGCAGGTCCCGGCGTAGTGGCACCGGAAGACGCCGTGCCTCGTGTCCAGGAGCTCGAACCTCCGCCCGCCTCCTTCGTCCCTCACGTCCATCGTGTACCTGTACGCCTGCGCCAGCGCCTGGGGACCGGGGAAGAGGGCGTCGGTGCCCGCCGTGGGGCAGGACGACGTGCAGAGCCCGCACTTTATGCAGTAGGTGAACTGGTGGATCCGCTCGAGCTCCTCCGGGGACATCAGGTACTCCGCCGTCGGCTTGTCCATCTCCGCCGCGTCCGACCTGATCATCCAGGGCAGGAGCTCCCTGTGGCTCCTGAAGAAGCCCCCAAGGTCTGTGACGAGGTCCCTGACTATGGGGAAGTTGTCCATCGGCTGGACGACGACCTTCTCGGACTTCAGCTCTTCGACCTGCGTGTAGCAGGCGAGCCTCGCCCTCCCGTTGATCTTCATCCCGCACGACCCGCAGGATGCCTGCCTGCACGAGTACCTCACCCCGATCGAATGGTCTGAGTAGTCCCTCGCCTGCAGGATGGCGTCCAGGACGGTCATCCCGTCCCTCCATGCGATCGGGAACTCGGAGAACCTCGGCTTCCTGTCCGCAGAGGGGTCGAACCGCTGCACCACGAGGGTGAAGTCCTTCATCCTGAGACCCCCCCCAGGACCGCCAGCACCACGGTCCGCGTCCCGTAGCCCACCGACAGCAAGATTGCCAGGACAGTCCCCAGGTCTATCCACCGGGTCCACCCCGCCGTCTGCTTGAGCTCGAGGAGGATTATCCTGACGCCGTTGAACCCGTGCACCAGCACCACCACCAGGAGCATCTCCAGGAACGCCAGCGAGAAGACGCTCCTGTAGGCGGACAGTATCGTGTCGAACGAGATGGCGGTCCCGTAGGGGACGAGGACCCCCTGGAGGAGGAGATGGAGCGCCACCAGCACGACGGCCGCGGCGGCGGTCGTGTACTGGACCAGCATCAGCCTCGACTCTCTCATAGGGGCCCCTCGAAGAGTATCCACCACGCGAGGATGGCTGCTACTATCGCCAGGACGACGGCTGCCACGAACAGCGCGCGCTGGAGCGGCCCGAGCCCCTTCGGCTCATAGGGGTACTCGATCGCCTTCGGCCTCCCGAGTATCGCCCCGAGCTCGGCCAGTATCAGCCGGATGCCGTTTATCCCGTGGAACGTCACGACCAGGACCACGAGGACGAGGATCATGTGCCCGAAGGAGTTCTCGACGAGCCCCGAGATGAACGCCCAGCTCGACTCGCTCGGCCCGGTGCCGGAGGGGCCGCCTACGAAGAAGCTCGTGTCCCCGAGGTGACCGAGCACGTAGAGCAGGACTGCGACGCCGGTCACTCTCTGGAAGGTGTAGGCCCACCGTTCCGCGTTGAACCTGTGAGGGTCCAGCCAGCCCGAAACGCCCCTCCTGTTCTCAGCAGCCTTCTCGGTGCCCAACGCTTCAGCTGTTCCCCAGAGCGCCCACAGGCCTTCAGTAGTGCCGTTCCGCGGGCTGGTATTTAGTTATCGTGACCTGAGAGTAGTCCAGCCTTGGGCCGTCCGGTGCGTAGCTGGCGAGGGTGTGCTTCAGCCACCTCTTGTCGTCCCTTGCCGGGTAGTCCCTCCTGAAGTGCGCCCCCCTCGACTCGGTCCTGGCCAGGGCGCCCGCCACGACCACCTCTGCCACGGCCAACATCCCCTCGACCTCGAGGACGTGCCCGAGGTTAGTGTTGTACACCCTGCTCTTGTCGTCGCAGTGGAGGAAGTCGGTCTTCTGGAGCCTGCGGATCTCCTTCAGGGCATCCGCGAGCCCCCTGCCGTCCCTGAATACGAACGCGTTGGCATCCATAAGGTGCTGCACCTGGTCCCTGACCTCGAAGGGGTTCGTCCCTCCCTTTCCCCGGAGGATGACGTCGAACAGCCGCTTCTCCTCCAGCATGACAGCTTCGACAGGAGTCGCCATGGGGCTCCTGCCGGCCGCGTACCTGGCCGCCTCGGCGCCTGTGAACTTCCCCCAGACGAGGCACTCGGCCGTCGAGTTTGCCCCGAGCCTGTTGGCCCCGTTGATGCTCACGCACGCCACCTCGCCCGCTGCCCACAGGCCCTTCATCTTCGTCGCGCCGCCCACGTCGGTGTCGATGCCCCCCATCACGTAATGGCAGACGGGCCGCACCGGGAGAGGCTTCTCCACCGGGTCGATGCCCCTGAACTTTATCGCGATCTCGCGGATCCCCGAAAGCCTGCTCTTGATCTTCTGGGCGCCTATCGGCGACAGGTCGAGGTGGAGATAGTCGAACCCTGACGACTCGTCCTTCATGCCTCTCCCCTCCTCGATCTCCGTCATCATCGCCCTGGACACTACGTCCCGGGACGCCAGCTCCAGCTTCTCCGGGGCGTACTTCTTCATGAAGCGGTCGCCGTCCTTGTTCACAAGGACGCCGCCCTCGCCCCTGACCGCCTCGGTGATCAGAATGCCCGAGGGGATGAGGCCGGAGGGGTGGAACTGGATGAACTCCATGTCCTTGAGAGGGATCCCCGCCCTGTATGCGATCCACATACCGTCCGGGGTCGAGCTGTAGGCGTACGTCGCGAAGCTGTACAGGCGCCCCGACCCGCCCGTAGCCATTATCCCGGCCTTTCCGAGGACCGAGACGAGGTCGCCCGTCTTGAGCTCCACCGCCGTCACCCCCCTGAACTCTCCGCCCTCCGACAGGATTGAGGTCGCGAACCACTCCTGGTAGAAGGTGATGTTGTCGTACTTCGTCGCAGTGTCGTACAGGGTCTGCATCTCGAAGAACCCGACCTTGTCCTCCGCGAAGGTCGCCCTGGGGTAGCTGTACCCCCCGAACCAGCGCTGGGCGATCCTCCCGTCGTCCCGCCTGGACCATGGGAGCCCCCAGTGCTCGAGCTGGTAGATCTCCCCCGGCATCTCGTCGACGAACCTCTCGACCGCGTCCTGGTCGGCCAGGTAGTCGGAGCCCTTCACTGTGTCGAAGGCGTGGGACTCCTTCGAGTCCCCCAGCTCCGGATAGAGGACCGCAGCGGTCCCACCCTCCGCGCTGACGGAGTGCGACCTCATGGCCTGAACCTTGGTGACGACGGCGATGTCCGCCTTCCCGTCGCTGACCCTGGCCGCTTCTATCGCCGCCCTCAGGCCCGCGATCCCGGACCCCACGATGACGACGTCGTGCTTGAGGGTCTCCACCAACTTCTCCGCAGCGGCGCCCCTGGCCGCGCTTAAGACTTTGCCCCGGCGAGGGCTCCCGCTTTTCCTCGCGCTCTCGGAAGAGACGGTTTCGAGCCTGGCGGGTTCGGAACGGCGTGAAAACGGGCGAAAACGGCCTTTTCCTAACGGATTAGGAAGATTCCGTAAATCCCCCTCCCCCGAGCGCCACGCCATGGTCGAGGTCATCGACCACGACGTGATCATCGTGGGAAGCGGCCTCGCCGGGCTGCGGGCGGCGGCGGAGGTGCTGTCGTCGTCCGAGAAGCCTCCGACCCTGGCCATGCTGTCAAAGCTCGCCCTGATGCGCAGCCATTCGGTCGCTGCCGAGGGAGGGACGGCCGCGGTCCTCTACCCCGAGGAGGGGGACAGCCTGGAGCTTCACGCGTGGGACACAATCAAGGGGAGCGACTTCCTCGCGGACCAGGACTCCGTCTGGAAGTTCGTGACCCTGTGCCCCGAGGAGATGCGGCAGCTCGAGCGGTGGGGGATGCCCTGGTCAAGGAGGGAGGACGGGAGGATCGCCCAGAGGCCCTTCGGCGGACACAGCTACGACAGGGCCACGTTCGCCCAGGACAAGGTCGGCTTCTTCGAGATGCGGACGCTGTACGACAAGCTCCAGGAGTTCGACACTTGGAGCAGGTACGACGAGACCTTCGTGACGTCGCTCGTCATCAGCGACGGGGAGTTCAGGGGGTGCACCGCCATCGACATGAAGACAGGGGCCTTCGTCTACCACAGGGGGCGCGCCTGCGTCGTCGCAACCGGGGGCGCGGGACAGATCTGGAAGTTCACGGCCACCTCCGTCAGCACGACCGGCGACGGCATCGGCCTGGCGTACAGGGCAGGCCTCCCCATCGAGGACATGGAGTTCATGCAGTTCCACCCCACGGGGCTGATTCCGACCGGCATCCTGATCACCGAGGGCGCGAGGGGCGAGGGAGGGTACCTCCTGAACTCGAAGGGGGAGAGGTTCATGGAGCGCTACGCCCCGTCGAAGATGGAGCTCTCCCCCAGAGACGTGGTCTCAAGGTCGATCATGAAGGAGATCGCGGAGGGGAGGGGCTTCAAGGACGAGGCCTCCGGCCTGTCCTACGTCCACCTGGACCTGAGGCACCTGGGCAAGGAGAAGATAGACTCGAAGCTCCCCTTCATCAAGGAACTATCGATGAAGTTCGTCGGGATCAACCCCGTCGAGGAGCCCATCCCGATAAAGCCCACGGCCCACTACACCATGGGCGGCGTACGCGTCGACGACAACGGCAGGGTGCTCGACGCAGACTCGCGCGAGGTGAGGGGGCTCTGGGCGGCCGGCGAGACGGCATGCGTCAGCATCCACGGCGCGAACAGGCTGGGGTCCAACTCCACCGCCGAGTGCCTCGTCTACGGGCGTCTTGTGGGGAGAGACATCGTCGGCTACCTCGCGGCGGAGAGGAGGCCGGCAGACTCGGCCGGCCCCGATGTTGCCACGGAGGAGGCGAGGATCTTCGACGGGCTCCTGAAGAGGGAGACGGCTACGGAGGACGTCTACGCGATAAAGGCGAAGCTGAAGGAGGTGATGGACCGCTCGGTGTACGTGTTCAGGGAGGAGGCCGGGCTGGCCGACGCTGTCAGGGAGGTGAGGGAGCTCAGGAGGAGGTTCGGAGGGGTGAGAGCCACAGACGGAGGGAGGCAGTTCAACTACAACCTCCAGGACGTCCTCGAGGTCGGGGTCATGCTGGAGCTCGCCGAGGTCGTGGCGGTGGGCGCGCTCAACAGGCGCGAGTCGCGCGGCGGCCATTCCCGGCTTGACTACCCTCAGCGGGACGACGCGAACTGGCTTAAGCACACTCTCGCCTCCAGGGCCGAAGCCGGGCCCAGTTTCAGCTTCGCGCCCGTCAGGATCACGATGTGGAAGCCGGTGGAGAGGAAGTACTGATGGACAGCTTCACGCTCGAGGTGCGGAGGTCTGACGGGAAGAAGGCGAGCTACGACCTCCCCTACAGGAAGGGGATGACGGTCCTGGACGCCCTCGTCGAGGTCCGGGAGAAGCAGGACAGCAGCCTCGCGTTCCGACACAGCTGCAGGATGGGGATCTGCGGATCGTGCGGGATGAACGTCCAGGGGCTCCCCCGCCTGGCGTGCCAGACCCAGGTCAGCAGCCTGGGCGGGGCGAAGGTCAGGGTCGAACCCCTGCACGGGATGAGGATAATCAGGGACCTGGTGGTGGACATAGACCCCTTCACTGCGATGCACACATTCGTGAAGCCGTACCTGGTCAGGAGAGACCAGCGCGAGAGAGACCACGCGGACCGGGAGTACAGGGTGCTCTCCGAGGAGGTCGGCAGGTTCCTCCAGTTCGACTACTGCATCATGTGCGCCCTCTGCTACTCTGCATGCCCCACCGTGGCCCTGGACCCGTTCTACCTCGGCCCCCAGGCGATCACCCAGGCGTACAGGTACATGGCCGACCCCAGAGACGAGGGGTGGGCTGAACGGATCGAAGCGCTGGACGAGGCGCACGGAGTCTGGAGGTGCCATGTCGCCGGCTCCTGCAGCTTCGTCTGCCCCAAGGACGTCGACCCTGCGAAGGCGATCCAGATGGCCAGGATGGAGGTCCTCAAGATGAGGGTCCTCAGGAGGAAGCCGAAGGCCGGGTCGCCTCTGGTGAGCCCCGTCGCAGCCGGCCCCGGGAAGCAGGGGACGAAGGCACCGCCGTTCGACTACAAGGAGGGGGGGAAGTAGGATGGCGAAGACTTCCAGGTTCAGGTCAGGGCTCATCTCCAGCCTCATACCCTTCGGGTTCAACGTGGAACGGTGGAGCTACGTGCTGCACAGGATCACCGGAGTGGTGCTGGTGGGTTATCTGGCGGCCCACCTGTTCGAGACGTCTCAGCTGGCGGCGGGTTCCGCCGCCTGGGCGCGGACGATGGCCACCCTGCACTCGCTCGGGCCGCTGGAGATGGTGGGCCTCTGGTTCGTGGCCGGGTCGGCCCTGTACCACGGGGCGAACGGGATCCGCCTCGCCCTCAACGAGATGTTCGGGATGCTCATGGGGAAGCCGATCATGCCCGTGTATCCGTACTCCCCGACATCCCTTGGAAGGAACCAAAAGGCCGCCGTCTGGGCGATCACGATAGTCGTTCTGGCGCTCTGGGTTTGGGCCGGGCTCTACCTGCTGGCCGGCCTGGGGATCGTCTGAGCGGTGAGAGGCATGGAAAGGAACTACAGCCTGCTGAAGGAGTCCTGGAGCATGGTCGTCACATACGCCACGGCCCTGGTCCTGGTGTTCGTCCTGACCATCCACCTCCTTTTGGAGAGCCCTCTTACGGGGATGCCACTGGAGGCGACGCTCACCTTCGGCTACGCGACCGGCAATCTCGTCTATTACAAGGTCGTGTTCGGCCTCCTGCTCTACGCGGCGGTCCTCCACGGCGTCAACGGGCTCCGGGTGGTCGCGCTGGAGTGGCTGCACCCGCGGAAGAAAGGATGGCTGCTGAACATCATCGCGGTCGCGCTGATGGGATTCTTCCTGGCGCTCGGAACGTACACCCTCGTCACTGTGGCATGAACGCCGCCGGCTCGCATCGCTGATGGACGGGCCGCCCCTTCAACCGGGCGAATCGCCGCACAGACCAAACGGCTTTAAATGAGAAGGCTGCCGCCATCATGCAGATGCGAAGGGCGGGAGTCTCGACCCTGGTGGCGGTCGGCCTCCTTGCAGTCGGGGTCATCGCCGGGATGGTCATCTTCTACGCGGCTTCCGGTCTCATCGCCAAGCCGTCAGTGCAGACCGAAACAGCCGTCACGAGCCTCACGTCGACCATCACGGAACGGGTCCCCACCACGGTCACCGAGTCAACGACCGAGAGGATGACCACGACGCAACCTACGGTCGAGGCGGTGACGACGACCGCGACCCAGACGACCACCCAGACCGCCACAGTAGCTGCGACCCTGACTCAGACTGCCGTGGCGACGAAGACGACGACTCAGACCACCACCCAGACGACCACCACGCCCCAGACCACGACCACCCAGTCGCAGACGACCACCATGACCACCACCGTGGGGCTGGTGACCACGACCGCCACCAAGACCACAACGACGACGATGACCTTCGCGCTGGTCACTTCATACCAGACGCTCACCTCCACTCAGACGGTGACCGTCGCGCTTATGACAACCACTTTGACCCAGTCGAGCATCTCCACGACCACCGTGGCCCAGTCCTCGATCACGAGGACCGTCACTACGACCTCAACAACGACCTCGACCCAGTCCACGACGACCACGACGACATCCACCCTGGCCCTGACGACCACAACCACGACTACGACCTCGACTTCGACTCAGCCCACCACCACCAGTTTCACCGCGACCAGCACCGTGACCCAGACCTCCACCTCCACATCGATACTGACCCAGACGACGGTTTCTACTCAGACCACGGTCTCGACCACGACCACCACCCAGCCGACCACCGTCACTCAGACCACCACCTCGACTCAGACAAGCGTCTCCACTACCACTACCACGGTCCCGCAGACGACCACGACAGAGACGGACATATCGGTCTCGACCACGACCTTTCAGACGACCACGACTGAGACGGACGTCTACACGTCGACCGTCACCATAATCACCACGACCACCTGCACCTCTTCCTGCTAGCCGAACGCTGGTCCATCCGCCCTGGCCTCCAAACTGGCACGCCCACCCTAGGCCTCAGCCAGACTTGCCTCTCCGGCGGCGACCCGATTCCCGATGAAACGGCTCCAGATTATGGACACGTTTATAATGGCATCAGCAATCGCCAGAGGGCTACGAGAGGGGTAAAGTGCCTCACTATGGTTACAGTTTCGAGGGTTTCGACCCCGCGGTACACGTAAGGGCTAGCGGAAGAGAGGTAAACATCTCACCGAAGGCGGCCAGGGAGGTCGCTCTCACGGTAAAGGGGATGTCGGTGACCAAGGCAATAGAGCTGATGGAACAGGTCGCCGAGAAGAAGATGGCGGTTGCTTTCAGGCGGCACAAGCTCAAGGTGGGCCACAGGAGCGAGCTCCAGGGATTCCCGACCGGGTCGTACCCCGTCAAGACGGCTGAGGCCTTCATCGACGTCCTCAGGAACCTGCAGAGCAACTCAGAGTTCAAGGGGCTGGACCCGGAGCGGGTCCAGATCATACACGCTTCCGCGTACGCCGGGAGGACCGTGAAGGACTTCGTCCAGAGGGCCTTCGGCAGAAGCTCGCCCAACTTCCACCAGCTGGTCCACATAGAGCTAGTAGGCAGGGAACTCTAGTCGATGTCGTCGAAGCAGCTCAGCTCTGTGAAGGCCATCCTCCTCACCAGCAGGTCCTTCGCGGAGCTTGACGAGTTCTTCGAGAAGCAGCTGATCGACGCGGGCTACGGAGGCCTCGAAGTGCAGAAGTCCCCGGTCGGCACCACCCTGAAGGTCTACGTCGCCAGGCCCGGCCTGGCCATAGGCAGAAGGGGGACCGGGATCAAGGAGCTGACCGACAAGGTTGCCGCGAAGTTCAGCTTCCCCAACCCCCAGATAGCGGTGACCGAGGTCGAGAACCCCGAGCTGAACGCCAGGATCATGGCGGGGCGAATCGCCCAGATCGTCTCCCGGGGGACCGCCTTCAGGAGGGCCGCCATGTGGTCCGTGAACAACATCATGAACGCAGGCGCCTCGGGCGTCGAGATCTCGATCGCTGGGAAGCTGAGAAGCGACAGGTCGCACGGCGAGAAGTACAGGGCCGGGGTGGTCCCCAAGAGCGGCGACACCGCAGACAGGGCCGTGGACGAGGCGACGACCGACGTGCTGCTGAAGCTCGGGCTGTACGGAATCAAGGTGAAGATAGCCCTCAAGGATGCGCTGCCGCCGGAATTCGAGTTTAAGGAAGACGTCAAGCAGGAAGAAAAGAAGGAGGAGGCCGAAAGTGCCCCAGCTCAAGCCGAAGGAACTCAGAAGCCAGGACGCTGAGAAGCTCAGGCAGACGCTCTTCGACCTCAGGTCGGAGCTCTCCAAGCTTCGGGGCGACGTCGACAGGGGCCTCGTGAAGAAGGACGTCGGCAAGGTGAGGAGGGCGAGGAGGAACGTCGCCATACTGCTCACCGTCATGCACGAGAAGGGTGTCACGGAATGAGCGTGGTAGGAGAGGTCGTCGCGGTAATGCACTCCAGGGACCCAACGAAGGTCGGCAGGAGCGGCAAGGCCGTGCTGGAGACGGCCAACACAGTACTCCTGATGACGGAAAGGGGGAGGATCACGGTCGAGAAGAAGGGCACCGTCTTCCTGTTCACGCCCTCCGGCCGGCTGGCCGCGGGCGAGAGCATCCAGGGGAGGCTTGAAGACAGATTGAGGTCGAAGTCGAGATGACGGGCGCAGGACTGGACGTGGTGGCGCCGAAGAAGAGCTGCCAGGACGTCACATGCCCGTTCCACGGGAATCTCAAGGTCAGGGGGCGCCTTCTCACCGGGAAGGTCGTCTCGACAGCGGGCAAGAGCTTCGTGGTCGTCCAGATGGAGTACCTACACAACGTCGGCAAGTACAACAGAGGGGAAAGGAGGCGCAGCAGGATAAGCGCCCACACACCTCCCTGCATCTCGGTAACCGACGGCGACGCGGTGACGATCGGAGAGTGCAGACCCCTGTCCAAGACGATATCCTTCGTCGTCGTTGAGTCGAGGAGGCGCGCCTAGTGTCCACCAAGTCTCGTGCGGTGTCCGCCAAGGGCGTGGAGGAGTTCAAGAACTACATCACCCGGGCCATCCCGCTCAACGCAGTCATCAACTGCGCAGACAACACCGGCGCCAAGACCCTGAGGGTCGTGCAGGTCACGAAGGCCAAGACGAGGCTCAGCAGGGTCCCGGCAGCCTCGGTGGGCGACAGCATCGTGTGCGTCGTGAAGAGGGGCCCCCCGGACCTCCGGAAGCAGGTCTTCGGGGCTGTCATCATCCGGCAGAAGTATCCCGTGAGGCGGGTCAGCGGGCAGCGCGTGGTCTTCGAGGACAACGCGGCCGTGATAGTGACGCCGGAAGGGGATCTGAAGGGGACCGACATCAAGGGACCGGTGGCGAGCGAAGCTGCGGAGAAGTGGCCGCGCATCGCCAACCTGGCCTCCATCATAATTTGAGGGGAAATGTAGTGAAGTTCGGGTCCAGCCTGTCCAAAGAGCTCCGGGAGAAGTACAAGAGGCGCTCGCTGACGCCCCGCAAGGGCGACTCGGTGAAGATCGTGCGCGGGGAGTTCAGGAACGTCGAAGGGAAGGTCACGAAGGTCATCCCCAGCGACGGGAAGCTCAACGTGGAGGGAGTCACCCGGGAGAAGCAGAAGGGCGGGACCTCCCCCGTCCCGGTGCACGCGTCCGACGTCATCATAACGTCCCTGGCCATGGACGACAAGCAGCGCAGAGCGAAGCTGGAGGAGAGGACGTAGATGGGCAAGAAGGGCGGAAGGAACAAGATGAAACGGGTGGCTGCCCCCAGATCCTGGGACATCCCGCGAAAGGGCACCAGGTTCGTCTACAAGCCCATCCCAGGGTCCCATCCCGCGGCCTCGTCGTACCCCCTCGGGGTAGTGATCAGAGACCTCGCGTCACTCGCGCAGAGGGGCCGGGAGATCAAGCTCGTAGTGAAGACCTCGAAGGTCCTCGTCGACGGCAAGCCCAGGCGGTCCGCCAGCTCACCCGTCGGGCTCTTCGACGTCGTCGGGGTCCCAGCGGAGAGCTCATCCTTCAGGCTCGTTCCTTCCCCCAAGGGGCTCCGCCTGGAGAAGCTCAAAGGCCAGGAGGCCGACAGGAAGCTCTGCAGCGTCAGCTCGAAGACGAAGGTCCGCGGAGGGCACATCCAGTACGGCCTCCACGACGGCAGGTCGATCATGGACGACGGGCTGAACCTCGCACCGGGGGACGCGGTACTGCTCCAGGTTCCCTCCCAGAAGGTCCTCGGCAAGGTGAAGCTCGCAAAGGACTCCCTGGGGCTGGTGCTCACGGGGGAGAGGGCCGGCCAGCTGGGGAAGATCCTCGAGGTGAAGAAGGGGACCATCAGCAGGGAGCGAATGGTTAAGATATCCCTACCCAGCGGGGAGGCCGAAATCCCATCGCGGCTAGTCTTCCCGGTAGGGCAAGAGCAGCCATTGACGACGGTGGGGGTCAGCACATCATGAGCCAGACAGCAGTGCAGGAGAACCCAATGCGGGTGATAAGGGTCGGTAAGGTAGTGCTGAACATAGGCGTCGGAAAGTCGGGCGACGCGATAGAGAGAGGCAAGAAGGTCCTCGAGCAGGTCTCCGGCCACAAGCCCAGCTCCCGGAGGGCGAAGAAGTCCGTGAGGGACTTCGGGATCCACAAGGGGGAGCCCATCGGCGTGATGGTGACTGTCCGGGGGCCGGGGACGAAGGAGCTGATAGAGAAGCTCTTGACGGCGCGGGAGAGGAAGCTCGGGGAGTCGTGCTTCGACCAGAGGGGCTCTATCTCCTTCGGCGTCAAGGAGCACATCGAGATACCCGGGATAAGGTATGACCCGGCGATCGGAATCCTTGGAATGAACGTTTCCGTCCTGCTCGAGAGACCCGGCTACAGGGTCGCCAGGCGCGGGAGGAGGACATCACGCGTCGGGAAGTCCCACTTCGTCAGCAGGGAGGACGCGCTCAGCTACTTCAAGGAGAACTTCGGGGTGACGGTCTCTTGAAGGAGCGGCACACCAAGAAGAGGAAGTACGGGAAGTCCACCCACTACTGCAGGAGATGCGGGCAGTACGGCGCGGTGATCAGGGCCTACGACCTCGTTCTGTGCAGGCAGTGTTTCCGGGAGGTCGCGGAGAAGCTCGGCTTCAGGAAGTACGACTAGGTGACCTAGAATGCCAGCGACCAACGTCCTCTCCAACCTCTTCACCAGCCTCCAGAACGCGGAGATGAGGAACAAGAAGGAGTGCATGGTGATCCCCGCGTCGAACCTCGCGAGCGAGGTCCTGAGGGTGCTCCAGAAGAGGCGGTATGTAGGGGAGTTCGAGTTCATCGACGACGGGGTCGGGGGCAAGCTCCGCGTCCAGCTCCTCGGCAGGATAAACAAGTGCGGCGTCATCTCTCCCAGGTTCCCGGTCAGGACGGCGAAGCTGGTGGACTGGGAGCACAGGTACCTCCCAGCCGTCGGAGTGGGGACCCTGATCGTGTCCACACCGCAGGGGGTAATGTCGCACTCGGAGGCCCAGGAGAAGCGGCTTGGGGGGAGGCTCATCGGCTTTGTCTACTGAGACGCTCCAGCAGCAGTCCGTGGAGGTGCCCGAGGGGGTCACCGTTTCGATGGCGGGGAGGGTCCTGTCGGTGAAGGGCAAGCTCGGGGAGGCGAAGAAGGACTTCGACAAGGTTGCTGTGAACATCGGGGTCGAGGGCAACAGGGTGGTCGTCTCTCCCTTCTCCAAGAAGAAGAAGGACAACGTGATAATCAACACGGCGATGAGCCACGTCAACAACATGATCACGGGCGTCACCAAGGGGTACACCTACCGCCTGAAGGTGGTCTACGCCCACTTCCCCATCTCCGTGAAGACCAAGGGAGACGAGATCCACGTAGAGAACTTCGTCGGCGAGAGGTCCCCCCGGGTGGCGAAGATCGTCGGGAAGTGCAAGGTCACCATCGAAGGGGACGACATCATCGTGAAGGGAGTCTCCGTCGAGGAGGTCGGCCAGACCGCGGCCAACGTCGAGCTGGCCACGAAGATCAGGAAGAAGGACCAGAGGATCTTCCTCGACGGCGTCTACACCTATCAGAAGGAGCATGGGATGTAGCCATGAAGGCCAAGGCATCCGAGGAGAACAGGCTGAAAGCGCTCGTGAAGAAGAGAACCGAGCTGGCAGAGGGGAGGCCCGAGTTCGTGAGACAGGAGTCGTGGAGGTACGTCAGGATCCACCCGGAGTGGCGCAAGCCCAAGGGAGTGGACAACAAGGTGCGCCGCCAGGACAAGGGGTGGCCCGCCCTGGTCAGGGTGGGATACAGGGGCCCCGCAGAGTCCAGGGGGCTGCACCCTAGCGGGCACTACGAGGTCGTCGTGCAGAGGCCCGCAGACCTAGACGGGCTGGTGCCGGGGAGAGACGTGGCCAGGATGGGGGGGACCGTCGGCGCGAAGAAGCGGAAGATGATAATCGACAGGGCGAACGAGCTCGGGATCAGGATAGTGAATCCCACGGGGTTGAGGATCATTGAACCTAAGAAGTAAGAGAAGGCTCGCGGCCTCGGTCCTGGGAGTCGGGGTGGACCGGGTCATCTTCGACGAGGAGTACGCGGACCTCATCCAGGACGCCATCACCCGCAGCACCATCAGGGGGCTGATCGGCTTCGGCGCGATCAGGGCGGCGCCGGAGAAGGGCCTTTCGAGGGGGAGGTTCCGCGAGCGGTCGAAGAAGCTCAAGCGCGGCCGGGGGTCGGGCTCGACCGAGGGCCCTGCGAAGGCCAGGAACCCGCGGAAGGACAGGTGGGTAGCCAAGGTCAGGGCGCTCCGCTGGAGGCTCAAGGTCG
>OCOJ01049526.1_pt1 | contig 13866 bp, 12 predicted proteins | sample 1539251 | NCBI WGS metagenome assembly OCOJ01 (sample SAMN01911457, study PRJEB22624) | soil metagenome | biome: Soil | place: Malaysia | collected 2012-04-30 | depth RA_metagenome m | reverse complement strand
ATCCACGGCCAGGCCTTCAATCTGCTGGAAGGCATACGAGTGCGTCGAATCCGGATTGTCGCGGCGATAGACCCGCCCAGGGACGATGATGCGCACGGGAGGCGGCTGCTTCTCCATGGTGCGCACCTGCATGGGCGAAGTGTGCGTGCGCAGCAGCAGCGGCCCGCCGCCCGTAGGGTCCCGCCCAGGCGGGATTGCTGCGCTCGTTCCCCGGCCCCCGGGTGTTTCCAGGTAGAACGTGTCCATCGTGTCGCGCGCCGGATGATGCTCGGGAATATTGAGCGCCTCGAAATTGTAGTAAGGCGTTTCAATCTCCGGCCCCTCGACCACGGAGAAGCCGATGGAGACGAAGATGCGCTCCAACTCCTCGCGCGTCTCGCGCAATGGATGCCGCGTTCCGAGCCGCCGCCGCACCCCGGGCAACGAGAGGTCCACGCCACCCGCCAATGCGCCCGCGCCGCCCGCCGCCGCCGCCCGTGCGCGCAACTCCTCGAGTGTGGCCTCGACGTGGGCTTTCAGTTCGTTCAGCGCCTTGCCCACCACGCGCTTCTGTTCGGGTGTGGCCGGCTTGAGCCAGTTGTCCGCAATCGCCGAAAGCACGCCGGAAGCCCGGCCCAGCCAGGCGTTGCGCAGCGCGGTCCACCCTGCCGCATCGCCCGGCGCGAGCCCAGCGGTCTCCGCGTCGAATCGCTCGCGCACCTCGGCAAAGCGTGCCGCGATAGCCTCGGCCGATGCCGCGCCCAGCGCCGCAAGGGTTTGCTCGTGAATGGGTTTCCCGTTGCTCAATGTTCCTTGCTCGCCCAGCGTGAAACCTGAAAGATTACACGAAGTGGAGGGTTTTGGGGCGCTTCGGCCGCCGGGCGGGCCCTCCGCCGCTACTCCTGCCTGTGAAAGGTTCCTAGGTACTTTTTCCCACTTCATCCGTCTATATGTTGTAATGCTACCTATGGACACGCAACTNGGCTATCCCCGCAGAACTCAAGAAGGGCACCGCCGAGGTGTTGATTCTCTCCCTGCTGGAAGACCGCCCGCGCCACGGCTACGAGCTGGCCAAGCTGATCGAAGCGCGCTCCGAGGGCGTGCTCGAATTCCACGTGGCCTCGCTCTATCCCATGCTGTACCGCCTGGAGCGGCGCGGGTGGATCGAAGGCCGCTGGATTGAGCGCGCCGGGCAGCGCCGCCGGCGCTTCTACCGGCTGACGGCCGCGGGCCGCAAGGCTTTGCCAGATCAGCGCCGTGGCNTGGCGGGAATTCATCCGCGCGATGCGCCGGGTGGCGCAGGTGGACGCGGGCTGAGCAGTGGCCTTCAAACGCCCGGAGCGGATTCCTCGGGTCTGCAAAGGACGCGAGGCTTTGGAATGAGAGCCGCGCGCAGTGCGGAGATAAATCAAGGGGAGGGACGCATGGCTGACTGGAAAGCATACGTTCGCGAGCATTTGCCCCCGCTGGGGGCCTCCGGCCCGCGTGAGGCGGAAATCGTGGAAGAGCTGGCGCAGCAGTTTGAAGGCGCCTACGCCGAGGCCGTGGCCCGCGGCGCCACGGAGACGGAAGCCCTTGCCCGCGCGGCAGCGGTGATTCCGGATTGGGCAGCGCTGGCTGCGGAAATCCGCCGGGCGGAACGCCCGATGCTGGGCTTCTTGCCCGAGCCGATTCCGGAAAGCCGCGGGCGACGCCTCGCAGAGGAACTGTGGCAGGACGTGTGCTACGGCGCGCGCCTGCTTTCGCGCACGCCGGGCTTCGCGGCCGTGCTGATCCTGACGCTGGCGCTGGGCATCGGCGCGAACTCGATGATGTTCACGGTGGTCAACGCCGTGCTTCTGCGCCCGCTACCCTATCCGCAGCCGGAGCAGCTCGTACTGCTGAAAGATTTCAACCACGAGAAGGGCTTTGACTCCTTCTCCGTGGCTCCCGGCAATTTCCTCGACTGGCGCGCGCAGAATCAATCCTTCTCCGGCATGGCGGCAATCGGCGATGCCAATTTCAATTACACCGGCGGGCCATTTCCGGAGCGCATCACCGGCATGCGCGTTTCCGAGAGCTTCTTCAGCCTGCTGGGAGTCCAGCCGGCGCTGGGGCGCGCCTTCCAGGCGAGCGACTTCCAGCTGGGTCAGGACCACGTGATCCTTCTGAGTTATGGCCTGTGGCAGAAGATTTTTCAGGGCGATCCTGCGGCCATCGGGCAGAGCATCAAGCTGAGCGACGAGCCGTACACCGTAGTCGGAGTGATGCCGCCAGGCTTCCGTTTTGTCAGCCGCGAGCAGGAAGTCTGGGCGCCTTGGGCGTTTCCCCCGGATTGGAAGGATGTGCGCGGCGCTCATTTTCTTTCGGTGCTCGNCCCGCCGCAAGCCGGAGTTTACGCTCACGCAGGCCCGCGCGGAGATGGCCGCTATCGCCCAGCGCCTCGCCGCCCAGTACCCGAACCCGAACCGCGGCTGGGGCGTCCGCGTGGACTCGCTCTATGAGGATGTGGTCGGAGATGTGCGCCCGGCGCTGCTCCTGCTTCTGGGCGCAGTAGGCGTGCTGCTGCTGATTGCCTGCGGAAACGTAGCCAACATGCTTCTCGCCCGGACCGTGGAGCGCCGGCGCGAGATTGCCGTCCGTGCCTCGCTCGGCGCGGCACGAGGGCGGCTCATCCGGCAGATGCTGGCAGAAAGTTTGCTGGTCTCGCTCCTGGGAGGCGGGCTGGGACTGCTTCTAGCCACGGGAGGGACGCGGACGCTGGTTGCGTTCTCCCCGCAGGTGCTGCCGCGCGCGTTTGCCATCCATGTGGATCCCTGGGTGCTCGGTTTCACGTTTGCTCTTGCTGTGCTTACCGGAATTGTGTTCGGCTTGGCCCCCGTCTTTACCGTCGCCCGCCAGGACCTGCAGAAAACGCTCAAGGACGCGGGACGCGGCGGCACGGGAAGGCAAGGATTGCGGGGAGTGCTGGTGTCTGCGGAAGTGGCTCTGGCGCTGGTGCTGCTCGTGGGAGCGGGGCTGCTCATTGGCAGCTTTGCGCGGCTCGAATCGGTTTCACCCGGCTTCCGCACGGAGAACGCCCTGGCCTTTGATCTGCGCCTGCCACGCGCCCGCTACGCGGATGACCCGCATCGCGCGGCCTTCTACCAGACGCTGCGCGAACGCCTGCTGGCCCTCCCGGGGGTGCAGTCTGCGGCCGCGGTCACGAATCTTCCGCTCTCGGATAACGACGAGAGTTATACCTTCGCGCTGGAAAACGAGGTGCCCGAGCCAGGCAAGGAACCCTCCACCATGTATTACAACGTAACTCCCGGCTACTACCAGATGATGGGCATTCCCGTGCTCTCCGGACGGGATTTTTCGGACGCGGATGCGCAGGACGCGCCGCGCGTGTGCATCATCAATGATGTCTTCGCACGCCAGTTTTTTCCGGGCCGCGATCCTGTTGGCCGCCGTCTGCTCCTGGGCGCAGGGAAAGGCCACGTGTACCGCGTAATTGTGGGCGTGGTCAGCTCTGTGAAGCATTACTGGCTCGGGGAGAAGCCTTCGCCACAGGCGTATGAGCCTCTGGCGCAAATGACCAACAGCGGAATGACCTTTGTTGTGCGCGGCTCTCTCGATGCTACGCGCCTCACCTCCGCCGTGCGCGGCGCGGTTCAGGCCGTGGACCCGCAACTCCCCATGGCCAATGTTCAAACCCTCGATCGGCTGGTGGCGGAATCCGTGGCCCTGCCTCGCCTGCGCACCACGCTGCTCGGATTGTTTGCCGCTTTTGCCGTGGCTCTGGCGGTGCTGGGGCTTTACGGCGTCCTCTCCTATACGGTCACCCAGCGCACCCGCGAGATCGGCGTTCGCATGGTCCTGGGGGCGCAGCGCGGCGCCGTTTACAGGCTGGTAGTGGGCCAGGGAATGCTTCTGGTTGGTGCGGGGGTGATGGTAGGACTGATTTCCGCGTTTGCGCTTTCCCGCCTGCTGACGCGGTTCCTTTTCGGCGTAACCGCCACCGACCCGATCACATTTCTGGCGGTGAGCGTGGTTCTGGTGTCTGTAGCCGCGTGCGCTTGCTTCATCCCCGCGCGCCGGGCCAGCCGCGTGGATCCGCTCGAATCCCTGCGCTACGAGTGATCTGTGGCGCGGACTCTCCTATCCGCATAGCACGCTTCCACTGTCTGAGGCACAGCGGAATCTGAACACGACAGCCGGCGCGCGGACAGGAGTCTCCACGCCACCCGTTACGCCGAGGCGGCTTTGGCCTGTGCGGCGAGCTGCGCGAACCCAGCGGCATCGGCCACCGCCAGGTCCGCCAGGAGTTTGCGGTCGATGGCCACGCCGGCTTTCTTCAGGCCGCTGATCAGCGCGCTGTAGGTCATGCCGTTGTTGCGCGCGGCCGCGCCGATGCGCTGGATCCATAGCCGGCGGAAATCGCGCTTGCGGTTGCGCCGGTCGCGGAAGGCGAAGCGCTCCGCGCGGCTCGCCGCCTCCTGCGCGGACTGGTACAGCTTGCTTTTGGTGAGGAAGAATCCCTTGGTCCTGCGCAGGTACTTCTTGCGCCGCGCGCGGCGCTTGGTGCCTCGTTTCACGCGAGCCATGTTTGCTTCTCCTCAAAGGTGGAGCGGCCGCGCGCCATGCGGACGCGCAGCAACTCCACGGCGTGTTCGGCTGGCCCAGGCATTCCTGCCTGTGCGCATTTACCGCGAGGCATTCGAGGCTGCACGCTTTTGACTTGCCCGCAACGGGCAAGGGCGGCCATCCAAAATCGAACAGACAAGAATGTCTGTTCTGCCTCGCTGCCGGCCGGCAGGCCCGCCGTGGCGGGAAGTGCGCTGCCTGGCACAGCGTCTTCGTGGGACGGGCATCCCGAATCCCGAAGCTTCGGGATCGGGACTGCCTGTCCCCCTACACCGACAACCACAAAACCCTTTCGTCTACGCGTAGGGCAGCATCCGGCGAACCTGGTGTTCGTCGGCTTTATGAACGCGGGCCAGCTTCTTCAGCCGGCGCATGCGGTTCGCGGCCTTGGTGCCCAGCAGGTGCCGTTTGCCGGAGTGCATGCGCAGAATTTTTCCCGTGGCGGTGATCTTGAAGCGCTTGGCTGCGCCACGGTGGCTCTTCAACTTAGGCATTCGCTCCTCCGGACTCCGTTCCCCGCGCCGGCGGCGCCGGACGCGGCGTAGCCGCCGGGGCCGCGCCCTTCTTGGGCGCCAGCACGGCCAGCAGGATGTTGGCTTCCATGCGCGGCATGCTTTCCACCTGTCCCAGGGCCTGAATTTCCTTCTCGGCCAGCAGGCGCGTCATTTGCCGGCGGCCCACCTCCGGGTGGGCCATTTCGCGGCCGCGGTGGAAAATCATGGCCTTTACTTTGTAACCTTCGGTCAGAAAATCGATGATGCGGTTTTTGCGCACCTGGTAATCGTGTTCCGCCGTGGACGGCCGGAACTTCACTTCCTTGATGTGTCCGCCGCGGTGATGCTTGCGCTGTTCGTGCTCCCGCTTGTTTTCCTCGTAGCGGAACTTGCCGAAGTCCATGATCTTGCAGACGGGAGGCACGGCGGTCGGCGAAATTTCCACCAGGTCGAGACCCGCTTCCCGCGCCTTCCTCATGGCTTCAAACGGCGGCATCACGCCCAACTGACCGCCATTTTCATCAATCACGCGGATCTCGCGTTCACGGATGCGTTCATTCACACGGTACTTACGATCGAAACTGATACGAATGCCTCCTTGCCTCCGGCCTCCGCCGGAGACAGCTTCCCCCCGTAACGNGCGAGCACCTTGAAAACCCACCCCGGGGCGGATACGGACCGGCGGGAAACCGATGCGCAGCCGCTAAGTATAGCACGAGTGTGCGGCCATACGCCTTTGCGAACTATCTGCTCAGGCGGGGCGGAAATGCCCATCAGGGGCCGTCGGCCGCCCGGCTCTCGATTTCCTGGCGCAGCGCGGCGATGAAATCTGTGAGCGGGCGGGGACCCAGGTCGCCCTTCGAGCGGTGGCGCACGGATACGCTTCCCGCTTCCGCTTCCTTGCCGCCGACGATGAGCATGTAGGGGATTTTTTCGAGCTGGGCGTCGCGGATTTTNGCGTCGCGGATTTTGGCTTGCAGCTTTTCGTTGCGGTCGTCCAGGTGCGCGCGGATGCCGGCCTCGCCCAGCTTCGCGGCCACGCTGCGCGCGTACTCCTCGAACTTGCCGCTCACCGGCAGGACGGAGGCCTGTACGGGCGCGAGCCACACGGGAAACGCCCCGGCGTAATGCTCGATCAGCGTGCCGAAGAAGCGCTCTACGGAGCCCCACAGCGCGCGGTGCACCATCACCGGCTGGTGGCGCGCTCCGTCTTCGCCCACGTACTCGAGCTGGAAGCGCCGCGGCAGGTTGAAATCAAATTGCACGGTGGAGAGCTGCCAGGGCCTTCCAATCGCGTCGAGCAGCTTCACGTCGATCTTGGGCCCGTAAAAGACGGCCTCGCCGGGCATGTACTTGTACGGAATATTCATGCGCCCCAGGGAATTTTTCAGCGCGCCCTCGGCGTGTTCCCATTCGTCCGCCGTTCCCGCGTAGTGCTCCGGGTGCGCCGGATCGCGCGCGGAAAGCTCGATCTCGAAGCGGTCGAAGCCGAAGGTGCGCAGCACGGCCAGCGCAAAATCCACGCAGCCCTCGATCTCCTTTTCCAGTTGCTCGCGGGTGCAGAAAATGTGCGCGTCGTCCTGGGTGAATCCGCGCACGCGCATCAGCCCGTGGAGCACTCCGGAGCGCTCGTAGCGGTACACCGTGCCCAGCTCCGCCAGGCGCAACGGCAGTTCGCGGTAGCTGCGCAGCCGGGACTTGTAAATCAGGATGTGTCCCGGGCANGTTCATGGGCTTCAACTGGTATTCGGCCTTTTCCACTTCCATCGGCCCGAACATGTTTTCGCGGTAGAAGCCGGTGTGCCCGCTGGTGTTCCACAGGTCCAGGCGCATCACGTGCGGGGTGAACACCAGGTTGTAGCCGCGGCGCAGGTGCTCGTCACGCGACCAGTCTTCCATAATCTTGCGCACCAGCCCGCCCTTGGGATGCCAGAAAATCAGCCCCGGCCCGGCCTCCTCCTCGATGGTGAAAAGCCCCAGCTCCGGCCCCAGGCGCCGGTGGTCGCGGCGCTTGGCTTCTTCCAGGCGGTGCAGGTAGTCCTTCAGTTCTTCATCGGTGANAGAAGCAGGCGCCGTAGATGCGCTGCATCTGCGGATTGGTTTCGACGCCCTTCCAGTAGGCGCCCGCCACGTTCATCAGCTTGAAGGCCTGGATCCGCCCGGTGGAGGGAATGTGCGGCCCGCGGCAGAAATCAATGAATTTTCCGGTGGTGTAGAAGGAGACCATCGGCTCCGTGGCCTTCTCTTCCACCAGCTCGCACTTGAAGCCCTGGTCCCACTTTTTGTAGAGCTCCAGCGCCTCGGCTTTCGGCAGCAGCTTGCGCTCATTGGGAATGTCCTGCTGGGCCAGCTCGTGCATTTTCTTCTCGATGCGCTCGAGGTCCTCGGGAGTGAACGGCTGGCTGCGCAGGAATTCGTAGAAGAAGCCGGTGTCGATCGGCGGGCCGATGCCCAGCTTCACATCGGGGAAAAGCTCGAGCACCGCCGCGGCCAGCAGATGCGCGGCGGAATGGCGGAAGACGAACAGCGCGTCGGAATCCCTGGCGGTGAGGATTTCGAGTCTGGCGTTGTCGGTGAGCGGGCGGGAGAGGTCCACCAGTTCGCCATCCACGCGCGCCACCAGAGCCGCCTTGGCCAGCCCTGGGGAAATCTGCCGCGCAATCTCCGCCGGCGTGGTGCCCTTGGGCACCTCGCGCTTCGCCCCATCCGGCAGTGTGATGGCAATGGTATCCATGCGTGGTTCCCCAACTCTTCGGGAATTCCCAAACCTATCAGAGGGTTTGTGGAGGGGTCAAGGCAAGCTAGATGAGCACCACGCCCGGCAGATTCTTGAAGTCCGTGTCGGAAGTCACCAAGTCCGCCTGGAATGTCCGTGCGGTGGCATAGATGATCGAGTCTGCGAAGGAGAGTCCATGCTCTAGGGACACTTTCACGCCAGTGAGAGCGAGATTCACGTCGAGTACCACAAATCGGGCACGAAAAACATAGGAGAGGAAGCGATCGGCAGCCATTGAGTGCCCCGTACGAACCAGCTTTTTGTAGACCTCGTACACCACGATGGTCGGCACAACGTTTGATTTCTCGTGTTCGAGATAGGGCGCAAACAAGTCTGCTTTGGGACGCTCGGCAAAGTATTCGATCCAGCCCGAAGAATCCACGAGGACAAGCTTAGAAGCGGTCGGTGTGGTCACGGTCTGATTCTTCCCACTGGATTCCCTTCGCCATACCTCGAAGTTCTTTTATGGAACGGGGAGGCTCGACCCGAATTACCCCGTTCAGTTCGAAGACATGAAGTTTCTGGCCGGGCTTGAGATCCAGTTTTTGTCGCACGTCCTTTGGGATGACAATCTGGTATTTCGGGGAGAGGGTCACAGTGCTCATAGTTCACCTGCGTCAGGCTAACCGATGTACGAGCGTATGTCAATGCCTCTATCGATGCACAATGTGTTGAACAAGCGCTCTGGCACTATTTCCTGCGTGCCGCTTCGAGCATTTGCCACACCGCATCCGGCAGGTTCGCCAGGTCGTTGAATTCACCGGCGCCGCGGAGCCACAGGCCGCCGTCAATCACCACGCACTCGCCGTTCACATATTCCGCCTGGGGCGCCAGCAGATACGCGGCCAGATTGGCCAGTTCGTCGTGCCTGCCGAAGCGCTTCATGGGGTGCTGCTTCTTTGCGTGCTCTTCGAACTCCGCGGAAGGCATCAGGCGCGACCAGGCGCCCTCGGTGGGAAATGGTCCGGGAGCGATGGCGTTCAGGCGGATGCGATGCCTGGCCCACTCCACGGCCAGCGAGCGCGTCATGGCCAGCACGCCGGCCTTGGCGCACGCCGAAGGAACCACAAAGCCCGAGCCGCTGTTCGCCGCGGCATAGGTGGTGACGATGTTCAGGATGTTGCCGCCGCGCCCGGCGGCAATCCATTTCCGTCCCAGTGCCAGCGTGCAGTGGAACGTGCCGTGGAGCACGATGCCCACCACGGCGTTGAAGGCGTTGGGCGAAATGCGCTCGGTGCGCGCGATGAAATTGCCGGCAGCGTTGTTTACCAGCGTATCCACGCCGCCGGTGGCGCCTTCCGCTTCCTCCACCATTTTTTCCACGGCGGCAAAATCGCGCACGTCGCACACGCTGTGGGTGGCCTGCCCGCCCGCTGCGCGGATGGCCTCGCATGTCTCGCGCAGTGGCGCCTCGCGCCGCCCGGCCAGGTGCAGCTTCGCGCCGAGCTCTGCGAACCGCAACGCCAGGGAGCGGCCCAGGCCCGTGCCGCCGCCGGTAATCAGGATTCCGCGCCCCGCCAGCAGACTCTTTTCAAACATCGGCTCCCGCTCCCTCCGGCTGCTCCTGTAGCGCAGGGCGAAGCCCTGCGCTACAGCTTCTCCCACATTTCTTCCACCGCGCTGCGTAACGCCTGTGTGGCCGCGGCGTAGCGCGCCTCCGCGTCGCCACGCGCGGAACCCGCGGGCAGCGGCTCGGGCGGCGGAATCGGCCGGCCAATGGCGATGCGGATCCGCCCTCCGCCCGGCAGGCACCGGCGCCACTGGAAGCCCCGCGCGCGCGGCCAGAATTCGAAAGCGCCGCGAATGGCCACGGGCACAACCGGCACGCGCAGATGCGAGGAGAGGATCGCCGCGCCCTTGCGGAACGTTTTGATCTCGCCGTCCACCGAACGTTCTCCCTCCGGGAAGAGCACCAGCATTTTCCCGTGGCGCAGGCCGAAGGCTCCGGCCTGCATGGCGCGCACCAGGTTCGCGTCCGGGTCCACGGGGATCACGTTCACGGCGCGGGCCACCTTGCGGCGCAGCGGCGTGGCGTAATATTCACTCGCGCCCACAAAAAACATGCGCCGGAACGCGTGCCAGGGCAGCGCGCCGGCCAGCAGGAACATATCCAGAAAGCTCTGGTGATTCGGCGACAGCAGGAAGGTGCCTGCGCGCGGGAAATTTTCCAGGCTGGAGAGCCGCAGGCCGAAGAGCACCCGCGCCAGCGCGCGCAGCACTCTTGCTCCGGCATAGAGCGCGGCAAAAACCGCCGCGCGCGGCTCCAGCAGTCCCTGGAGCAGCGGGTCATCTTCCGGCACGCCTCCGGGCCCCTGGGCGAGCAGCCGGCTCCAGGCGTCACCCGTGCGGGTGCCCGCGGCAGCGCCGCCCGGCCCGCCTTCGGCGGGCAGCACCGCTTCCACCAACTCGCGCACGGTGTAAATCTTCTGGCGCACTTCATCCGGCACAGTAGTGCCGAACATCTCCTCCAGACGGACGAGCAGTTCGACGCGCTCCATCGAGTCCAGTCCAATCACCAGCTCGATGTTGGCATCGGGGTGCAACGGACCCTTTTCCTTACTGGCCTGTACAATCACTTCCATCGCGCGGGCCACCTCCGGCAGCGCGAGCCAGGCGGCGTCGCTTTCTGAAAGCGCGGGGCCGGCGGCCTCTTCGCGCGCGGCGGAGGCGGCGCGTTCCCGCGCCTTGGCGGCGATCTCGAAGCGCCTCAATTTGCGCGTGGTGGTGCGCGGCAGGTCTTCGGTCCACACCTCGAAGCTCAGCACGCGCTTGTGGCTGGGCAATCCCACGCTTTGGCTTTCGATTTCGAAGCGGAGCACGTCGCGCATGTTCACTACTTTGCGCTCGCGCATCACTTCCAGGTTCGGCACCACCACGGCGTGCAGCCGCTCCGCGGCCGGTTCCCCCGGCCGCTCCAGTCCCATCACGCAGATTTCCTTGATGCACGGCGAGCGCAGATAATGCGCTTCAACCTCCTCGGGATAAATGTTTTTGCCCGAGCTGAGCACGATGATTTCTTTCCTGCGCCCGGTGATGCGCACGCGTCCCTGGCGGTCCATCACCCCCAGGTCGCCGGTGGCGAGCCAGCCGCCGCGCAGCGCCTCAGCCGTGGCGTCCGTACGGTTGTAGTAACCCGGCATGACGATTGGCCCGCGGATCAGCACTTCGCCATCGGCGAACTCCCCGTCTCCGGATGCTTCGCGCGGCCCGATTTTCACTTCCACTCCGTAGAGAGCCTGGCCCACGGTTTCTACGTGGCGGTCGCCGGGCCGTGTAACGGTGGCGCCGCCGGTGCATTCGGTGAGCCCATAGGCCTGCATGATGTTGAAGCCCATGGCGTAGAGATCGCGGCCGATTTCCGGATCGAGGCGCGAGCCTCCGGTGACCAGCAGGCGCATGCGCGGCCCGAGCGCGCGATGCACGCGGGCGAACAGGCGCGGGCCCAGATTTACGCCCACGCGCCGCAGCCCCGCGTTCAGCCGCAGCAGCACGCGGAACGCCGCGCGCTGCGCCAGGCCGCCCGCCGCCACCTGCTCCCGCACTCGCTGGTGGATCAGGTAGAAGAATTGCGGCACGCAGCACATCGCGGTAATGCCGCGCTCCTGCAAGGCGCGCAGGAGTTCCGTGGTGTTCAGCGTCTCGAGATACACCACACGCGCGCCGATGGAAAACGGCAGGATCAGGTTGGCCACCAGCGCCAGCGCGTGGTAGAGCGGGAGCACGCCCAGGATGGCGTCGCGCTCATCCAGGTGGACGGTGCGCACGATCCCCTCCAACTCCGAGAGCAGGTTGCCGTGCGTCAGTACCACACCCTTGGGGTCGGCGGTGGTGCCGGAGGTGTAGAGAATCACCGCAGGATCCTCCCGTCCCGCGGGGCACGGAGGGAATTGCCCCGCCGCGCCGGTTGAAGAGCCGTCACCCGTCAGCGGCAGGACCGCGCATGCCGCCGCCTTTTCCGCGCCCGCGCCTGCCACCTGCGCCACAGCTTCGCGCGCCGCGGCTTCCATGCGCGGCGAGGCCGCCAGCAGCCGCGCGCCGCAATCCTCGACCAGCCGCGCAATTTGCTTGGGCGCATAGTTTGTATCCAGGGGAACGGCCACTGCGCCGGTTTGCAGCACGCCCAGGAACGCGGCGCACCAGCGCGCATCGTTTTCCGCCAGGATGACGCAGCGGTCGCCGCGCCCTAAACCTTTGGCGGCAAAGCGCGCGCGCGCGTGCTCCCCGAGGCGGGCCAGCTCGGCAAAGGTGAGCGCCTCCACGGCGTCGCGCCGCTGGACTTCTACCGCCGTGCGCTCCGCGTGGCTCCCCACCGTGGCCGCAAAGGCCTCGCAGAAATTGTTCCACGGCGGCGAATTCCCGTCGCCTGCCGCACCCGGCGCGGCCTGCGGCGCCGCAGAGGAATCTGCGCGGCCGGTCCGCGGAGTGGCCGTGGTGCTCATGGTGCTTGCGGCGCGGCGGCCGCGGCCAGCACCGCGGCCCGCGTGTGCGTCAGCACGCCCACCAGCGATTCGCGCGGCACGCTGGTGACGAAGGGGTCGATGATCGGTTTCAGCACCACGGGAATATCCCGGGTCAGGGTGATGGACTCGCACTGCACGTAGGTCCCGCCGTCCTTCTCCTCGAATTTCCAGTAGGTGTTCATGCGCCACAGGAAGCCGCGGTCGTCGCCCTCCGGCCGCAGCGATTCATCGGGCTGGCCGGCATTCTCCACTTCCTGGGCCCGGGTGATGTGCGACCGGCTCACCTCGCGCGTCGCGCTGATGGCGCGGTACCAGGCTTCGTGCCAGGTGTCGATGGTCACGCTGAGAATGTGCTTCTTGAAGAAGCGCAGGTAGGTCAGGAAGTGATCTTCATCGCGCGAGAGCAGCCTCGAGCGCACCACCTCCGGCGCGTAGTACACCGAGTGGTGGTCGTAATCCTCCACCAGCGCCACCACCGCGCCCACCTTTGCGGCGGGGATGAACACCATCCCCAGCCAGTGGTGCACCATGCCGTCCGGGACGTCGTATTTCTCTCCGTTCACCTCGCGGCCGAGCTGTTCAATGATTACGCCCCGGCTCTGGAGCTGGTTGTAGCACGCCGCCCGCCTGGCCTCCGGCTGCGCGTCGGCCCAGAGAAACGGATCGTGCTGCGTTTCTTCGACGAATTGCGCGTCGCGTGCCGCCGCATAGCGGTTGAACGCCGCCAGCGTCTCCGGCTTCAGCTCCGCCGCGCCGGCCGGCCGCGCGGCAGGAATGCCAAGGGAAAGCGCTGCCAGTGCGAACCGCAGCGTGATAAACAGGGCGCGCTGCATTCCGCCGGGAGTCTGCGCTGCCATGCGGCTGGTGTCAATCCTGTGCGCAGGATATCAGCGCGGGGGCTGCGAAGGGGCGTCCTTTTTCTCCGTTCCCCGGACGGGCTGCCCGGGGATGTGGATGGTGATCGAAGCGGTCTCGCCGGCGCGGACGCGGACGTTGCGCATCCACTCGGACCAGTTTTCACCCGCGCGGGCGCGCACATCCACCAGTCCCGCCGGGCAGGTCAGCTGGAAATGGCCCTGTGCGTCTGTCTTAGTGGTGCGCGGGAAACGGCCGTCGGAGGTTTGCGCCATCACTCGCGCTTTCGCCGCCGGCTTTCCGTCCGGCCCCAGCACGGTCCCGCTCAGCTTCCCGCTGGGAAGCGGCTTGTGCTGCGGGGTAGGGTTGCGCGCAAAGGGGGCTGCCGCGGGCAGCGGCAGGAAGAGGAGAGCCGCGGCGGCCAGCGCGACGCCCGGCAAGAGGAGGAGCTTCGAATTCTTCGCGGACCTCGTCATGTTGTATCCAGAGACAGGCGTCAACCGGGCTGGGTGGGCCGTACTGCGATCATTATACGATTCCCCGGCGCGCGCGGCGAATGTCTCCGCCACTTTGGTGGTGACGCCGTCGGCCATAGCCCGCCCGCTACGGCGGGCGGGGTTTGCTGCCTGCGGGGTGCGGGGCAGAACGAATTCACATCCCGAACTCCGGAACGTGCCCCGGGTCCTAAGACCCG
>OCOJ01025419.1_pt1 | contig 13869 bp, 10 predicted proteins | sample 1539251 | NCBI WGS metagenome assembly OCOJ01 (sample SAMN01911457, study PRJEB22624) | soil metagenome | biome: Soil | place: Malaysia | collected 2012-04-30 | depth RA_metagenome m | reverse complement strand
CGCGGCGGTGGCGGGAGCGGCGATCTTCGAGCTGTTTGTGGCGATTTATGGCGGATATTTTGGCGGCGGGATGGGCATCATGAACCTGGCGATGCTGGCGACGCTGGGGATGACGGACATTCACGCGATGAATGCGCTTAAGGTGGTGCTGGGCATGTTCATCAATGGCGTGGCGACGGTTACGTTTGTGGTGACGCGCGCGATTGTGTGGCCTCAAGCGATTGTGACGACGCTCGGGGCGACGCTGGGCGGATACTTTGCAGCGCACTATGCGCAGAGGATGCCGCAGGCGTGGATACGGCGATTTGTGATTCTGGTGGGAGTAGCTATGACCGTGTATTTTTTTGTGCGCGCGTACCGGTGAGCGGGCGACGCCGGAATGCTTGACAGTAGGAGGCGAGAAAAGCAGACTCTGCGCAACATGGCCTGGGAAGCTTGGCTGCAGAACGAATTGCTTGAGTCTGAGGAGGGAACGGTGAGGACAAATTATGCGGCGGTTATTGTTTCGGCGATCGTCTACTTTTTGCTTGGGTACCTATGGTTCGGAGTCTTGTTCAACAAGCCGTGGATGGCGTTGGAACACTTTACCGAAGGACAGCTACAGGGAATGAATCCGGTACCGCTCTATGTCATCAGCTTCTTACTGAATCTGCTGATTGCGTTCGTGCTGGCGCAGATTTGCATTTGGCGGAATGCCAACACGGCCGCGCGGGGCGCTTCGATGGGCGTGCTGATGTGGATTGGGTTCGTGGGGCCGGTGACGTACGCGACATACATGTATGAACTGCGGCCGAAGGAGCTGTTTGCGATCAACGAGTTTTATCCGCTGGTGGGATTCTGCTTGATGGGAGCGATTCTGGGCGCGTGGAAAAAGAAGGCGGCTTAGAAGGGCAGAGTTCTGTAATTCAGAAACCGTGGGGGCAGCATGCTGCGCCCCTACAACGGAATAGCGCTGCGAGTCGCAGGCGGGCAAAGCGCGGGCGGCCGATGGCATCCTAGCTGTAGACGACGCCAGGATGCGTGTCCGAGTAAGAGGCCAGAATGAGCCTAGCGGGGTTGGCGGGGGCGCTGCTTTTGCAATCTGTTTGGACGGGCGGGTATTTCGCTGCGCCAATTTCTGCGGGCGCGACTGAAGCGGGAGCTGCGGCAGAAACTGCGAGCGGAGCGGATGCGTGGCAGCAGTCCGGCGATTCATCCCGTTACACGCTGCGGGGGACGGTAGTCAATTCGGTGACGGGAGAGGCGATCCGCGGGGCTTTAGTCCAGAGTTACGCGGGGAGGGAACGGTCCACACGAACGGGACCAGATGGCCGCTTTCAATTTGAGGGATTGCCCGGCGGCACGGTCACGGTTGTTTGCAGGAAACCGGGGTTCTTCAGCGAAGAAGAAATCTACAGAGACGCAGGGCAGCGGAACACCGTGCAACTCGGCCCGGACACCGCGCCGGTTGTCTTGAAGCTGGTTCCCGAAGGAGTGATTTACGGGCGGCTTAGCGGCGAGGATGGAGAGCCAGTTGAGGGGTTGCCGGTCCGCCTGCTTGCAAAACGGTTGGACAACGGCGAGATGCATTGGTTCGCCTTGGGAACGGTGCGAACCAACGAGGACGGGGAGTTTCGCGTGGCGGAGCTTCAGCCGGGCGACTATTACTTGTTTTTGGGGCCGAGCCAGGCTCCGGTGGTTTTTCCTGGGCGTATGACGGATTCGGGAGCCAAGGGCTACCCGGCGGTGTTCTATCCTGGCGTTTCTGACCTGACTTCGGCGGCGCCTATTGCAATCACTCCTGGGAAACATGCAGAGATTCTGTTTTCGCTTTCGCCTTTTCCATTCTTCCGAGTTTCGGGCAGCATTGGCGGATACCCTCGCGGTCAATTCGTGAACGTACAGTTTCTCAATGCTGTTGGAGAAGCGATCTCCGGAAACTTTCGATTTAACCAACAAACGGGCGAATTTCAGTCGGGGTGGCTGCCAGCGGGATCTTACACGCTCAAAGCCTTCGCGAGCGACGCGAATGGCCGCCAAGTTTATACCGATTCGCGAGCGGTGAATTTAAGCTCAAACGTTTCGGGCGTGCATCTGTCGCTTGTTCCGGGGATAACGATTCCGATTTCTTTCCGAGTGGAGAGAACACGGCCCGAAACGGAAGGGGAGCAAAATACGATATCCAGCAACGGCGGAGAAGGAGAGGGTGAGTCGAGGCCACCCGCTGCAACTGTCATCCTGACGTCGAAAGAGGGGCTGTTAAGTCGGATGCAGTATGGGACAGAAAATGTTGGAGGCCGAGACGATCCATCTTATGCGATCCAAAACGTTCCGCCGGGGAACTATGAGGTTGAGATTAATCCCATCGGTTCCTATTACGTTCAGTCAGCCACCTCCGGCACGCTGGATTTGTTGCGGCAAGAAATAGCGATAGCCCCGGGAGCTTCGGTTCAGCCCATCGAGATTACGCTGCGGGACGACCTAGCAAACCTGCGCATGACACTGTCCTTCCAAGGAGGAGGACAAGAAGCAGCAGTTTTGGCGATGCCGGAGGGCGGGCGCGACAGGATAATCAATGTGGGCTCGGTGCAAGGCAGTGAGGATTTCACGCAACTTCCGCCAGGGGAATACAAATTGTTGGCAGTGGATCGGATTGAAGGCCTCGAATACAAGAATCCTGAAGTCATGAAGAGATATCTCTCGAAGGCGCAAGACATCACGCTGGGGCCGAATCAGTCAGTCAGCGTGACTCTGGAAGTGGTGCACGTACAACAGGAGTAGTGAGTCGTGTCAGTGTCAATGCTGAGTTTGATTCTGTTCTTGTTTGGTCTCGCGCCGCAGCAAAGTGGAGCGGCAGCTCCTGCTCCAGCGCAGCAGAATCTGCGGATTAGCGGCACGGTCTTGGACGCGGTAACCGGTTTGCCCGTGGAGCACGCGCTCGTCGCCATTGGTTCGAACAATCCTAATTTGCAGCGAGTGACACAGGGCGGGAGCGACGGCGGTTTCGTATTTGAAAATGTGGAGCCGGGAAAATATGTTTTGTCGGCGCGCCACCGTGGATATCTGGCGCAGAACTACCAACAGCACGAGTCCTTTACGACAGCAGTCGTAGTGGGGCCTGGGCTTGACACCGAGAATCTTCGATTCTTGCTGCCTCCAGCAGCGGAGATTTCCGGCCAAGTGAGCGATGAGCTCACGGACCCGGTGCGCAACGCGCAAGTTCTCCTTTTTCAACAGAGCCTATTGCGGGGCAAACGCGCGACCAGGGTGCGGCAGAGAGCCTCGACGGATGACGAAGGGCATTTTCACTTCGGGCATCTCCCGCCCGGAACGTATTTCGTATGTGTTTCCGCGCGGCCCTGGTACGCGATGAATAGCGTCCCGAGGCAAATGCAACTTCGCAACGGAGAAATGACGGAAACATCCAGGCCGGCCGAGCAACCGGATCCGCTACTCGATGTGGCGTATGCGATCACTTTTTTTACCAATGCGACGGACATCGCCGGCGCTGCGCCGATTGTGCTTCAACCCGGCGACAAACAGATTGCGGACATCAGCCTGCAACCAATTCCAGCCTTGCATATCCTGCTGAAGACGCCCGCTCCGCAGGAGGCGCAGAATTCATTCGTTCAGGTGACACAACCTCTTCTGGCAAATGAGCAGGAAAACGTCCAAGCGATTGTTGAGAATTTGGGGCCGGGGGTAATGGAGGTGAACGGACTGCCGCCCGGCCGATTCAATTTGAGGTTTGTTACTTCGAAGGCAAACGAATCGACGGTGCGCTCGCAATCGGTTCAGCTTTCCGGCAATACGCAAGTTGACGTGTCGGAGGCTTCCAGTGGGCCGACCGTCAGCGGAGTCGTGCAGATGGATGACGGCGCCGCGCTGGCTCAGCCCGCGAACGTGCAATTGCGCAATTTGAACACGGGGGAGCTTATCGCCGCACGATCGGAACAAGACGGCCAATTTGCGTTCAAAGGCGAGCCAGTGGCGGCGGGGAATTATGAACTGATTGTCTTTGAGCAAGCAGGCACGGTCGTTCGAAACATGACGGCAAGCGGAGCGAAGGTGACCGGGCACAGCTTGCAAATCAGCGGCGCGCAAGACGTTCGCGTGAATGTGGTTTTGACGAAGGGGAGCGGGCGCATAACGGGCTTTGCACTGAAGGAAGGCAAGCCCGTCGGTGGAGCGATGGTGATGCTGGTTCCGCAAGATCCGGAGAATAATCTGGCGGTATTTCGCTTGGACCAGAGCGACACGGATGGGTCCTTCACACTTGGGGCGGTTCCACCCGGAAATTTTACCGTTGTAGCCATCGAAAACGGCTGGGACCTCGAGTGGGCTACTCCCGGCGTGTTGCAGAAATATTTGGCGGCGGGCGAGAAGGTCCACGTGAGCCTCAATGCAAAGCTCGAGATAAAAGTAAGCGTGCAGTGAGAGTGCACTGCGGAGCTCTCGAAGTTTGCTCCAAAGGCCGACGAACCATCCCGTGGACCGCTGAGCAAGCGGAAATTATACTTTCGACATGAGATGGGAAACACAGCTGGTACCCGCTTTGCGGCGCTACTGGGGATACGATTCCTTCCGTCCCTTACGGGAAAGCATCGTGCGAAGCCTGTTGGCCGGTCACGATACGTGCGTTGTAATGCCCACAGGCGGCGGGAAGTCCCTCTGTTATCAGTTGCCTGCTGCCCTCCTTGCCGACCGGACCGTAATTGTCATCTCGCCGTTGATCGCGCTGATGCAAGACCAGGTGGCCCAGCTTTCTCAAATGGGAATCCCATCAGCGTTTTTGAACAGCACGCTGGCGGGGAATCTGCAGTCGACGGTGATGAGAAAAGCGTGCGAGCGGGAGTACCGGCTCTTGTATCTTTCGCCGGAGCGCCTGGCGCGCGAGGACACCATTGGTTGGCTGCGAAACGTTCCGGTCTCGTTTTTCGTTATCGATGAAGCGCACTGCATTTCGGAATGGGGGCACGAATTCCGGCCGGAATACCGGCAATTGCGCTGCCTGCGCGACCAGTTTTCGCAGCGACCGATCGCGGCGTTTACGGCGAGCGCGACGCGGCGGGTGCGGCACGACATCATGGAGCAGCTCCGGCTGAGGAATCCGGACAAATACATCGCCAGCTTTCACCGTCCTAATCTGCGCTATATCGTGAAGGAATGCGATTCTGAGACGCAGTCCGAGTTGCTGGTGCGCGCGCTGCAGAAATATTCGGGGAGCAACGTCATTGTGTATGCGCCGACGATTGCGCGGGTGGAAGAAACAGTGGATTTTCTCGCGGAACAGGGAATCGCGGCTATCGCGTATCACGGCAAGATGGATGCAGACACGAGGAAGCAAAACCAGGAACGCTGGATGTCCGACGAAGTGCGCGTGCTGGTGGGGACAATTGCTTTCGGTCTGGGAATCAACAAGGCGGACGTGCGCGCGGTGATTCATCTCTCTCTGCCGAAGTCGCTTGAGCAGTATTACCAGGAAGCAGGGCGCGCTGGGCGCAACGGGAAGCCGGCGGATTGCCTTCTCCTGTGGCAGAAGCGCGACGTGGGGCTGCTGACGTATTTCATCCAGCGGTTGACAGACGAGGCGGAGAAAGAGCGTTCCTGGCAACGGTACCGCGAAATCCGGCGCTTTGTGGAGTCAAACATTTGCCGGCATCACCAGATTTGTACTCACTTTGGCGAATTTCGAAAATGGAGATCCTGCGGAGCCTGCGATGTTTGTGCGAGTGTGCCGGAATGGATGTCCGAAGTAACCGTCGCTGCGAGACCAAAGCGGCGCAAAGCCACGCTTGAAACGATTGCGCGCACGCGGTCGGAGCATGAGAGAACCTTCGAAGCAAACCCCGCTGGAGACATCGACTCGGAGCTTCGCGAGTATCTTCGGGAGTGGCGGGGAAAGATGGCGAAGGAGCAAGGCGCACCCGCCTACGTAGTGATGCATGACAGCTCTCTCTATGAGCTTTGCCGGGTGCGGCCGCGTTCCCTCTCGGAGCTTCGACGAGTGCCAGGTTTTGGAGAACGAAAGACGGCGTTGTATGGGCAGGAAATCCTGGAGGCGCTGCAGCGATTTTGGAACGGCGCGCGAGCAGCGGCAGTTCAGGAGAAAAAACCCAAGCCCACAGAGGAAACCGTGCAGTTGCTGTTGCAAGGGCGCACGTTTGAAGAGATTGCCAAGATTCGGGGCCGGCAACTCGCGAGTGTGGTCGATCTGATCGCAAATCTAGTGGAAAAGGGCGAACTCGAATTTCAGTCTCACTGGGTGGAAGCCACGAAAAAAGCGGGGATTGAGGCGGCTTGCTCGAAGTTAGGCTTCGCGAGGCTGAAGCCGATTAAAGAGGTGTTGCCGCCGGAATATACGTTCGAAGAGATAAAGCTTGTAGTGGCGCGGCTGCGGCGGGAGCGGGCAGACCACTAGTTGCGTTTTGGGCGTTTTTCAGCACTTGCGTCAGCCGCTTCGATACGAATTCCCTTCGGGTTTTATAGCGCCACGCTCCCAAATCCGAGGGTGCAGCAGTTCTCGTTGCGGCTCACTTTCTGAGCGAGATGGACTGGCCCGTATTAAAAACGGTCGGGAGGAGCACTAGCGAGAGATCCCTCTGACCTCTCCGCGGCCATCGCTGTATTCGATTCTGACAATTTCTCCAACGGGGGGAATCTTGCTCAGCCGGCTCTTTGCGTGCGCGATAGCTCTCGTTTGAGAAAGGCGCTGCACGACATAGTCCGCACCTTCCCAAATCATGGTTCCGAAATAAACGCCGGAATCATTCGGTAGAGCCGTAACTGCGTCCCGCGAAAGAAGTTCCTTAGCTTTTCTCTCTGCGAGTTGAAATTCAGCATAGTTTCCCGCTTCAGGCGGCAATTGGTAACCCGAAAGCGCTTTGTCCAAGAGTTGTTCCTTGTGGCTGGCGAGGCGATACTGAATCAAGGCGGCATTCAAGGTTGACGTCAGGACCTCCTCATTGCAGGGCTTGGTCAAGAATCGGAAGATGTGTCCCTCGTTTACAGCGCGCACAGCCGTTTCCTGGTCCGAATTTCCCGTGAGCATGATCCGCACGGTTTCCGGGAAATCGACTTTGATCTTGGCAAGCAACCTAACCCCATCCATTTCCGGCATGCGCATATCGCAGACAACTACGGCGTAGGGTCCGCTACGTTTCAGCTTGGTCAGGGCTTCGGCACCGCTGAGAGCTGTTTCGATTAGGAACGTTCGATGCAGCAGCCGCTGAATGCCCTGCAGAACTTGCTGTTCGTCGTCAACAAAAAGAATCTTCTCGGCCATCACATGCTCCAACCAAGGCAAATGCAGCACGCATTAGACCAGTCTTAGAGTATCGGCAGGNCGGCAGGTTTAGGACGTAATTGAGCTAAATGCCTGAATACCCACATTGACAAGCTCTTGGACATAACCATTGATCCGCGGTCCCAATTGGGAATCTAAGTTGAAGCAAACAGCGGGGACTGCCGATAAAAATAACGGGCTATTCCCTTGTCTCAGCCTCCTGTAGCCCTCGCTGAGCTGCGCCCAAATGGGGAACACGTTGCGGGCCTACTCAGCATTCATGGCGTAGCTCGCGGTGCCGGAGAGTCACGTTGATGCCGGGTTGCAACTCATGAAAAACTCGCGAGCCACGCATCGGAGCGGAATGAGCTGCCTCTTGCNAATTCGCGGCCCCAATTGGAAACGTAAGTTGAAGCAATCAGTGGGGATTGCCGATAAAAACAGCGGGCTATTCCCTTGTCTTTGCCCCCTAGCCCTCGCTGAGCTACGCCCAAATTGGGAACACGTTGCGAGCCCGACTCAGCATTCATGGCGCAGTTCGCGATGCAGGGAGAGCTACGTTGATGCTGGGTTGCCGCTCATGAAAAACTCGCGAGCCACGCATCGGAGCGGAATGAGCTGCCTCTTGCGGGCCTGGTTAGGCTTCCGTTTGTCCACAGCCTTCCTGGGGTTTTTCTCATTGGTTTTCATGACACCTGCAGGACGCGGACAGGCCCGTGCGCAGACTGAAGACGTAATTGACCTCAGCCCCGAAGAGCTGAAGACAGTTCAAGTTTATAGCGCATCGATGTACCTGCAGAGCGATCGTGAAGCGCCGTCCTCCGTGACGATTGTTACCGCCGAGCAGATTCGGCAGTTCGGCTACCGGACGCTGGCGGACATTCTCCGCAACGCGCGGGGGTTCTACGTCAGCTATGACCGCAACTACAGCTATTTGGGCGTGCACGGATTCAGCCGCCCCGGCGACTACAACGATCGCATTTTGCTGATGATCAACGGACACCGCCTGAACGACGACGTATACGGGCAGGCTTTCATTGGCACTGAATTTCCGCTCGATGTGGACCTGATCGAGCGGGTGGAGATCGTGCGGGGCCCGAGTTCTTCGCTCTATGGGACAAGCGCTTTTTTCGCTGTAATCAATGTGATCACGAAGAAGGCTGCGAGATTCGATGGGGCCGAGCTCGCAGCGGGAGTTGGTGGCTTCGACAGCTACAAAGGGCGGGCGACAGGCGGTTGGACTTCCCATGGAATCGATATGCTGCTTTCCGGAACCGTCTACGACAGCGCTGGCGCATCCCGCCTCTTTTTCCCCGCGTTCAATAGTCCCGCAACGGACAATGGCATCGCCGAATATGCAGATGGCGATTCATCGGAAAACCTCTTCGGCAACCTGACATTCGGCCACTTCACCCTTGAATCGGTGATTTCCACTCGAGAAAAGCACATACCGACTGCATCGTTCGGAACTGTTTTCAACGATTCGCGGACGCGAACCGTGGACTCCGCTGGGTATGTGGACCTTTTGTACGACCGTACCTTCAAGCACGACATCGAGCTCACATCCAGGATTTTCTTCGACCGCCAAACCTATCACGGCGTATACGTGGACCAGCCAATAGCCAATCCTGGAACCGAAGTCCTCAACGAGGACTTGAGCCAAGGAGACTGGTTCGGAACAAATACGAAAATCACCACCACGCTCTGGACCAAGCACAAGGTAACGGCAGGCGCGGAAGTCCAGGACAATCCGGTGCAAGAGCAGTCCAACTACGACCTCAACCCTTACGCTCTCTTTCTCGACGACCGACGAAGTTCGATGCAAGGCGCAGTCTACGCGCAGGATGAGTTCAAGGTGGTCAAGGAACTGACGCTTTATGCTGGAGTGCGCCACGATCAGTACGAAACCTTTGGTGGAACCACCAACCCGCGCCTTGCCGCCATTTATAGCCCTCTTAAACGGTCTACATTCAAGCTCATCTATGGAACGGCATTCCGCGCTCCCAACAACTACGAACTCTATTACGGTGACGGCTATCGCCTGGAAGCAAACCCACGGCTGCGGCCGGAAACGATTAAGAGCACCGAGTTAGTCTGGGAGCAGGAACTTGGTTCCAACTTCCGAGCCACGGCTACTGCTTTTGACGATCGAATTGGCAGCCTCATCACCCAACAACAGGACCCTAAAACCGGGCTTCTCGTTTATGAGAATTCGCAGAAAGTGAGTAGCACGGGTTTGGGGCTGGAACTGGCTGGGAAAACACAACAGGGAATCGAGGGCCACGTAAGCTACACACTTCAATCGAACAAAGATGCCGTTACCCATAGCTCTTTGACGAATTCCCCGCCGCAGTTGTTCAAGATGGGAGTCCTTTTGCCCGCTTGGCAGCGTAGGCTTTCCTTTGGTTTGGAAGCGCAATACGTGGACGCCAGAAAAACATGGGCAGGCACAGACACTCCGGGATACGCCGTCGCCAACCTAACAGTCACCAGCCGGGAATTTGCTGGCGGCTTTCGTCTCTCTGGAAGCGTCTACAACGTTTTCAATAAAAAGTATAGCGATCCCGTCGGGCAGGAGATCGCCGAACCAAGCCTGCAACAAAACGGGCGGGATTTCCGAATCCAAATTACGCGAGTTTTCCGTCTTCGATGAGCTCAGCGGATGATGACGACTTCTGCCCAATTCGGCTCTGTTGATTCGATAACGAGCGATCCACGACGCGCTAGGGGAGCGAAGCAACCGAGACTCCTGCCTGACATTTCCCGTTCCCGCGCATGCGCAACCGTGTTTTTGTTTCTGTCCAGCTTGCTCATGTTCCAGGCTAAGGCCTTCGCACAATCCGCCGAAGCGAGTCAGGTCAAGGCAGCCTACTTGTACAACTTCGCTAAGTTTGTGGAATGGCCGTCGCAAGCCTTTCGCAGTCCGGACGACCCGGCGATCATTTGTGTCATTGGGGACGACCGCACGAGCGTAGTTCTCCAGCAGGCAGTCTCAGGCAAAAAAGCCAACGGAAGACGTGTCGAGGCCCGGAGTCCACGCACCCCGCAGGAGCTCAGATCCTGCCACGTGTTGTTCGTCGGTTACTCGGAAAAGGGACGCATCTCGGAAGTGCTTCGCGGTCTGCAGGACACAAATGTTCTTACCGTCGGCCAGACGCACGAATTCATTCCTCTGGGAGGAATGATCAATCTGGTTCAAAGGGACAGCAGAATTGAACTTGAAATTGACCCGGATGCTGCGATTGCCGTGGGTCTGAAGATCAGTTCGCGGCTACTGGTGGTTTCCCACATCGTCGGAACTAACAACCGGGGAGGCGCGTCGTGATAGAAACCCTTCGCAAATCCCCACTCGGGCGCAAGCTAGTTCTGACGATGATGGCATCGAGCAGTGCTGCTTTGCTGGTAGCCTGCACCTTTCTTTTAAGCTATGACGTCCTGACGTTTCGGCGCACGCTTACTGACCATCTAAACAGTCTCGCCGATATTACTTGCGCAAACGTATCAGCAGCCCTCACCTATCATGACCCCAAAAGCGCTGACTTGGTCTTGCAAACCTTGAAAGCCGATCCCCACATTGTTGCCGCCCGAATTTACGACCGCGAAGGGCGGCCCTTCGCTTCTTTCGTTCGTGATGCAGCCTCTTTTGCGGGGCATCTCCCCACGAAGCCTCTCTTACCCGGCAGCCACATGGACAATGGGCGCGCCATCTATTCCCAGCCCATCCTTTTTGACGGAGAGGTGATCGGCTCCATCTATTTGGAATCCGATCTTCGGGAGCTCCACGCTCGCAGTCGGCGGCTTGTCATGTTCGTGTTGATTCTCACTGCGGCTTCTGTCGTTGCGGCGTTTCTATTGGCTCTTTTCTTGAATTACTTCATCACCCGGCCGATTCTTGACCTTGCCGCCATGACCAAAGCGATTTCCAAAACCAAGAGTTTCGGGATCCGCGCAGCGAAACAAGCCCAGGATGAACTGGGCGTACTCGTCGATGGTTTCAACGAGATGTTAGGCGCAATTGAGAAGGGCGACTCCGACTTGAAAAGTCAGGTGGCAGAGCGCATCCGCGTCGAAGAAGTTCTGCGGGAACGCGAAGCCCAGCTCCAACTGCTGCTGAATTCCACAGGCGAGGCTATTTACGGCGTCAATTGCGAGGGCGAATGCACTTTTATCAATCAAGCGTGCCTGCGTTCTCTCGGGTATGCAAAGCCCGAGGATCTGTTGGGCAAACGGATGCACGATATGATTCATCACACGCATCCGGACGGGTCGCCTTTTCCTGCTGAAGAATGTCCGGGATATCGTACTTATGTTCTGGGAACCGTCGCGCATGTCGAACATGGAACTGTTTGGCGCGCCGAAGGGACGACCTTCCCCGTCGAAGCATGGTCTCATCCGATCTGGCGGGATGAGACGCTGGTCGGCGCCGTCGTCACCTTCGTGGACATAACCGAGCGAGAACGCACCGACGCTGCCCTGCGGGTTGCCCACACCGAGTCAGAACTTTTCATCAACACCGTGCCCTCGATATTGATCGGCACGGATACCCAAGGCCGGATAACTCGCTGGAACCTTGCTGCTGCGACCACCTTTGAGCTGCCGAATTTCGCCGTCCTCGGAAAGACTCTCACAAACTGCGGGATCAAATGGCTTGATCCACATATGAAGGAAGAGGTCGAATCTTGGCTGCGAATTCAGCAGCCCGAAAGACGGGACGACTTGATGTTCGAGCGGGATGGAAGCAAGCACTTCCTCGGCATCACCATCAGTCCGGTCGATTTCCCCGACCAGAAAAACCTGGGTCTTCTCATCACCGGCGCAGATGTCACGGAACGCAAATACTTAGAGGGGCAACTGCGGCAGGCGCAAAAGCTCGAGGCCATCGGCCAACTCGCCGCAGGGATCGCTCACGAAATAAATACACCCACGCAATACATCGGGGATAACGCCAAGTTCTTGAAGAATGTCTGGCCTACTGTCGAAGAGTTGCTTTCCACATGTAAAACCATCCTTCAAGAATCACGAAGAGGGCCTCTTGTGACGAGTACGCTCGCGCAGTTGCTGCAATGGTCGGAGGACGCCGATCTCCCATATATCCTCCGCGAAGTTCCGCGAGCCATCGATGGCTCGCTCGAGGGTGTGCAGCGGGTCTCCGGAATTGTACGCGCGATGAAAGAATTTTCTCACCCGGGATCCGAAAATAAGAGCGCCATCGACGTGAATCGTGCCATCGAGACGACCATTCAAGTCGCGCATAATGAGTGGAAATACGTGGCGGATGTCCGCGCGGAATTGGATCGCTCCATGCCGCCGGTGCCCTGTTTTGCAGGGGAGTTCAATCAGGTCATTCTGAACCTGTTGATTAACGCCGCTCAGGCCATCGAGGAAGTTGTCGGGCGCAACTCCGACCGAAAAGGAACAATCACTGTAACCACAACCCATGACGAGGAGTGGGCGGAAATCAGAGTCCAGGATACCGGTGCGGGAATACCGGAAGAAATCCGGCCACGAATCTTCGAGCCCTTCTTTACGACGAAGGACGTTGGCAAAGGCACGGGCCAAGGGTTAGCTTTGGCGCACTCTACGATCGTAAAGAAACACCATGGTCAGATCTGGTTCGAAAGCGAAGTCGGAAGCGGCACCACATTCGTTGTTCGCCTGCCCTTGAACTCATCCGCAGAGACCAAAACTATAACTTCGGGCAAAATTGTGGAGGCCTCGCGTCTGGTGGAATAGATGTGCAGTTGGGTTAGCTGTGCAAGCACGGCACATTTTTCTGGACGAACTCACCGCGATGCTATAATTTTGTCGAGCTCCAACGGGCATAGTCATGCGTGGTTTCAATCTGAGAGTGCGTCACCGGAATCTCTCTCCTGAGTCGGGCCTCACCCTTCTCGAACTGATTATTGCATCCGCGATTTTGGTCATCCTCGCTTCCGCCGCGCTCCCGGCATTCAAATACACGGTGATTCGCTCCAAAGAATACGAATTGCACCGGGCGCTCCGGGAAATGCGTAACGCGATCGACCAATACAAAGACATGTCCGATCTGAACTTGATCCAGGTCAAAGTCGGCAGTGAAGGTTACCCGCCGGACCTGGAAACGCTCGTCAATGGCGTCAGCTACGGCGCGAATCTCCAGAAGCGAAGGTTCCTGCGCCGCATCCCCGTCGATCCCATGACCGGCCGCGCTGAATGGGGGCTCCGCTCCATTCATGACGATCCAGACTCTACAAGCTGGGACGGCGAGAGTGTCTTCGACGTGTACTCCAAATCACAAGCCACCGCACTTGACGGCACTAAGTATTCGGAATGGTAGGTAACCGGGCCGGTTCAGCAAATAGACCACCCATCTTAACAAACCCGCCTCTAACTCGAAGAATACGTTAGAATTACAAGCGGAGGAGTGGGTGAGCGGTTGAAACCGGCGGTCTTGAAAAATTAAATCGCCGGTTCGCTATCTAGCAGAAAATTCAACTAAATCCCTTTGCCAGCGGCAAGATAGCGCCAGTTTCAATTTTTTGGATTTGCTCCATTTTTGCTCGTTTTGCGCCACTCTTGGTGACAATTTGGTGACAGTCTAAGGTTTCAACCTCCCGCGCACATGA
>OCOJ01037952.1_pt1 | contig 13889 bp, 14 predicted proteins | sample 1539251 | NCBI WGS metagenome assembly OCOJ01 (sample SAMN01911457, study PRJEB22624) | soil metagenome | biome: Soil | place: Malaysia | collected 2012-04-30 | depth RA_metagenome m | reverse complement strand
CCCGCAGGGACGTAGATCGTGTCGCCGGCGGCCACCGGGACGCGCGCCAGCAGATTTTCCAGCGCGCCGTCCTCCATGGCGGCGCGAAACGCGGCGGCCGTTACGCCCGGGCGCAGATTCACCAGCAATTCCGCGCCGGGCTGGGCATAGAGCACGTGCCACATTTCCGTTTTTCCGCGGCCGCCGCGCGCCGCTTCCTGCCGGGCCGCGTAGGCGTCGTCCGGATGGACCTGGATGGAGAGCTTGTCGCCGGCAAAGATGTATTTCACCAGCAGGGAGATTTCGGCGTCCGCCGCGCACCGCGTGCCTTTCCACTCCGCGGGCATTTCGCGCCAGGCATCTTTCAATTCGCGGCCGGCCAGCGGGCCGCTGGCCAGGCGGCAGCCCGGCCCGCTGAACCACATTTCCGCGAGCGGCGGGTCCTGGCCGTTCAATTCCGGGAAGAGCGGGGCCAGATCGCGCATGCCCCAAATCCGCCGGTCCAGGGTGGCCTCGAGGCGTGAAGGGACGGGAATCATCAGTCCGGAGAGAAGAATTCGGCCAGGCGCCGCAGGCCTTCCTCGATGCGCTCCATCGAGGTGGCGTAGGAGATGCGCAGGTATCCCGGCGCTCCGAAGCCTTCGCCGGGCACCACGGCCACGTGGGAGGTTTCCAGCAGGCGGCCCGCGACCACTGTTGTGTCCAGGCGGCCATTCGATGCCGCGCGGGTTTCCGGGTCGCGCGTGCGGCACGCGGCCACGTTGGGGAACGCATAGAAGGCCCCGGCAGGAGCGTTACAGGAGAGCCCGGGAATCGCCCGCAGGCCGGAGAGCACGCGCTCGCGGCGCCGTTCGTATTCGGCAAGCATGTTTGCTACGGAATCCATGGGCCCGCGAACCGCTTCGAGAGCGGCGTGCTGGGCAATCGAGGTGGGGTTCGAGGTGGACTGGCTCTGGAGTTTCACCATGGCTTTTATGATCGGTTCCGGAGCCAGGGCAAAGCCCAGGCGCCAGCCGGTCATAGCGAAGGTCTTGGAGAGCGAGCCGCAAATGATCACCGAGTCTTTCACGCCCGGCAGGCTGGCCGCGGAGAAGGGCCGCTGCCCGCCGTAGAGGAAATGCGAGTAGCACTCGTCGGTAAGCAGCCAGACCCCGCGGCGCCGGCACAGGTCCGCGATGCGCGCGAATTCTTCCGCGGGCAGAACCGCGCCGGTGGGGTTGGAAGGCGAGTTCACGATCACCATGCGCGTCTTGGGGGTGAACGCGGCCTCCACGTCGCGCGCATACAGGCAAAAGCCGTCATGCTCGTGCGTCTCGACGAACACGGGTTTGCCGCCCGCATATTTCACGATGTCCGGAAAGCTCACCCAGCAGGGAACAGGAATGACCACCTCATCGCCGGAGTTCACCAGCACATTCACGGTATTGAAAATGGCGTGCTTCCCGCCCACGCTGACCACGCACTCCGTGGCTTTGTACGCGGTGCCCAATTGGGCGGCGTGCCAATCGCAGATGGCCTGGCGCAGCGCCAGGATGCCGCCGGCCGGGGTGTACTTGGTGAAGTTCTGCTCCAGGGCGCGGATGGCCGCGCGCTTGATGTGGTCCGGGGTGGGAAAATCCGGCTCGCCGGGGCCGAAGTCCACCACGTCGAGGCCACGCGCCTTGTAGCGCTCCGCCTCGACCATCACCGCCAGCGTAGGAGATTCCGTGATGCGCTCGATCCGCTGTGAGAGCTGCATGGCCTCCCCCCATCCCCACGTTTAGGAGCTTGTAGGGGCGGCTTTATGCCGCCCCCCGCTTTCCGTGGCGGGATAAACCCTGCCTGCGGCAAGCAGGCCGCCGCTACAAAATCTTTGCGCGCAAGCGCTCCACCACCGGCGCGGGCACCAGTCCCTCGATGTTTCCGCCGAGTTTGGCCACTTCGCGCACCAGCCGCGAACTCAGATAACTGTAGCGCTCCGCGGGCATCATGAACACGGTCTCCACGCTGGGTTCCAGCCGCCGGTTCATCAGCGCCATCTGCAGTTCGTACTCGTAGTCCGATATGGCGCGGATGCCGCGCAGGATCACCTGGGCGTTTTGCCGCCGCACATAGTCCACCAGCAGGCCGTCGAACAGGTCAACCTCCACATTGGGCCATTCGGAGGTCACTTCCCGCAGCATCTGCACGCGCTCGGTTGCAGGGAACAGTGGTTCCTTATCCAGGTTTTGCAGGACGGCGACCACCAGGCGGTCGAAGATCCGGGCGCCGCGGGCGATGAGGTCCAGATGCCCGTTCGTCACGGGGTCGAAGGACCCCGGATAGATGGCGGTGACGCTTTTCATGCGCGGGATTTGCCGGGAAGCCATTCTAACTCAGAACGCGGACGTGCGAGCCAGCGGATTTTCTCAGGTAGGGGCGGACCCATGCGTGCGCTGACGTAGGAAGAGTGTCCGGCCGGCGAGATGGGGGATGGGCGTCCGAGGATGAGGTTCGCGCTTCGGCCCAACGCGGGCGCACACGTGGGTGCGCCCCTACAACGGGTGATGCGAACGGTTGCGGTAGAATGATTCGGGACGATTCAAATGGAAAAAGGGGAAATGATCGCGCGATCGGGCTATCGGGCGTGGATCGGGGGGCTGGCGCTTCTCGTGTGCGCTGTGGTTTCGCCCGGCGCCAGCGCGCAGAAGGCTGCGGCTTCGCATGCTTCGAAGGCGGTGGCTGCGCCGGCCTTTGAGCCTCTCGAACGCTGGAAGCAGGCCGTGCTGGCGGGCGACCGGGCTGGCCTGGCCGGGCTTTACGCGGCCATGCCCGGGGCGTTTGCGCAGACGCCGCGCGGCCGCTTCTCCGATCCGGGGGAAGAGCCGCAGTATTGGGCGGGGCTGCGCGCCGCCGGGCTGCAGTCCATCAACCCCAAGATTCTGCAGATGGACACGCGCCAGCCGGGCACCGCGGTGCTCACGCTGCGCATTGACGTCACGCTGCGCTCCGGCGGCCAGACACAGGAATACATCGTCTCCGGAGCGCAGATGTGGGTGCAGCAGGCCGGTGGCTGGCAGATTTACCGCTCGCAGCGCACGGACCTGTTGCCGCGCCCCGCCATCCGTTTGCCGGAGCCCGCACGGCCCAACCCGCAGCTCTACCCGGAGCCGGAAGCCGCCCACCGCGACCTGGATGCCGCGCTCACCGCGGCCCGCGCGGACCACAAACGGGTCCTGGTGGTGTTCGGCGCCAACTGGTGCTACGACTGCCACGTCCTGGACGCCGCCTTTCACTCCAAGGAAATCTCCCCGCTGATTACGGCGAACTATCACCTGGTGCACGTCAACGTAAACGACGGCACCAGCAATGTGGATCTCGCCCGCATGTGCCAGGTGCAGCCCGATAAGCTGCCCAGCCTGGCTGTGCTGGATGAGAATGGCCGGCTGGTGACCAGCCAGAGAAACGGTGAATTTGATTCTGCTGTGCGCATCGGCATGGGCGACGTCCGCCAGTTCCTCGAGCAGTGGAAGCCAGCCGGGGTGCATTGAACCCTGCTCCGCACCGGCCAGCCCACAACCGCTCAAACCCCACCTGACTCCATTCACCCGCGCATCGAGACCATTTAAGGCCGCAAGATTGATATCGGACTGCTCCGGTCGTACTGTACCGGATTCAAATGTAAGGAGTTGCAGGGGAGTGGACCTGGAAACGGGGTTGACAGGAGTCTGGAGTTTGGAGTACAGTGCATATGCGACCGTTCCGGTCCGATTGGCATGCTCAAGCTATCCAAGAAAGCAGACTACGGGCTCATCGCCCTGAAGCATCTGGCGATGCGCAATCCGGAGACGTCTGCGAGCGCTTCCGATATCGCGGAGGTCTACGGCATCTCCGCGCCGCTGATGGCCAAGGTTCTGCAGCGTCTGGCGCGCAAGGGCCTGCTCCGTGCCCGGCATGGCTCGACGGGAGGGTACGCTCTGGCCAAGGATCCGGCGAGCATTACCGCTCTCGAAGCCATCAGCGCGATTGACGGGCCGGTGGTGATCACTTCCTGCGAGACCGCGCACGGCACCTGCGACCATTCAGACCGTTGCACGGTACGCGATCCGCTGCGGCGGGTGAACGACGGAATTCTGCAAGTGCTGGGAGCGGTGACCATCACCAATCTGGCCGACAGCGGGGATTCGAAGGGTTTGGTGGAGCTGCGGGTTTAAGAGATTTCTGGGGACGAGGAGAGGGAAATGGCGGTCAAACTACCGATTTACATGGACAATCACGCGACCACTCCGGTGGACCCGCGGGTGCTGGAGACCATGCTGCCGTATTTCAGCGAGAATTTCGGCAACGCGGCCAGCCGCAACCACGCGTTCGGATGGAAGGCGGAAGAGGGCGTAGAACATGCCCGCGAGCAGGTGGCCAAGCTGATCGGCGCCACGCCGAAGGAAATCATCTGGACGAGCGGGGCGACGGAATCCAATAACTTGGCCATCAAAGGCGTCGCGGAGATGTACCGCGAGAAGGGCAATCACATCATCACCGAGGTGACCGAGCACAAAGCGGTGCTGGACACCTGCAAGCGCCTGGAGAAGTACGGCTTCGAAGTCACCTACCTGCCGGTGCAGAAAGACGGGCGGGTGGACCTGGACGACGTGCGCAAGGCCATCACCCCGCGCACCATCCTGCTGACCATCATGTACGCCAACAACGAAATCGGCGTGGTGCAGCCGATTGCGGAACTGGGCGCGCTGGCCAAGGAGAAGGGCGTGTTCTTCCACGTGGATGGGGTGCAGGCCGCGGGGAAGATTCCCGTGGACGTCAACAAGGACAACATCGACTTGCTCTCGGTTTCCGGCCACAAGCTCTATGGCCCCAAGGGCGTGGGCGCGCTCTACGTCCGCCGGCGCAATCCCCGGGTGCAGCTCGCCGCGATCATTGACGGCGGGGGGCACGAGCGCGGCATGCGCTCCGGTACGCTCAACGTGACCGGCATCGTGGGCTTCGGCAAGGCCTGCGAACTCTGCCAGGAGGAAATGCCCGCGGAATCCGCGCGGCTGCGCGGGCTGCGCGACCGGCTGAAGGACAGGATTTTTGGCGAGCTGGACGAAGTGTACATCAACGGCTCGATGTCCTACCGGCTGCCGCACAACCTGAACATCAGCTTCGCCTACGTGGAAGGCGAGTCCATGCTCATGGGCATCAACGACGTGGCGGTCTCGAGCGGCTCGGCGTGCACTTCCGCCACGCTCGAGCCCAGCTACGTGCTGAAGGCGCTGGGCGTGGGCGAGGACCTGGCGCACACTTCCATCCGCTTCGGGATCGGCCGCTTCAACACCGAAGAGGAAGTGGATTACGTGGCCGCGCGCGTCATCGAAACGGTGAAGCGGCTGCGCGAACTTTCGCCGCTCTACGAGATGGCGAAAGAGGGCATTGACATGAGCAAGATGCAGTGGAACACGCACTAACGGAATTCGTGGGGAGTCATCAAAAAGGCAATCGGAGGCCTCATGGCGTACTCAGATAAGGTAGTGGATCACTACAACAACCCGCGCAACGTGGGCTCGCTGGACAAGAACGATCCCAACGTGGGCACGGGCCTGGTCGNGCGCGCCGGAATGCGGCGACGTGATGAAGCTGCAGATGAAGATCAATCCCGAGACGCAGGTGATCGAAGAGGCCAAGTTCAAGACCTTCGGCTGCGGCTCGGCGATTGCCAGCTCGTCACTGGCCACGGAATGGGTGAAGGGCAAGACCGTGGACGAAGCGCTGGCCATCAAGAACACGGACATCGTGCGCGAACTGGCGCTCCCGCCGGTAAAGATTCACTGCTCCGTGCTGGCGGAAGACGCCATCAAGGCGGCCATCGGCGACTGGAAGCGGAAGAGCGCATCGGGCGAAGAGAAGCCCGCGGCGCAGTCTGCCTCGCACCAGTCCTGACGGCGGCCGCCGCCCGGGCGAAATTCGCCGGAGCGAGAGGCGGAGTCCGTGAGGCCGGAGGCAAGGGCCGGCAAGGGAATGACGCGATGATCCACATTACCGAACATGCGGCACAGAAAATCCGCGAACTGCTGAGCAAAGAAGGAGTGCCCGCGGAGACCGGGGGACTGCGCCTGGGAGTGCAGGGCGGAGGGTGCTCCGGGCTGTCGTATGCGATGCGCCTGGAGACGCAGCGCCGCGAGAAGGACAACGTGATTGAAGAGCACGGGGCGCGCGTCTTCGTGGATCCGAAGAGCTTTCTCTTTTTGAACAACACGACGCTCGATTATCGCGAGACGCTGATGCACCAGGGATTCGTGTTCGAAAATCCGCAGGCCGCGCGCTCCTGTGGCTGCGGCAGCTCGTTTACGGCCTAGCCGGGAAGGGAAGGCCTGCAGGAGCCCCGCATCACCCAGGGAGCGGCACCGGTGGTTGGCAGGCGGGGCCTCCAACCACTTTTTTTTCGCCCGGCGGACGGCGGCTCCGCGTCCGTGTTGCGCGAAGGGCAGGTAACGGGATGAGCGTGACGGAAACTTCCGTGCATACCGCGTGCTGGGGCTGTGGCGCTCCCGGCAATGGGGGACACTTCTGCGCGGAGTGCGGAAAGATCCAGCCGCTCGAGAAGGGAACGGATTACTTCCGCTTCTTCGGCCTGCCGCGCAAGCTGTGGATCGAGATGGGCGACCTGGAGGCGCGTTTCCACGAGCTTTCCTGGAAGCTGCATCCGGATAATTTTGTCCGGGCCGGGGCGGAAGAGCGCGAGATGTCTCTGGAGCGCTCCTCGCAACTGAATGACGCCTACCGCGTGCTGCGCGATCCGGTGGCGCGCGTCGAGTATTTGCTCGAATTGGAAGGCGTGCGCAAAGAGGGCGAGAAGAAGCAGCAGGCGCCGCCGCAGCTGCTCGAAGAGGTCTTCGAGCTGAACGAATCGCTGGACGAACTGCGCGCCGCGCGTGCCGCTCACCAGGGCCAGGCGGCCACGGCCGGCCTGCGTCACCGGCTGGAAGCAGCGGCGCGCGGCTTTGAAGCGCGGCTCACGGATGTGGACGCGCAGTTGATGGCTGCCGCGCGGGAGTGGGATGCGGCGCTGGACGCGGGCAACTCCGCACAGGCGCGCGGAATTCTGGCGCGCATGAACGAAATCCTGAATCGCCGGTCGTACATCCGCAATCTGGTGCGCGGGGTGGCCGAGGAACTGGGTGAAGCATGAGCCGCACGGTGGGCATAGACCTGGGGACGACGAACAGCCTGGTGGCCTACGTGGATCCGGCCACGGGCCGGCCGCGGTGCATCCCCGGGCCGCATGGCTCGGCGCTGTGTCCCTCCGTGGTGAGCCTGGACGCGGACGGCACGATCGTGGTGGGCGAGCCGGCGCGGCGCCGCTTGCTGACGCAGCCGGAGCGCTCCATCTATTCCGTGAAGCGCCTGATGGGCCGCGGACTCGAGGATGTGCAGGAGGAATTGAAGCTCTTCCCGTTCCAGGTGGACCCGGAAAGCAAGCAGGTGATCCGCGTGCGCCTGGGCGAGCGCGTGTTCACGCCCCCGGAGATTTCCGCCTTCATTCTGCGGGAACTGAAAAGCTGGGCAGAGCACTTCTTTGGCGAGCCGGTCGAGCGGGCAGTGATTACCGTGCCCGCGTATTTCAACGACGCGCAGCGCCAGGCCACGCGGGATGCGGGCCGGCTGGCGGGGCTGGAAGTGCTGCGCCTGGTGAACGAGCCCACGGCGGCCGCACTGGCCTACGGACTGCACGAGCAGCAGCGCGGCCTGGTGGCCGTGTACGACCTCGGCGGCGGCACCTTTGACATCTCTGTTCTGAAACTGATTTCCACGGGACAGGGCGACATCTACCAGGTGCTTTCCACCAACGGCGACACGCACCTGGGAGGCGACGATATGGACAACGCCCTGCTGGCGGCCGCGCGCGAGGAGCTCCGCAGCCAGTACGGGCGCGACGCGGACGGGACGGCGGAAGGGCTGCAGGAGCTGCGCCAAGCCCTGGTGGCCGCGAAACACGCGCTCTCCATACAGGAAAAAGCCACCGTCCGCGCTCTGCCGGGGGATGACATCGCCTACGTGCGCGAATGGACTCGCGAGGAACTGGAGTCGCTGGTGGCGCCCATCGTCGAGCGCACCATGGGCCCGGTGAAGCAGGCGCTGGCGGACGCGCACCAGAAGCCGCAGGCCATGGAGGAGGTGGTGCTGGTGGGTGGGGCGACGCGCATGCCCCTGGTCCGCCGCCGCGTGCAGGAATATTTCGGGCGCGTCCCGCACACGGAACTGAACCCCGACGAAGTGGTGGCCCTGGGCGCCGCGGTGCAGGCGGATATTCTGGAAGGCGGCGCGCCACAGCGGGGCATGCTGCTTCTGGACGTGACTCCGCTCTCACTGGGCATCGAGACCATGGGCGGAGTGGTGGCCCAGATCATTCCGCGCAATTCGACCATTCCGGCGAGCGCGCAGGAGATGTTCACCACCGGCGTGGAGAACCAAACCGGCATCGTCATCCACGTCTTGCAGGGCGAGCGCGAACTGGCGCGCGATTGCCGTTCGCTGGCGCGCTTCACGCTGCGCGTGCCGCCCATGCCCGCGGGCATGGCGCGCATCGAGGTGAAATTCCTGATTGACGCCAGCGGCATCCTGCAAGTGGAGGCGCGCGACCTGCGCACGGGCGAGAAACAATCCATCGAGGTGCAGCCCAGCTACGGGCTTTCCGACACCGAGATCGAACGCATGCTCGAGGAATCCATCGAGTTCGCGGAAGAGGACTTCGCCACCCGCCAGATCATCGAGGCGCGCAACGAGGCGGAGTCTATCCTAGCGGCCACGGAAAAGGCGCTGGGAAGCGAGGCGGGCACTCAAATGGACCCCGCGGAGCGGGCCGCCATCCACAAGGCCATGGACGAACTGCGGGAGGCGGCGCGCGGCGAGGATTACAAGCTGGTGCGCGCGCGCGTGGATGTGCTGAATCAGGCCACGCAACATCTGGCCGAAGCGATGATGAACCACGTGCTGCACGTGACCGTGGAAGGGAAGAAACTGTCGGAGGTATAGGTGGCGCGGACACTCTCTTCCGCGCCCGGCGAACGAGTCAGAAGCTGCGGCGATCGCTTGCGGGAAGGGCACTGAGGGGAACGGCGCGCGGCCAAGAGTGTCCGCGCCACCGTGGGAGCAACCAATGGGCGGCAAGAATCCATACATTCAAGAAACCAGTTACAAGCCGGCCACCAAGAAATACAAGGTCACCTTTCAATACGAAGGGGAGACCAAAGAAGTGGAAGTGGATCCGGCACAGGTGCCCTACGGCCATGATGGCCTTCCGGGCAGCATTCTGGACATCGCCATGGGCGCGGGTATTCCGCTGGACCATGCCTGCGGCGGCGTATGCGCCTGTTCGACGTGCCACGTCGTGGTGCACCAGGGACTGGAGACCTGCAACGAAGGCACCGACGACGAGNTTCGACGAACTGGACGAGGCCCCGGGCATCACCCCGAAATCGCGGCTCGGTTGCCAGTGCGTGCCGGACGGCACTTCGGACATTGTGGTCGAGATTCCGTCCTGGAATAAGAACTACGCGCGGGAAAGCCACTAGGAGCCGCCATGCCCAATACCTTTGACTGGGACGACGCGGAAGAAATCGGCATCCAGCTTGCCGATAAGTTCCCGGAGCAGAATCCGCTGGCCGTCCGCTTCACCGATCTGCACAAATGGGTCACCGAACTTGCCGGCTTCACGGGCGACCCCAAGATGTCCAACGAGGGAAAGCTGGAAGCCATCCAGATGGCCTGGCTCGATGAAGTCAACGAGCGCCAGGGCGGCTGAAGCGAACCGCGAACCAGCGGTTGTCATTCCGCGGGTTCTCCTCTAATCTAACCAGAGCCGCTTCGTAACCCTCACCGTGGCGCCATGGTNGCAACGGCTAGCACATCACCCTTTCAAGGTGGAAATGCGGGTTCGATTCCCGCTGGCGCTACCAATTTCCTGCTGGTGGCGAAGGTTTCAGCCTTGTGAGAATTAACACGGCTGTAACAATTTTCCGCTAGTCTCTGGCGCCGTGATGCCGGAACCTCTACAGGTTGAACGGGTTGAAGGCGGCCTCCCAGGGCAGAGCATTCTGCGCCTCCGCGGACCGATTACCGTCCAGAATTTATTTCCCTTTCAAACTGCCGAGCGGGAATGCCGGGAAACTTCCCTGATCCTGGACGTGCGGGGTGTACCCTACATTGATTCCGTGGGTGTAGGCGCGCTGGTGGGCGCGTACGTTTCCCGCAACAAAGAAGGGAATCGGGTGGCGCTGGTGGGAGTGGGCGAGCGCGTCAAGGCCTCGCTGGTGATTTCAAACCTCGTGCAGTTTTTCCCGATTTACCCCAGCGTCGAGGCTGCCCAGCAGTCTCTCTCCTGAGCCGGAAGCCCGGAATTCCCCGCCAGAACTCTCTGCGCCCGGAGGGATGGCATCCCGCTGCCGTGGCGCGCGCACCGCGGCCCGGCGGTGCGCTCCAGCGAGCCTCCCGCTATGAGTCCAGGTGCAGTTTGGCGAGCAGGGTCTTGAACTGCGGCTCATCGCGCAGGGAATCCAGCGCCGCGTCCACCTTGATCCATACCAGGTTGCCGTCACCGGTGGCGTACGATTTCTCCAGATCGGCGAGTGCTGCGTGGCGGTCCCCCAGGCGGGATTCGAGCAGAGCCTTGCGAAACGGCGAAACGTACTCGCGCGCCTCGCGCTGCCTCAGGTCGTCGAGTTCCCATCGCCAGCTTGCTTGGATCCCGCCGGCTTGGAAGGCGTGCCGCAGGGCTGCGCGGCTTGCCTCCGTTGCGCCGTTCAATTCCATGTATTTCAGCTCCATTTCCAGTGACTCGCGGTATTTCCCCAGGGCCAAATAGCTGCGGCTCAGATACAGGTAGGGCGGGGGAAAGGCAGGGTCCGCCTGAATGGCCCGTTTGCTCGCTTCGATCGCCTGGTCGAACCGCCGCGCGTTGTAGTGAAGGTTTCCGACCGCCGCTTGGATAATCATGGAGAGCGGGTCGGTTTCGCGCGCGCGCATCATTTCTGCCACGGCCTCTTCGTCGCGGCCCATGGAGCAGAGATACTCGGCATACCACTGGCGGGCGGTGGCATTGGCGGGGTCCAGGGAGGTGGCCTGGCGAAATTCCGTTTCGGCCTTGCTCCAGTTCCAATCGCTGAGCCAGCTCACCGCCGCCAGCACGGCGTGGGCGCCACCCAGGGAGTCGTTCAGCGCCAGGGCTCTTCCAGCCGCCTCGCGAGCACGGGGAAAGGCCTCGCCTGGCGGCAAGACCTCCCAGTCAGCCAGCGTCAAATACACCTCGGCAAGTCCGGCATAGCCCAACTCGAACTGTGGGTCTCGCTGCAGCGCTCGAGAATAGAGCTTCTCCGCCCTCAGCATTCCATCCCTGGTCCTGCTGTTCCAGTAGAGACGCGCCTCCATGTAGTGTTCATAGGCCTCTTCATTCACAATCCGCCGGCGCTCTTTGGCTTCCTCTCGCGCCGCGGGCACCAGCGCGGCCGCCAACGCGCTGGCGACGCTGCCGGCCACCTCACCCTGCAGTTGAGAGAGATCTTCGTTCGTGCTCGCATACGTCTGCGCCCACAATCGTGTCTGCCCTCGCGTCTGCGCCAGTTGCGCGGTTACCTGAACATGCCCTCCCGACCGCCGCACGGTGCCCTCCAGCGCATAGTCCGCGCCCAGTTCCTTGCCGATTTGTTGCACCGTTTCGCGCGTTCCCTTGTAGTGCATCGCGGAGGTGCGCGCGATCACCCCCAGCTTTTCCGGATTGAGGCTTCCGATCCGGGTAATCAGCTCATCGGTCAAACCATCGCTGAAAAGTTCCTCCTTGGAATCGTTGCTCAAGTCCGTGAATGGCAAAACCACCAGCACGGCCCTTCCCGCAGGCTGCAGCCCCAGGCGCGAAGCGAAACCGCGGAACACAAACGAGCAAGGGAGCGCCACGGCAATGAGCAAGGCCACGCTGAGCAGGGCCCTTCGGAACCAGGCAGGCAGCGGTGGAGCAGCCTGCTTTAGCCCCACGCCTGCACCGCCGGCAGTTTCCTCATTCTCTTTTTTACGAACCGGCGGGAGGGATTCCGCGGGAGCCCAGGCCCCGCCGTTTGCGAGCGGGTACACGTCGGCGGTGAAGCGATAGCCCAGGCGCGACACCGTTTCGATAAAACGGGGATTCTCGGCGGACTCCTCCAGCGCTTGACGCACCTTGGCGAGCGCCGCGTTCAGGTTGGCATCGAACTCCACATGGGTGTCCGCGGACCAGAGCCGGTGGCGAAACTCATCGCGGGTCACCGTAGTCCCCGCTTTTTCAACCAACAGTCCGAGAACCTGGAAGGGCTTCTCTTGCAGCCTGATTCTGACCCCTTCTTTCAATAATTCATGACTGTGAAGCCGGATTTCGTAGATTCCGAATCGAAACCCGCCGTCTTGCGCACCGCCTTCGTTCATTGCCGCCCCTCAGAAGAATCTCTGCAGAATGAGTTCGATGAGAAGAGCACCTCCGGCAGCATCCGCCCACCCGGACCGTTCCAGCCTCCCCATCTGAGAAGATTAGAATCGAAAGGGCAGCAAATGGTTTTCCACCGGGTTCATTCGCCTGAATTTTTCTGGTTCCCTGCCCATCCCGCATGCCGGAAGGCACCATCCACTTTTCAGTAGGAATGCAGAGGCTACGCAATACCATAGCCGTCTACGGGTCCATGTTTTAATTGAAGATCATCTTCATGAATCATGTCTCTATCTCTGGCCTTTCTGCATTCTTCACTTTCCTGAACTGAGCCACTAACAGCCACTGGACGCAGCAGCTAGCTCCCTTCACGTATACCCGCCGGGCATTTCACGAGCATTTCGCCGTGAGTGGCCCATCCGCTGCACCTGCCTGCGAACAAGGCCAGCACGTCCGCTGAGCCTGTGAAGAGTCTACTGCCAGGAGGAAATCGAATGGGATGCAGGCGGTTGATCCATGCATTGCTTGCGTTGCTGTGTTTGGCGGTCTTGAGGCCTGCGCTTTTGCATGCCCAAGCCACCAACACGGGCACGATTATTGGCCAAGTGACGGACNCCGTCCGGTGCCGCGGTTGCAGGCGCCGCCGTGACCATCACCGATCTCTCCACCAATACCCCACGCGCCACCACCACAAACGCGGAAGGCCGGTACGTCTTCGTAAACGTGCCTCCGGGCGCTTATGACGTTTCGGTTGCGCAGAAGGGATTCCGGACGTCAAAGATTGCCAAGCAGACCGTGCAGGTGGGCACACAGCTGACCCTGAACGTGACGCTGCAAGTCGGCGTGACTACCGAGATCATCGAAGTCACCGCCAGCAACACCGAGCTGCAGACCANTCAATGCCACCGTCGGCAACACGGTCACCGGAATCGCCATCGATTCACTTCCGGCCATCGGCCGCGACGTCTCCACCTTTGTCACACTGCAACCGGGCGTAGACCCCGCGGGCAACACCGCCGGAGTCCCCTCGGACCAGAGCACCTTCCAACTGGACGGCGGGCAGAACTCGAATGACATGGACGGTAGCATGAACGTCTACACGCCGAGCTTTGCCAACGACCCGAGCGGAATCAACGGGGGCGGCGGGCCCACCGGCGTGATGCCCACGCCTATCGACAGCGTCGAGGAATTCAAGGCCAACACTACGGGGCAGACCGCAGACTTCAACAGCTCCTCCGGCTCGCAAGTTTCCGTGTCTACCCGGCGCGGCACGGATAGCTGGCACGGGACGGTGTACGAATACTACCTGGACAACAACTTTGACGCGAACACGTTTGACAACAACGCGGCGGGGGTTGCGATTCCTTCCTATCACTACAGCCGGTTTGGCGCCGCTGTCGGCGGGCCGATCATCCCCAAGAAGGTGCTGGGCGGGAAGACCTATTTCTTCGCTAATTACCAGGGCTTCCGCTGGCCGAACTCCAGACCCCAGGAGCGCGCGGTCCCGGGGCCG
>OCOJ01049353.1_pt1 | contig 13913 bp, 14 predicted proteins | sample 1539251 | NCBI WGS metagenome assembly OCOJ01 (sample SAMN01911457, study PRJEB22624) | soil metagenome | biome: Soil | place: Malaysia | collected 2012-04-30 | depth RA_metagenome m | reverse complement strand
GTGCTCGGCGGGAGCGACGGGGCGATAGAGTGCCTGGCGATGACGGCGGCGCTGAACGGGGCAGGGGTCTCCTTCCGGACGATTCTGCTGGCGGGGTTCGCGTTCTCCGTCGCAGGGGCCCTGTCGATGTTCTTCAGCAACTACCTGTCGGCGAGGGCGGAGATCGATTCCCTCAGGATAGACATGGAGCGGGAGAAGATGGAGATCGAGACCGAGCCGGAGGAGGAGAAGGGGGAGATGGAGCAGCTCCTCAGGAAGGAGGGCTACGGCCAGAAGGAGATAGACGTCATCATGGCCAGGCTGGTCAAGGACAAGGAGATGTGGCTGAGGGAGCAGCTCAGGCACGAGCTGCACCTCCACATAGAGGACCTTGAAACCGACCCGGTGAGCAAGTCTCTGTCAGCTGGGCTGGCCTTCTTCCTCCTCGCGCTGGTCGCCCTCTGCCCCTATGCCGTGGGGCTGCAGCACGTGGCAGCGCTCGCCTGGTCGGCCGCACTGTCGCTTCTGGCGCTCTTCATGCTAGGGTCGAAGGCGTTCACGCTGAGGAACTTCACGCCGAAGGCGGGGCTCGAGTCGGCAGCCATCGGGGCCATTGCGGGAGGGCTCCTCTACGCTGTGGGACTGCTGGTCTCGGTCGTCTGACCCGCGCACATTCATTAACCAGGGGCACGAATTGAGAGAGCCCATGGCGATCCCCGACTCCGGCCCGGTGGCGGAGCCCCCGAAGCAGGAGAGTGCGTGGAAGGACCTGGTCGAGAGGGGGAGACTCCTTCTCTTCCTGGGGGTCCTGCTCGTGGAGCTTCTCATCTTCTTCGGGGCGATGGTCGTGCCGATAGACCCGGCGACCCAGCAGCGCCTCCAGCAGGCCGCCAACAGCCTGCAGAACTCGACGGTCGACCAGCCGCCCGCGTCGATGATGACGCTCATCTTCTCCAACAACGTCAAGGTCGGGCTCGCGGAGATGGTACCCGGAGTGGGCCCCATCGTCTTCTTCATCTCCATCCTCAACACCGGAGAGGTGATCCAGGTGCTGGGGCTCATGAGGGGGGCGCCGGGCATACTCTACGGCCTGGTGCTCTTCGTGTTCCCGTACTCCCTGGTCGAGCTCTCGGGCTACGCGGTCGCGGTGGGCTCGGGCCTGATGCTGCTCATCGCGTGGCGAAGAAAGAGGCTGCGCCAGGAGGCGCGCGTGTTCGTGCTGGAGGCGGTCGGAGTCGTGCTGATCCTCCTGCTGGCCGCAGCCATGGAGACGACGACCCTCCTGCTCCCGGCGGTCGGCCTCGCGCTCTGGCTCCCCATGGGGCTGCTGGTGGCGTGGACGGCCATCCGCCTGCGGAAAGCGCGCGGATGAGCGCTCTTCGGTACCTTACGTTCGACTGCTACGGCACCCTCATCGACTGGAGGAAGGGGATCGAGGCATCCCTGGGGGCAGCCCTGGGAGTGCAAGCAGGAGGCGGGCTCTTGGCCGCGTACATCGAGGCCGAGAAGAGGGAGGAACTGGCCTACAAGAAGTACAGGAAGGTGCTCGGGGACGCAGCCACGAAGGTGGCGGCGGGCCTGGGGGTCGCGCTCGGCCCCAAGAAGGCGGAGGAGTTCGCGGCTTCGGTGCCGGCCTGGCCTTCCTTCGCGGACACCAGGGAGTCCCTGGCGGAGCTGAAGGAGAAGGGGTACGGGCTCTACATACTCTCGAACGTGGACAGGGACCTGCTGGAGGAGACCGTCAGGCGCCACTCCCTGGCCGTGGACGGCTGGGTCACGGCGGAGGACACCCGCTCCTACAAGCCTTCGCCTGAGCACTGGAAGGCGTTCATGAGGAGCCACGGGGCCGAGCGGGCAGAGATCCTGCACGTCGCCCAGAGCCTCTTCCACGACATCGCGCCCACGCAGGGCATGGGCATCGCCTCGGCGTGGATCAACCGGTACGGCGAGCGCCTGCCCCCGGGCCTCAGGCCCGAGTACATCGCGGACGGGCTGAAGCCGCTCGCGGACCTGCTTCCCCGGTCGCCTGACTAGGCGCCCCTCTCCACTTCGCCCGCGACCCTGAGGAGGTCCTCCCCCTTCCTGGTGAGCTCGTAAGGGATCCGCTCGCGCCCACGGGCGGTCGCGACCCCCGCCCTTCGAACAAGCCCGAGCGCCTCCAGCTCGCCCAGGTGCTGGTAGACGCTCGCCGTCGAGATCCGCCTGCCCACGGAGAGGCTCTGCCAGAGCTCGTACCCGTAGCGGCCGCCGGGAGCCAGCATCTTCAGGAGGGCCAGCTTCGTCTCTCCCACCTGGATCCTCGCCACGGAGTAGTCCTCCCTGACGGGGACCGGCCGGGCGAGCTTCACCATCCTGGACACGGCCTTCGTGTCCTTCAGCCCCGCCCCGGTGATGATGCAGACCACCACGTCGTCCCTGCGGATGCACCCCCGTTCCTGCGCGATCCTCAGGGATGCGATGACGGAAGCGGACGCAGGCTCGGCGAAGATCCCCTCAGTCCTCGCCAGGAGCCCAGTCGCCGCGATCGTCTCCCCGGGGGTCGTAGTGATGGACTCCCCTCCGGACGCCCTGATCGCCTTCTCCGCCTCTCTCCCGAAGTACGGGACCGAGTCCTCGAGCTCGGTGAAAGGCGCCCTCCCCTGGCTGGAGCCCTGCCCCGGGCGCTTTGGGCCGCCGAGGCGGACTCCCACCAGCCTGCAGCGGGAGGGCCCGACGAGCCCGGATCGCCTGAGCTGCTCGATGGCCCTCCAGATCATGCTCAGATGGCCGCCGGTCCCGACAGGAACGACGATCACGTCGGGCGTGGCCCACTTCAGGTCCTGGATCACCTCGAGGCCGGTGGTCTTCTCCCCTTCCAGCAGGTACGGGCATCCTGCGTCGACGGGGAGGGAGCCGCTCCCGCGGCCCCGGGTGTCCGGAGAAAGCGGCGCCTCGATCCTGGCTCCGTACGCCAGCATCTGGTAGAGCTTCCCCCTGTCCGTGCTCGGGTCGATGGTGATGCGGGCGCCGATCCCAGCCTTGGCGCAGTACGCCGCCAGGGATGCGCCCAGATTCCCGGTGGTGACGCAGGTGCACTCGCCGAACCCCCTGAGCCTCGCCATGCTCACGAGGACCGTGCAACCCCGGTCAATGAACGACCCTGTCGGGTTCCGGCTCTCGTCCTTGACCAGCAGATTCGGAACCCCGACCTCCGCCCCGAGCCTCCGGGCGGGCAGGAGGGGGGTGCCGCCCTCGCCGAGGGTGACCGGAAGGTCGGGCTCGATGCTGGGCAGGAAGGCCCTGTACCTCCACACGCCCGGCGGCTCCTGCTCGAGCTGCTCCCTGCTGGGCCTCCCGCGGACCTCCTCGCTGAGAATCACCGCCGACCCGCACCGGGCGCATGATGGGTTCAGGTCCTGGCTCCGGAACTCACGCCCGCAGCCGACGCACTTCACCGGGGCCATCGGGGAGAGCACGTCTCGCTGATATATAGGTTGGAGCTTATATGTGCTGCATCGGGCGGTGGAGCAGATGGCTTCCGCAGAGGCGGGCCAGGGCGAAAGGAGAGGGGACGGCGAGACCCGCCCAAAGAGGACCAACGCCCGCGTCGTGGCGAACACCGCGGTCTTCACGGCCTTCGTGGCCGCGGTCACCATGGCATTCGCGGTCTACGTCCCCGCCACGAAAGGATACTTCGACATCGGCGAGATAATGGTCTACTGCACCGCGCTGCTGATGGGCCCCTACGTGGGCGCCTTCGCCGGCGGGGTGGGCTCCGCCATCTCAGACGCGATCCTCGCCCCGGTGTACGCCCCGGGGACCCTGGTGATCAAGGGCCTGGAGGGATTCATCGTCGGATACCTCGCCAGGGGCGGCCGGTCGGCGTCGTCGAAGAGGGCCTGGGAGCTCGCTGGCGTCGGCATGGGCGCGGTCCTCGGGGTCCTGATCGCCGTTGTCGGCGTCGTCTTCCTCTCGGGGCAGCAGACGCTGCTCCTAGGGTTCTCCTACTGCTCCGCGAACTGCACCAGCATCGCCGATCAGGTCTATACGGCCGTCGGGCCTCAGCTGTCGGCGGACTTCTTCGTCCCCTGGGCCCTTTGGGTCGTGCTGGGAGCGGCCGTGTTCGCGGTGGTGACCGTAGCGATGCTGCGCACGGAGCGGGGACTGGGGTGGACGATCCTCGCGATACTGATTGGCGGCTCGGAGATGGTTCTTGGCTACTTCGTCTATGAGAGCATCGCGCTGCAGCTGGGTTACGTCACTGCCGCCGTGGAGGTTCCGATAAACCTGGGCCAGGTCCTGGTGGGGCTGGTCGTCTCAGTCCCGGTCGTGAGGAGCATACGCAGGGTTTCCGGGGGCCGTCGGATTGCGTGAGCCAGCCGGGCGGCCGAGGACCGTGCCGGCCATGAGGAGGCTGCCCCTGGGAAAGATCCCCATCGACGTGCTGAGGAGAACCGTCCTGTCGATGACAGGGGCGGGCTCGGACAGGATCGCGACCCCGCCGAAGCCCGGGCTCGACTTCGCGGCCGTGGAGACCGACGGGGGCTACCTGATCGTCTCCGCCGACCCCATCACGGGGGTGAGGGACAAGATCGGGCGCTACGCAGTTGACGTGAGCGCCAACGACGTCGCGACGAGCGGGAGCAGGCCGCAGTTCATCGAGTCGGTGGTGCTGCTGCCCGAGAGGTCGGGCACCGAGGAGCTGGCCGAAATCGCGCGGCAGATGCACAGCCGCGCGCGGGAGCTGCGGATTGCGATCGTCGGCGGACACACCGAGGTCACCCCGGGGCTTCGCCGCCCGATAGTCGCGGTCACCGCGTTCAGCTTCGTCAAGGACTATGTTTCGTCACAGGACGCCGAGCCCGGCGACACGCTGATGCTGACTAAGAGCGCGGGGGTCGAGGGCACCGCGGCCCTAGCCATGGAGGCGGGCGCGCGAGGAGTGGCCGTGCCGAGCGGCCTGGCCGCCAGGGCAGCCAGGTTCGTGAACAGGCTGAGCATCGTGGATGAGGCGGAGAGGGCCTACTCCACAGGGTGGGTGAACGCCATGCACGACTGCACCGAAGGCGGCGTGCTGGGCGCCGCGTACGAGATGTCGCTCGCGTCCGGCGTGGGGTTCGTGATGAGAGAGTCGGAGGTCCCCGTGGCCAGGGAGACCCGCGGGATCTGCTCCCTCTTCTCCATCGACCCGCTGAAGCTCATAGGGTCCGGCTCGATGCTGATGGCGGTGAAGAAGGGAAGGGACGAAGGAGTGAGGCAGGCGCTCAAGGGGATCTGCGACGCGACCACCGTGGGAGAGTTCACGGGCGGGCGGAGGGTCCTGGTCAGGCGCGACGGCGAGNGAGGCCAGGGTTGCGTCTGCCCCAGAGGACGAGCTGTGGCGGGTCCTGGAGAGGGGCGGGCGGCGTAGGTGAGCCGCGCTACTCCCACTTGACCCCGGAGCGCTCGGCCCAGGAGAACTTCTTCTGCAGCGACTTGCTGTAGATCCTTGCCCACTCCAGGCCGACGTGGTCGCACCACGACTTGTACAGCCTGGGGTCGATGTAGTTCTTCAGGGTGGTGTTCAGGTTGTAGTTCTTCGTCTTCTTGTAGAAGTCGATCTCAAGCTCCAGCTTCCTGACGCGGCCCTCGTTCACCTTCGGGCGGGACCTCGCCTCCTCCAGCTTCTGCTCCTTCTTCTGCAGCGACTGCTCCCAGGTCTTGGGAGGCGTCCGCTGGTGGTTGCAGAAGACCGCCGCCTGCAGGTTGGCCTCCTTCGCGAAGTACAGCTTGTCGAGCTCCTCCGAGTCCCGCATCTCCTTCGACCGGAGGGCGTTTTTGGCCGTCGCGGTGGCGTGGTAGGTCCTGAACACCTTCGCGCTGAGGCCCGGCACTATCGAAGACAGGAACTGGTTGACCATGCCGGAGCTGACGTGGTGGAAGACCTCTGTCTCGCGGCTCTTCCCCGCGGTGAACTCCCGGAGGTTCCGGATCACCGATGGAGGGGGCGAGTCGGCCTTGTTCCAGGGGACGCTGTCCTTCCCCAGGAAGCTGAACTCGGCCGTGTTGCCCTTCAGCGACAGATGCTCGACCCGGAGGGTGCTGGCCCCCACCGTGTCCGCCTCGTCCTCGTCCTTCTCGTCGCCGACCCTCATCCCCAGCCTGTCGATGAGGTAGCAGACGGTGGCCACCTGCCGCTCGCGGGGGTCCTTGGAGTCCATCTTCGCGCGGATCCTTTCGCGGATCTTCTCGAGGTTCCGGCCGGCCTTCGCCGCCTTGTCGTACTTTGCCCTGTTGCGCTCCTGCTGGAGGGGCGAGCTCTCGTGGAGCCACACGTACTTCTCCTTGCCCGTCAGCTTGTCGATCCACTTCGCCATCCACATCGAGGAGTGGTCGTGGACGACCTGCTTCCACTTCCCGGGCGGGACCGGGTCCCGCTCCCCCAGGTTGAGGATCACGTCCTCGTGGGTCACCCGAGGCTTCCATCTCCCACGCATAGGATGCTGGCCCCTGCCCATGAACAGGCCCGGGGGCTCCACCATCCAGTTGGCGATGTCGACCTGCTTTCCGTCCAGGATCGCCACCCCGAAGCGTGCCTTCAGGGCCTCGCGCCTCAGCTTCCTTTCGGCTGCGTCTGCCTTCTTCCTCTCCTTGCTCATGCTCTCCTTGGCGGATCTCTCTGCGTCCACCTTCGCGAAGACCTGCGAGAAGTCTACCTGGCCGAACTGGGCGTCTCTGCACCAATCCGGCAGCTCCTTGAGAAAGTCCTGCATGAAGTTCGACTGGAAGACCCTGTCCTGGACGTAAGGCGTATCCTTCTTCTTCGCCAGATGGTAGGCCATCTCCTCTGCAAGGGGGGATAGCTTCGCCTGCCTCCCTCTCACTTGAATCGATAGCCCGTCAGGGGAGTAGGGTTCCGGGAAGTTGACTCCGTTGTGGGCGAGCGTGTTCCAGTATGCGCTCATGAGTCGGTTCGACGCTCCGCCCGCAGGCGCTATTTAAGATGAATCAGGAGTCGGAGTGTCCGACGCCCTCCCCATCGCGAGAGGAATCTAAATACCGGCGAGGGAGCGTGTGCCCGCCGTGTGGTTCGACTTCGCAGACATCGACGCTCAATCCCTGACCAACCCCGCTGCCATCGTCGCCGTTTCGACGTCGATGCCGCAGTACAGGGAGCTCTACTCGCAGGGGAGAGAGCTCGGCAGCTACGTGCTCAGGAAGAGGGGTTCGGATAGGCTCGCGACGATTCACTCGTCGTCTCTGCCGTCGGAGGTCGTGGTGCACGAGGACGGGCTCGCCTCTCTGCCTGCCTGCCAGGTCCATGTGCTCAGGGGGGAGAGGGACGTGGTCCTCTTCACCGGGGACTCGAGCCCGATGGACGACCAGTACGAATTCGCCAGGGCCGTGCTCGAGTACGTCAGACGGCTCGGCGTCACAGAGCTCTTCTCGATCGGGGCCCGGTGGGCGGAGAACCCGCTACCACCGGAAGCCGAGCCGAAGCCCAACGGCTTCGCGACGGATGCTACGGGTGTCGAGAACCTCAGGAGGGCAGGCGTGGAGATCGTCAAGGAAGAGCCCGCGCCGTTCTTCGCGTCCGTGATTGTGGGCCTGGCGGGAGAGTACGGGATAAGGGGGTACAAGCTGTCGGTGGACCACGGGGAACCGATCCCGCACCCCAGGTCTGTCGCGAGCATCCTCGAAACTCTGAAGGCGATGATCGGGTTCGACGTACCGACCGACGAGCTCAGAGCCGTGGCATCAGAACGCCCCGCCCAGATCCAAGTCGGCGACGACACGATCTACCACTGACGGCACACCCGCGTCGCACAAGCCGCCCCTTTTGGGAACCACCGAGAGGTTTATCCGTGTGCGCGCGCCGATTCGCGAAGAAACATGCATCAGCCGCGGGTAGACGAGTCCCTGCAGAGCACGCTGTCGTGGGCGAGGGAACGGATGCGCGAGAAGGGATACGTCGTCCGCTCGCAGGTGACGCTGTCGGTCGACCCCAAGCTCGGAATCATGGGATACGCGAAGAACGAAGGGGACGGTCACGTGATCGTCGTCTCCGAGTGGGCGCTCGACTCCGAGATGCTCGGGGGCCTGGTTCTCCACGAGCTCGCCCATGTCTACTTCACCGAGCAGGAGGCGTTCTCTCACGATCGGGAGATCCTCGACGAGGTCCTGACCGAGATGAAGGAGAGGGAAGACCTGAGGTCGAAGGAGGTCGAATACCTGATGGACGCCTTCAACCATCTGCAGAACATCCTGGTTGACGACGTCGTGTTCGACGTCATGGAGGAGAGGGAGCTGGACACGGCGAAGAGGTTCTTCTCGGAGTGGGTGTCAGAGAAGCCCTCCGGCGACCCCGTTGTCGACGCGGCTCTCATGTGCCGCAACGCATTTGCGCTGGCTTCCTTGAAGAGAAGGAACCTGCTCGACGAGGTCGCGGACATGAACTACAGGAACGAGGAATTCCTCGCCACGATCGGGGAGAACGCCGAAGCAGACTTCGAATGGCTGGAGCAGTTCCTCGAAGGGGCGAGCGCGTCCTGGGACCAGTCGCAGTACAGGATGGAGCTGGAGGAGTACTTCGAGAGGATCATCTCGCTCATGCGTTCGTCCTCAAGGCTGAACGACCTGAGATAGATGGCTCAGGTCACCACAGGCCGTCCTTCGAAGGGGAAGACGGCAGTCATAGTCGTCCTCGCCGCAGCGGTGGCGTTCGGACTTCTCCTGGGATACCTTGCGTGGACGAACGACAGCTTCCCGACCCGCGAGGGGCCGTTCGCCAACTACGCCAAGGTCTCGTCGTCTTCCTTCAACGGCACGGAGTTCGCGTTCAGGGTGCAGTGGCTCTCGCCCGACTACACGCCGCTGTACGCCCAGCTGACCTCCCCGTCCTCCGACTCCGCCAACACCATCGTCTGCGACGTGAACTCGAGCGTCATAGCGAGGAACCAGACCATCTTCATGCCCTTCGGGCTCAGCGGCCCGTCGACGTCGCTCAGCAACGTGGACCTTTCGATCGCCGTGCAGTCGAGGATCAACGGGACCCGCTTCACGATCGACTACACCGTCAACTCGATAGCCGCGGTCCAGGGGGACATACAGCCGCAGAGCATGTCCTGCTCGGAGCCCACCGCCCCGATGTAGCCGTCTCCTGCCCGGAACTCACCAGACTCTGACGACCTGGCCGCCTTCGAAGATGGGGCCGGGCTGGCCGAACCTTTCGTAGACGCTCTTCGGGATCGAGACGTCGCCCAGGTAGAGCTCCCCCACGTGCCCCCTTGAATCTGGGTTCAGGAACCCGGTCTTCGGGAAGGCCAGCGTTATGGTCGCCCTCGCAGCCACGCACGGCTCGTTGGGGGCGCCGCTTGTGGGGTCGAGGCCGGAAGGGATGTCCACCGCGAGAATCGGGGCCCCGGACTCATTCGCTCGGCGAATCAACCCCGCCATAGGCTCCCGGGGGTTCCCCCTCGAGCTGTACCCGAGGAGCGCGTCTATCAGGAGGTCGAAGCCCTTGAGCTCGACCGACGGCTCGGCCAAGCGGATCCCCATCGCCTCGACCGTCGCCAGCTGGCGGGAGCAGGTCCCTCCCATCTCCTGTTTCGGTGAGGCGAGGACTGCGGTCACATGCGCCCCCCAGTTGTGAAGGTGCCGTGCGGCCACAAGGCCGTCGCCTCCGTTGTTCCCCTTGCCCGTCAGGCACGCCACCTTCCTGCCTGCGACGCCGCCCTTCAGCAGCAGCCTGCACACGCTGGCGACGCAGACCCCCGCGTTTTCCATGAGAGAGAGGACATCGATGCCGCACGAGTCGATGGCGGCGCCGTCGATTTCCTTCATCTCCTCGGCGGTCACGAAGGTCATCCCGTGCGCCTGCTGCAAGGCGCCTCCATCGAACTACCGGTCTATTTCAGGGTGCGTCGGCGTTGAGCCCGACCCCTCCCCCGCGAGGGCTTTGAAATCACAAACGGTTTTAACCTGAACTCGAAGGGCTCAAACGAAAGTCAGGATGGCACGCTCCGGTCGCAGACTAGCCGCGATAATGTTCACGGACATAGTCGGATACACCGCCCTCAGCCAGCGGGACGAGTCCCTCGCGCTTAGGCTCCTGAAGAAGCACAGGGAGATCGTCCGTCCCGTGTTCGCGAAGTACGGAGGCCGTGAAATCAAGACAATGGGGGACGCGTTCCTTATCGAGTTCGACAGCGCGTTGGACGCGACGGAGTGCGCCGTCGACATACAGAAGGCCCTCCACAAGTACAACGAGAGGGCGAGCAAGAAGCTCCTGGTGAGGATCGGGGTCCACGTCGGCGATGTCTTGCACCAGGGGGGCGACGTCTACGGCGACGCGGTCAACATCGCGTCCAGGATCGAGCCCCTCGCGAGCGGCGGCGAGATCTGCATATCGGAACAGGTCTACGACCAGGTCAGGAACAAGCTCAGCTACGCGCTGGTGAAACTGGAGTCGCAGAACCTGAAGAACATCGCGTTCCCGATAGACGTGTACAAGGTGATGCTCCCGTGGAACGGGGAGGCCGGCCAGGGCGAAGCCGCCAGCCACAAGCCCGCAGTGAGCCTCGTCAGGAAGTACGAGCCCAGGACTACCGAGAGCAGGCCCGAACCGATGAAGAAGCTCATACTCAAGCTCACGCTCAAGGACCGGATAGCCGTGATAGCGCTCACCAACGACCCTGCGATCCCGCGGCTCCTGGCGAAGTTCTCCGCGAAGGTGGACTACGCGAGGGGCGAGACCATGCACATCGTTTCGGGGATCGAGACCGTGAAGGTCGTCACCGACTCCAAGAACCTGGAGTATCTGCAGAAGGTCATCCCGAAGAAGCGCATCATCAGCATAACCGACAACGCCGCGGAGATAGTCATCTCACTGGCGGACTCGGTGCTGAACACCCCCGGGGTCGTCGCGACCATCAGCGCCCACCTCGCCAAGCATGGGATCAACCTGCTCGAGTACATCACGTGCAGCCCCCACGCAATCGTCGTGGTGGACCAGAAGGACGCCCTCAAATGCTACCAGCTCCTTGAGAACCTGGCCACGGGCCGCGGTGAGCTGGAAGCGAGTCCGTAGAGATAGGCCAAGACATATACGCTCTGCGCGAAGCTGGTCCTGCAGTGAGCATCGGACAGGAGGGAACCCAGGCTTGAGCAACAAGGAGGTCGTAATCAGGGACTTCCGCAAGTCGGACCTGGATGAGCTGCTCGACCTCATCCCTAGGTGCTTTGCGAAGGAGTTCGAAATCTCGGGGTTCGACCCGGACCACATGAGGAGCCTCATGAACAGGGCGTACGGGGTGGCGGGGAGGCTGCTCCTCGGAGTCTCCAGGCTTCTTCGGAAGGAACCCATCAAGTTCTTCGTCGCAGAGGTCGGCGGGAAGGTCGTGGGTACCACCATGGTGGACATCAGGCCCAAAATCGGCTACATCTCGGCGGTGATGGTGTCCCCGGACCAAAGGAGGAGAGGCATCGCCACGACGATGGTGAAGGGCGCCGTCGAGTACATCCAGAGGAGGGGGCTGAAGCGGGCCGTCCTGCACGCAGTGACAACCAACGCGCCCGCCATCGGGGTCTACTCGAAGCTGGGGTTCGAGCCGTTCGAAGAGGTCGCCCACCTGGCCGGGGAGGTCCCTCCCGCGCCCGCACGCAGAGCCGAAGGGGCGGTTGCGACCAGACCCTTTAGGAGCGGGGACCTGGACGCGGTCTACGACCTGTACAGGGCCTCGGAGGACCCGGCCCACACGAGGGTCTTCGAGATGAGCAAGAGTCAGCTCAAGGCGCCCTTTTGGATGCGCCTGTTCCGCTTTTCGACCCAGGAGCGGATGGTTGCGCTCAGGGATGGGAAGGTAGTCGGCAGCGTCCTCGCCTCGTACACGACGCCGAAGGAGGCTGGCAACATGGCCGCGCTGCACGTCAGGCCCGAAGACAGGTCCCGGGGGGTCGAAGCGGCCCTGGCCGGCGCCGCGATGGAGGCGATCAGGGCTGGCGGCGTGGGAAAGGTCGTCGCAATGGTCCCCAAGACCAGACCCGAAGTTGCCGAGACTCTGGCTGGGCTTGGGCTCAGGGAAGCGATGGTCCTGGTGGGAATGTCCAGGGAGACCAGCGAGTGAGCCCGGCAGGCAGGGTTCACCGCTCGGCCGCGTGCCCGTGATCCGGGGAAGGTCCCGCTCTCTGCAGGAACCCAGACGCTAAATACACGATGGGCGGCGGGTCAGAATCATGACCGAGGCCGCCGTGGCCGTGGAGGGGCTCGTGAAGCGCTACGGGAGCCTGACGGCGGTCGACGGGGTGTCATTCACCGCTCAGAGAGGAGAGGTCTTCGCCCTGCTCGGCCCCAACGGGGCGGGCAAGACCACCACCGTCGAGATACTCGAGTGCATAAGGCCGAAGACGGCGGGGAAGGTGTTCGTGCTGGGGTCGGATTTGTCCGACCGCCAGGCCACTCGTCAGCTCAGGCGCCGCATCGGGGTGCTCCCCCAGGACTTCAGGACGCTGGAGCGGCTGACCGTCAGGGAGAACATGGAGTTCTTCGCGGGAGTGTACGGGGTCCACGCCGACGTCGACGGGCTGCTCGAGCTCCTCGGGGTCAAGGACAAGGCCAAGGAAAGGTTCGGCAACCTGTCTGGAGGGCTGAAGCAGAGGGTGGGGATCGCGGTGGCGCTCGTGAACGACCCGGAGCTCGTCTTCCTCGACGAGCCCACTACCGGGCTCGATCCGGAGGCCCGGAGGGACACGTGGAAGGTGATAGGGGACCTGAAGGCGAAGGGCAAGACGATCATCCTCACGACCCATTACATGGAGGAGGCCGAGAGGCTGGCGGACCGGATCGGGATCATGGTCAAGGGCAAGATCGCGGCGCTGGACTCCCCCGCCAACCTGGTGAGCGCGTTCGGGGGCGGGAAGGTCGTCGTCTTCCGGGNGAGGCGGAGACGCCATGTTCGGCACCCTGCGCAGGTTCTTCAGCGCCGTGTCGATGGAGGGCGCCGACGTCGTGCTGCCGGTAGAGGACGCAAAGGACATTCAGGTGGCCTTGACCGCGCTCTTGGAGAGAGGGATAAAGGCGGACATATCCCTCAAGACGGGGACGATCGAAGACGTCTTCCTCAAGCTGTCGGGTTTCCACATCACTGAAGGAGGAGACGCGCGTTGAGGTTCGTGGCGGTCTTCAAGGCCGTTACAAGGAACTGGCTCAGAAGCAGGAGCGGGCTGTTCTTCAGCTTCCTCTTCCCTGTCATATTCCTCCTCCTGTTCGCGAGCATCTTCAGCGCGTCGAACAGCTCAATCTCCCTCGCCGTGCAGAACAACGACGTCAGCGGTGGCGTCCCGACGCCCCTCTCCGTCAGGCTGATCTCGGTGCTGAACTCGACGCAGGTCCTCGCAGTCACGACGATCCCGAGCTCGACGAACGCGTCCGCCTACCTCCAGGAGCAGGCCGGCTCCTTCGGAGGCAACCCCCGGCTGCTGATAATCCCGGACGGCTTCCAGCAAAGCGCCGCCATGGGGCGCCCGACCAACCTGACCTACCTGTATTCGCCTGCCGACCAGTCCGGCGCTGCAGTCGCAGGAGTGATCTCGAGCGTGGCAGACTCGTTCAACCTCCAGTTGCTCCACCACAATCGCACGATATCTGTCTCCGACGTCTCGTTCTCAGCGCGGCCCCTGAAGTTCGTCGACTACTACATGCCGGGGCTGATCGCCGCGTTCATGATGACCAACGGGGTGATCGGCCTCACGAACGTAGCCACGGAGTTCAGGCGGATCAAGCTGATCAAGAGGCTCTCAGCCACCCCTCTCACCAAGCTCGACTGGATTATCGGCAATGTGCTCAGCCAGACCCTCCTCGCTATGCTCCTCTCGGCGGTGATGATCATCATAGGCGTGGGCCTGTACCACTCGACAGTGGTCATCGACGTCTATACCGTGGCCACGCTCGTAGTCGGGGCGGTTCTGTTCTCTGGGGT
>OCOJ01032837.1_pt6 | contig 13915 bp, 15 predicted proteins | sample 1539251 | NCBI WGS metagenome assembly OCOJ01 (sample SAMN01911457, study PRJEB22624) | soil metagenome | biome: Soil | place: Malaysia | collected 2012-04-30 | depth RA_metagenome m | reverse complement strand
GGGAGCCGCTGGGATGCGGCATCCGCGCCATCGACGGCCTGCTGACCTGCGGGCGCGGCCAGCGCGTGGGAATCTTTGGGGGCAGCGGGGTGGGCAAGAGCACGCTGGTGGGAATGATGGCGCGGGGCACTTCGGCAGACCTGACGGTGGTGGCGCTGGTCGGGGAGCGCGGCCGCGAAGTGCGCGAATTTCTGGAAGAATCGCTGGGGGGCGAGGGACGGGCGCGCTCGGTGGTGGTCGTGGCCACCTCGGACCAGTCCCCGCTGCTGCGGCTGCGCGCGGCGTATGCCGCAACCACGGTGGCGGAGTATTTCTGCTCGCGCGGCAAGCACGTCCTGCTGGTGATTGATTCGCTTACCCGCGTGGCCATGGCCCAGCGCGAAATCGGGCTGGCCGCCGGAGAGCCGCCCACGGCCAAGGGCTATACGCCTTCGGTGTTTTCACTCCTGGCGCAGCTCGTCGAGCGCGCCGGCAATTTCGGCAGCGGAAGCATCACCGCGTTTTACAGCTTGCTGATGGAAGGAGACGACCAGCAGGACCCGCTGGTGGATGCGGTGCGCGCCTTGCTCGATGGCCACATCATCCTGGACCGGCGGCTCGCGGCGCTCAATCATTATCCCCCGATCTCCATTATGGACAGTCTGAGCCGGCTCATGCCGGCGGTCAGCACTCCCGAGCAATTTGAGAAGATGCAGCGGCTGAGAAAGCTGGTCGCGGCGTACAACGCGGCGGAGGACCTGATCCGCGTGGGCGCGTACCAGAGGAATGCGGATCCGCTCCTGGATCAGGCCATCAGCGTCATGCCCGCGCTGACCGCCTTTCTCCAGCAGAAAAAGCATGAGAAAGCCCCGCTCGCGGACACGCTGGCGCGGCTGATGGCGCTGCCGGGTTGAGGGAGTCATGGCCTTCCGCTTTTCGCTCCGCGGACTGCTGCGGCTCCGGGCCAGCCAGGAGCGCGCCGAGCGGCTGCGATTGATGTCCCTGGCGGCGGAGATCCTCCAGACCCAGCTCGCCGCCGCTTCCCTGGTCCAGGAAAACCTGCAGGCCAAACGCAGAATGCAGCGGCAGATGGTCTCCGGCGTTTTCGGGGCAGAGCTTGACTGGGAACGGGCCTGCGAGGAGAGCCGCAACGCGCGGAGAAATGCCATGCTGCGCGTCCTGGCGGAGCTTACCCAGCGCTACCGCCGGCAGTCTGCGATCTATCAAAAAGTGTTGCGCGAGCTACGCATCCTGGAAAACCTGCGCGGGCGCCGACTTGCGCAGTACCGCATGGAACAATCCCGGCTGGAACAGCGCAGCCTGGACGATTCCTTCCTGCTGCATTCCTTCCAGCCTCCAGAGGGATAAATTTGCCGAGGGGGCGGCAAAACAAGACCCGCCGCATTGGCCCGCGGGGGGCCTGACCGCGGTTGGTTGTAATCGGCAACTACGCGAAAGGCTTGAGGCCTCATCAAGATGGCGCCGGTGGTCGGGCCGCTCAACGTTTGGCGCGATGCTTGCACCATGGCCTGCGGGAAGCATCCATGGTGGGTCTCGCACAAGGCGGCACATTCGCCGCTATTCCGGCAAGCCGCGACGCTTCGTGCGCCTCGACGAGCGCCTTTTTGCCTGCGGTGCTACCCGGGCAATTTTCCAGCAGCCAGAGCTTGCCGCAAGGTTTACCCGCGGCCGCCGTGCCGGAGATGGATGTTTCACGCGCGCCGGCCCCTGATGCGTCCACGCTGCCACCGGGATGGAAAGCCGGGGGCACAGTCCGTATCCCGGATGCTCCGGCGGGATCGCGAGCTACTGCCCCTGCGAGTTTTGCCGCACTACTTGCGGTTTCCCTGCAAACGGCCATTTGGCCTGTGGCAAACGCCGGTCCCGTCCTGAACCAAGGCTCGTTGACCGCGAGCGCTGGCAGTAGCGGCAAAGCGACTGGTTCCGAGAATGCCTGTACCAGTCCGGCTGCCCCGGGCGCGGATTCCATTTTTCCCATTGCGGAGCTCGCCGCTCTTGCCGGGACGGCGGGAAATGCAGCGGCGCAAACTACGGTTGATGTCTCACAGCCTGTTGCGCCGCCCGAGGCTTTCCCTGAGGGGTTGGTCACAGGACTGCCGCGGGCGGGGAAGAGTGTATCCCCGCAACCTGCTGCTGTGCCGGCCGCCGCACAGCCACAGACGGAGCCAGTTGCCCGGCACGCGCCAGCGCAGGCCTGCTCTGTGGACTTACCGGCGGCGCCTGCGGCCGTGGCCGTCGCGCCAAGTGCCAACGCGGAATACGCGGACCTCTCCGCCGCGCCGCAGAGTGCGCCCGAGGCTCCACAGCAGGCAGTTTCTGCCGCAGCGCAAGTCCCGGCAGCGAGCGCGACGCCGGGCGCAACGGAAGCATTGGGCGCCACGGTGATCGCGGGCGATGGCACAGGCGTGCTCACCGCTGGCGACATGGTTCTTCTGGCCGGCATGCCGCCCGCGAAGGACGCGCACGCGACTTTGCGTATGGGCGAGCCTGCGCCGGATGCGCTCCCGCAACCGCATGCGGCGGAGAAGATCGCTTCTGTGCGGTCCGTAAACCCAGCGGCAAACGCGCCACTGGGCCCGGCAGGCGCGCCAGCCCAGAAAGAGCCGGCACAGGCCGCCGTGGCAGCGACGCCACCCACACTTGCACTCCCCTTGAACCTTTGGAAAGACGCTAGTGCAGCGTCGCCCACACGTTCCGGCATGGAACGCGACGGCGGGGCCCGCAGCGCATCTCCCCAGGATTCGCCACAAGCGCCGCAACCAAAAGAGCAGAAGTCCGCGCGAGTGGATGGAGTAACCGCGGTGCGCAGTTCTGATTCCGGCGGGGAGTCCGCCGGGGCGTCCGCCCGGACGGCACGGGAAGCGGAATGGGCAGGAGCCGCGCGAGGCGAGCTGCATGGCTCACCTGCCGCCACATCGCATTCGCGCGGCGCCGCCAGCGGGGAAGGCAACTCCACGGCGGCGCAAGAAAATCCGGATATGGCGCCGGCTTCCGCGGGCGATGCCGTGTCCGGGGTTACGCCCTCCACGGCCGCAGCGCCGGCCAGCAACAGCGCGCAGAATGCCGCGGCGGCGGTCCCGGCGCCGCCACCCGCGCCGCCCGCGCGCATCTCCGACACGGCCGGCCGGGCCACCAGTGCCCCGGAGGCAAAGCCCGGCACACCGGACGGAGAAGTATGGAAGTCCGGAGAACTCTCCGCGCGGCCCAACGCCACGGAGCTGCGTGTGACGTTTCAAACCGAGGGGCTCGGTCCCGTGGAGCTGCGCGCGGCCTTGCGCCAGAACTCCGTTGCCGCATCCATTGCCGTGGCGCGGGGTGATGTGCAGGCCGCGCTCAGTGGCGATCTGCCCGCGGTGCGCCAGGCTCTGGCGCAACACAATCTCCAATTGGAGAGCCTGCGGGTAATCCACGGCTCGATGGGGAGCCAGGCGGACCTCTCGGCCGGGTCGCACTCCCCGCGCGAGAACCGGGGCCGTACTCCGGCCATGGCCGCAGCGCGAGTGACCGCTTCCGCCCCGGCCGGAGAATCCACGCAAGCGGCGGTCGGCCTCCCGGAATCCAGCGGCGGCGTGCTCCCGGGGAAGGTGAGCGTCCGCGTCTGATCATCCGAAGGAAAGGAGACTCGATTGCGATGAACGTCCTTGCACTATCGGCGAGCAGCCCGGCAGCCAACGGCACCACGGGGAGCGGCACGGCCAGCTCATCCAGCGCGGCATCCAGCAACGAGCTGAACGGAAATTCGTTCATCACGCTGCTCACCGCGCAGCTGCAAGCCCAGGATCCCTTCGATCCCACCGATCCGACCACGCTTCTGAACGAACTGGTGCAATTCAACTCCTTGCAGCAGCTCATCGATATCAACTCGCTTCTCGCGCAAGTACTCAGCGGTTCGTCTGCCAGGGCCGCGGGCGGCGGGGCACCCCCCGTCGCCAGCGGCACGCAATTCTAAGGAGGATGCCATGCTTTCTTTTTCCACTCCGCTCTCCGGATTGAACGCCAACTCTGAGGATCTCACGGTGATTTCGAACAACCTGGCCAACCTGAATACCGTAGCCTACAAGGGCGACCAGGCCTCCTTCGAGGACCTCTTCTACCAGCAGCTCGGCTCGAGCGGCAACGGCAATCCCATCCAGGTGGGTGTGGGGACACAGATTTCCTCCATCTCCACGGAGTTCACGCAGGGCGGGTTGCAGGGCACGGGCGTGCCCACGGACGTGGCCATCCAGGGCGACGGGTTCTTCCTGCTCTCGAACAACGGGATCCAGGAATTCACGCGCGCCGGGAATTTCTCGATCGCGTCGAACGGCAGTCTGGTGGCCGCAGACGGCTCGCTGGTGCTCGGAAACCCCGCGGTGAACGGGGTCATCACGCCGAGCCCGACGCCCACTCCCATCTCCATCCCCACGGGGCTCACCACTCCGCCCAAAGCCACGTCCACCGTGGGAATCACCTTGAACCTCGATTCCGGTACCGCCATCGGCGGGACCTTCAGCACTTCCGCCTCCGTCCACGATGCGTTGGGCCAGGTGCACGTACTGACTTATACCTTTACCAAGACCGCAGCCAACACCTGGGGCTATGCGATCACCATTCCGGGGGCGGACGTCGGCTCCGCCACCCCGGTCACCGTGAACAGCGGGACGCTGATGTTCAGCGGGAGCGGCGTTCTCACCTCTCCTAACAAGGATGTTGCCGGCATCGGGATCACCGGGTTTTCCGATGGCGCCGCGAATCTGACGTTTACCTGGCAACTCTTCAATGCCAACACCGGGCCTTTGCTCACCCAGTTCTCCGGGCCTTCGGCAACCTCCGCCACTCAGGATGACGGATACGCGGCCGGCACCCTGCAGACTTTCAATATCCAGGCGGACGGCACGATCCAGGGCGTATTCAGCAACGGCCAAACGCAGCCCCTCGGACAAATCACCATCGCCACATTTGCGGATGAGCAGGGCTTGCTGCGCAATGGCTCGAACGAATTTCTCCAGAGCCTTTCTTCCGGCGCTCCCAACATCGGCACGCCGGGCACCGGCGGGCGGGGCACGCTCGCGGGGGGATCGCTCGAGCAGTCCAACGTGGATATCTCCGGGGAGTTCGCCAGCTTGATCCTGGCCGAGCGCGGCTTCCAGGCCAATGCCCGGGTGGTTACCACGTTCGACCAGGTAATTCAGGCAGCCATTGCGCTCTCGCAGTAAGCGAGCCGGCTTGGCGCCTGCTCGTTGAGATCTGCCCTTCGCGCGAGGGACGCGCAGGGCAGGTCCTCACTCGCAAGAATCCCTCATGAGAAGTTTCCAATACTCGGAGCCCGCGCGCCCGCGGCCCCACGGGCCCGGCTGGACCGGAATGCGGCGCGCCCACAAACGGCCACCGTCCAGATACTTGAAAGCCCGGCATCACGCCCGCATCCACCAGGAAGCGGCACGGCGTTCGGCGGCCTAATTGCATGAACGCTGGCCGGAATGGCCTCAGAACCCACCGTAACGGCCCAGCCCTCCGGAGCCGCGCAGACTCTGCGCCGCGCGCTGGCCGTTGCGGGCAGTTTGATCGTGGCCGTGGGTGCGGTGGCCTGGTTTGTGTGGTCATCGCAAGCGGCGCAGCGGGACTCCGCGGTGCGCGCACCCGGAGGGGTGCGCTCCGTGATTCATCTCGACAACTTCATCGTGAATTTGAACGGACCACAGGAGTCCAGCTTTCTCCGCGTGGGCCTGGACCTGGGCTCGGGCCTGGAGGAAAAGGAACTGCGCGAGGAGCGCGGCGTGCCGTTCAAGCCCAGGGTGCGGGACGTGGTCCTGGGCGTTTTGGCCACGCGCTCCAGTGACGACCTGCTCACGGCGACTGGAAAATCAAAACTGAAGCAGGACTTGCTGCAGACCCTGCAGGAACGCGTTCCGGAGTTGCAAGTGCGCGAAATCTATTTCACCGAGTTTCTGGTGCAACGCTGAGCCATGGAGAAAGCTCCCGCCAGCCCGACCGCAGAAGCGCCGCCGGAGACGCTGGAGGCGTGGAGCGGCCTGCTGCGCCTGACCGGCACGGCCTCGGTGCAGGTGTACGTCACCGGGCTCACGGTACGGGACCTCTATCGTCTCGGGCCCGGCACGGTAGTGCGCACGAGCCTGCCCGACTCGAGCAATGTTCCGTTGCGTTTCAACGGGCGGCTGATTGCCTGGGGCGAATTCCAATTGGTCGGCACGCGCCTGGCCGTGCGTATTGCGGAAATCGCCTGAGCGGGAACGCCGGGGGGAGAGAGGCCGGCGCAGCCGGGTACGGGGGAAACCTAAGGGCTATGCCGTTCTTCGAGAAATTGCTCGGTGCGATGCGCGGCCGGGAGCGCCGCTTGAAGCTGTGCGAAAGCATCTCCCTGGGCGAGCGCCGCTTCCTGGCGTTGGTGCAACTGGAAGACCAGCAGTACCTGGTGGGCAGCACGAGCCACGCCATCACGCTGATTGCCTGCGTGCCTCCGGGGAACGGCAGTGGCGGGCACGCCGCGGCACCGGCAAACGGCAGTTCCAGCTCCGTAACGTGTTCCGGAAGCCCGGCAGCAAGCGGGGAATCCCGGGGTGCGATGCGGGCCCAGTGGAAACGCGCCTGCGGCGGCATGCTGCTGTGCTTCGTGGCCCTGGTCCTGTCCGCGCCGGCGGCTGCGGCCCAATCGCGGTCCGGGACGCTCCTACCCATTCCCGGGCTGCCGCCTGTGGGAAACAGCCAGGCCATTTCCATCGCCATCCTGCTCACGGTGCTCACGCTGTTGCCCGNCGGTGCTGCTGGCCATGACGCCTTTTGTGCGCGTGCTGGTGATCTTTCATTTCCTGCGACAGGCGCTGGGCACGCAGACCGCTCCCACCAACCAGACACTGGTGGGCCTGGCGCTGTTCCTCACCTACTTCATCATGCAGCCGGTAGGCGCGCAGATCGTTTCCACTGCCGTGGTGCCGCTGGAGCAGAACCAGATCACGGCGTTCGAAGCGCTGGACCGCGGCGCCATCCCCGTGCGGGACTTCATGCTGCGCTACGCGCGGGAAAAAGACCTGGCGCTGTTCGTGGAACTCTCCCACGCCCCGCGGCCGCGCGCGCCCAAGGATCTGCCGCTGCGGGTGGTGGCTCCCGCCTACATCCTCTCGGAATTGAAGGCGGGCTTCCAGATCGGAGCGGTGCTGTTTCTTCCCTTTCTGGTAGTGGACATGGCGGTGGCGGCGATCACCACTTCCGTGGGCATGTTGCAACTGCCTCCGGTGATCATCTCGACGCCGCTGAAGATCCTGCTGTTCGTGGTGGCGGATGGCTGGAACCTGGTGGTCGGTTCGCTGATGAAGAGCTTTTATTGAGCGCGGCGCAAAAGGACGAGCCATGGAACAACTGGTGCAACTCGTGCAACACACCTTCGAGGCCGCCATCCTCATCGCCGCGCCCATTTTGCTGGCGGCCATGGTGGTGAGCGTGTTGATCAGCCTGGCGCAGGTGCTCACCTCGATGCAGGAAATGACCGTGGCCACGGTGCCACGCCTGGCCGCGGTGGCGGCGCTGGCGGTGCTGCTGGCCCCGTGGATGACCCGGAGAATGGTGATGTTCACCACGCAATTGTTCGCGGATTTCCATGCCTACATCCGGTGAGGGAGGCGTGAGCAGTGAGCGCATCGCTGGCCGGCATGCTGCCGCAGATGTTTCTTGTGGCCACGCGCATCGCGGGGCTGATGACCTTTGCGCCGTTCTTCGGCAGTCTCTCGGTTCCCGTGCGGGTGAAGATCGGTCTCACCGCCGCGCTCACCCTGGTGCTCTACCCGGTCTGCGCCGCGCAGGCTGCCGCGCTCCCGGCGGCGATGACTCTGGGCGAATGGTTCCAGCGCGAACTGGGCGAGGTAATGCTGGGAATGCTCTTCGGCTGGGGGCTGCAATTCGTGTTCGAAGGAATGGAGCTGGCCGGGCAATTGATGAGCTTTCAGTTCGGATTCTCGCTGGTCAATGTGATCGACCCGCAAAGCCAGGTGGAGACCACCGTACTGTCGACCTTCCAGGAGCTGTTTGCGGCGCTGATCTTCCTCCAGTTCGGCGTGCACCGCTCCGTGCTGCGCGGCCTGGCCCGCAGCTTCGAGCTGGTGCCTGCGGGAATGGCGCACCTCTCGCTGGGGAGCACCGAGGGATTGCTGCACGCGGCCACCGCTATGTGGGTGATCGGCGTGCAGATCGCGCTTCCGGTAATGGTGGCCACGCTGTTTACGGACATTGCTTTGGGTTTTCTGGGCCGGGCTACGCCGCAGTTCCCCGTGCTGTTTCTGGGAATCTCGGTAAAGAGCCTGCTGGGATTCGCCGTGCTCGCCGGGATCGTGGCCGCCTGGCCGCGCGTGCTCGAACAGCATTTTTTGCACGCCCTGGCGGCAGCCGAAGACCTGCTCCGGCTGCTGCGATGAAGAGGCGGAACCATGCCCGGTGAGGACAAGAGTCAACGAGCCACCCCGCGGCGGCGGAACAAGGCCCGGAAGCGCGGCCAGGTAGTGGTCAGCCGGGAGCTTCCCGGCGCGCTGGCCCTGCTGGCCATCACGCTGCTGATGCGCTGGGCCGGCGGCGGCGCCGTGGAGGGCTGGCGGGTGATGTTCTCGCAATTTCTGCACTTGGCGGATCACGGAGAACTGAGCGCGCATGCCCCGCTGCTCTTCCAAACCGGCTGGGCGGCGCTGGGATGGATCGGCCCGGTGCTGCTGCTCGCCTGGCTGGTGGCGGTGGCGGCGCTGGAAGGTCAGACCGGGTTTGTCTTCGCTCCCGAAGCGTTTGTTCCCAACTTCGCGCGGTTCAATCCCGCCACCAACGTGGGGCGGCTGTTCTCGCCCGCTGGCTTGAGCACGCTGCTGAAATCCCTGCTGCCATTCAGCCTGATTGCGTATCTGGCCGCGGCCATCCTGCTGCGCGAGTGGCAGCAGATCCTCACCGGCTTCACCCGCGGCATAGCCCCGGCGCTGGACTGGCTGCGCGCCACGGGCTTTGAACTCTGCTGGAAATCGGGAGTCATCCTGCTGGCCTGGGCAGGCGTGGACTACGCGCTGCAACGCTGGAATTACGAGCGCAGCCTGCGCATGTCCAACCAGGAAATCCGCGAGGAATTCCGCGACACGGAAGGCAGCCCGGCCATCAAGTCGCGAATCAAGCGGCGCCGGCGGGAGATGTGGCGGCGCTGGACGATGAAGGATCTGGCGCGCGCCACCGTGGTGGTGACCAACCCGAACGAGTTCGCCGTGGCGCTCGAGTACGACCCGGTGCGCGCCCCGGCTCCGGTAGTGATCGCCAAGGGGCGCGATCTGCTGGCGCAGCGCATCAAGCGGGAGGCCCGCTGGCGGAACGTGCCGCTGGTGGAAAATCCTCCCCTGGCCCGCGCGCTTTACGCAGCCGTGGAAGTTGGCCAGGCCATTCCCGCAAAGCTGTACACCGCGGTGGCCGAGTTGCTGGCCTATCTCTACAGAACGCAGGCGCGGGTACGCCCGTGCGCGCTGGCCGCGGGGACGCCCGCGGGCGGATAGGAGACGCGCATGGCGCCCGCAGCCAATCCCATTCTGGCCCTGGATCGCGTGTCCGACTGGTTCCTGCCGGTGGCCGCGGTGCTGATCATCCTGGTGATGATCGTGCCGATTCCGGCGCTGCTGCTGGATCTGCTGCTGGCCACCAGTATCACCATCTCCCTGCTGGTGCTGCTCGCGGCGTTGCAGATCCGGCGCCCGGTGGAATTTTCAATTTTTCCGACCCTGCTCCTGCTGCTCACGCTGTTCCGCCTGTCGCTGAATCTGGCCAGCACGCGGCGCATCCTGCTGCACGGCAGCGAGGGGCCGGCCTCCGCCGGCCAGGTGATCGAATCGTTCGGGCAGTTTGTGGTGGGCGGAAATTACGTGGTGGGCTTCGTGGTGTTTCTGGCGCTGATCGCCATTCAATACCTGGTGATCAACCACGGCGCCGTGCGCACGGCGGAGGTATCCGCGCGCTTCACCCTGGACGCCATGCCCGGCAAGCAGATGGCCATCGATGCGGACTTGAACGCCGGGCTGATTGACGAGCACGCCGCGCGAGCCCGGCGCGCGCAAATCAACCGCGAAGCCGAGTTCTACGGGGCGATGGACGGGGCCGCGCGCTTCAGCCAGCGCGACGCGCTGGCCACCATTCTCATTACCGCCATCAATATTCTGGCCGGCTTCCTGATCGGGGTGTTCCAGCAGGGCGTTCCCTTCCGCGAGGCGCTGACCACCTACACCATCCTGACGGTGGGCGACGGTCTGGTCACCTTGATTCCCTCGCTGGTGGTGTCCGTGGCCGGCGGCATCGTGATTACCCGCGCCTCTTCGGAACTGAGCATTGGCGCCGAGCTGCGGCAGCAACTGGTCTCCCAGCGGCGGCCGCTGTGGATTGCCGCGGGAATCATGCTTTCGCTGACGCTGATTCCCGGGCTGCCCAAGTTCGCATTTCTGGTGCTGGGTGGCGGGGCCGCCTGGCTGGGCTGGCAGATGAAGGACCGCGCCGCGCCCGGACCGCCAGCAAGAGTCGAGGCGGAAGCCAAGCCGGGCAAGCCAGACATGATCGAAGCGCTGCTGAAGCTCGATGACATCAGCGTGGAGGTGGGCTACGGACTGGTGCCCTTCGTGGATCAGAAACAGGGCGGGCAATTGTTGCCGCGCATCCGCGCCCTGCGCCGGCACCTGGCCACGGAGCTGGGGTTCATCGTGCCGGCCGTACACATCACGGACAACATGCGGCTGAAGCCGCGGGAGTATGTCATCCGCCTGCATGGCGCGGAAGTGGCCCGCGGAGAAACCTACCAGGACTGGCTGCTGGCCATCAGTTCCGATCCCAGCTCTGCGGCCATCGAGGGAGTGGAAACGCGCGAGCCCGCTTTTGGCGTGCCGGCGCGGTGGATTGCGCCCAGCCGGCGGGACCAGGCCATCGCCGCGGGCTATGCCGTGGTCGAACAGACCTCCGCCATCGCCACCCACCTTTCCGAGGTGATCCGCCGCTTCGCGCACGAAATCCTCACGCGGCAGGAAGCCAAGCGGTTGCTGGATACGCTGGCGGAAGCCCAGCCCAAGCTGGTGGAAGAGCTGGTTCCCAAAGTGCTCAGCCTCGGAGAAGTGCACAAAGTGCTGCAACAGCTTCTGCGCGAGCAGGTGTCCATCCGCAACCTGCCACTGATTCTGGAAACCCTGCTGGACGTTCCCGCCGCCGGCCNGCAGCCTGGTGACCATGGTGGAAGCGGTGCGCCAGGCGCTGGGCCGCACGCTGGTGCAGCCGCTGCTCCAGGAGGACGGCAAATTGAAGGTGCTGGGAATCGATCCCGCCATCGAAGAAGAAATCGCCAGGGCCTTCGATCCCCAGGCCGCGGCGGGGCGCGCTCCGGCGCAGGCCCCCGGATTCCTGAAGCGGCTGNGTGGAGGGCCTGCGCAAGGCCGCGGGCGACCGCCTGGAGGTGGCTTCTCCGGTGCTGCTGTGCTCCAGCCCGGCGCGTTTTCATCTGCGGCGCCTCCTGGAACCGTTTATTCCCCGGGTGGTGGTGGTCTCGCCCGCGGAAATCCCGGTGATGGTCCCCGTGCAGTCTCTGGGCGTGCTGGAGTGATGCGGTGCGGGCGGCCAGCGCGCGGAACGGACCGAAGCGATGACTCAATTCACCGAAGACGCCAATCTCGAGCAGGCGCGCAAGGAGGAGGCGCAGCGCGAAGAGGCCCGCCGGGAAGCGCTGGTGATGGACAACCTCCGCCAGGTGTACTACTGCGCGCGGCGCATTCACGACAGCCTGCCTCCGCACGTCCTGCTCGAGGACCTGGTCCATGCCGGCATCCTGGGATTGATTGACGCGGTGCGCAAGTACGATCCGAGCAAGAACGTGGAGCTGAAGCACTACGCGAAATTTCGCATTCGCGGGGCCATCATCGACAGCCTGCGGGAAAACGACTGGGCGCCGCGCGCGCTGCGCAAGAAGGAGCGCGAAGTGGCCCAGGCGATGCACGAATGCGAAGCGGAACTGGGGCGCGAGCCGCAGGAAGCGGAGATGGCCGGGAAGCTGCAGATGAGCGTGGAGGAGTTCCAGCAGCTGCTCGGTGAATTCCGCGCGCTGCGCTTCGACAGCTTCAATGCGGAGACCGCGGAGGACAGCCTGGCGGCGGAGGCCACGGGGCCGGGGACCGCGGCACGCGGCCAGGACCCGCTGGGGATGTGCGTGCACACGGAACTGCGCGAGTTCCTGATCGAGGCAATCGGGGAATTGCCGGAGCGGGAGCGGCGCATCCTGGCGCTCTACCACGTGCACGAAATGACCATGAAGGAAGTGGGCGCGGTCTTTGGGATTACGGAATCCCGCGTCTCGCAAATCCACACCATGACCATGATGCGCCTGCGCACGCGAATCGAGGAACTGATGGAGCGCAAGCCCGCCCCGCCGCGAAAACTGGGTGCGGGACACTGAGCGCCGGGAAGAACGGGGGAACCGTGGAGAAGACACTCACCCAGGCGGAGATTGACCTGCTCTTTCAGGCCGCGCAGGGCGCGCAGCCCTCGAAGCCCTTCGCGGCCGACATGCGCATCGTCACCCGTTGCGACTTCCTGCAATCCGGACGGCTGAGCAAGGAACAGGCCCAGGCGGTGACCGTGCTGCATGAAGGCTTCGCTCCGCGCCTGAGCAATTCCCTGGGCGCCTACCTGCGGGAAGGCTTCGAAGCCAAGCTGGTTTCCGTCGAGCAGTTGAGCTACTCCGATTTCCTCTCGCGCGTTTCCGAGCAGACGTATTTCTCGACCCTCCAGGTGAAGCCGGTGGACACGCAGGCCGGCGTGCAGATCGATACGCCGCTGGTTTTCCCGATGATCGATCTGCTGCTGGGAGGCTCGGGAAAAGGCCAGCCGGAACGCCAGGAGCTGACCGAGATCGAAGAGCACATCATGCAAAGCGTGGTGGCCATTGTCTGCCGCGAACTGTGCGAAGCCTGGAACAGGGCGCTGGCGATCGAGTTCTCGGCCGGCGCGGCGCTCAAGCGGTCGCAGATTCGCACGCTGATGACCTCGGGCGAAAAGGTGCTGACACTCAGCTTTGAAGTGGTGCTGGCGGAGAACCGCGGCATGCTCAATCTGGTGTTTCCTTCCGTGGTTGCCAACCTGCTGCTGCGCAAGCTGGCGCAACTGGGCGCCTCCCGCCACAGCCGCGCCTCCGGAGAGAGCACCGGACGGCTCCGCGCGCGCTTGTTGAGCTGCGATTTTCCGGCGGAGCTGGCGCTGACGCGCGTACCCGCGGTCACCGGCGAGTTGCTCAACCTGCAAGTAGGGCAGGTGCTGTTCCTGCGGATTCCCGTGCAAATCCTTCCGGTTCTGACGGTCGGAGGACAGCCGCTGTTTGCGGCCGCTCCGGTGAACTGCGGCGGCGCGCGAGGAGCGCTGATACGCGCGCGGTGCGCGGCGCTGCAGGAAGACGAGGCCGAGGGAACATGACCGAGAAGCCGCCTGTTCAGCCGGACCCCGCACTCGATGGCACGCTCCGCCCATTCCTGGAAGTGTGCGGCGGCAGCCTGGGAAAAATGTTCGAGCAGAGCGGCCGGCCCGGAACGATGACCGTATTGCCGGTGGAAGGGCCTGCGGCCGGTGAAAAGAAAGACGCGGAGAACGTTGCCGTGCGCTTCGCCGCCTCCGGCGCACTGCGTGGAGAATTTACCTTTCATGTCTCACCCGCGGCCGCGGTGCGTATCGCTCAGACGCTGCTCGGGGAAGCTTCCGGGGGGCCAGTGGAATGCAGCGCCGAGCATCGCGACGCCTGCGAAGAATTTTTCCGGCAAGCGGCCGGTTTGGCCGCCACGGCTTCCGCCGCGCTCGCAGGCGGCGCAGTGGAATATCGCCAGCCGACGGAAAAGAAGGCCGGCGCAAACGCGGCGCGCAGCTCCGGATGGAGCATTGCGCGCACGGGCGAGCCTCC
>OCOJ01006369.1_pt2 | contig 13920 bp, 15 predicted proteins | sample 1539251 | NCBI WGS metagenome assembly OCOJ01 (sample SAMN01911457, study PRJEB22624) | soil metagenome | biome: Soil | place: Malaysia | collected 2012-04-30 | depth RA_metagenome m | reverse complement strand
TCTCAGCGCGTCCATTCCCCCGACTATCGTACTTCCCATCTCCAGCACCCTCCGTGCGCTGTAGGCGCTTGGGGCCGAGTAGATTATGGGCTTCTCAGTGTTGTTGAACAACGCCTCCCACTCGTGCTCATACTCCACCTCGTAAGGCACATCATAAGCGCCAGCTATGGACATGATGAACGAAATGTTGGGCAACCCGTCACCAAGCCGAGTCGCCTCCGCGAAATCTTTCTTCGTCGGTCTCCTGTTCTCACCCGTGTCGATGTCCCTGATGAAAGGAGTAGGTGTTCCACCCAACCCGTAGTAAACCCTCGAATCTTCCAAGAGAATATCGTAACCCGAATTCCTACCGCACAGCGCGAGACGCCTGGGCGCTCTCTTGAGCGACTCTTCTACGAGGCGCTCAGGAATCCTCACCCGACCATCCTTCTCGTCAACCTCAGCCCCACCATCACTGAACACGCCAAGAATACGCTTCGACGCAGACCGCAAACCCACCGTCTTAAGGACTTCAAGCGTTGCCACGTGAACTTCCTCAACTTGGTTCTTAGTCAAGAACCGAAGCTGCCCGCCCCTGACTCCACCGTTAGCCAAAGCGTCTTACCCGCGAGTCAATTCACAAGTCTCGGCCCGATACTCGAATGCACTTCCGTCTACAAGATTAGTCGCAAACGAGATTAAACAACCCGCTAGAAATAGGAAGTTCTGTTCGACCTCCGGCCTTTGTTCCCTATTTACTTCACAAACGTCTACGACGTCTCGCAATGCTCTCTTCATTCAAGCAATGTGCAAACTCCAATGATAAAGCATTTCGCCGAAGCTTGCCGATCTAACGAGGCCGTATTGTTGACTTCACATGGTCCTTGCGCTCGAATCCGCCATTAAGTTCACGCGCAATTCCTTATATTGAAACGATTGGGCATACGATCGCGCCTGTGATCGATCAGTGCAGAATGCGGCGCCGAACGCAGACGTGGTCAAGGAAGCGGAGCGGATCATTGACACAGCCGACAAGAACGGGATAACCCTCCGATTGTTNCGGCGGCTTAGCAGTTCGCTTTCACTGCCCCAGCGCGACTCATAGATCGTTAGCGCGAAAATACGCCGACATTGATTTCATGGGATTGAGAAGACAGGGGCGGCAGATGAAGAAGCTCTTCGTTGAACTCGGGTACACGCCGCGCGACATCTTCAACGCATTGCAGGGCGAGACACGGTTGATCTTTAATGATATTCAGAATGGCAGACGTGTTGACATCTTCCTTGACGTGTTCGAGATGTGCCATAAACTGGAATTCAAAGATCGGCTTTTGCTAGATAAGTACACGATACCGCTCNGCGGATCTTCTCGCGACCAAGCTTCAGGTTGTTGAAATAACCGAGAGGGAATACCGTGATATCATATGCATCCTGAATGACCACGAGGTCTCCGATTCGGACACCCCTGAAACGATAAACGGCAAGTATCTTGCGAAACTATGCTCACAAGACTGGGGAATCTACAAGACTTTCTCGATAAACCTGGGAAATATTTTGACCGCGTTACAGCAGTACAGCCTTAGCTCGGAGAACGAGAAAACTGTTCGAAAGCGCGTTGAGGACCTGACTTCACGAATGGAGAGCGAACCCAAATCGATGGGTTGGAAGGTGNTGGGTTGGAAGGTGCGGGCTCGCATCGGCGAGAAGAAACAGTGGTACGAACTGCCCGAACGAGACGCAGAAATCATCGATTCCCGAATCAACAAGGAACCAGCCTGAACGCATCGTGAACACAGATCAACATGCTACTTCGATCAAACAACTAATAACGCGAAAGGAATATTCCTTCGGGGTTTCTGGAGTGGTTTGGCTTGGGTCTGAATTTTGAGGGAGCCTATCAGATAAATGCACCCAGGGAGAATGTTTGGGATTTCGTCATCGACCCTAACAAGATAGGTAAATGCTTGCCCGACTTAAAGAGCCTCGAAGTCGGGGCGGACAATACGTTTACCGCGGTGGCGAGGGTTGGGATCGGGTTCATGAAGGGTGATTTCACATTCAAGCTGGCCATCGTGGAGCAAACCCCGCCTTCACATGCGAGGCTGAAGGGAACGGGCACAGGGGTCGGGAGCAACGTGAACATGGACACGTCGATTGACCTCGCTGAAGCGGACGGAGGGACTAAGCTGACGTACAAAGCCGAGGTCCAGATCGGGGGAACCCTGGCTTCGGTGGGCCAAAGAGTAATTGGCGGAACCACCGAAAAGATGATTGCCCAAGTCTTCAGCTGTGTAAGGAACCAACTAGAAGGTTAAATTTCCAACTCGAAATCCACTCACATCCTTTTCATCTATTCACACAGGAATTCTTTATGAACGACGGACCGCCCCGCCGAGTTTTTTTCTTAGCCTGAGCACTGCCAGCGCTAGGACACCAGCTAGAATCGTCCAAAACCCAATCGAAGTATGCGTCGCTAGGTTGCTGTCTGGTCCGTGGTATGTTCCCAGTAAAACGGCCTCAAGTAGACTGTAGGCAGTTTTGTACACAGGCCAGAGGACGCTGCCTTCTTGCGCACTCTCAATTCCAGAACCCGCTATGATGTGATTAGGTCCAATGTCTTCAACGCCGTACTCATCCGGAATCACGCAGTGCTTGAAGTCCGGTAATTCCGAGCAAGAGACCAATGCTGTGATATATTCGGCTGAATGCCATCCGTCGCTCTCCAAGTACGACATGTTGCGAAATTCGACTGGTCCTAATCTATCAGAATCTCCCATTGTCAATTGTTCTGCTGCAACATAGGGAGGGGAAACCGAAGGAACAGGTGTAAAGTCTGCAGAGGAAACGAGCTGGCCGTCGAGTTTCAATGACCACGCCTTCCCATTGCTCGCCGCTGCAATCTCATAAGTATGCCACGTTCCGTTTATGTCCACGGAAGTCGGCCCAAAACTAGTGAGTGTAGCCGTGATGTACGTGGTCATGTTCGGCCAATACTGCCAGAACAGTAACATGCAGGTTTGATCGTGGTTCGTGATGTACGAAAGGTGGATGACTGAACAGTCTTGAATGGGCGTGCTCAATTCGTATCCGAACTGGATGAACCCTCCGTTTGCTAGATTGCTACCGATCCAGAATGCATCCCAATGGTTTGAAATTGCATCAGGGTAGATATTAGTGCGAATGTCAGCGCGGAAGCCCAGACTGCTGCGGGCGGCACCATCTTCCCGAGCCCCAACCTGAATACTGTATTGAACTTGACCGTAAGCCGGGGTTATCGCGGAGAACAACACGAGAACAACGCAACCGAACACGGTTCGAAACGAGGCCAAGTTTGTCCCACGTTTGCATCGGCCACTTGTGGCATATAGTCGAAGGCGATAAGTGGTCGACCTTAATACAGAATGCCAGTAAATTTCACTGACGTCGCTTGCCTCGTTTTCTGATCTCGAAGAGTTGGACGGTCGAAGGTCATCGTGTCCGGAGGGTTGGTAGGATCGGTTCCTTTACGACACGGGCTCCGTATCGTCTACCGAAGTAGTAGATTTCAACTCGTTTCCCTTCCGCCGCGTAGTCAAGTGGCAAATAGCCATACGCTATGCTCTTTCCCACAGTATACCCATAGTTTGCGCTTGTAACGTAGCCCAGCACACGTTCACCGTCGAGGATTGGTTCTTTACCCATCACAACCTTCGAATCGTCAAGCACCATACAGGACAGTTTCCGTGTTACTCCGCGATCCTTGATTTGAAGTAGGGCGTCCCGGCCGATGAATTCTCCCTTGTCCGGTTTCAGGATGAATTCGAGGCCAGCTTCGTAGTTGTTGTATTCGGTGTGCATGTCGGCTCCCCAAAGTCGATACCCTTTCTCCAGGCGTAGGGAGTCGAAAGCGCCCATGCCTCCGGCAATTACACCATACTGTTCGCCTGCTGTCCAGAGCGTGTCCCAGAGCTTGGGGCCGTATTCTGTCGGCGTGTAAAGCTCCCAGCCCAATTCTCCGGCATAGGATAGGCGGAGTGCGAAGGCGGGAACGGATTCGATCGAAACCTTCCGGGCGGAGTAGTATGGAAACGTTTTGTCCGAGTAGTTGTCGGGGCTGACTTTTTCGATAGTATCCCTCGCCTTGGGACCCCACAAGCCGAGACAGCAGTACGTGGAGGTTACGTCGTTAAGGTGGACGGATCCGCCGTGTGGCATGTGTCTTCTCATCCAGGCTAGGTCATGGGGGCCAACCCCTCCGCCGGTTATTAGGGTGAAGTGGTTGGGGCCACGGCGTGTTATTGTTACGTCGCACATGATTCCGGCTTTTTGGTTGAGCATCGAAGTATAGATGACTCGCCCTACAGGTTGGTCGATTTGGTTTGTCGTTAGCCTTTGGAGGTATTCCAGTGCGTTATCTCCGCTTATCTCGATCTTTGTGAATGGGGTGAGGTCATACATTGCTACGCGCTCGCGGGTGGCATGGTGTTCTGCGCCTTCGATTCTGGACCAGTAACGTGCTTCCCAACCTGAGCGTCCCGGAACCTGGTAATCCTCAAGCAGTTTGCGATTCGCCTCGAACCACTGCGGCCGCTCCCAGCCGGCGCCTTCGAAGAAGATGGCACCCTGTTCCTTCAATCGTTGGTGGAATGGGCTGAGGCGTAGGTTGCGCGGGTTCTGGATTTGTTGCAAGGGGTGGACTATGTCGTAAACTTCACGATACTGCTGGGCGCCGCGTGCTTTGATGTAGGCCGGGGTGAAAGCATGGTCATGGAATCGGTAGAGGTCGCACTCACGCAAATCGAGGCTCGGCGTCCCATCAAGAATGCACTCGGCCATCGCCTTCCCAACGCCTCCTGCATGAGTTATCCAGACCGCTTCCGCCACCCAGAACCCTTTGACATCCAAGTGCTCTCCGAGGAGCGGGTTTCCATCCGGTGTGAACGAGAAGATTCCGTGAATCCTGTAGTATGGTTCAGAGTTTCGGAGCGGCGGAAGAATTTNCCGTGGCCGCCTCCCAAGCCCTGTTGAACATGCTTGGCATGAAGGGTTTTACCCAAGGAACAACGGGCGCCTCTTCATGGAGTAGGAGGTCGCTTGGGTCGACTAAGATTGGTTCGTGGAGGTATGAGCCGATTACGTAGCTGTCATCAATTTGTACGAAGTAGAGGTCTCGGTCTTGATGCCTAAGGATTGGGTGAACGGTCGCGGTGAGTCCTGCTAGTTCCTTGACCTTGCCAACGCGCATGACCTGATGTTCGCAGGGGGTCAGGGGTATATTTAGGCCAACCATGCTACCGATCAATGGTCCCCAGATGCCGCAAGCGCTGAGAACCATCTCGGTAGGAATTTTGCCTCTATCCGTGAGAACTGCGTTAACTTTGTTGCCAGAGATGTCGAACCCCGTAACCCGCGTATCCCCATAGAACCTAACACCTTTTCCTTTGGCGTAGTTCCCCATCGCTTCAAGGGCTGGGACGACATCCAGTGCTCCGTCGCTTGGGCAGAAGTACCCCCCGTGAACCTTGCCGGCGTCGAGGATCGGAATCTTCTGTTTCGCTTCTTCGGGTGTTATTAGCTGGNGTGTTATTAGCTGGCTTTCTAGCCCCCATGATTTGGCGGCGCCAAGCTTTCTCTTGAGGTCCTCCCACCGGTCTTTGGTGTACGCTAGTTCTAGGCCTCCGACCTCGTACCAGGACCGCTCGCCACTCTTGTTCAGGTCTCGGAATAGAGTGACACCATATTGAGCGAACTTACACATGGTTCTGGAGAAGTTAGTTTGAAACGCCAAGGCGATGGGAGGAACGGAGCCTCGATCGCGAAACAGCGGTCCTTGGTCGATCACAATGACGTCGNTTCAATCCCATCTTGGCAAGGTGGTAGGCCGCGCTGCATCCGACACTCCCTGCCCCAATCACAACGAGCTTCGCTGATTCGTTCAACGGTTCCTTCAAAGCGCCGATTCAACCTTCGTTCTGATGGACTGCGTCGTCTGAACTTCGAATATTCGTGCCATTAACTTGAGCGATGCGTCATGGGCTTCTCTATCGAAGCTTCCCACGGCATCGGCTACGATTACCGGGAAGTAGCCTAGGTAAGAGGCATGTCTTGCAGTTCCTTCTATCCCCGCCTCAGTGCTCACACCGGCAAGGATCAGTGTCTCGATTCGTCTGTTTCTCAGTATCTGGTCCAAAATTGTGCCAACAAAGAAGCTCGCTGTATATTTCCTAAGGACCAAATCTCCTTTGTCCGGCGAGAGCTCCTTCACTATCTCCCATTCATGGCTTCCCTCCTGTAGGAATCCTCCTTTCTTTGGGTCGAGGCCCTTCCTTTCTAGGGAAGCGATCATGTATCTGCTCATGTACTCATAGGGAAGACCCGTGTGCTGGCTGTAGATAACCGGTTTTCCTGCCTTATGGAATACGTCGAGCATTTCCCGAATCTGGCGAACGATCACGTCGAAGTTGAATGCTCTCGTCGCGATTCCATACTGCATATCCCAAACGACGAGCGCGGAGCTCGAGTAGTTCGGGTCTGTCTTTTCACTCATGGTTAACCAGAGCTTTGTTATTCAAATGTGTTGAAGAACTTGATGTGAGCAATTTCTGCTCTACGGTTATGAACTATCCGCTTTAGAGCCTATCCCAAAAAAGACTTGATGACCAACCTTTCTTGATTCGGACAGTCAGACCCTCTTCAGCCTCCTTCGCTCCTGATTCGCTGGGAGAAGAAGGTGGAGAACTACCTCGGACTCATACAGCTAACCTGCTGCATAACGGTCAACAGAAGAACAATCTTGGATAGGCTCCAAGGTTCAACGTGCAACCTTACTGGTCCTGTAGCGGCACATAGGAGTATGCGACACCGATATTGTCGACGGCGACGTACGATCCAAAAACGGGGGCGATCTGGCATTGATTCCGATGATGCCACCCATTTGCGAAATCCGTGTAGTTGATTTGATTGTAGCCAATCGCCAGAGGCATCAGANGGACATAGTCCTGGAAGAGACAACATGTAGAACCCCTGAACCGAGCTTGAGACATTGAGGGTGAAGATTGCATAAGCTACGGGCACGGGGCTGTTGCCCCCCGCGCCCGGAGCCGTCAAAGGTCGGGGCTGGGTTGTCAGTTGAATCGATGAAGGAGGTACTGCAGTCATGTTGCTCTCGTAGTATACGATTCCGTTCAGGCTTGCCGTAACCACGTTATTGGTGTCTGAATTGTACTCTACGCAGATATTGCCAGTGGATCCAGGCCGGATTGTCATAGCGACCAATGTCTCGAGCTGAGTGGTGTTCGGACCTGGCAACAGAGGTGGCCAGTCAACAGGGCATTGCTTCAGGTACTGAGTTCCCAGAGACTGTACCCCTGTTGATTGAAAGAACGGAAGAACGAATGCAGGAATAGCAAACACTGATAATATCACCGCGGCAACCAAGATTACAAGAACGCCGGTTCGCATGAATGTTAAAGAAAGCGAGATGCACTTTATACGTGTTGAACATCAAACATTCTCGGGACAGCTCTTAGCTTTCTCTGTGTGGCTAGCCGGCTGTCACGTAATATTGTTTCAATTTTCCGTCTTTCAAGTCTGCAATCGCGCCAAGGAGCGTTCCTTCTTCGTATACGCTTCCTGGGTTGATGCAAACCGTTCGGCCTACTTTCGCGATCCCTTTCNGATTCATGTATGTGCCCGTGTAGGCCGAGTAGGGGTTGAAACTTTTCAATTGCTTCCCGAACGGCCACGCTTCCGACGGCTTTGGTTATTCGCCCGCCTCCTTGGATGTCAAGGTCCTCCGTTAGGGCGGGAGCGTCGTCGAGGCCAGATTTGACTGGAGGGTCATGGAAGTTGAATATGCTTCGGGCCGGGTTCCTGAGTTGTTTGGTCATCTCAGAGATCTTTTTTCCTAACTCTTCTTCGGAGCATTCTCGGAAGGTTTTCCACGGAGTTGGTGTTGACCAACCCGTGCTGATCATTTCATGATCGCCCGGAAGGTTAACCAGTTTTCCTTCGGCGTCGATTACCGTAGACGATCGTTGGAATAGGGTGTCTATGTCGAACATGTCGTCGTTTCCTGGGCAAACGAAGCACTGAACATTTGATCCCTTGAGTTTCGAGTCCGCGTATTGAATCCATGACGTTAGCCTCTCTGTCATTAATCGGTTGAACGTCTCTGTGACCCAGGGGGTTAGCTTGGTTGTGTCTACGTTGAGCTCGTCATACTGTGATCGTTCCACGCGGATTGGGTAATAGCCCTTGTCGGCGGTTCTTTTCTGAAACTTTGCCGTGTCCTCCTCCTTCTTTAGAACCACGTGGTTGTCTTGAAAGTCTGCGGTGTGTGTTGAATCCTTCTCGGCAATTATTGGAACCAGAGCCTTCCCGGTCATGTCGCCTCCGAGGATTATGATGTTGGCTTGATAGAATTCTGCGGCGGCGATGAATTTCTTCCAGCAAAGATCAGATCCGTGGACGTCCGTTGCGAAGAAGATTCGGTTCAGAGTGGATGACCCTCCGGATGAGCGGAGGCCCGTGAGATGCTTACTCTACGGGTATTTGCTGGTAGATCTTTGTCATGTCGAAGCCTTGTTTCTTCCTGTACGCCTTGAAGCCGAAGTAGAGCACGATTGCAATCAGGTAGAGAATCAGCATCATGTAGATGGAGTATTGGTTGTTGACGCCGTAAGCTGAGTTCGACACCCACTGGTAGGTCAACCAGGCCATGAAAAAGGCAGTGATGGCACCGGCAATCGTGATAAGTGGGATGCCGGCGACTTTGTATCCGGCGATCGGCGAACCCTCGTAGAGGTCTTTCCTCTTAAACGGTAGGACGGCCGCCGTAACCGCGGTTCCAAGGTACATGACCGCAATCACAAGAACGGCGTCGAGAGTGAAAGTCGAGAATGCTGTTCCTCCGATACTAACGTACGCCCACAGATAGCTGAATATGGCTGTTGGAATCGCCATCGCAATTATCGCGTTAATTGGTGAGTGCAACTTTTCGTTGACATCCGCGAACTTGGCGGGGAATATTCGGTCGAAGGAGGCTGCGAACATGACGCGGGTCGATGTTATGAACAGCGTGCCCGACCATCCCCAGTACCAAAAGCTCAACGTGACTATAAGGAAGAGCTCAACGAAAAGATTGTTCGTGATAATTCCGGCGAACAGGCCTGGGCTCGGGAAGATTGGGAAAGGCAAGGCTGGGGTTGAAGGGTTGGTCCCGTACACCGTTCCCCAGTAAACGTAGTTGGCTGAGTTCCAAAAGTTCCAGCCGAACGCATTCGCGAAGAGGACAAAGCCGAGGATGGCGAGGATTGATGTGAAGACAAGCGATATAGTGAGGGCCTTCAGATTTCGCTTGAAGTCGTTTGACCCTCGGACCTCGCCGTACAGAGTCGCGCCCCATACGGGATAAAGGTTGAAGAAGGCTATGAAGGGTATCAGCGCAAAGCTTGGGCCCACGTTCCAATCAGTCAAGCCAGCAAGCCCCGAAAGGCCTCCGCCTGTAGCGATCTTTTGCATCGCCGTGTAACTGTCGCCGGATGCTCCGAAAACTTGGGCGGTCCAGGAGTTGAACGCCGCCTGAAAGCCGGGCTGCGAGGATGCTGCGAGGATCGCATAGGTCACTATCAAGCCGACCATGCCGATGTGGAAGCACCATTTCTGGAAGCGAGCGTAGCGTTTCATTCCGAGCGAGATGATTATGGAAACGATTACTATGGTCAGGATTGAGGACGCGAAGATGCCGTTTGAGCCGGACCACCAAACTGCGGCGGCTGCATTCCCTAGCACCGCGGCAATGGGTGTGAACACGAGAATACTGAGAATAGTTCCGTAAATCGGCCCCCACAACCACAAAATGAACACATAACCAGTGAACGAGAGCACGTATCCAACCGCACCAGAGAGGACGCGGCTCTGCCAAACGTAGTCACCACCGGCCCTTGGCATGATTGCGATCAGCAGCGCGTAGGTGAGAATTTCAAAGAAGATGAATATGCCACTGATCACTACCGCAGTTATCTGGTTGCCACCCGGGAAGAATACGCCGTCACTGTACGCGTACCATCCCAGCGAGACAACGTTGATCGACAGGGCGGAATATACGAACGAATCGTAGAGGCTCCAAGCACGCACTAAGCCAGTTGCGTCCCTAAGGAATAGTTTCTTCTGGCTCAAAATGACCCAGTAAAGAACGCGCTTAGGTTGTTTTTAACGCTTTGCAACGCTTCGCAATTTTGTCGTATGCAACCCATGCTGAAAACTGAAATCCCGCCAGGGCCGATTACTGATTAATAAATCTGTTAGACCGTAAGGACTATCCTGACTGGGTTGTCTTGCCTTGAGTCAAGCATCTCGAAGCCCTTGTTGACCTCTTCGAGCTTAAGCTTGTGCGTGACGGATTTCGAAAGGTCAACTTTCTTCATAGCTACAAGTTCTAGAAGTTTTCTCAGGTCGTCACTCGTGTGATCCGAAGAGCTTCGTATCTGTGCTTCGAGGAATCTGAAGTCTGCTTCGGGGTTGAACGTCAAGTCTTGAAAGCACATACCAATGGCAACGGCCTTGCCGCCCCTAGATAGGCTACGGATCGAATCCTTCAACGTTTTCGCTAGTCCAATGAATTCAAAGGCGGCGTCCGCGCCTCCCCAGAGCTCCTTCGCTTTAGCCGCGAAGTCTTCATTCATTGGGTTTACGACGTAGTCGGCGCCTTGTTCCTTTGCAAGTTTCAGTTTGCTCTCATTGATGTCCACCGCCATGATCTGGCTGGCACCCTCCATTCTCGCGAACTGAATTCCGTGAAGCCCGACGCCGCCCAATCCAACGATAACGACATGGNTCGCCGAGCCTAATCTCACCTTGGCGTATTCCATGAAACGCCGTCACCACACCGCATGCGATTATGGCGCCTTCTTCGAAGCTGACGTTGTCGGGTATCTGGATAGCACTCCTCGCCGGGACGGCCATGTACTCCTGATATGTTCCATCCCTTTGATAGCCGATGTACTCTAGGTTGGTGCATAGGTTCTCGTGCCCGTTGCGGCAGTACTTGCACATGCCGCAAGTGATATTGTAATCCAACAACACTCGTTGCCCAGGGGCCACTCCCTTCACATTCGAACCAACCTTCTCAACGACCCCGGCGCCCTCGTGTCCTNAACGTTCGCGGGAAGAACCCACTCGTGTCACGGCCCTTCCAAACATGAATCTCAGACCCACAAATGCCAGCCGCTTTAACCCGAACGAGCACGTCATTATCGCCGAACTTCGGAACAGAGACCTGCTCAATCTTCAGAGGTTTATTCGCTTCATAGAACCTTGCCGCTAGCATGCGTGAGGAGGGCGCGTGATTCGTATTAATGGTTTGTTACAAAAAACCACAAATCGATAACTGTGAACTGCAACCCTGGCGTAACGCCGTCGCGTTTTCCCGGAGCCACAGAATTAAATAGAGATCCTCACAACGGTAAAGGAGAGCGTTAGCGATTATGCCGTCCAGACGAAAGTTTACTCCGAAGATCTTTCTCTATCCAAGGATTCGCAAGACTCCATTCTATGAGGCGCACAAGAAGGCGGGAGTGAAGGCGTATAGTGTATACAATCACATGTACCACCCGCGATACTACGGCGACATGTACAAGGAATACAAGAAAGTCGTGAACACAGTCACCCTTTGGGATGTAGCCGTTGAACGGCAGGTGGAGATGACTGGCCCCGACGCGTTCAAGTTTACGGATTACCTCACGCCGAGAGACTTGTCGAAGGTTAAGGTTGGTCAATGCAGGTACGTAGCTATCTGCAACGAAGACGGGGGAATGATCAACGACCCTGTGTTGCTCCGACTGGGCGAGAACGAGTTCTGGTTGTCAGTTAGCGACTCCGACGTTCTACTCTGGGCGAAGGGCGTCGCCGTCAATTCGGGCATGAACGTGAAGATTCACGAGCCCGATGTCTCCCCGGTCCAGATTCAAGGTCCAAAGTCACCTTGGGTCGTGAGGGACATGTTCGGCGACAAGGTCTTGGATCTCGGCTACTACACTTGTATGCCCGCGCAAGTTAATGGAATGGACGTGGTCGTAAGCCGAACCGGTTTCACGGCCGAGTTAGGCTACGAGATTTTCCTGAAAAACAGCACTGTGGGCAGAAACGCCGTCAACCTGTGGGAAGCAATACTGAAAGCCGGCCGCCCCTACGGTATTTCCGTAACGGGGCCGACGCACATCAAGGCATTGGAAGNCCGGGATTCTGGATTATGGCTGCGACATGGATTTGAACACAAACCCGTTCGAAGTTGGCCTCGATTACCTTGTCGATATGAACAAGCAAGCGGATTACATTGGCAAGGAGGCCTTGAAGCGAATTAAGGCCGAGGGATTGAAACGGAAACTAGTTGGGTTAGAAATCGGCGGGGCGCCCGCCTATGAGTGGAATTGGGATAGCGGAATCGAGAGTCCGCCCGGTNTGGGACACGGGCGACCGCTGGCCGGTTACGCAGAAAGGCGTCAAAGCCGGTTACTTGACGAAAGCATACTTCTCCCCGAAGCTGAAGAAGAACATAGGCAGAGCAATGGTCAGAGTCGAATACTCCCAGGAAGGCACGGAGCTAACGCTAGAGACACCCAAAGGGAAGAGGAACGCGAAGGTCGTGTCCCTTTACTTCACCGACCCCAAGAAAGAAATTGCAAAAGCCAACGTAAGAGCGATGGTACTAGCAAAGTAAGACTCTGCGTACGGCGTCCGACGGAAACTCAGGTCTAGAACCGTCCGCTTGTGCTATGCCTGAAAGAAACAGGTACAGATAAATCGGCTCGCCGGTGAGCCGCACACGGAGAACAAAAAATCAATCGTTACATGCTCTCCCTAACAGTTCGTCTGCTACTCCCTCGACTTCCCACTGCGGGAGCGCAGCACTCGCGCAAAAGTTTATTGCCCACAAATTCGCTATTTGCGTGCAGAAACCGAATAGTGCGTGCATACCCATGAGCCTAGTAGAAGTCGATTCACGCTACCGAGTCACTTTGACCACCGACGTTCGGAAGTATGTTGAGGTGAGGAAAGGTCAGCCAGTGTACGTTCTGCCCAAGGGGGATAGCTTCATAGTCATTCCCCTAACCGAGGACATTGACTCCGAACTTCACAAATTGATCGGAGACGTCAGATTCACTAGAGCCGCGAAACAAAAGGCCGAGAGTTTTCTGCTCAAGCAGGCTAAGTAGTTGTCATACTTAGCCGAGACGGAGTTTTTGTTCTCTCTTAGGCCTAAGGATCGATGGAACAAAGTAACCCGGAAAGTTCTTCAAGCCATTGGCCAAGAGAAGATCCACGTTACCCTTTTGGAATCCGCCTTTCAGGAACTGAGAGCAGTCCTCTATTCTCAAGGCAAGAGCCCTCGTGAAACGTATATGAGCCTGATCTTTGTGAAGAGAAAACTCGAGCGATATGCCATACATGAGGAAGCGACTACAATCGATGACTACATTTTGGCGGATAGGCTCCGAGAAGACATCGAAGAGTTGACGTACTTCGACTCCGTCCACGCCGCTGCGGCTCTGAGACGAAATCAAACCCTGGTAACTAACGACAGTGTATACAATCTATGCGAGGTTAAGTCCATAACATTCCGAGAACTCGCGAATTCACCTAGGTAATAGTTAGGAATTCTTGAGGTGGAGAAGATGGTATCAATAGAATCGATCACCTCACACACAAATCAATCGCGGGTCGAGAAGCAGTTCAGTCAGCAAAAGCGGAAGAAACGTGATTCCAGTATACTTCGCTTCGCAGTCGCAACCCTCGCATCATACGCTGCCGCCAGATTCTTCGCCGATTTGCTTCACTTCCGACTGTACGTGACACATGAACGAATACACATCCACCACTTCGTACTCGGACTAGTCTTGATGCCGTTCACTTGGCTCGCGTTTGAGGAGGACAGAAAGCCGGCAGCCGAAATATTGGCGGGGA
>OCOJ01034822.1_pt6 | contig 13930 bp, 12 predicted proteins | sample 1539251 | NCBI WGS metagenome assembly OCOJ01 (sample SAMN01911457, study PRJEB22624) | soil metagenome | biome: Soil | place: Malaysia | collected 2012-04-30 | depth RA_metagenome m | reverse complement strand
GCGCCCACGACCGCATCTTAAAAGTGGCGCGCACGATTGCCGATTTGGAAGGTGCAAAGGAAATCGAGCCAAAGCACTTAAGCGAGGCCATTCAGTACCGGACGTTGGACCGGTCGTATTGGGCGTAGACCGGACAGACATTCTGCTCCATTGACTTGGGTTTGGGCGCTATGTTACCGATAAGTGCGCTGCCTGGAGGACTCGGATCCCAGGCAGCGGGCTTCGCATGGCCGAAACGAAGCACCTCGAAGTGACGCTGGAGACGGAAGTTGAGAGCGTGAATCTCGCCGAGGAAATGTGTCTCCGCGTGGCGGAAGCGGCGGGATTCGGCGAGGATGACTGTTACCGAATTGGCATGAGCGTTCGCGAGGGCGTGATCAACGCCTTCCACTACGGCAACCAGGAACGCCCGGAAAAAAAGATTTTTCTCGCCGTGGACCTGACCTCAGACAAGATGATCATTCACGTGCTCGATGAAGGCAAAGGATTCAACCTCGCCGACGTGCCCGACCCGCTTGCGGAAGAAAACCTCCTCAGCACTTCGGGCCGCGGGATTTTTCTGATGCGCGCGTTCATGGACGAATTTGACGTGGTGTCAGGGAGGAATGGCGGAGCGGAGATTGTCATGGCGAAAAAACTGCCACTGCCGCAGAAGCCTGACCCCAACGGGCAGTCTGGCCAGGGGGCTTCTCCCCGCCAGGAAGCTTGAGAAGATGGCCACTCTGCGAGCAACGCATCGCGATGCCGGTCCTGTTACGGTCGTGGACCTCGGCGGGCGAATCACGCTAGGCGACGGAAGCGCGCTACTGCGCAAAACGGTGCGCGGTTTGCTGGACGAACAACGGACGAACATCCTGCTGAATCTCGCGGACGTGGATTACATCGACAGCTCGGGAATCGGCGAGTTGGTAAGCGCCTACACCGCCGTCAAGAACCGCGGTGGCGAACTAAAACTGTTGCACCTGACAAAAAAGGTTCACGACCTGCTGCAGCTCACCAAGCTCTACACCGTGTTCGACGTGCACTCCGACGAGCGCACGGCACTGAACAGTTTCAAGTAGAACTAAAGCCCATCCGCGCAGGCCACGCAAATGCAACGGCGCTTCCCCGCCTCGCGATTAGATCGTTCTTGCGGCAAACTCTTTTCATGAGCATTTTCTGGTTGCAATCATGAACACCGGCTCCGATACCGCGTGGATCGTCGAGCGAGCAGCGTCGCTCGGATTCAACTTATGCGGTGTCGTGAGCGCGCGGAGATTTCCTGAGCTGGAAAAGACGGCAGAATGGCTCGCGCGGGGATATGGCGGGGAAATGAAGTATCTGGCCGACCCGCGGCGCAGCAATCCGCAAAGCGTAATGCCGGGAGTCCGCAGCGTCATCGCATGCGCACTGAATTACAACTCGAATTTTCCGCGCTCCACCGAGGCGGCGTCTCAAGAAGAGGACGCCGAGCCGCGCGGATGGATTTCGCGTTATGCCTGGGGAGGCGACTATCACGACGTGCTCCGGGCGAAACTCGAGACACTTGCCTCCGCTCTCCGCGAGCGTTTTGCACTGCCCTTTGAAACGCGCGTATACACCGATACTGGGCCTTTGCAGGAGAGAATCTTCGCCAAATACGCAGGACTTGGCTGGCTTGGGAAAAACACACTTCTGCTGAACTCAGAACTCGGATCTTGGTTTTTCCTCGGAATCATTCTCACAACGTTGGACATTCCGCCGACGCTTGGCCTGGAGGATGCTCCTCCCGCCGACCTTTGCGGCACGTGTCGCCGATGCATCGATGCTTGTCCCACAGGAGCATTCGTCGAGCCTTATGTTATGGATGCGCGGCGCTGCATCTCTTACCTCACCATCGAGCTGCGCGGAAGCATTCCGAAAGAATTGCGCGAGCCCATGGGACGGCACGTTTTCGGATGCGACATCTGCCAGGATGTGTGTCCCTGGAACCGGCGCGCGCCGGCGACGCAGGCTCGGGAATTCCAACCAAGAGTTTTCCCCCGCGACAAGAACGCACCTTCGCGGGAACACGCTGAACAGAGCAGGGCAACGGGGGAAGAAGAATCGCTCTTTTTGCCCCGTTTAGAGTGGCTAGCATCGATGACGGAAGCTGAATTCCAGAAAACCTTTTACGGAAGCCCGATTAAGCGTGCCAAGTGGCGTGGGCTAGTGAGAAGCGCTTGCATTGCTCTGGGCAACTCCGCTTTGAAACCCGGCTCGACGGAACACGCTAGAGTTTGCGAATTACTGCGTAGGCTGGCCGCATCGCCCGATTCGCTTGTTAGCGAATCTGCCCAATGGGCGCTCTCGCGCATCCAATAAGTGCCGCACACTCGCGGTTCGCGGCCTCAGCTGCAAAGGCCTTTGCGTTGAGAGGCGCGAAAACAGAGGGTATGATACCGGCGGCTGTGTAAACGCCTTTCGTGCCGCTGGGGACGCCCATGAATCGCCGGAAATTTCTCGTCAACACCGGGATTGTGAGCGCGGGAATAGGAAGTGGCGCTCCCGGAATTTTGCGACTCGGTTCCGCACTCGATTTTCATTCAAATTTCAAACAGGAGGAAATACAGATGGCAAAACCTGAGGAAAAGCAAGTGGGATTCACAGTGCCGCCGCTGCCGTACCCATTCGACGCACTGGAACCCTACATCGACGCGAGGACAATGGAAATACACCACGACAAACATCATGGCGCCTACGTCGCGAATCTAAACAAGGCGCTCGAGGGTCATGCCGATTTGCAAGCGAAATCGCTCGATGACCTGCTCAAAAACCTCGACTCCATTCCGGAAAACATCCGCACCGCAGTGCGCAACAATGCCGGCGGCCACTGGAACCACTCGCTTTTCTGGACGCAGATGAAGAAGGGCGGAGGCGGCGAACCTAAGGGGGATTTGGCCGCGGCCATCAAGTCCGCATTTGGGTCCTTTGCGGACTTTCAGGCGAAATTCGCAGCAGCGGCGCTGGGGCGCTTCGGCTCGGGGTGGGCGTGGCTGGTCGTCAAGGATGGAAAACTGGCGATCGATTCCACGCCGAACCAGGACACGCCGTACATGCTCAATGCAAAAGCAGTGTTAGGGCTGGATGTCTGGGAGCACGCCTATTATCTGAAATACCAGAACCTGAGGGGCGACTACATCAAGGCATGGTGGAGCGTGGTCAATTGGGATTCGGCCGCCGACCAGTACGCAAAAGCGAAGAAGTAAGCGCAGCGCGCAATCACTCCTGAAACAAAAGCCCGGCCCAAACTACTCGGGCCGGGCTTCGCTCTCTTGTACTGTAGTTCCTGCTTCAAACACCTCAGCTAAGCCATGAGTTGGCGCTTCTCGAGCGGGACAACAACGACGCTGCGCGGCGCATTGTCATAGGACTGCTGGACCGGCGCGAGGCTGTGTTTATCTCGTAGCGGGACCGGCAAGGGCATGGTCATCGGTCCGCTTGGGTAACGCGAGGCTTCGCGAACCAGTTCCATTCGCCCGCGCACGCGGAATTTTGCGAGCAACGAGGAAACGTGGAATTTTACGGTGCGCTCGGAAAGGTTCAATGCGCAAGCGATTTCCTTGTTCGCCATGCTCCGCAGGACGCCTCCAAGAACCTCTTCTTCGCGGCGCGTAAGCTTGACCGAGCTTTTGACGGAGCGTCCGGCCTGCAATAGTTTCTCTGCCTTCTCCGTCAATCCTTGCAGAATATCGTTCCCCGCACGGACCATCACTTCGTAGTCAGTCGGCGACTGGCCCCGCACCATGCAGTGCATAGCCAGCAATCCGGCGGCCTGATCCACTGGGAAACTACCGTCTGGACTTGCTTCCACCTGGAAATGCGTCACGCCACTGTTCTTGTCGTAGAAGTAAAAATGATTGCGGGCAGCTACCGGGCGGGAATTTGTTAGCTGATGATGTCGAACACTTCTGCGGATAACCTTCACGCGCGCACCCTCCATATGCCGCCTCGTGAAATTACCGAAGCCTAAGAATCAGGTTGAGTCCCCCAGCACGAGGCGAGAAATATTCGTAAGCGAGCGATCAGGAAAGAAAGCCGGAACAGAGGGCTTTCCACCACGTACCTTGCCCTCCAGATGGGCGGCACCGGGCGGTGAGAAGGAGCTCCCTGCCAGTTCGCTTGCGACAAACAAGCGGTACTTTTCTTGCACCTAGGCTGCCAGGCCCCTAAGACGATAACTCGTTAGCAAAAGGGTACTTATACCCCGATGGCACTCAAGCACAGCTTTAAGAAGGGTAGGATTTGCACAGACAGCGAAATTTTTCCACCGTAGGGGTGTGCCAATCTGAATCTAAGGGATAGGCTGTGGATGAGCCCAGGAAAATCCACTACACTTCCTGTGGAAAAGGCTTTCCCAATCTTGCTTCCACTCCAAAGGCGAATCTTTCTTCGCCCTTTAGTACGCCAAGATTCGCGTTTGCTGGGGCGAGATCAACTCGTACACAACCCCGCGCCAACGGATTTTGCGAGTGATTAGGGAAGCGGCAAAATTTATTAGGTACAGTAACGGAATGAAGACCGTGAGCAAGACATATATCCACGCCTGTCCGGCTATTTGGGAGCGGTAGGCCGGAAGGACCTCCGTGACCGCCGCGGCGCGCAAGGCTCCGCGAATCATCGAGAGCAGCACGGGAAGAAAAGTGAGCGCGGCCAAATGGAAGGACGGTCGCGAGGCAGCAATATCGCTGAGCGTGAGAACAATTCCGAGCGCGAGCGTTAGGCAATACAGAAAATGAGTCGCTGCCGCAGAACCCCAGATCTTCTGCGCATAGATCCTGGTGATGAGGATTTGGCGGTTCGTAAATTCAAGCAGTCCGTGGAAATCCGTCTCCACAAAGGAGGGCACAAGGCATTCCGGGAGAAAGAGGATGGGGCGTCCGGTGCGTTCCAGCGAGTACGTCATGGAAAAATCGTCGCTTACCGAGTGCCGCCATTCTTCCGTGACGTTCGCTTGTTCGAAAACGCTTCGGCGGATGGCCGTGCCGCCGCCCCAGCAGAAATTTCTTCCTTTTTCGCTCAGCATCGTCACGATCGGTGCATTCCAGCCCGCCAGGAGCGCGGTCGCCAAATTGCCGCGGTTGGGCACAAACCAGCGCATGGCCGTGGTCGCGCCAATGCGCGAGTCGCTCAAGGGAGCGACCATGTGGTGCAGCCAGCTTTTCCCCGGACGGCCGTCGGAGTCGACGAAGACCAGCACGTCAAAATCCTCCGGCAACTGTTGCACCCCTAGGCGCAGATTGTTCACTTTTTCTCCGCAGCCTTCGGGCTTTTCCGTGACCACCACGTGGGCTTTCGGACGCGACTGCGAAGCGACTCGTTTCAGCACGCTGTAAGCGGGGTCCGAAGCCGAGGCGATAAGCAGGAAAAGTTCGTAGTTTTGATAATCGAATTCAGCCAAAGAGACGAGGTTGCGCTCCAGTCCCGGCTCTAATCCCTTGCACGGGCAGAGCACCGCCACACGCGGCGAGTAAAAACCCGGATCGGTCTGCGTGCGGCGCCGCGCGTATTGCAGCCATTGAAATCCCTGTCCGATCAAATACAGACCTAGACTGATTTGCACAATGGCCAGCAAATAGAAGAGAGTTTCCACGCTNAGAATAGCAAACAGGCTGCCCTCGCGCATGCGCGTGTCAACAGGTAGAATCGCACCGGTAAACGCCTCGTCTAAGGAGAACAAGATGGCGAATCGAGTGGACGCCGCGATGGTCACTACCGGCACGGAATTAGCAGGCTACCGGATCGTTCGGAACTTCGGCATGGTGCGCGGCATCATCGTGAGGTCGCGAAGCGTGATCGGGAACCTGGGAGCCGCTTTGCAGACAATAGTCGGCGGGAACATCACCATCCTCACAAATCTTTGCGAAAAAACGCGTGGAGACGCGTTCGAACTGATGCTCCAGCATGCCGCGGAGCATGGCGCAAACGCCGTCATCTGCATGCGTTATGACGCCACAGAAGTCATGGAAGGTGTCACCGAAGTGCTGGCCTACGGCACCGCGGTACAAGTCGAACGCTCCTCTTAACTTTTGCTCGGGGCGATTCTTTGGTGAGGTCCCAGCAGACTCGCCCTATTCGCAGCAAATGATAGAATCCCGCTTCCCTATGTACTGCTCTGCTTGTGGCGCTCAAGTTTCTCCATCCGGGAAGTTCTGCTCCTCCTGCGGCCAGCCGCTGGATTTGAACTCAGGGGCAACCGTTGACGCCAATACACTCGGCTCCGAAGGGGAAACGATTGCTCCTCCAGCCTCCAAGGGAAAACCTCCTTCAACGCCATCTCCTCCACGTTCTCCGCGCACGCCTTCCAACCCCAGTGGAACACTGACCAGCTCCGACGCCATCGGCGGGGGCCGCTTCGCGCCGGGGCAAATCATTGCCGAGCGGTATCGCGTCGTCGCGCTAGCGGGACGCGGCGGGATGGGCGAGGTTTACAGGGCTGAGGATTTGAAGCTCGGACAAGTTGTCGCCATCAAGTTTCTTCCCGAGAGCTTGACCCACGACGCCGGGGCGCTGGCACGATTCCATTCTGAGGTGCGCATCGCCCGCCAGGTTTCCCACCCAAACGTCTGCCGCGTGTTTGACATCGGTGAAGCTGACGGGATTCCATTCCTGAGCATGGAGTATGTTGACGGCGAAGACTTGGCTTCGCTCATTCGCAGAATCGGCAGGCTCTCGCCCGATAAAGCCACGGAAATTGCCCGGCAAATCTGTGCCGGGCTTGCCGCAGCCCACGAGCGCGGCGTGATTCACCGCGACCTCAAGCCTGCCAACGTGATGCTCGACGGCGCGGGGAAAATCCGCATCACCGACTTTGGCCTGGCAGGGCTCGCTGCCAGCATCGGCGGCGCCGAAGTGCGCGCTGGCACTCCCGCCTACATGGCTCCCGAGCAGCTTGCGGGAAAAGAAGTCACCTCGAAAAGCGACATCTATGCGCTTGGCCTGATCCTGTACGAAATTCTGACGGGAAAGCGCGCCTTCGAGGCGGCTACATTAGCGGAGTTGAAGAAACTGCGCGAAGAAGGAATGCTCACGAGTCCTTCGACCCTGGTTCGCGATCTCGATCCGCTGATCGAGCGCGTGGTCCTTCGCTGCCTCGAAAAGGATCCCGCGCAAAGACCGGCTTCCGCTTTGCAAGTTGCCGCAGCGCTTCCTGGCGGCGATCCACTCGCGGCCGCGCTGGCCGCTGGCGAAACGCCATCACCGGAAATGGTCGCTGCGGCCGGCGCTACGGAAGGCATCAAGCCGCGGCTTGGGTTGGCGCTGGTCGCCACGGTCTTGTTGAGCCTCGTAGCCACTTTGTTTGCGGCCGAGCGGTATAAAGTACAGAACCTGACGCCACTGGAAAAGCCGTCCGAAGTTCTTCTCGCGCGCTCTCAGGAAATCATCCAGCAACTCGGATTCACGGAACCACCCGCAGATACCGCTTTTGGCTTCACTGCGGACGGCAGCTACCTCGATTACATCCAGGCACACGACAAGTCGCAAACCCGCTGGCAGCGCCTTTCTTTCGATCGTCCTCCGACGATGCTCTTCTGGTATCGCCAAAGCCCGCGCGAACTCGTGTCACTCAATTTCTCTAATTCTGTCGGTTCTGGAATCGTCTCTGAGTCAGACCCGCCGTCGGACGTGACCGGCATGATCACGGTCATAACCGATTCTCGTGGCCACTTGATGTCTTTCCAGCGCATTCCACCTGAGCGCGATCCTCCCGGCGGTCCCGTTGCTGTTCCCGATTGGTCCGCGCTGTTCGCCGCTGCTGGCCTGAATCCTTCTGCGTTTACCCCTGCTGTCCCCGAATGGACTCCACTTTTCTATTCCGATACGCGTGCTGCATGGACGCGGCAACTCACCGTCCCCATTAACGTCACGGAGCGCGTGGAAGCCGCGGCCTATCGTGGCAAGCCCGTTTTCTTCCGGGTTCTATACCCTTGGAACACGCCGGAACGAGACCAATCCGCTCAGCCCTCGACACACCAGAAGTTTGCCAACATCATCGCAATTGTAATTTTTGCTGCGCTTATCGTTGGCAGCGTCGCTGTGGTGCGGCGTAACCGCCGACTGAAGCGCGGCGACGAAGTCGGCTCGGCGCGCCTGGGCAGCTTCCTCTTCTTTTTGTTTCTGGCCATGTGGGCCTTGCGTGCCCATCATCTGCCTTCGACCAACGAATTCGGACTCATTATGCTTGCGCTGGCATGGGCTTTTCTTATCTCCTCCTTTGCCCGGGTTCTCTATTTCGCTCTTGAGCCGTTCGTTCGCCGCCGCGATCCACACACCTTGATTTCCTGGACGCGCCTGATCGGCGGGAAAATTCGCGATCCCCTGGTCGGCCGCGACGTTCTGATTGGCACGGCTTACGGCGTTGTTCTGGCCTTGTTCGAGTCTTCGGACAACTTTCTCGTTCCACTCTTCGGCGGGCTGCCCCCGGAGCCGAACACGCCCTCCATGGAATCGCTTCTCGGCGTGCGCTTTATCCTCGGTTCGGTCTTCGCCTACACCTGGATCTACGTGCTGTATGCGTTGGGAATTTTCTTCCTTCTTTTCTTGCTGCGTTTTCTCGTGAAGAAGGACTGGATCGCGGCGCTGGTCATTGTTTTCCTGGGCGCCATCAGCAACCCCGGAGGGGAGTACTTCTGGGTTACCTTCCTGGCTTTGGCGGTGATTTGGTTGTCGATCTATATCGTCCTGCGGCATTTCGGAGTGCTCACATTGGTAGTCGGACTCGTGGTGCAAAACATGGTGATTGTATTCCCCATGACTTCGCATTTAAGCCGCTGGTATGCGTCCGGAGCCATAGCTGGGATGGTGATAATTGCCGCCCTCGCTTTCTTCTCGTTTTACTTTGCCTTGGCCGGTCAGCCGCTCTTTCCCGCTGAGTCTTTGGATCAATAGCCGCGCGGATTCCGGGCCCGTGGCCGCTCCTCGGGACTCGGCTCCAATTCGCACATTCCCATTACGGAAGCGGTGATGTCCGTAGCCAGTTTCTCGAGGTCCTTCAATGTGCGGCGAGCGGCGATTCGGGCGTTCTCCAGAAAGGAAGAATCTAGCAAGAACGCGCAGCGGTCCACAAACGGGTGATGGGCGGTTTCGAAGGGTTTGCTGTTCCGTCGAGAGGGCGCGCTTCGCGCAATCAACTCCTCGTACAGTTGCAGGTCTCTCTGAAAATCCAGCGCGTCCCCCGCAGTCCATCCTTGCCGCCGTGCCAGCGCTGTCAGGAACTTATGGCGGAAGGCTGCCGCGTCTTTGCGCAGCATGGGCCGGGCCCTCTTTCCCTTTCCCGGGGGTTGCGGCTCGTTAAAGACAAGCTCGAGCGCGCGCACCGCAACGGCTATCAGAGCTTCACGCTGTAACAGAGCTAGAAGGTCACGGTAAAGAGACGCGTGGACCTGCAATGCCTGACGACCATTTTCGACGACGTACGAATCAACGAAGCGCGGCACGATGCGTTCGCGCGAAAGGGCTTCGACGATTCGTTGCGCGAGTTCCGCAGGCGCATCCCGCAGATTTTGTTTTTTGGGCGCCATCTTCGCCCCATCTTAACAGCACTTTTGTTCGCCTTCTCCGCGCTGCGTTGCTCAAGAAAAAGGCCCAGCAAATTCTGCTGGGCCTTTTTGTTCCTTCACACTGGCTTCTCACGCGAGGGGTCGCGAGTCACCAGTCACGAACTCAGTGAATCGCCCGGGGACTTTCCGAACCAACGCGCTTTTCCTTTGGTTCCGGTTGTGGGGTAATCGGAGGCGCAACGGGTTCCTTGGAAAGCGCGTGCTCCAGCACCTCGTCCAGGTTGTGTACGTAGGTGAGCCTCATGTCGCCTAGAATATCCGGCGGAAGATCGGCCACCGCGTTCGGCTCGTTGTCCGCGGGCAGCAACACTTCCTTGATCCCCGCGCGCTTCGCGCCGAGCACTTTTTCTTTCACGCCGCCGATGGGCAGTACGACGCCGGATAGCGTCATTTCCCCCGTCATCGCAAGTCGATCGCGTACCGGCCGTCCGCTCAGTAAGCTCACCAGCGCGGTTACCATTGCTGCTCCGGCGGACGGGCCATCCTTTGGCACGCCTCCGGATGGGACGTGAATGTGAATGTCCTGCTTCCGGAAAAAGTCCGGATCGATGCCGTAACGCTCGGCATTCGAGCGCACCCACGTCAGCGCCGCGGTCATCGATTCTTGCATGACCTCGCCGAGGTGCCCGGTCATGGTGAACTGCTTCCCTCCGCGCATGCGGCTCGCTTCGATGAACACAATGTCGCCGCCCACTGGCGTCCATACAAGTCCCACGGCCACGCCGGGCTTCTTGACCCGCTCCTCGACTTCTTTTTCCGTGCGGAACTTTGGCACGCCCAGGAACTCGCGCACCACTTCCGGCGTCACGATCATTTTCTCCGTTTTGCCTTCCGCAATACGCCGCGCCTGTTTGCGCGTGATAGTGGCAATTTCGCGTTCCAGGTTGCGGACGCCGGCTTCGCGCGTGTAGCTGTGGATAATCTCCTGCAAGCCTTCATCCTTGAACTCAATCTGCTCCCCGACTTTCAAGCCGTGCTCTGCCGCTTGCTTCGGGATCAGATATTTGTGCGCGATATGCAGCTTCTCTTCGCCGGTGTACCCGGGCAGTTCAATAATCTCCATGCGGTCGCGCAAGGGCTCCGGAATGGGATCCATCCAGTTGGCCGTGGCGATGAACAGCACTTTCGAGAGATCGAAAGGCACGTCCAGATAGTGATCGCGGAACGAATTGTTCTGCTCCGGATCGAGCACTTCCATGAGCGCCGAAGATGGATCGCCGCGAAAGTCGCGGCCGAGTTTGTCCACTTCGTCGAGCATGCACACCGGGTCATTGGTCTCCGCCCGTTTTATGCCTTGAATAATCTGTCCGGGCAGCGCACCAATATAAGTCCGGCGATGTCCGCGGATTTCCGCTTCGTCGTGCATTCCGCCCAGGGCTATACGCACGAATTTGCGGCCAAGCGACCGCGCAATGGATTTTCCAAGCGAAGTCTTGCCCACGCCCGGCGGCCCAATAAAGCACAGAATCGGCCCCTTCATTCCTGGCTGCAGTTTCTTCACCGCCAGATAGTCGAGGATGCGTTCCTTTACCTTCTGCAGATCGTAATGATCTTCGTCGAGGATATCGCGAGCCTTCGCGATGTCGATTTCCTGATTGCCCGATGATTTGGACCACGGTAGCGACGTCATCCACTCGAGATAGGTGCGCGAAACCATGTACTCGGCGGACGCTGGAGTCATTTTGGCGAGGCGCTTCAGCTCGCGCTCGCATTCTTTCTTCGCTTCCGCGGGCATTCCCGCTTCTTCCACTTTCTTGCGCAACTCGTCGATTTCTTGCGTCGAATCGTCGGACTCGCCCAGCTCTTTCTGAATGGCCTTCATCTGCTCGCGCAGCAGGTACTCGCGCTGGTTCTGGCTCACCTGTTCTTGGACTTGCTCGTGAATCTTCGAGCGCAGTTCCAGCACTTCGAGCTCTTTGGAGAGCTCGCGGATCAAAATTTCGAGGCGCTTCCGCACGCTCGGCGTTTCAATCAGCTCCTGGCGCAACAGCGTCGAAAGCGACGGCAACGTGCCAGCGATAAAGTCTGCCAGTCGTCCAGGATCCTCGATGTTCGTCGCTACGGATTGCAAATCATCGGAAAGTTGCGGCGAATGACTGACCACGTCGCGGAACAGGTCCTGCGCGTTGCGTTGCAGGGCCTCCAGCTCGGTATCGGCTTCCCCGATGATGTCCGGCTGGCCCCCCACGCGCGCGCGGAGAAATGGCCGCAAGCCGATCAACTCAACTACATTCACTCGCTGCAAACCTTCCAGGAAAACCACCACGTTGCCATTCGGCATTTTGACGGTTTTGTGGACGCGAGCGAGCGTTCCTACCTTATGCAGGTCCGCGGCGGACGGATCCTCGACGCGGGGGTCGAGTTGCGCGACGACACCCAGTAGCTTCTCGTCGCCTTGCAAGGAATTCACCAGCGCCAGAGAGCTTTCACGCCCTACGGTTAAGGGCAAAACCGCTCCCGGAAACAGCACGGTATCGCGAACCGGGAGGATTGCTAAAATCTCTGGAACAACAAACTTTTTTTCAGCCATACAATCCCCTGAAATCGGGCTCCGGGAAAGTCATCCCCAGCCTTGACCGTTTAGATGCCGAGAAATGGCAAAAGGTGCAGCCGTATGTAGCGTCTTTTGGCATAAAATCTTAGCGAATCTCGCTAATATTCTAACAACCGTACCCCTGCTGCGCAAGTCATGGAATAAGCCTATGTATGTCAACACGTTACAAGCACATCGAGCTTGCCGATGCCTTGCTCTACCCTAAAGATCGACAGAAACTTCCTTCTCTTCAAGCCTTTGCCCCTTTCAGTCCAAACTTTTCCCGCACGAACTCCGCCGCCTCCTCCTTTGTTCGGAGCAGACCCTCCAGTTGGGCATCTTCGACAGACCTTAGTATTTCACTAAAAATAGGTCCGGGACTATAGCCCATTCGGGCCAGGTCGTCACCGGTGAGAATCCGCGGCGGCTGCACTTGCTCTGGCGGCGTTTCCTCCAGAAAACGCAGCACATAAGAATACGAATCCAGATTCTGGTGGCTGGAAAGACAATCCAACCGGTGGAGTTGCATGTGCTCTTCGAAGCGCGGCAGTCGCACTAAGCGTTTCAACGTGGANAGTCCGCATCTGACCCACGTCCTTGAACCGCATGTGATTGGCCACAAGCGAAACAATTAGCTCGGTCTCCTCGTTCGAAAAGCGCAGGCGCCGACAAATCTCTTGAGCCATACGCACGCCCACCTCCGTGTGCCCGTCGAACCGGATCCGGTCTCCTGTTTCCTTCTCCGATTTGAAGGTCGGCGGCTTGCCGACATCGTGCAATAGCACGCCCCAAGCCAGAGTCGGGGAGGCCCCCGCGGGAAGCATTTCGATCATCATCCGCGTGTGAATAAACACGTCGCCTTCGGGATGAAACTGCGGCGGCTGCAGCACCCCTTTCATGGCTGCAATTTCGGGCAAAACCTGCTGGAGCAGCCAGGTTTCGTCCAGTAATTCGAACGCGCGCCGTGCCGCGCCCTCGGTAAGCATTTTTGTCAGCTCATCCCGCAGCCGCTCCGGCGAAACTTGGTGGATTTCCGCAACGTGATTTCGAATCGCGCGAAATGTTTGCAATTCGATTTCGAACCGGAATCGCGTGGCAAACCGCACCGCCCGCATCATCCGCAGCTTGTCTTCGGCAAATCGCCGGTCGGGCTCGCCGATGGCGCGAATGATTCCCTTTTTCAAATCGGCCTGCCCTCCGACAAAATCCAGCACTTCTCCCGTGTCGTGCCGCATCAACAAGCCGTTGATGGTGAAATCGCGGCGCTGCACATCTTCCTGCGGCGTTTTCGAGTACACCACGCGGTCCGGATGGCGCCCGTCGGAGTAGCCCACGTCAGAGCGAAACGTGGCCACCTCAACTTTGACTCCCTCGCGCGGCACGAGAATCACTCCGAACTGCGCTCCTACTGCGATGCTCTCCGGGAACAACGCCATCACTTGTTCGGGAGTGGCATCGGTCGTGACGTCGTAGTCGGCGGCCTCGCGTCCGAGCAACAGGTCGCGCACACATCCGCCGACCAGCAGCGCCTGATGCCCGTTGCGCTGCAACACTTCACAAATCGAATTGGCCAGCTCGCGGGGGGTCACGTTGCGATTATGCGACACTCGCGGTGGCAAGGGGAAAAATGTATGAAGCTGAGTTTCCGCCGGCAGTTATTTGCAGCGGAAGACCAGGCAAGTGATGTCGTCGGATTGGCGCGTGGAGCCCACGTATTCGTCGACGTGTTGCATCAGAAACTGAAGCGACTGTTGTGCATTACCGTCGGGCAGCGTACGGATGGCTTCGAGCCAGCGCGCCTCGCCAAACTCATTCCCTGCTTCGTTGAATGCTTCCACGA
>OCOJ01032856.1_pt5 | contig 13930 bp, 11 predicted proteins | sample 1539251 | NCBI WGS metagenome assembly OCOJ01 (sample SAMN01911457, study PRJEB22624) | soil metagenome | biome: Soil | place: Malaysia | collected 2012-04-30 | depth RA_metagenome m | reverse complement strand
GGCAGAGACCACCATGGGGTACCTGTCTGTCAGCGCCCCCTCCGGCTTCGACGTCGGCAGCCCGTCCAGCGTCATACCCGAGAGCGCTTCGGGGCAGCTCCTGTCCCGCAATTCTGCTTCCGGCCCATCGGCGGCGGCCATCGCATGGAGCCTTGGCCCCACCGCGCCCGGCGGAGAGGTTGTTTCGGAGTATGCGTGGGCAGCCGGCCCGTCCGTCCAGCAGGTCGCCGGGAGCCTTGGGGGCCTGAAGAGGTCGGCCGTCCCCACCCTGGGTCCCGAAGAGTNTGCAGTCGTCCTTCTTCCCCGCTGCCTACGCGAGCTGGAGCGGGGTGGTGTCGTTCCATGACGCGCCCGTTACCACATCGGGGTTGGAGGTCTCGCTCCTGGTCTCCGGGGCTTCCTGGCTGCCGGGGACGGTACACATCAACGGCGTCTATCGCTACGCGCTGCCTGCGAGCAGCTTCGCCCAATCCGCCTCGGCCTGGATCCCGGAGACGCAGTCCTCCGAGAACGGCACGGCTTCGGTGTTGACGTCGTTCTATTCGATAGAAAGGCAGAGCCTGGTGGCCCGGCTGGATGTCACGAGCTCAGGCTCCAGTACACCCGTTTTCGCCCGGCTCGCGTCCGACGTCTTCTCCGTTCTCCCTGGCTCCGACCCACACCTCGTCCTCACCTACAAGGGCTCCATAGTCGCCAGCAGGGGTCTCCCGTCTGACCAGACATTCTACGCCGCCGTGGACATCGAGAACGGATTCGGAGCCACCGTGGACAACTCAGTCGTGATGCCTGCCGCCGGTTCCTCCCTCACCCAGTCGTATGATTTGTGCGGACCAAGGCAGTTCACGGCCCCCGTCTTCTCCGGCGCCACCAAGGTCACGCAGGAAGGGCTTCTCATAGCCGACAACACCTGGAGGACGCTCAACATCAGCCTCTCCAACCTCGGCTCTCCTCTGGGTTTCGAAGCTCGCCTGAGGTTCTGCACCGCCGCTAGCCCCTCCTTCCAGGGCTCGATGCAGCTCCTCCTGTCCAGCGCCTACGTGGGCGGGGCAGGGCAGGCGAGGAGCCTCCTGGCTGGGTCATTGAGCTACTCTTCACCTGTAATCACGGTGGGGTATCAGTCTCCTGGCTCTTACCCGGTTCCGCCGATCACGTGGACCGGGAACCTCTCATTCTCGCTTCAAGAACAGGCTCCCGTGCAGATCCTCAACGGCACGGCCTTCGGCGGAACCATCTTCACGCCGCGGGTGGCAGTGAACAGGACGGGCGGCCTGCTTCTGAACTCGACCGTCCCCGTCGTCCCCGGGAGCCTCGTGGTCAGGTCAGGGTTCGCCCCGTTTGAACGGGAGATGACCATCGGAGGCACAGGCGTGGATGCCGCCCGGGGGGCTGGCCTCGTGTACTCCCAGATTCCCCCCTCCGCCCGAGGATCACCGTCTGGCCAGCTCAGTTTCGCGACTTCTTTCACCGGGTATCCGCTGGCGGTAAGTGTGACGGACGCAAACGGCAATCCCGCAACGGGGGTTGCCCTTCAGTTCGTCCCCGCAGGCACCGGAANCGAGAGATGACGATTGGAGGCACGGGTGTGGATGCCGCCCGGGGGGCCGGCCTCGTGTACTCCCTGATTCCCCCCTCCGCCCGAGGGTCACAGTCCGGCCAGCTCAGTTTCGCGACTTCTTTCGCCGGGTATCCGCTGGCGGTAAGTGTGACGGACGCAAACGGCAATCCTGCATCGGGGGTTACCCTTCAGTTCGTCCCCGCAGGCACTGGAATTCAATCCAGCGCTGCTGCCACCGATGCGAACGGCACGGCAACAGCCGAGCTCATTCCATGGAACTACTCGATAGCCGCGTCGTATCAGGGGTCAGGCGTCGGGAGCACCGACTCGTCAGTCACCGGGCCCTCGAGGTCTGCGCTGCAGGTGAATATCTACCGGATGTACGTTTCCGTCACAGATGCGTTCCACAGGGGGATATCTGGAGCCCAGGTTGTCCTCTCATCGGGTAACTTCTCGATAGCAGGCTTCACCGACAGCGCCGGGACCTTCGGTTTCCTGGCGTCTGCCAACCAGGTCTATGTNCCTCACCGTCAGCGACGCCGGGTCGGTCATCTACCAGGGTTCTGTCCAGGCGAGCACGAATAATGGCACACTGGAGCTGCCGACGTCCTATTTGCCGCCCTACGCCACCCTCACAATCGTCGTCGTCGTGATAGTGGCGGCGTCCATCATCGGGGTGCTCTTCTTCTACCTCCGTTCGCGGCGGAAGTACGNCCTTCGCCGCGCGATTCGGTCCCGCGGCGAAACAGCATCCGTAGCTACAGGGTAGCCCTGGTGCTTGGGCTGCTCCTCTTCGCAGCATCGAGCACCGCCGAGGCGGCAAGCGCCCAGTCGACGACGCCCAATCTCACCGTCCTCTACGACGTCTCCCTCGGCCAGCACTACTCCATTTACGGAAGCGTGATTCACCATGCCAACGTAATCGTATCAGGCAACATCGTGCCGATCAATGCACCGGCGAAGGTGACGGTAGTCTTCCGGTTCAACTTCATTGGCGTCACGGGCATACCTGCCACCTCGTTCACCCTTTCCTCGGGCAGCGGGCAGTCTTCATTCACTACGATGGTCGTAACTCTTCCAAATCAAACCTCATCCTTCCAATTCACTGTGATAGGTAGCTTCGTGGACACGAGTTTCCTCTACCGTGACGCTGCCTCCGTACCGCCCATCTCCGTCGCCATGAGCGTGCCTCCGGGAAATCCTGATTCAGAGCAGGTTAGAGTCCTTGTGACCCCACAAACAGAGATCGTGTCGACCTATCCGGGTCCCTCCCAAGGGACAGTGATCCAAACCGTCAACGAGGGAGGGGAAACCTTTCTTGTGGCGCCTTCCGGCGCCGCTAGCAGTGGGCTTCTCGTACTGTACCAAGCCCCCTACAGGGACTGGTTCCTGGTTGCCTACTTAGTCCTCATCGTCGTCTTCGTCGCAATCTCTGTCCCCCTTCTGGCCCTCATTCGAAAGAGGGGAGTCCCGTCAGTCCGAGCGCTCTGGAGGGGCGTGGTCGGAGTCACGGCCTGGTTCACCTACAAGCGACTCCTCGCACTTTTCGTGCTAGCTTCGCTCCTCCTGATCGCCGTCGCCCTTGTGTTCGGGCCTTCGCCGACCCCCAAGGTATACCTTGCCGCGACCCCAGCCACCGCTGCCCGACTGGGTCCGGCCATCACTGGGGCGGGGTACACCTTCCTTACCCCATCCGAGGCAGCGGACCAGGTGAACACCCTCTCCAACCTCGGGGTCTTCCGCGCCATAGTGATAGCGGACTACCCCCCCGGAGCTCCGTCCCAGGAGCTAGATGCCAGCTTCGACATAATCGTGCTGAACGATAGCACACCCGCATCTCCTCCCGCCTCGTACATGAACCAGGTAAGGACCCTATATCCGAATTTCGTGTTCTTCGTCAACAGCAATCAAAGCCTTGAGACCCTCCTTGCTTCCCAGAGGATCGGCTACGTTGGGAACAACCTCGGCCTCCCAGTTGGGAGCCAGGTGTACACAGCCGCTGTTACGTTTGAAGCGGTGCTTTGTCTCTTCGTGCCTTTCTTCGGGCTCGCCTTCGTGGCCCGGTATCTGATCGAATCCGAAGCCGGCGTGCCTACGAAGATAGCGATGGCCCTGGCCATGGCCGTGCTGATTTTCGTCTTTGGAGAGATGGCCTTCATACAGACAGCAGTCTTGCTCGGAATCCCCGTTGCTCTTCACGCTTCCATAAGCAGCCTCGAGACCGCAGGGGGCATACTCGGCTTTGGGGGAGGGTCGCGCCCTAGAGAGGTCATGGGTTTCTTGGGTTTCATCTTCGGTGTACTCGCCGGAACCGGAGGAAAAATCAAGGTCGATAGGCTGGGGATCATAGCTTTCATTGCGGTAGTGCTCTTCCTGGTAACGGACCCGCTTAGCGGAGGGATTGTTTTCTACCAGCTCTCGCTCTTCGCCGGAACGAGCGTCGGGGTTACAGCCGTGGGGACAGCCGCGAACAACGGGGTTGAGAGCTTCATGAACATATTCATGAACCTGTTCGGCGCACTCAAGAGCCAGGTATACTACTCCCAGCACGGGACCGTTCTGTTCTTTGCGGGCATTACCCCCTTCGCCATCTACACGAGACTACACAAGACGACCGCCACGTTCTTGGCACTCTTCTCAGCCGCCGTGGCCGGCCTTGGTTACATCAGGATCGCCAACCAAGACTTGGACATATTCAAGGTGGTAGCCTCCGCCCTCCCCGGGTTCACAATAGGTCTCCTGCTGATTGGAGGGTTCTTCGGCGTGAATCTCGTGGAAGGGTACCTTAGACGAAGGCTGGTCGCCTCATGAAAGTCGCGATTGTGGTTCCTCACTTCTACCCTACCTTCGGCGGCCACGAGTTCTACCTCGCAAGGGCCATGGCTAGGCAGGGTACGGAAGTACATGTTATCACGTCTGATTATCTCCCCCCGCGGTACTTCCCGGCTCGCAGGAAGGCGCCTGACACGGGGGACGAAGAGGTGGCCGGATTCCAACTGCACCGTGAAAGGACGTACCTCGACCTGCACAGCATGCCTGCCTTTGACCCAAGGCCAACCCTTCTTAGGCTGAGGCCAGAAGTAATCTACACCACGGAGTTCTATCAAATGAGCTCTGCGCTTGCATTTCTAGCTGCCAGAGAGGCAGGGATCACATACGTATTCGCCCAGCACATGTACGAGCCGCCTCGAGGTGGGTGGAACCTCGTTTGGCGGGGGATTACACTAACCGTGGGGAACCAAGTAGCCGACGGGGCTTCCAGGGTCATTGCAATCTCGCGGGCCGCTAAATCACTCCTAATGTCCCTGGACGTCGCCGAAGGGAAGATATCCGTGATTCCCCTCGGCGTCGACACAGACAGGTTCAGCTTCCGGCAGAACGGGGGTGAACTGAGGCAGAAGCTGGGACTGGGAAATGCCAAAGTCCTCCTTTACGTTGGAAGGCTCGACGAGGTGAAGGGGGTAGACGTTCTCCTAAGAGCCTACGCCCGGATCAGTCCCGCTCGCGGGGGCCTGAGGCTTGTCATAATAGGGTCAGGGAAAATGGAGCCTCGCCTCAAGGAGATCTCGGTTGAACTTGGGATAGCGCAGAGCGTCGTTTTTCTGCCGTGGTGGCCACACGAAGACCTCCCAGACCTCTACAGCGCGTGCGATGTATTCGTCCTCCCGAGCCTCCGGGAGGCATTTGGGCTGGTCGGCCTTGAGGCCATGTCGACAGGGAAGCCGGTCGTCGGGTCCCGGGTAGGCGGGATCCAAGACTACGTCATCCCCGGTAGAACGGGGATGCTCGCCACCCCAGGCGATGTTGATTCCCTGAAGACGTCGCTTTCTGCCGTGATAGACGACGACCGCCTCAGGGAGGAGATGGGGCTGAACGGCCGAGACATGGTCGCGAAGGAGTACACCTATGGCTCAATTGCCAGGAGGTCCCTTGAGGTCTTCCAGGACGCGCTGGACTCGGACATGAAGGATGGAGGGGACCGGAACTGAACATCTGTTACATGGTTCCCGATGTAGTGGTACCCCATTACAGGGGCTCTTCGACCCACGTCTACGAGGTTGCGAGGCACCTGGCCAGAAGAGGGCACGAGGTAACCATCGTATCGCGCCGTCTTGGCCGGTCCCACCCCAGGTGGGAGATGCTAGGCAACGTTAATGTGTACAGGACATTCCAGGGGGTCTTCTTCGAACCTCCGCTCACGACGTACTCAGATCATCATGCCGATCAGAAGCAGGGTGCATCCTCGCTTGTGAGGACTCTCTACGGTCTCTACCTGAGGTCATTTCGAGCCTTTGAGCTGGGGCTGGAGGCATCCAGGGCACTTTCTGGAAGGAAGATCGACGTGGTCCTGGAGCGAGAGACCGCCTTTGGCGCAGGGGCCGTCCTGAGCAGGCTGGCCCGGGTCCCGCTCGTGCTCGAGGTGATCGGTCCCAGGATAAGCTCCCTCTCCCTGCAGAGGGCATCGCTCGTGCTCGCCTACTCCCGCGAGATGGTGAAGGGACTCGTACCTCCTGAGAGGCTGCGAATGGTCTCGGCGGCTGTCAACCTGAGGCTTTTCAGACCTGAACCTGTCGCCGGGGAAGCAGTTCGCCTACGCTACAACCTTCAGGGGAAGAAGGTCATAGGGTACGTGGGCACATTTCCAGGGTGGCACGGGGTTAATGAGCTGATGTCCTCGATGAAAAGAACGCTCCTCCGCTGCCCCGCTTCTGTCCTTTTCATGGTCGGGCCCTATTTCGAATCCGCCAAGGAGCTCGCCATGGAAAGAGGACTCGAGGGATCTGTGATCTTCTCGGGGCCAGTGCCATACGAATCTGTCCCCGCCTATATCGCTGCCTGTGACGTGCTCTGCGCCCCCTATAACCCGGCAGCCTCCCCTCGACGGGCAAAGGAAGGCATAGGCGCACCCCTGAAAGTGCTAGAGTACATGGCATGCGAGAAGCCTGTAATCACCACAAACGTTCCTCCTATCCCTGACGTCGTAGTCGATCATGAGAACGGTCTACTCGTCCCGCCAGGAGATGTCGCCGAGCTCAGCGACGCAGTCGTCGGGATTCTCCAGGACACTGCACTCGCCTCCAGGCTCGGGGAACGGGGGAGAAGGTCTGTCGAAAGCAAGTACTCATGGGACGTCTTTACGGAAGAGTTAATCTCCGACCTGCAGAAGGTTATCCATGGACACGCGCCGGCTAGACGCCCGGTTGAGCCCATTGCGATTCCGGAGGTCCGACTAGGATGACACAACTCGTGAAGTTGGATGCAGATACAGAAGCCCCCTCACCGGACAGGGAGAACAGCGCTGTTTTCATCGACCAGGTGGTTAAGAGGTACAGCTCGAGGCTGAAGACCCTAACCAGCCCAGGAGTTCACAGTGTCTCCCAGCCAAGGAACTTCGTCTCCGTCCTTCTCGGCAGGACGCCAAGGAATTTTGTCGCCCTTGATCACATTTCGCTGACGATAGCAAAAAGCGAAGTCTTCGGGATACTTGGGCCTAACGGCGCAGGAAAGACCACACTCATCAAGGTGCTCTCGACCCTCGTGATCCCTGACGAAGGGAAAGCATACGTCCACGGAATCGACGTCGTTCGGAGGCCAAGGGAGGCGCTCCGCAGGCTCCAGACTGTGTTAGCCGGGGAGGTCGGTTTCGAGAGAAGACTGACTGGAAGACAGAACCTTGAGTTCTACGCTGACCTTTATGGGATACCAAAGGACGCCGCAAAGGCGAAGATCTCCAACCTGCTAGAGATGGTAGGTCTGGCGGACAGGTCGGGGATGATGTTCAACAGATACTCGACCGGGATGGCTAGGAAGCTCCTCTTGTGCAGGGCGCTTCTGAGTGATGCGAGCGTTCTTGTCTTCGACGAACCGACCGCCGGCCTGGACCCCATAGCAGCGGCCGAGTTCAGGCTGATGATGAAGAGTTTCATTTCGAGGGAGAAGCACAAGACAGTCCTGATTGCCAGCCACAATCTCTGGGAGGTCCAACAGATCTGCGACAGAGTTGCGGTCATGAAGCAGGGGAGGGTGGTTGCAACCGGGTCTCCTTCGCAAATCAGCGAGGAAATGGAAGACAGGGTTTCTGTGACCCTGGCTGGAAGGCTCCCTGATGGATACAGCTCGGAAGGGCTCGCCGCTGAGCTTAGCGGGGTTTCGGGTGTGACGAGATGTCTCGTCCAACCGGGTCAGACTGCCGCCCAGGACATCTCCATCAGCGTAGAGGGCTCCAAGGAGCTCGACTACACGTCGATCTTCGCGATTCTGCTGAAGAAAGGGTTCGTGATAATGTCTCTCGAGACGTCTCAACCGAGTCTGGAAGAGGCATTCATCAAGCTAGCGGGGGAGGGGACAAATTGGAGTCACCAGTGGACCTAGGGAAGGTCTGGGCTCTCACCAAGCGGGACGTCTACGACTGGTCCAGCTACAAAACGCAGGTCATAGTCACCCTTCTGAGCNGGGACGTCTACGACTGGTCCAGCTACAAAACGCAGGTGATAGTCACCCTTCTGAGCGCAGGAGTGGGGATTGCTTCCTGGGGCTTTAATGCGAGCTTCAGGAACGTCTACATTCCTGAGTACAACTGCTACTACGTCTCCTACCTCATCACGGGGATCCTCATAGCGGGGGTGATAGGTGGGCTTAGCCAGGGCCTCGACAGGAGGTTGAAGCCGTGGACGTTGGAGACGATACTGATGAGCGGTATCAGCACCCCGACCTTCGTGACCGGTACGGTCGCATGGACATTCATTCTAGCGGTCATCCTATTCATACCCCAGCTGCTGCTCGGGATTGCAGTCTTTGGGGTCGCGTTGGTGGTGAACCCCCTGTCCCTCATCGTCGCGCTCGTTCTGTCCATGGCCATCATCTTCTCACTCAGCATGATTGCCATTGGCATGAGGCTGGTCACCAAGGTGAACGACCCACTGACTTGGAGCATAACGATGGCGGCTCAACTCCTGTCGGGGATGACGTTCCCCGTCCAGTATCTGAATAACTACGTCCCCGGGCTCTCGAACGTCTCGTACATCCTTCCCCAGACCTGGGTCTACGACATAGTCAGAAGGGCCAGCCTCGAGGGTGCTTCTCTTAGTGATCCTTCGACGGCGCACGCTTTCGCGGGCGCCCTCCTCATCGCCACGATTCTCGTCCCCATCTCCCTGCAGGTCTTCAGGTGGGGTTTCAGGCGAGCAAAGAGGGATGGGACACTCGGCTGGTACTAGGCTCGGAGTAGGCAAATGAAGCTTGTAGTGGCGGAGGCGGGCGAGGTCAAGGTCCTGGAGGTACCACGACCGGTCTGCGGGCCGGGGGATGTGCTGGTCAAGACCGCCTACTCTGTGATAAGCACGGGGACCGAATCATGGAGCATAGACTCCACCGAGCCAATCTCACCGAGGGACCTCGCCGGGGATACTCCAAGGCTTCAGAAAGCCCTCAGGCTCGCCAACGAAGTGAGGGAGAAAGAAGGAGTCAGGGGCCTGGTCGACTATGTAAAGACGGTCAGGAGGCCGAGAGTGACGCTAGGATACAGCCTAACGGGGGAGGTCATCGAAGTTGGGAAGAGAGTCACCGACATCTCGATAGGGGAGAACGTTGCCTGCGTGGGAGAGGGGAAGGCATCCCACGCCGAGTTCGCGGCCGTCCCCAGAAACCTGGTGACAAAGATCCCTGCCGAAGTCGATATGCAGTCAGCTGCCTTCGTTGCCCTGGGTGCTATCGCGATTCACGCTCTGCGCCAGAGTCAGGCGCAGGTGGGAGACAGCGTGGTGGTAATCGGAGCAGGACTGGTAGGCAACCTGGTCGTGCAGGCTTGCAAGGCGGCGGGGTGCCGGGTCGCGGCCATTGATGCCCAGCCTCAGAGGCTTGACCTTGCCAAGTTATCGGGCGCAGACCTGGTCGCACTCAATACCGATGAAAAGCTCCTTGACCACATTCAGCATTTCACGAGGGGAAGGGGCGCGGATGTGGTGTTCATCTGTGCCTCCACTGCGAGCAGCGACCCTGTCAACACCGCCTCAGCCGTGGCGAGAGACAGGGGCTTGGTCCTGATAGTCGGGAGGGTAGGGATGGACTTCGACAGGAAGCTCTACTACCAGAAGGAACTCAACATCAGAATGTCAAGATCGCTGGGTCCCGGCCGATACGACCCGGCCTACGAAGAGAAGGGGGTGGACTACCCCCTTGGGTATGTAAGGTGGACCCTCAACAGGAACATGGAGTCCTTCCTCGACCTGCTCGGGCAGGGCTCCATCAAGGTGCAGGGGCTCGTGGAGGGCGTGGTTCCGGTAGAAGAGGCCTCGCGAGCGTACGAGAGGGTAAAGAGCGGGAACAAGGTCGCGATACTCCTCCAATATGGCGGCGGCAAAGTTCCCACCTCTTCGGCGACTTCGGTACCGTTACTTGTCAGGCCTGCCGATGGGAAGGTGGGGGTCGCCCTCATCGGTCCGGGGGGCTTTGCGAAGGAGACTCTGCTCCCCCTGCTGCGGACAGAGAAGGACTTCGACCTGCGATGGGTCATCTCGTCGAATCCGACGCATGCCCTGGACGCGGCGCAGCGATACCACGTCCAGAATTGCGGGACCGATCTGGACGACGCGCTGAGGGACTTGGCGGTCGGATTGGTTGTGATTTCGACCCCCAACAACCTCCACTACGAGATGGCGACCCGGGCGGCCAAAGCGGGGAAGGTCGCCTTCGTGGAAAAGCCTCTCTGCACAAAGGAGGAGGATCTGAGGGATTTCGAGCGGTCAAAGGAGACAGGGTCAAGGATAATCGTTGGCTTCAACCGGCGTTATTCATCCTACGCCCTGGAACTCAAGTCAACGATGGGGCGCCTGAATGGTCCGTTCCTAATCAACTACAGGGTAAACTCGGATCTGGCCCCTCTCTCCCGCTGGTCGGAGGACCCAGAAGTGGGCGGCGGCAGAGTCATCCACGAGTGTTGCCATTTCTTCGACCTCTTCAACTTCCTTCTCGGATCGAGGGCAACGTCTGCATCGGTTATTCCCACGGAGGTCAGCGGGTCGACGAGCGTCTCTGTTGACAATTTCGTCGCGACGCTCAAGTACGCCGATGGTTCCGTCGCGTCCCTCACATACTCCTCTCTCGGCAACAAGAACGCGGAGAGGGAAAGGATCGAAGTCTTTGGCCAGGGAACGGTCATGGTTCTTGACGACTTCAAGTGCCTGACGACGTACAACCGCGCAGGTCAGAGGAACACCTTCGAGCACGGGCCTGATAAGGGGCACCGCTCCGAATTCCTCGAGCTAGCCAAACTTCTCAAAGGACGGCCTCATTCACTCGTAAGCTTCGATGAGATCGTGGCCGCCATGAGAGACACTTTCATGGTCGACACGCAGCTCCGGAGTCCGGACGGTTCCTCGGCTCACGGCTGAACCAACCAAGGATCTACGCTCGCCGTGTCGGCCTGGGTGGGCGACCGACAACTGCCTAAGGTAAGCATAGTCTTACCCTGCTTCAACGAGGCTGGCGAGCTCAGCTCCGTCATCGAGAACCTCGAGCAACAGACCTTCGCTGACAGGGAAGTCATAATAGTCGACGACGGCTCCGCCGACGGTTCGGCAGAAATCGCCAAGGAAGTGATTGACCGAAACGGTTACGTGGACGCCAGAATCGTTCTCGCCGAACACGGAGGGCCTGCTCACGCCCGCAACGTCGGCGTCCGTGAATCGGTCGGTCCCGTGGTCTTCTTTGCGGAGTGCGACTGCGTATACGCTCCGGAATACGTCTCTAGAGCATTTTCGGCCCTTGAAAGGAATCCGATGGCGGGGGCGGTCTGCCTTACAGGCGCCCCACTCGTCATCAAGTCTACTGCGGCCACGGAATCGGTGGTGATCGAGAACAGACTGCAGCACAAGCTTCTAGGCCAGGGGAAGCTGAAGCCATTCTACGCCTGGGTTTTCAGGCGAGACGTGCTCCTCTCCCTAGGGGGATACGATGAAACATTGACTCAGGCCGAGGATAGGGACCTTTTTGGTAGACTGAAGGCTGCCGGTTACGAGGTCGCCTGGGTGCCGGGCATACACTGGTGGCACAAGAGGAGCCAATCGCTTGGGGATATAGCGCGGACCTCCTTCTCCAGGAGCGAGACAAGGGCGTCCTACGTCGTCAAGCACCACGCATCCTCAGATGTGGCCAAGGCCGTTATTCCGGTCTGGTCGTTCGTGATCGGAATTCTCCTCCTTCCAATCAATCTCTACGCTGGTCTGCTAATCGCCCTGCTGGTAATCTCCGCCCTTGCTTTCAGAGCTGCTGGGGTAATCAGGGATGCCTGGGATGTGGTGGAGAAGAGGAAGTGGTTCGCGATCTACCCTTTCTTCGTCTTGGTCCGGAATTTCTCGTCCGGGCTCGGCTACACCCTCGGCCTCCTCAGACTAGCATTCTCCAGGCCCTCGAGCGCGCGGGGCGAGGTGAGTGTCTCGCATGACAGGGAAACCGGTCCATAAAGTCTGCAGGCTGGTGTGGGACTACCCAGTGAAGGGGGAGTCCACCTACGGCCTTCAGCCCGTCTTTGTCAACCTGTCTGAGCAGCAAGCGAGGCAGGGATACGAAGTTCACGTCGTGGCAGGGAAGGGACCTTCCCAGCCGAGCGAGGAGGTAGTCCACGGAGTCAACATCCACAGGGTCAACGTCCCATTCAACCTGGGCGCATTCAGGGAGGTCGAGAGGCTCACGGGCAACGAAGGTGATTGGGTGGTTCACACTCATTCAACATGCGGGTTCTTCTTGGTGGGACTTCGTCGAATGAAGAGGCTGCGGATGGTCTCTCAATCTCACGGAGCATCTAGGTCCCGTCATGCCCCCGTCCGCCTTAAGAGCGGTGAGATCGACCTCAACTATTCCCAGTTTCGGACGATTTACAACATGATAAGGGAGAAGACTCTCTGGTCCTCGGCGGACCGGGTCCTCACGGTCAGCAAATCCCTTCTGGACGACATTGTGGATTCGTACAATATAGACCCGCGGAGAGGAAGGGTCGTGTACAACGGCGTGGATACGGACTACTTCCACCCTCTCGGAGGGACTGAGACCCCTCGTCCGCTAGAAGCACTCGCCGGGAAGAGGATTATCCTCTACGTGGGGCATTTCGGGCTCAGGAAGGGCGTGTTCTACCTGATTCGGGCAATGAGCAGAGTGCAAAGCGAGGTCCCTGACGCACATCTCGTCTGTGTGGGAGGGATCCCCTCATGGCTGGGAAACAGGGACTACTGGTCGGTCCTCAAGCACGAGATAGACTCGAATGGAGTTTCGGACAGGGTGACACTCCTCGACAAAGTCAAGAACAGGGAACTCCTTGGATACTATAACAGAGCTGCCGTGTTTGCGTTGGCCTCATACTACGAGTCTTTGTCAAAGGTAACGATGGAAGCCATGGCGTGTGGTCTCCCCGTGGTCGCGACGGGATCCGGGGGCATCCCTGAACTTGTTGAGCAAGACGTGACCGGTAAACTCGTTCCCTATGGCTCGGAAGAGGCGCTCGCCCAGGCTCTGATAACAGTCTTGAAAGATGAGGGGCTGGCCCGAAGGATGGGGAGCGAGGGGAGAGAGAAAATGGTTCGCTCCTTTACATGGCGGGCTGTGGCAGAGAGGATTCGCTCCGTTTACGATGAGCTCACCTAGATGGCAACCGAGACAAGCACGTTCCCGAGCAGTGAGAGAGTTGTGAACGTCCCTTCTGCAACCGCGAACCTGTGGGATTGGCTCTCAAGATGGATAGACAAGGCAGGTGGCGTTCACGGCTACGTGGTGCATCACCACCGAGACAACCTCCGAATATTGACGCCTGACACTTGGACGCAGTCGGCATGCGCTCTTGGGTGCCTGAACCTGTTTCGGGTGACCGGGGACGACCAGTGGCTGGCACAGGCAAGAACGCTGGCCAATTACCTTGTTTCCTCCTACATCCCATCCATGCACGTTTTCGCGAACTCGAATCATGAGCACAAGCCTTTGGGGAAGCCTGAGGTCATCAGCAACGCGCTGCCCAGCTATGCGCTGCTTGAAGCTAGTCGCGAAAGCATAGGGGCCGGGCTCGATCATTCGAAGTACTTGGAAATCGCAGACGACAACGTCATGAACTTCATACTCGCGGGGTGGGATGAAAAGGTCGGAGCCATCGCGAGCCTGGACCAGGGTAAAGATCACTTCGTCCTGAACATGAACGGCTTCTCAGCTCTGGCCATTAAGGAGCTGGCTGCGGTGAAGGTAGAGAGAAAAGGGCTGAATAGTAACGTCAACAGGATCGCAGACTTCATCTGCCAAAATCAGATCACCTCGGGGTCGGGCAAGGGAGGTTTTCCATACCGAGCAGGCGCCACGAATTCCATCTCTTTGTACACCCTGATGACTGCCTACTCCCTG
>OCOJ01057001.1_pt1 | contig 13952 bp, 16 predicted proteins | sample 1539251 | NCBI WGS metagenome assembly OCOJ01 (sample SAMN01911457, study PRJEB22624) | soil metagenome | biome: Soil | place: Malaysia | collected 2012-04-30 | depth RA_metagenome m | reverse complement strand
TGTTCGCTGCGATGGATGGCTTGGCTCAGTGAGCGCCAAGCAGGTCAGCCGGGACCTTGCTGAGCCGCAGACGGCTTCGCAATCGCTTCTAGACTCTTCTCAGGGAGGCCGCCAGTCTGGCCTTGTCAAGCTCGCCTCTGTGATAGTCCTCCTTGAGACAACCAATCTCGTTCGCACGCTCCGAGGGAACTGGAAAGAGGCCTGAACCCTCGACATAGAAGACCTTCAGCAAACCCGCGTTTCTCCTATCCGAATTCATCTTTTACTCAGCCAAACGTTCATTTGACCATATATTAAAACCTTCGTTTGACTAACAAAAGACATTATATACCCAACCAAGGCCTATGTTTTGTATAGGACAATTGAGAACCTTTAAGCGCCTCAGCGACCCGAAGGCCTACGAGGCCATCGCGGACGAGACGAGGCGGCGGATGATCTACCTGCTTCGCGCCAAGGACATGACAGTCAGCCAGCTGGCGGAGGCTCTGGGAAAGACGTCCCAGGCCATGTACCATCAGATACGCATCCTGCTCGATGCGGGCATGGTGGAGGTCGCCAGGGAAGAGCGGGTGGAGCACTTCATTGAGACATACTACAGGGCCACGGCCGAGGTCTTCGAGTTCTCGCACGGCGAGCTGAGCGGAAAGGAAATGCAGAAGGGCATGAAGGAGATTCTGGAACTCCTCGCAAGTCTTGGGCTTCCGGTGAGCACAGACGACGAATCTGTGGAGAGGATGATTAGGATCGAGAGGCGACAGACAGAGATACCTCTCCCTCGCGACCTCGAGGAGAAGATTGCGAAGTATGAGAACGCGGGCACGCTTGAGAAGCAGCACGCCTACAAGTTTGCCCAGCTGGCCACCATGACGGACAAGCAGTTCGAGGAGATGCTCAACGCCGAGAGGGACCTGAGGGACTTCTTAGTCACCAAGAAGGCCAAGCCAATCCGGCGACGAAAGTAGACCGCCACGAGATCATCTCCCAGCTTCACCACGCACGTTTCTCGCGCATTCTCCATACGCTTAAGAAGCGAGAGAGCAGCGAGCCAGAGCCTCCTCTTGCCCGAGATTGAAATCAAGAGCCTCACGTTCACCTACGAGAATCGAGAGACCCCCGCACTCGGCAACGTGAACATCAGCATCGGAAAGGGAGAGTTCGTCTTGCTGGCCGGTCAGAGCGGCTCAGGAAAATCGACCCTGATCAAGTGCGTTAACGGCCTGATACCGCACAGGTACGTGGGCGCCTACACAGGAGAGGTGAGGGTCTCAGATCGTCCAGTTGCTGGGACCAACCTGCTGGACATTTCCTTGACCGTGGGCACTGTACTGCAGGAGGTGGAGAAGCAGATGGTCTCGCCGATGGTGGAGGACGAGGTCGCTTTCGGCCCATCGAACCTCGCCCTTCCGTTGGCCATCGTCGGGGAGAGAGTCGAGAGAGCTATCACCTCGTCGGGCCTCGAGGACCTCAGGAGCAGGTTCACCTTCGCTCTCTCCGGCGGGCAGAAGCAGAGGCTGGCAATCGCCGACATCCTGGCAATGGAGCCAACGATAGTGCTCTTCGATGAGCCTCTGGCGAACCTGGATTCCGAAGGCGTCAGACTGATGCAGGACACATTCAGGAAGATGACCCGAGAGGGCAGAACGGTGGTCGTCGCCGAGCACAGGACGGAGGAGGTTCTCAAGGCGGAACCATCACGCATTGTGGTGATGGATCAGGGGCGGGTAGTCGCAGACAGCACGAGGCCGGACGTACTCGTGGAGTTCGCCGATGTCCTGAAGGTGCCCGCGGAATACAAGATTCTTCGGAGCAGGACGAAGCCGATGCAACGAGCCTCACATGCGGTTCCACAGGGCGGAGAGGACCTTGTTGAGTGCAGAGACGTCGCCATAGAGTACTCGGGCGGCGTGAAGGCACTCGATGGCATCAGCCTGAAGATTCGCCGGGGTGAGAGAGTCGCGTTGCTCGGGAACAATGGTGCAGGCAAGTCGACGCTGGCCCTCGCTATGACCGGCCTCCTGAAGCCGACCCGTGGATCAGTTTTAATCAAGGGAAGGGACTCGCGGGAGATGGCCATCTCCGAGATAGCTAGGACCATAGCGGTGGTCTTTCAGAGCCCATTCTTGATGCTCTTCTCGAAGACGGTGCGCGACGAGCTCGCGTTCGGGCCGAAGAATATCGGCCTACCTAAGGCTGAGATAACAAGAATCGTCCCAGAGGCGGCGAGAGAGTGCGGGCTGGAGCATCTTCTGGACGGTTCGCCCTACGCCACCAGTTTCGGCGAGAAGAAGAGGGTCTGCGTAGCCTCGGTCCTGACGATGCGCCCTGAATGCGTTGTGCTCGACGAACCCACCGCAGGGCAGGACTATGCGAACTGCACCCGATTCATGGACTTCATCAATTCGATTCAGAGCGCGAAGTCCTTCATCATCATCACACACGATCCGGACCTCGCCATCGACTACACGGATAGGTCGATAGTCATGCACGAGGGGAAGGTCCTGGCCGACGGTCCGACGAAGAAGGTCCTGGCAAGAGACAGCGTTCTCAGGGAAGCGGCGATACGCGAGACTTCGCTCATCTCCCTCTCGAAGAGGTATACCGGAGGAGGCTCGGTTCTATCAACAGAGGAGTTGGTCGGTGTGGCGTCGGGTCAGCCGGGAACCCCTCAGCCGTAATCATAATCGATTACTAACGCTTATATCAACTCAGAAACGGTCTGGGCCCCAGACTTGGCTGACCAGACAGGTCCAGTTAGCCAGCCGGGAACCTCCGCTCCTCCCATGGAGATGAAGGAGTCACTCTTCTCCACTAAGAACATAGTCGCAATAGCGGTCGGCACCGCGCTCTACGCGGCCCTCACGATACCGTTCAACATCTTCACCTTCCCCGGGGTGTACCTCGTAGCCGTGAGGCCCACGGTCGCCATCCCGATTGTCTTCGGGTTCCTGTTCGGGCCCATCGCAGGCTTCGTCTCAGGATTCCTCGGCAACATCATCTCGGACCAGCTCTCCTTCGGAGGCTTCTTCTGGAACTGGGATTTGGGCAACGGACTGATCGGGCTCATCCCCGCCGTCGGCTACTATGCAATCAGGCGAACCAACTGGGCCAAGACAGCAGGGTTGGCTGCCAGCTCGGTACTCGCGATCATAGCATCCGTAGTCGGGATAGGTTTCTCTGCCCTGACGGACTACCTGTTCCAGATAGGACTGAGCACAGTCGGAGCCGCGGTCGCGGAATTCATACCAGCGGCCGTCACAGACGCAGTGAACGGGGCGATACTTGCCCCCATCTTGATCTACGCGTACGTCAGGTCGACAGCTGGAAGAGCGAGAAGACTGTAGCGGCCTGATGGCCTACTCCAGGTTCCTTCAAATCAGATTCTTCCCAGGTAACACCTTCCTCCACAGGCTCGATCCCAGGACAAAACTGCTCATCCTTCTTTTCTTCATCTTCGTCGAAGTCGCTTTCAGAGATATCAGGATAATCGTCCTTCCTTTCATCGCTTCGATGCTCCTCTACCTCTCGGCGAAGATCTCCTTCGGGGAGGTGAAAGGGACTTGGAAGTTCCTTCTGCTAGTGATAGTGGTAATCACTACCATAAACACAATCTTCACGCTGGTCGGGACTTCAGTCCCCAACCCGCACATTCTCGCCAGCTACTGGTTCTTCACGATAACGACCGAAGGCATTTCGCTCGCCGCCGCCGCTGCTCTCAGGCTTCTTTCATTGGCCGTCATCACTATAACACTCGTGCTGACCACAAACCCGTCGCTCTACGGCCCGGCCCTGACAAAGCTCCACATCCCGTACAAAGGGGCGTACGTCTTCGACCTGGCGATGAGATACGTGCCCGCCTACGTCAACGACTTGGAGACGACGCTCAATTCGCAGATGGCCCGCGGCTACAAGCCGAAAGGCGGGAAGAACATCTTTGCAACCATACTCAACACGGTGCCTCTAATCGTGCCGGTCTCGATAAACGCCATGCTCTCCATCTACGAGGTTGCCGACGCCATGGAGCTCAGGGGATTCGGAGCGAAGAAGGAGCGCACCTGGTTGAGGACTGTAAGGTACAACAGGCTTGACTATTTCACTACCGCCGTCGTCCTGGTCCTATTCATCTTCTTCGTGTACCTGAGAATTCTCTTCCCTGGCTACTGGGTTCCTACCTAGTCGTTTCGGGATTCACACCCGTCAGCCTCTCAAGAGCGTGCTTCGTCCCAGATCTGAAGTGCGCTTCATTCCATCCAGAGAGCAATCGGAAGAAACCCACGAACTTCACGTCCCACGTCGCCGACACCTCGCCTGCCAACACCGAGATCACCTGTTCCCCTCTAAACGGACCCGAAACGTACCTTATCGTCAGCGTCCTGCTCCTCCGGTCAACGGAAATCCTCGCCTCCCCGGATCCGCCGAAGGCGAACCTGACTCTTGCGAAGACCGTGTCTCCCTCGGTCCGGACTATATCGAGCGACTTTGTCCCGTGCCAGTATTTCGGGATGTCTGGTATGTTAGAGACGCGCTCCCACATGCGCCCTGGTTCTGTGTTGAACTGCTGGTGTTCCTCGAATCGCATATTCGTCTATAGGGAGCGGAGACATTTAACCTTCGAACGCCTCTCAGCGGCGTCGCTTCTTTGACTTGCTGAGCACGAACCTCAGCAGAGGCTCACTGATTCCCAGCGCGTCACGCATGGAGATCATGCCGATGGGGCTGCCTTCCTTGTCGAGCACAGGAAGATGGCGCACACCAGCCTTGACCATCCTGTCGAACGTCGTCGCAATACTCTCGTTGGGCGAAGCGACTAGCGAAGTCCTTGACATTATGCTCGAAACGGGAATCCCCTTGCCTGTCAGTCCTTTCGTAACCGCGTAGACGACATCCCTCTCGGTGACGATTCCGTCCATCGCGCCCTTCTCGTTGGTCACTATCACACTCCCTATCTTCTGGTTCCACATGATCCCTGCCACCTCCTCGATGGTCACATCCTGGCCAACCGTGACCGCGGGGACCTGCATCAGGTCCCTGGTCTTCATACCGAGTTTCTCTTTCTTCGCCTTCTCTTTTCTCGGCACTGCAGCTAATCTGCGGGTGTATCCCGACTAATAACGGTTGGGAATCATCGCGCTGAACCTAACAGAATCGGAACTGCCACGCTGCAGGTCTCTTGGTTGCTCCGTCCGCGTCGACCTAACCTCCCCTGGCTTTCGAATTCCATGGAAACGCAGCTCGTTTTATCACAAAAGCACGACAAGGCTTAAATCGGTTCGGAGCGCTGACGTGGCGTTTGCACCTTAGCGTCGGCTCACGCGCAGCCGTGAGCAGAACAGTAATCTCAGTGGCTGTGATAGTCGTTCTGGTGGTTGCCGGCGCCGCCTTCTTCTTCCTGACCGCCCCCGGCGCTCCCAGTCCGTCGAGTTCGTCGAGCACGTTGACTTCAAGCTCTTCAAGCTCGTCGAGTTCGTTCAGCTCATCCACTTCGAGCTCGACGACGCCCACGAGCACGACCGCAAGCACCACACAGCCAAGCGTCACGAGCACGAGCACGACCACGACGCAATCGCCTCCACAGTCGATAACTTACGAGACGCTGCAGACGATTCAGTATCTGGATCCGCAGGTCTCCTACGATATCTTCGGTGCCTCGGTCGAGCAGAATATCTACGAANCCTCTGCTCTGGTTCAACGGGACGAACGGTCAGACCGTTGTTCCTTGGCTGGCTCAGAACTACACAGTCTCTCCAGACGGCAGGACCATGACCGTCGCACTGAGGAGCGGCATAAAATTCGCGGACGGAGAGCCTCTCAACTCCTCGGCAGTGTACTTCAGCTTCAACAGGCTGCTGGTCTTCGACGGCAGCTCGCCCGTGGGGCACGGGACCCAGGCCTCCTGGGTCGTCCAGCAGCTCCTCAACACGAGCCTGAGCACGACGCTCTGCGCCTGCACCCAGACGTACGGCCCATCCTACACAAAGGCGGTCCTGAACGAGCACTTCGTCCAAGTCACAGGCCCGCTGACATTGACCTTGCACATAATGAACCCCCAGACTGCTCTCCCGTACCTGCTCTCCAACCTTTGGGCGAACATCGTAGCGCCCGGCTTCGTGATGAAGCACGACATAGCGCTGTGGAGCCAAGCTGGTTCAGGGTACACGCTCCCCTATCCGGCTCCCTCGGGCAACACCACACAGCAGATGAACCAATACTTTGATGACTTCCAAGCCACTTGCAGTGCAAAGGGATGCGCCGCNGGCAACACCACACAGCAGATGAACCAATACTTCGATGACTTCCAAGCCACTTGCAGTGCAAAGGGATGCGCCGCGACTTACCTCGACTCGTCGGCTCAGGGTTCGCTCGCCGGCACTGGCCCGTACACGATCCAGAGTGTGGATACTTCAGCCAACGTCATAGTCATGAAGGCCAATCCCAACTACTGGGGAGGCCCCAACGGCAAGATCAAGGCTCACATACCGACGGTCACGATAAAGTTCGTCCCCGACCAGACCACAAGGGAGATCGACCTGCAGAACGCAGCCCAGTCGCCCGGTCAGGCGATGGTTGTCGACGTGACCACGACCAACATCTACGACGTGGCCAACAGGCAGGCTTGGCTAAACCAGCACACCTTCGTGCCGTCCATATCGGGCGTCTCGATCTACGGCCCGTACACGCAGTACGCCTCCTTCTTCATCCCGCTGGACACCAACGTGACCAATCCGTTCACAGGCACCTACTACAAGTTCCAGCCGTTCGCCGATCTCAGGCTCAGGATGGCCTTCGCCGACTCGGTCAACCTTACCCTGATGAACCAGCAGTACAACAATAACATAGGGCAGGTGGCCAACGAGATAATCCCGCCTGGCATCCCTCCCAACGGAGCGTACAACGCGTCCCTGAAGCTGCCGTACAGCTTCAACCCCGACAAGGTGCAGGCGCTGTTGCTCGACGCGATGATGCACCCGTTGACGTCGTTCACATACGAGAATGGTACCGCTGCGCCGTCGGGGACCTTCGACAACACGTTCGGCTGTGCGACACTGACGAACGGCAGGTGCGTCAACCCAGTGGCCCAGACGGTCTCTCTTGTCTATGCCACCGGAGACACAGTGGATGAGCAGATACTGAACCAGATAGCGAGCACGATAAACAACTGCAGCGTAACCTACAACATGGGGCTCACTGTCCAGGTGACTCCTCTCCCGAGCGGCCAGATGACGAGCGAGGCGTTCGCCGGTCAGGTCTACGCATGGGCGGAGGCGCCATTCGGCTGGTATGACGACTATCCTTGGTCGATGGACTTCCTTGGTCCGATACTCTCCCCTGGCGGAATCTACACCGCTCCCGGAGGCTGGAACCTGAAGGAGATGGGTGCCCTCTGGGCCCAGGCCCAGCAGGCCAACGCCAACGGGAACATCGCCGGAGTGGTATCCGCGTCGAACGCGATGTCTGCCCTAGGCAACCAGCAGGTGATGGACATCTGCACCTTCTACCCGGAGATCTACATGGTCATGACCTCGAACGTCCACGGCTTCTACTTCAACCCCGCAATCTACACTACGGGCGAACCTCAGTACTTCGCTGCCCTCTACTAGGCAGGCACCGCCAAACGCAGGCGAGCTGAATGAAGCTCTACGCCTACGCAGCGAGGAGGCTCCTCCTCATGCTGCTGGTCCTCTTCGGCCTCAGCGTACTCATCTTCTATCTCACCCGCGGCCTCCTTCCACCGAACTTCGCCCTTGCACCCTACATAACGCCGAGGATGGACGACGCGGCCAAGCTCTCCGTGGCTCGAGCGATCAACGTCGCGACCGCGGCGTGTCCTTCCTTCGCCTCATTCGTGAGCCAGCAGGCTGGATGCTTGGTGCCGGTCTGGGGGCAGTACGCGACGTGGCTGACCAACGCGCTGACAGGCAACTGGGGCCTGACCCTGCTGCCCGGGATATCGGGCACAGACACCACATGGCACGTCTTCTTCGGCCGCTTCCCCTACACCGCTGAGCTCGCCATCGCCGGGGCTATACTGACGATAGCGATTGGCATTCCGATGGGCATAATCTCCGCCACGCACAACAACAAGCTGCCGGACCACATCGCGCGAGTCATATCACTCGGAGGTTACTCTGTGCCCCAGTTCTGGTTCGGCGCAATGCTGCAGATCATCTTCGTCCTCTACCTGAGGCTCAACGGGAGCGGGCTCCTCCCTGCCAACGGCGCGCTCGCGACCACGTGCGGACTCTGCTTCCCCAATCCAGGGACGATCACCTCCTTCTCTGGCATGCCGGCGCTCGATGCTCTTCTCTCTCTGAATCTCCCATACTTCTGGGACTCAATCGTGGCCTTGCTGCTGCCGGCGCTCACGCTGGCAATCACTTCGATAGGCGCGATCTCGAGAATCGTCAGATCAAGCATGATGGAGACGCTTAGGCAGGACTACATCCTGCTCGCCAAGTCCAAGGGGCTGAAAGAGAGGGCCGTGGTCTACAGGCACGCACTCAGGAACGCCCTCCTCCCGGCTGTCACAGTCTCGGGTCTGCTTGCGGCGTACCTCCTCGGAGGCGTGGTCGTGATCGAGATAGTCTTCTCATGGCCTGGAGTCGGCAACACCGCGCTGGTCGCCGCTGAAGTGCTCGACATCAACTTCCTAGAGCTCTACGTTCTGGTCACAGCCGCAATCATAGTCATCACCAATCTGGTCGTCGATCTGGCGTACGCAAGGCTCGACCCGAGGATAATGTACTGAGGCGAGAGTGTTTGGCAGATAATCAAGTTCGAAGGCGATCCGGCAGCCGCGCAGACCTGAGACACATGCTTCGCCTATTCAGGCAGAACCCGATAGTCCTCGCTGGCGCCGTGATCTCCGTCTCCGCGGTCGTTCTCGCGCTGACCTCTTCTCTTCTGGTCAATCCGACCTACTGGAACCAAGAGTTGCCCGCGCTGAAACTCTGTTGGAACAACCCTCTCTTCGACTGGCCCACCCAGAACGTCTTCAACTGCGGAGGTTCTGTCTATCCGCTGGGCTCAGACCTCTACGGCAGAGGAGTCGTGCAGATGATCCTGCTCGCGATACCGGTTGACCTCCAGATCGCCTTCGAGGTCGTGGCCTCGGCCGTAGTGATCGGAACGGTCCTGGGCGGGATTGCGGCCTACATAGGCGGCGCTCTGGAAGAGGCGATAATGAGGCTGACAGATATCTTCTTGGCCGTGCCGGGCATTCTTCTGGCGATTGTCCTCCTCGTCGTGCTCGGGAGGACGATACCGGTTCTCACCACCGCGGTCCTCATCACTTGGTGGCCGTTCTACGTCAGGCTGGCCAGATCCGCGGTTCTGAGCGAGAAGGAGAAGCTCTACGTGGAGAGACTCAGGGCGATGGGCGCGAGCGGTACGAGGATTTTGTTCGGGCACATAGTTCCGAACACAATCTACCCTGTACTCGTCCAAGCAACCTTGGATATCGGTTCTGTGATCTTGACCGTCTCGGCTTTGATGTTCATAGGCCTGACCCCGGACCCAAAGTACCCAGAGCTCGGGAACCTGGCCAAGCAGGGAATCCAGTACCTCTTCACGGCGCCCTGGCTGATAGTCTTTCCCGGCCTCACCCTCCTAATCATCTCTGTCGGCTTCAACCTTCTCGGAGACGGGATCAGGGACATCTTCGACCCTCGGCTGAGGAGATGAGTGTGCAGGGCGCCTACCTTCTGGAGACAGAGAACCTCACGAAGTGGTTCAAGACACGGAACGTCTCCCTCAGGAGGAATGTTCCGCAGATCAGGGCGGTCGACGGCGTCACACTGGGCGTCAGGAGGGGCGAGACCCTGGGTCTCGTGGGGGAATCTGGTTGCGGCAAGACCACGTTCGGAAGGACGGTGATGAGGCTCACTGGGCTGACTNGGCGGCACTATCTCATTCGACGGGAACGATATCTCGACCCTCAGGGGGAGGGCTCTCCAGCCCTACAGGAGGATGATGCAGATGGTCTTCCAGGATCCGTACGCCTCGCTCGACCCCAGGCAGAGCATCCACTCTGCGCTGCTCGAGCCCCTCAGGATACATCACTTGATCACTTCAGGGCGCGAGGCAGAGAGGGAAATCGAGGAGCTGATAGTGAAAGTCGGTCTCAACAAAGATCACCTCTCCAGGTTCCCCCACGAGTTCTCCGGCGGCCAAAGGCAGAGGATAGCCATAGCGATAGCCCTCGCAGTCAGACCCACCTTCCTGGTGCTGGACGAGCCTACCTCCTCACTTGACGTTTCTGTCCAGGCCCNAGGTGCTGGGTCTGCTCAGGTCGCTGCAGAAGGAGTTCAGCCTCACGTACCTCTTCATCTCCCACAACCTCGCCGTCATCCGACAGATGTGTGACAGGACCGCCGTGATGTACCTCGGAAGGGTGGTGGAACTCGCCCCGACCGAGAGGCTCTTCGAGAACCCGAAGCATCCATACACAAAGGCACTCCTTGCCTCCGTTCCCCTCCCAGACCCAGCCAGGAGGAAGCAACTCGCTGTGATTCAGGGGGATGTGCCCCGGCCCGTGGCGATTCCGACAGGCTGTAGGTTCAGGGGGAGGTGCTCTTTTGCAACGTCAAAGTGCACCTCTGCGGATCCGCCTTTCGTGGAAATCGAGAAGGGCCACTGGGTCGAGTGTCACTACGACATCGACTTCGATGCGCGCTCCCAGCTTGAAGTCCAGGGCTGATTCGAAAAGCATTAGAGTGGCTCGAGCTCAAGGAGTGCCGATTGGCAGCGCGCCACAGGATAAAGCGTGACACGTTCCACTACAAGTGGAACAGGGCGCACAAACCCGTCCTCTCGGTCAAGAGCGGCGACACGGTGACCTTCGAGATCAACGAGGTGACGAGCTGGCAGATCACCAAGGACTGGAAGTCGGAGGATCTCAACAGGCTGGACACCTCGAAGCTGTATCCTCTGGCCGGCCCAATCTACATCGAGGGGGCGAAACCCGGAGACACACTGGTCGTGCACGTCGAGAGGGTCAGGACTGGGCGGTTCGGCTGGTCTGCGATAATACCCGGGCTCGGCATCCTCGAAGAGTTCACCGAGCCCTACCTCCACAAATGGAGCCTCACAGCCGGAAGGTTCACTCGGTTCAAGAGCGGAATCAACATACCGATAAGGCCCTTCTGCGGAGTGATGGGTGTCGCGCCTCCAGAGAAGGGTTTCTTCGACGTGATGCCCCCAGGAAAGCACGGAGGCAACATGGACATCAGGCACCTGACCTCCGGAGCCACACTCGAGCTCCCAGTCTGGGTCGAGGGTGCGCTCTTCTCCACAGGCGATGTCCACGCCGCGATGGGGGATGGCGAGGTCTGCGTGACCGCGATCGAGTGCGACGGCGAGGCCACCTTCAGCTTCGAGCTGAAGAAGCGGACCGACCTGAAGTGGCCCAGATACTTCGCAAAGGGCGAAACCCCGTCCAAGAAGGGCTACTACGTGACGACAGGGATTGCGCCCGACCTGATGGACGCCACTAAGGACTCGGTGAGGAACATGATTCAATATCTCGCATCGAGCCGTGGCCTATCCAGGGAAGAGGCGTACGTGCTTTGCAGCGTCGCAGCCGACATCCGAATCCACGAAGTCGTTGACCGACCCGACTGGGTGGTGGGGGCGATGCTGCCACTTGACATCTTCTCTCGATAGTGGAAGTGCACTGTTCCGAATGACGGTCAGGACGGACCATCGGAGCGGCGAATGCCTTCGATAACCCTCAGTGACAGGAGAATCGAGTACNACCGTGGTCAGAGGTACCGGAAGGCGTTACACCTACTTCAGGTTCAGGCCAGACGCTACGCTGGAGGTGGCCATCCCTCCCCGGGCAAAGGTAACAGATGTGGAATCTGTGATCAGGGAGAGGGAGTCTTGGATCCTAAAGCACCACGAGGAGCTCTCCTGCTCCGACCGCGTCCTGGAGGCCGGGACCGTGCTGTTCGAAGGCAGGCGCCTGAGGATTGTGTTTGAGCAGACCAACGGCGAAGAGTCTCTCGAGCCCATCCTATACAGCGAAGCAGTCATCGTGAAAGGGTCCGGAAGATCGAGCATCCGAGAGCTCGTCAGGCGCTGGTTCCTAAAGGAATCTTCAGCATATGTCGCCAGAACGCTGCCAGTGCTCGCCAAGAAGCTCGGCGTGAGATACCGCAGGGCCGACGTCAGGGAGATCAAGAACTGGGGCTACTGCACAAGGGACGGCAGGCTTTCGTTCAGCTGGCAGCTCATCGCGCTGCCCGCACGTGTTAGGGAGTACGTCCTGTACCACGAGCTCGTCCACCTGTCGGAGCACAACCACGCTACCTCTTTCAAGAAGAAGCTCTCGGCGGTCCTCCCCGACTATAGGCAGAGNGGAGAAGGAGCTCGACAGGGTTCTACCCATCTGAGCGACTCGGTCGTCCCACGCTACGGTTAATATATATCAGGAGTAGCCACATCGCACCGCAGCTTGGCAAAGTGGGAGTGCTACAGGTGTGGCCACGTCTTCGAGGGGGACAAGACTCCGGACGAATGCCCCAACTGCCACTACTCGCTGACGTTCTGGCTTGAGAAGGCAGAGACGAAGGTCACGACAGTAAGGAACTTCGTCAAGACGGACCCTCTCAAGATAGACGCCAACGAGTCCGTACTAAGTGCTGCAAAGAAGATGCGCGAGCACAACCTCGGAAACGTCCTAGTTCTCGTCAAAGGTGAGCCCGTCGGCATAGTCACCGAGAGGGACATTCTCAACAAGATTGCTGCCGATAACCTGGTGCCTGCCAGCATCCCGGTGAGGAAGATCATGTCTTCACCCCTGCTCTCCGTGACTGCCGACACGCCTCTGACGGACGCAGTCAAGATCATGGCCAATCACAAAATCAGGACACTCTTTGTGACAGACAACGGGAAGCCAATGGGACTTCTCAACCTGAGGTCCATAATCGGTGACCAGTTCCGCATAGGCAAGACGATTGAGGATTAGGACCTGCCTGCAAACGGACCCTCTTCCCAATTGCAAACGAAGCTCAAGGGCGCAAGAACTCTTCTCCTCGCTTCCGCCAGGAAGAGGGAAACGGTCACCTACGGACGGCTGATGAAGAAGTTCAGAGTCTCAAGAGGAAAGGTGCTTTCCCAGCTCATCGGAGACGTTGACCGCAAAGAGTACGAATCAGGGGCTCCGGGTTTCGCAGCAATCATCGTCAGGAAGGATACGGGCTACCCTGGTGGTGGCTACTTCTGTGGCGACGACCTTCCATCCAGCCTCAGGCGCCCGAGCCGGAGGAGCGCTGACCCCAAACTCTCCGCAGCAGAGAAGAGGCACATAGAGAAGCAACGAGAGAGGGTCTGGTCCTATTACGGTCGTAGAGCAAGAAGAACCGAGGAGCGGTAGTCGAAAGTTCACATCGGCTCAGAACTTCTGTTGACCTCCTGCCCACTTGGTCCGCGTTGAAGGAACACCAAGGCCTTCTGGACGTACGTGTCAGGATCCATCTCTGCCATGTCCGGCTTGTCAACGTCTATGACGAAGACGGAGTGGATTCGGGAGTAGAGGAAATCCCTCAGCGGTATCGGGGGTTTGTCGTAATACAAATCCGTGAGCTTCTTTATCTCGGCAGCCTCTTCATTCGTCCTGAATCTCGGTGGTTTGACGAAGAAGGGCGAGAACTCGAGGACGTAGGAGGGTATCGTCCCCAGCGCGAACCTGCCCGCGAACTTGCTGTACCTCGCAATCTTGCTCGCAATCCTTGCGCGGGCATATGTTGTGGGTTCGAGCGCGGCCTCGGGTGGAATGAAACCCGTCTCTATCTCAACCATCAACACCCCGTCTCCCCGCTTCCCGTAGATGTCGCAGACGAGTTGCTTGTCCAGCCTCTGCTCGACCTTGACGTCGTAACCATATTTGATCAGACCCCTCGCGCAGACCAGCTCCAGCACCGAGTGGTTGATCTTGACCAGGTTCTTCTTGTAGA
>OCOJ01053596.1_pt4 | contig 13953 bp, 16 predicted proteins | sample 1539251 | NCBI WGS metagenome assembly OCOJ01 (sample SAMN01911457, study PRJEB22624) | soil metagenome | biome: Soil | place: Malaysia | collected 2012-04-30 | depth RA_metagenome m | reverse complement strand
AATCCCCAGTAATAATCTTCATGCTGCAGGAGTGCGTCTGGCACAAGCGAGGTGTCAGAGGCGTCTTAGAGCAAGGTGTACCAAATGTCCTTGGCCGGCTAGAAGACTACACAGAGAATTTCGCCCGCGTTGACGGCTTGACCTTCCTTGACTGGCAAGCGCTCGACCTTTCCTTTTTTCGGGGAGCGAATTTCGTTCTGCATCTTCATGGCTTCGACCACCACGAGGCCCTGGCCTGCCTCGACCTCATCGCCCGCGTTCACGAGCAAGCGGATGACCTTGCCGGGCATGGGCGCCATGATTTGCTGGCGGCCTTCGGCTTCGAGCGCGCCATGACGGCGTCCCTGCCACGCGCGGGGATCCTGAAGTTCCGCAGTAAATTCGTGAGGCCCGGACTGGAGCTTGACCATGCCGTTTAGCGACGGCGTAACGTGCACCTCGAACGCGTGGCCACCAATGAGAACGGAAACCGTGCCGGGGGCGAGCAAAGCGGCGTCGGCAAGAACGGGCTGTCCATCGATAGCGATGCGGTAGCCGTCACCAGAGGGTTTTAGTTCCACGGTGTGTCTCTTCTTGCCGCCGGTGCCGTTGAGATGGACCTCAAATTTCATGNGATCCTGAAGTTCTGCAGTAAATTCGTGAGGCCCGGACTGGAGCTTGACCATGCCGTTCAACGAGGGCGTGATGTGGACCTCGAACGCGTGGCCACCAATGAGAACGGAGACGGTTCCGGAGGCAACCAAGGTGGCGTCGGCATGAACGGGCTGGCCATCGACAATGATGTTGTAACCGTTACCTAAAGGCTCNGAGTTCCACGGTGTGTCTCTTCTTGCCGCCGGTGCCGTTGAGATGGACCTCAAATTTCATGGCATTCGATCAACCTGTTCGCGGCGGCCCTCTAATTTCCAGCGCGAAGGCGCCGCCAGTGCCTCCGTTTTGTTGTTGGAAGAGCCGTTGGCTTGCTCACTGTGCCAGAGTGCCGCGGCAATGACCGCTGCTTGTTCGGTTCCCGGGCGCGGAGGCGTGGCGGGCGGCCGAGGGCGAAGTAGGAGTTCATCGAGCCACTTGGTGTGGATTTCGCCGCGGAGAAAATCCGGTTCTGCGAGGATGCGGCGAAAGAGGCTGACGTTGGTGCGAATGCCGGTGATTGTGTATTCATCGAGGGCACGGCGCAGACGGGAGATACTTTCCTCTCGGCTATTGCCCCAGGCAATGAGCTTGCTGAGCAGGGGATCGTATTCCATCGGCACAGTGTAGCCTTCGTAGACGCCCTCATCGAGGCGGATGCCCGGGCCCGTAGGCGCATGACGCGCGAGAATTTTTCCCGGAGAAGGAAAAAAATTGTTGTCGGGATCCTCCGCATAGAGACGCACTTCCATAGCGTGGCCACGAGGTGTGATGGTCTCCCACGCAAAAGGCAGGCGGTGGCCGGCGGCGATGGCAATCTGAAGTTTGACGAGGTCGAGGCCGGTGACTTGTTCGGTCACGGGATGCTCAACCTGAAGACGGGTATTCACCTCGAGAAAATAGAAGTTAAGGTTGGCGTCGACCAGGAACTCCACCGTGCCGGCGTTGATGTAACCGCCTGCGCGAGCCAGGCGCACTGCCGCCTCTCCCATTTTGCGGCGGAGATCCGGCGTGACCACCGGCGAGGGAGCTTCCTCAATCACTTTCTGGTGACGCCGCTGCACAGAACATTCGCGCTCACCCAGCGAGACCACGCGGCCGTGAGCGTCGGCAAACACTTGAATTTCGATATGCCGGGGAGCAATCAGGTACTTCTCTAGGAAAACGCGGGGATCACCAAACGCATTCAGCGCCTCGGAGGCGGCATCACGCCAGGCCCCGGCAAACGCCGCGTCATTTGGGACGATGCGCATACCCTTGCCACCGCCACCGGCGACTGCTTTGAGAAGCACGGGATAGCCCATGCTGCGCGCAAGCGATTGCGCTTCTTCCGGATTTTCGATCGGATCATTTGTGCCGGGAACCGTGGGAACATCGGAGCGGCGGGCAAGTTGCTTTCCGGCGGTCTTCGAGCCCATGCTTTCCATGGCTTCCGCAGGCGGGCCAATGAAGGTGATGCCGGCATCGGCACAGGCGCGAGGCAAGGCAGGATTTTCCGCCAGGAAGCCGTAGCCCGGGTGAAGCGCATCGCAACCGGACTTGCGGGCAACTTCCATCAATTTGTCGATTCTCAGGTAACTCTCGCGGGAAGCTGCGGGACCGATCGGGTAGGCTTCATCGGCCAGGCGCACGTGGAGCGCAGTGCGGTCCACTTCGCTGAACACGCCCACAGTCTGAATGCCTAATTCGCGGCAACCGCGCAAAATGCGCACAGCGATTTCGCCGCGGTTGGCGATGAGGATTTTGCGAAACATAGCCGATCGAATAGAAGGCAATTCTATCATGCGGGAACGAGCTGGCAGTGTTGCAACGCATCCCTTGCGTGTCCCGTCAGGTACATCATGGCCAAGGACAGAAGCCATGGTTTCCAGAAGAAGGCGAATCAGGATTACCAGTTTTACGCAACTGTGGAGTTTTTGCAGGAATTCTTGTTGAAATGAAGATAATCCGAGCTAAGGCAAGGGAATTCCAAGGTCCCTGCAAATCTTTCGCGCGAGGAAATCATTGATCTCAGCATGACGGGGAACGCTCGAGGTTGCATTCGTGCTGGGATTGTAGAAGATGGAATGCCTTGCTCCTTCTCGAAGGAGTTCACACCCGTGAACTGTCAAATGACGCAAGAGGTCGCGCCGTTTCACTGCCTGAGCTCACACAGTCACTGTGATCGGCTCTCGCCTTGCGTCAGGCGAACGGTCTTTTGCGGAGAGAGCCCGGTTAGCCTCAAGCACCAGCGTCAAGGCTTCCTTGAGATTGCGACGTGCTTCTGCAAGAGTGCGGCCTTGCGTATTAACGCCGGGAATCTCCTCGACGTAGGCAACATACCATTTGCCGCGTTTCTCAATTACAGAAGTGAATTCACGCTTCATACAGGCCAGTCTATCAAAACACAAAAAGAAAGAACACGGCCAGGCTTGTCCAGCAACTCAGATTTCCTGGCGCTTCCAGCGGCCGCGGCGGAATAGAAGCACGCCCGCGGCGGCAATGGCGCCTTCGGCAATCACGATGGCGTAGTACGCGCCGTTGCTGCGCAGGTGCAACGGAACCGCCAAGGCATAGGCCAAAGGAAGTTCCAGAAGCCAGAATCCAAAAAAATTCACGACCGTGGGCGTGACGGTGTCGCCCGCGCCGTTGAACGCCTGCAACATCACCATGCCATAGGCGTACCCGATGTTGCCGTAGCTCAGGATCCGGAGACACGAGACAGCCAGCGGCACAACCGCCGGATCGCTGGTGAAGAGCCGGATAACCGGTTCGGCAAAGAAGATGAAGAGGACGCCGACGCTGCCGAGAAAAATCATGTTGTAGAGGCCGGTGCGCCAGACGGATTGTTCCGCGCGCTCCGGCTGCTTGGCGCCGAGATTCTGGCCAACTAGCGTCGCGGCTGCATTGCTGAGGCCCCAGCTCGGCAAGATCACGAAAATAAGAATGCGAATGGCGATGGTGTAGCCGGCCAGTGCGGCAGACCCAAAAAGGCTGACGATGCGGACGAGGCCGATCCAGCTCACGTCAGCGATGGTGAATTGCAGAATGCCGACAAGGGAGACACGAAGCAACCGGAACAGCACGTGAAGGTTCACGCGAATCTGGTTGACCAGGATGTGAATGCGTTCGGTGCCGCGCAGCAGGCGATAGAACTGGTAAAGCACACCGATGCTGCGGCCAATAAATGTAGCAAGTGCGGCGCCGGTGACGCCCAGCTTGGGAAACGGACCCAAGCCAAAAATCAGGCATGGGTCGAGAACCAGGTTGATGATGTTGGAGACCCACAATAAGCGCATGGCGACGGCGGCATCGCCAGCGCCCCGGAAAATGGCGTTGTTGAGAAACAACATCAAGATGGCGCCACAACCGCCGAGAGCAATTCGCGCGTAACCGGAGCCGGTGGCCACGATTTGCGGCGACGCGCCCATAATCTGCAAAAGGCGCGGAGCATAAATCCAGCAAGGCACACCGACAAGCAGCGAGGTGGCCAGACCTATGACGATCGACTGCACACCGGCAACAGCCGCTCCCGGCGCATCCTTTTCACCGATGCGCCGCGCGACCATCGCCGTTGTAGACAATCCGAGACCGAAGCCCACCGCAAAGATCAGACTCAACAGCGATTCTGTGAGGCCAACGGTTGCGACTGCGTCCGCGCCCATGCGGGCGACCCAGAAAACGTCCACCACCGCGAATAGCGATTCCAGGACCATTTCCAGGACCATGGGGATGGCCAGGAGCACGACGGCGCGGTTGAGATTGCCCTGAGTGAAGTCCTGGTGCGACCCGCGCAACGCTTCCCAGATGGAGTCCCAGAAGCTGGACGGTGGAGAGACGAGAACAAATTCCTGCGAATCCATAAAATCCCATTTATTTCTGCGCGAACCCGTTGCAAGGAGAAACGGCTGCGCCGGCAAGTGCTCAAAGGAAAAAAACAGTGGAGTTCAGTTCCGCGCTAGGAGCGGATCAAACGGTAGGGATGATACGGGGCTGAAACATGTTCGCGTCCCAGTGCAGGCCAAAGCGAAAGCCCACATCAACAGCGGCAGTCTAGCAGATCAGCCATGATCCGCCAAGCGAATTGAACAGGCCACACTACCTGGCGCGGGCCTTTGCCGTGAACCGTCCTCGGTACTCACTGGGGGCTATGCCGAAACAGCGCTCGAAAGCGCGACGGAAATTATCGGCATCGCTAAATCCAACCGAAGAGGCCACGCCCTCGATCGTGCACTCTGGCGCGGAGAGCCGCTCGCGGGCCTCGTCGAGACGCAATCTCCTGACGAAGGAAGCGGGGCTGCTGCCAAATTCCTGCGCAAAACGACGCGAGAACTGTCTGGGGCAGAGCGACAGTTTTTCAGCGAGCACTTCTACCGAAAGGTCCTGGTCGAGATGCGCGAGCATCCACGGGAGCAGGTCCGCAAACCGGCTGCGAGACTGCAACTGAAACTGCAACGGCTCCGAGTACTGTTCCTGGCCACCGGGGCGCTTCATATAGACGACCAATTCGCGAGCGACGGAGAGCGCCACTTCCGGGCCAAAATCTTCTTCGATTAACGCAAGAGAAAGGTCAATCCCGGCCGTTACTCCAGCGGCGGTCCAGAATTTTCCATCCTTGAGGTACAGCGAGTTAGGATCCACTTTCAGTTTTGGGAAGTGCTTGGCCAGGTCCAAAGCGAACTTCCAATGGGTGGCGACCGTGCGGCCGTTCAGTAGGCCGGAGGGCGCGATGCCGTAAATTCCCGTGCAGATGGAAGCAATCCGGCGGATCGCGTGAGCCGATTTGAGCAGCCAGGCGGAGAGTTTGCGGCTGGCATCCGATTCCCGCAAGCCTCTTCCGCCGGGGACAAGTAGGGTGTCGGCCTTGGAGATGCTGGAGAGCATTTTCTCAGCAGTGAAGGCGAGGCCGAACTCGGAGCGAAAGGCCTTCGTAGCAAGCGCCGCCACGGTGACGCGATAGCATGGCTCCCAGAGGCCCTTGGCGGATTTCATCTGCGCGCTACCGAAAGCTTCCAGAGGGCCAACGAGGTCCAGCCCCATGATGCCTTCGTAGCCAACGATGACGATATGTTTCGGATTCATACGTCCCTTTGGACGCGGCGGGCGAAAGGGTGGATTTAGCCATTCACCCGCAATGTCCCAAAATGCCGGATACTTGTCATTTGAGACATTCTACCTTACCTCTAAACTGTTCTTGTTCGCAGTGCTTTCTACAGGAGAAAACCCCATGACCGACAAATTCTGGACAGCTATCGCACTCTTGGCTTTTTGCGGCGCCCTCGCTTCGACGACACATAGCAGCCACGCGTGCATGCAATCTGCCCCGACGGCCGCGAAGATCCGTCCTCTCAAACCTCCTTCGAACGGAGTGATCAACGTCGCTTTTATCATTTCAAAAGATACGACGGTGATTGACCTTGCTGGACCGTGGGAGGTGTTTGAAGACGCGATGTTCACATCCAAGGGGGAGCCCTGGAACGGCGGAGACGATATGGTGATGCCGTTCAACGTGTACACTGTTTCCGATTCCTTGGAACCGCTGTCCGCCAATGGCTTGATCATCATTCCCAGTTATACGTTTGAAACTGCTCCCAAGCCGCAAGTGATCGTCATCCCGGCGCAGGGGGGACGAAGCGGGGCACAGAAAAGCTGGCTCCTGACAAATGCGAAGACGGCGGACGTCACGATGTCGGTGTGCACCGGCGCGTCGATGCTGGCAGCGTATGGCTTGCTGGACCATCAAATGGCAACCACGCACCATATGTACATGAAGGAGATGCAGAAGCACTATCCGGCGGTGCAATTTGTAGGTGGCACAAGATTTGTCGAGAACGAAAAAGTGTCCACCGCCGGCGGGTTGACCTCCGGGATCGACCTGGCCTTGCACGTTGTCGAACGCTACTACGGACGCACGATTGCCCAAGCTACGGCCGATTTTCTGGAGTATAAAGGTGAACTCTGGAAGAACCCGCAGTATGGGGAGATCAAAGAGGTGGCGGCGAAAGATTAATCTGAAGGAGAAAGAAATGCGGAGCATGACCGCGCTGTTTCTTTTGATTGTCGCAGCTTCACTTGGGGCTTTGTGTCAGGAAAAACCTCAGACCCCACCGGCGACAAAGCCCATTGACGAGTTAGCGTGGTTAGTGGGCGGTGTGTGGACTGCGGACGCTACGAAAATGGGCGGCGGAATGCAGCGCATTGAAACGCGATATGAATGGTCGGACAATCACACGTTTGTCCGCTTCACTACGCACTTCGTGACGGATAAGACGACGCTGCACAATTATGACGGGCAATTTTTCTGGGACCCGCAGCAGGGGATCCTGAAGATGTGGTACATGGACGCTCACAACGGGATCACGCAAGGTTCCATTACTGTGAGCAGAGATGTGTTCGAGTTCGCGTTTCAGGGCACGAACTTCGAAGCCAAGACCGCTGATTTGAAAGTTCTTCTTACTCGGAAGGCCAACGATCGGTATGTCTGGCAACTCGAAGAGAAAACGGCCGAAGGTTGGAAGCCGCTGGCTGCGCTGGAATACGTACGCACCGTTTGACGGGAAATTTCAATAGGCACTTCGATCGGCCTCAAAGGGGGATGTTGCCGTGCTTCTTCTTGGGGTTGGTGTCCCGCTTGTTTTCGAGCGCGCGCAGGGAAGTGATGATGTGCTTGCGCGTTTCCGCCGGTTCGATCACCCCGTCCAGGTAGCCACGTTCACAGGCAACGAAAGGATTAGCAAACCGGTTGCGAAATTCAGCGACTTTTTCCTGGCGTAGTTTGGCGCGCTCGCTTTCGGGAGCGTTGCTGAGTTCGCGCTTGTAGACGATGTCCACGGCGCCCTCGGGTCCCATGACAGCAATCTCGGCCGTGGGCCAGGCGAAGTTGGCATCGGTGCGAATGTGTTTCGAGGCCATAACGCAATAGGCGCCGCCGTAGGCCTTGCGGGTGATTACAGTGATTTTGGGAACCGTGGCCTCGGCAAACGCAAAAAGTAATTTTGCCCCGTGCTTGATGATGCCGCCGTATTCCTGCTGCGTGCCGGGCAAAAAACCAGGAACATCTTCGAAGGTGACCAGAGGGATGTTGAAGGCGTCGCAGAAACGAACGAAGCGCGCACCCTTCACAGAGGCGTTGATATCCAAAGTTCCGGCAAGGAAGGCGGGCTGATTGGCGACAATGCCGACCGGGCGGCCATCGAAGCGGGCATACCCCACGACGATATTCTTCGCAAAATGCTCATGGACCTCGAAGAAGTAGCCGTCATCGACGACCATGTGAATCACATCCTTGATGTCGTAGGGCTTGAGCGGATCCTCGGGAACAATGCTGTTGAGAGATTCCTCGCGGCGATCGATGGGATCGTTGGTCGGGCGGCGCGGCGGGTCCTCCAGATTGTTCGAAGGAATAAAGCTGAGAATTTCGCGGATCATCGCGCAACACTCGGCGTCGTCGCGCGATTCAAAGTGGGCGACACCGCTGGTGGCATTATGGGTCATGGCGCCGCCGAGTTCCTGCTTGGTGACTTCCTCGTGCGTAACCGTCTTGATGACATCGGGACCGGTGACGAACATGTACGAAGTGTCGCGAGTCATGAGGATGAAATCCGTGATCGCCGGGGAATACACGGCGCCGCCCGCGCAGGGTCCAAGAATGGCGCTGATCTGCGGAATCACGCCGCTGGCGAGGGTGTTGCGCAGGAAAATGTCTGCGTAGCCAGCGAGCGAGGCCACGCCCTCCTGAATGCGCGCGCCGCCGGAATCATTCAAACCAATCACCGGCGCCCCATTCCGCATGGCGAGATCCATGATCTTGCAGATTTTCAGGGCGTTGGCTTCGGAGAGGGAGCCGCCGAAAACGGTAAAGTCCTGGGCAAAAACATAAACAAGACGGCCATCGATGCGGCCAAAACCGGTGACGAAGCCGTCGCCAGTGGGACGATTATCCTGTGCGCCGAAATCGACGCAGCGGTGGCGAACGAACTTGTCGAGTTCTTCGAAAGAGCCTTCGTCGAGGAGCAGATGGATTCGTTCGCGAGCGGACAGTTTGCCGGCCTTGTGCTCGCGCTCGCGGCGCTCCGGGCCGCCGCCGGCCTCGGCTTCAGCGGACAAACGGCGCAACTGTTCCATGCGGTCGGCATTGCCCGAGGACTCCCAGGTCACATGATTTTTTTCAGCCAAGAGCGCCTCCATCGGACGAAGTGGGTTTGGGAGCGAAAATCAACACGGCAAGATGCGTGGCCAGCCAAACCGTCCCGAGAAGAAGGACCACGCCCAGAAGAATTTCTGCGGCAATCGCTCCCGCGCGCGGCAGCGGAGATTTGATCGCGGTGACATAGCTCGTGGCGCGAACCAGAATGACCATGGCGCTGAGGGTCATGGCCACAATCAGTAGGGCGGTCAGAATGGAAAGGAAGACATGTTTCATAGGAGCCAGCCCGGCCGTTCCGGGGATGATGCCAAAGCATAGCGCAATCAAGGGCAAATCGGCACGTAGCCCATGAGAGGCAGGACCTTTCACTTAGAAGGAATTGAGCCACAAGCCAAAGGAGCGAGGCTCGGCCGAAATTCCGGCATCTTATCGCAAACCGGACCAGTCGTCAGCAACCAGGATGGAATCGCTGGGGTTGGACGGATCATACTTCACGCTGGCCTGCTGCCCGGCAACCAGATGGTCGAATCTGACCTGGCTTTCGAGTCCGGTGATGTCCTGGGCGGTGTGATAGGTTACGCCGGAAATGGAGTAGCTGTAGGAGACCAAAAGACGGGGACGCTGGTCCGGCAGTGGGCGCGAGCGCGAACCCAATAAACTACGGCGCGCTTCCGCGGGAGAAGCCGGTTGCTCGGAGAGTTCGACGACCTGCCCTTCTGCAATTCGGCCGATGTGATTCAGATGAAGCCTGCGCTTGCGTTCGGCCTCTTCGGGATCGACACTCGGGCGCACGAAAGCAAACACAATCATTGCGATTGCGAGAATGCTGCCCACGCCCAGGGCAAGCACCAATTTCCAATCGGCGAGCAGTTCTTTCAATACCCTACCCCTTGCCAGAATGAATGTGGAATGAAACTGGGCCCCGGGAGGACTGCCTGGCCGCACCAGATATGCGCACAAGCCAGCATCCCTGTTCCCCCACGGAAGTATTTTACCGGAAGCAAATGGTGGGCGCGAACTCAGCTCTGTGCGGGGTGCACCGGATTGCGCAATACCCCAACGCCAGCCACGGACACTTCCACGCAGTCGCCTGCGGTCAAGGGACCAACGCCCGCGGGCGTGCCGGTGGCGATCAGATCGCCGGGAAGCAGAGTCATCATGTGTGAAATCCACCGCACCAGAAAATCAACGGGATAGGCCATCAGTGCGGTGCTGCCGGATTGGCGAAGCTGCCCATTCACGCGGCACTCGACGAGGACATCGCGCGGGTCGAGTTGAGTTTCCACGTGCGGACCGGCCGGGCAAAAGGTGTCAAATCCCTTTGCGCGTGTGAACTGCACATCCGCCTTCTGTAGGTCGCGGGCAGTGACGTCATTGAGGCAGGTGTAGCCGAAAATGTAGGAGAGCGGGTCCTCCACATCGTTCAAGTGAGCGCACCTCTTTCCGATGACCACGGCCAATTCCGCTTCGTGCTCCACGCGATTGGAGTACTTGGGTAAGACGATGGGTTCCTGCGGTCCAATGAGGGAAGAGGACGGCTTCAGGAAGATGAGAGGCTCCTTGGGCATTGGATTGCCGAGTTCCGCTGCGTGCGCGGCGTAGTTGCGGCCTACGCAGACAATCTTGCCCGGTTCGCAGGGTGTGAGCAGTCGGACGTCGGTCAACGTCCAGCGGGAATTTCCCTCGCGCCAATCGCCCCAAGGAACGCCAAAGATTTCACGAATCGAGTTGTTTTCCAGCAGGCCGTAGGCAGGCAGGCGTTCAGGTCCGGCAGCGGCCGGGTGAGGCAAGAATCTGCAGAATTTCATGTGATCCTGACTCGCTCAATGACGGGTGTGAGAGCTACCTGTTGCCCGAACTCTCCATATAATCGTACCAATCCACGACAGCGTGGCCAGCAAGAGATAGATGATCGTCCCGAGAACGAAGACCTGTAAGGTGCTGTAATACTGGTCCAGCAAAACGAACTTGAGACAGAGAAGCCCGTAGTTCAGCGTGAAGAGTCCCCAGGCAAGAAAGCTGGAGAGCAGCAAATCCGAGGGAGAACGGTAGAACCGGACTACAGGAATGCTGGCGAAAAATAGGAGCAGGACTGCCGCAATGACATTGCGGGGCATGGCGAAGGCGTCGAGGAAGGGCACGCGATTGGCCAGCAGCAGCCACACCGTGAAGATGAGAGAAAGAGCTACGCCGACATAGACGCCGACACGCGTCCCTGCGTCCTTCAGAAAAGCGAACCAATGATAGCCGGGAAGCTTGGCCGAAACCGGCATGGGTGCTGGACTCCCCACCAGGTTTACCCCCAACAAATGAACCCGATGTCCAACCGAAAGTTACGGTATTTCGACGAGCAGGGTAGTGCTGGGAGCGCTTTCGTTCCCGGCACGGTCCACGGCCGTCACAGTGTACCAATAACGACGGCCGGAGAGCACAGAACTATCACGATAGGCAGAAGTAGGCAAAAGGTCCGGTGTAAGCAACTGCCCCCGCTCATCCCCTCGCTCACTTCGATAGACGCGATAACCCGCCATGTCGGTTTCAAGATTTATTGCCCAAGAGAGGTCCACGAGCAGCGTCCCCGGAGAGGCGCCTGGGAGCAGCGCAGCGACAACGTCCTGTGGGGCCGCGGGCGGGAAGATGTCCTTGGGAGTCAGGATGGCTGGACGGGAATCGCCGGACTCCAATGTCGCCCCATTGATGTTGATCACGCTGCGGACGACATAGGCATAGGTCTTGCCGTAGTCGAATCCCGTGTCCTGATATTCCGGGGCCGAAGTAGAGGCAATCTGGAGCAAGGGCAATTTCCAGGCTGCCGCGTGCAGGTCCTTCTGGGCCGCCGCCGCGCTGGCAGGGTCCAACTCTCCACGGAACACGTGATACTCCTGAATGGCAGGCAGGGGCTCGCCGGTAGAGGTGCGCTTCGGTGCGGGCCAGCTCAATTGAATGCTGTTCTCGGTAACAAGCGCTTCAACCGTTTCAATCCGCTCGGGCACGGTAAAGAGTTGGAGAGAGACGTCGTTGGAATCGGCTGAGGCTTTTCTCTCACTGATTCGGGTGCGCACACGATAAATCAAGGTTTCGCCAGGATAAGCACGAATCTCCACCGGTGGAACGGGCTCGAGAAAGTGGACCTTGTCGTCCTGCATATAGCTGCCGAGGAGCGAACCCGGGACGGTGTCGACCACGCGGAAGGAATTTGGGTCCGGCCTGCCATCTGGCCGGAGAGAGCCGCGCAAGATCTCGAGCGTGGGTAGCTGTCCCAGCCTTTCGCCACGAGTGCTCTTCTTGGGCGGCGTGAAAATCAGAAGAACGCCGTCACCGAGCTGATGCCCTGAGAGGTCAGTCACCGCCACAGGGATGGGCGGGGAAGGAGGAATCGGATCACCTGGAACGCCGCAACCGGCAGCCAGCCAACAGAGGGAAACGAGAATATAGAGAAAGGAAACAAACGCTGGTGGCCGGCTGGGTGGGATGGGTTGCGCGGCTTTTCTAAGCTTCATGTTCCATTGTGTGCGACTAAAGGATGTACCGGCTCAGATCCTGGTTTTTGACGATGTCGGCCAGTTGTTTGTTCACGTAGGCCGCATCAACCTTGACGGACTTTTTCTTCAGATCCGGAGCTTCAAAGGAAAGCTCATCCAGCACTTTTTCGAGGATTGTGTGCAGGCGCCGCGCCCCGATATTTTCTGTCTGCTCGTTGACGCTGGTGGCAAAGCGAGCGATGGCCTGCACCGCGTCTTCCGTAAACTGCAGTTTCACCCCTTCGGTGTCGAGTAGAGCGACGTATTGCTTGATGAGAGCGTTTTTCGGTTCCGTGAGAATGCGCACGAAATCTTCTTCCTTGAGGGATTGCATTTCCACGCGGATGGGGAGGCGGCCCTGCAACTCGGGAATGAGGTCGGATGGCTTGGTGATGTGGAACGCCCCGGCGGCAATGAAGAGGATATGGTCGGTGCGGATCAGGCCGTAACGTGTGTTGACTGTCGTGCCCTCGATGATCGGCAAGATGTCGCGCTGCACGCCTTCCCGTGAGACGTCCGGTCCGTGGCCGGATTCGCGCCCGGCCACCTTGTCGATTTCGTCCACGAAAATGATGCCCATCTGCTCGGCGCGCTCCACCGCTATGCGCGTGACCTGTTCCATGTCGAGGAGCTTGTTCTCTTCTTCCTGGATCAGGTATTCGAAGGCGTCGGCGACGCTCATCTTGCGTTTCTTCTTCTGCTGGCCGAAGAGCCCGCTGAAGCTGCTCAACATGTCCTTCACGTTGATATCCATCTCCTCGATGCCCTGGTTGGAGATGATCTCGAAGGAGGGCATGGTGCGTTCGCGGACTTCCAGATCCACCATGCGCTGGTCGAGCTTGCCTTCGCGGAGTTGGGCGCGCAACTTCTCACGCGTGCGTTTCGTCTGTTCCCGCTGCGCGGCCAGTTCGCTTTCCGGCGTGCCCTGCGCGGGCGGTGGCGGAGGAGGAAGGAGCAGGTCGAGGATGCGTTCTTCGGCGGACTCTTCCGCGCGGTCGGCCACTTCGTCGAGCTTTTCCTCGCGCACCATGTCGATGGAAGTTTCCACGAGGTCGCGCACCATGGATTCCACATCGCGGCCGACGTATCCCACCTCGGTGTACTTGGAAGCCTCCACCTTCACGAAGGGGCAACCGGCCAGCCGGGCCAGGCGCCGGGCGATTTCCGTTTTACCGACACCTGTGGGTCCGATCATCAGGATGTTCTTGGGCAAAACATCTTCGGCAATTTCCGGCGGAAGCTTCTGCCGGCGCACGCGGTTGCGCAGGGCTACGGCAACGGCGCGTTTCGCAGCGGTCTGCCCGACAATGTATTTATCCAGCTCATGGACGATCTCTCGCGGGGTCATTTCGTCCAGGGCGGGGAGCATCTCCTCCTCTTCCGGACGCTGGTCGCCATTCCCGGGTGGGAGGAGTACTGTTTCTTTTTCAGCCTTCGTGGACATATGCGTTTCGATTCCTTGGCGGCTCTCCAGGATGCGTCTCCGGCCCGTTTGACCCGTCATTCCGAGGGCGTTCTTTGCCCGAGGAATCTCTCTTCGACTTCAGAGGGATTCCTCGCTCCGCTCGGAATGGCGTGTTCTGCATTATCCCGGCCACTCCTAGAGTTCCTCGATGGTAAAATTCGCGTTGGTGTAAATACAAATTTCGCTGGCGATGCGCATCGCCTCGAGCGCCAGTT
>OCOJ01051556.1_pt1 | contig 13962 bp, 13 predicted proteins | sample 1539251 | NCBI WGS metagenome assembly OCOJ01 (sample SAMN01911457, study PRJEB22624) | soil metagenome | biome: Soil | place: Malaysia | collected 2012-04-30 | depth RA_metagenome m | reverse complement strand
CAGAATACGTTCGACTTTCAGCGCGTGACGCGGCTGACTCCGCTTGAGTTGACGCTCGGAAAGCTTTTCGGCGCCCCAGTTTTTTCCTATTTCATTTGCTTCTGCCTGATGCCTCTGGCGATTTTTGCTGCGGCAATGGCCAAGCCGCGCATCTCATTCTTGCTGGCAGCGTATGCGGTAATGTTCGTGGCGTCGATGATGATGCATCTGCTAGCGCTGCTGATTTCGCTCTTTACGATTCGCGGGTCGCATACCTCCGCGATTCTTCTGTTTCTTGTTCTGCTTTGGGCCAGCGCCGCTGGCGGGTCAAACCTGGGATTCTTCCTGATCGGACCCCTCGGCCCCTTCTTTGCCGTCACTCTGGTGACGGAGCAGTCCTGGCACCCCCTGGACAGGCGCTTGGACTTCGAAGCCATAACGGGCATCAGGGACTCTCTCTTTGGGAAACCGGTGCATCACGTTCCTGTTCTCATCGTTTTGGACGTGATTTTTGCTCTCTGGTTCCTTCTGGCAGTGACGCGGAACATCAAGCGGGATCCGAATTATTACGAAATGTATTCGCCGCTGCAATGCTTGGGACTCGCATTATTTCTAAATGTAGTGTTCCTTGCGTTTTTCAACTGGAACGCTTCTACTCCAATGGACTGCGAAGCCTTTTGGCTCACGTTGAATATGATCGTGTTCTTCTGTTTAGGACTGGCAGTGCTGCGAAACCGGGAGCGCATGCGGAGAATTCTGCGAACGCGGGAAGGTCTGGGCGAACCCTGGCTGGACACAACTTGGCCGGTAGCGTTGCTCACCGTGGGCACGGTGGCTGCCGGGCTTCTTGTGGTTGCCGGCTTGGCGAAAGGGCATAACCCGAAGGCGGAGTGGGATGTCAATTTCGCCATATTCCGTTCACTTTTCTTTGTGGCCTGGCTGGTGCGCGATGTGCAGTACCTGCAATGGATGAGCTTGCGGCGGGGAAAGCATCCGCTGGTGATGGGAGTTTTGTTTCAGATCATCTTCTACGTGTGCGTCATTGTCGTCGCAGCCGCGTTCGGCTTATTCCGAGATTCCATGCGCATCCCGTTTACGGCGTTCTTCCTGCCTTCGCCTGTTTACATGCTGGACCACGCCGCCTGGGTGGCGCGGCCGGCCATTTGGGGCGCGGCCTTTGTCGCGCAGTGGCTGTTGACGGCGCTCTTTATTTCTTTGCAGCGGCAGGTGATTGGCCAGATGAGTTCGCGGACGCCTGCTGCTACTCCGGCCGAAGTTCCTGCTTGAAAAAAGAGGGAGCGAACTAGTTGTCCGCTCCTTCTCTTGGGCAAAGAAAATTTCAAGCAGTGGTGGCTGCTGCGGCTGCCGCTTTTGCCACGGCCTCAACCGTGTAGGCTAGCACCGCTTTCTTCCCGCCTTTTGCCGCGGTGGCGTGAATCGAGCTCAGATTCACTCCTTTTGCCGCAAGCTGGTTCAGGCACTGCGCCAAAGCGCCAGCTTTGTTGGGCAACTCGGAAAGCTCCGCAGCCGTTTCTTGATACACGATCTTGGCAGCGTCGAGTGCCTTCTTTGCTTTGCGGGCATCTTCGGCTATGAGTTGAACGGTGCCCATCGTGCCCTGTGAAGTTCCCAAGAGAGAAAGAATATTTACCTTGGCGTCCCCAAGTGCTTTGGCGATCGCGAGAACTGCCCCGGGTTGATTCGGAACACTGATGGTGAATTGCTTGGTCTTTGCCATGTGTCGGCGCCTCCTGCCGTCCTGGCCGGATTATACGCTGATTCTGCGGTGACGGATTCGAACATCATGCCGAAGCGAGCGCCAATTCGAATAGGATTCGAATGGGTCGCGATTGGGAGACTCAGGACGGTTAGTTTTCCTGAGAGTAGTCGATTTTGTTGAGAGACCGCGTAAGTGCCTTGTTGTCAGTAATTTGGTAATGGGCCAGGGTGGCGTGGCCAATGACCCGACGAGCGTAAAGAGCAGCATTTTTCACGCCCGCAGTGTAGGCGGGGTTGGGATTGCGCGGGCCGCCGTTGTAAGCGCCGATGGCCTTGTCGACATCGCCGTCGAAGCGATCCAGCAAATCGCGCAGGAGCAGGCCGGCGTAAGTTGTCAGCAATTCGGAGTTGATGGAGTTGACGTCGAACTCGCGAGGTGGGCGAAGGCGCGCGGGCAGCAATTCGTAGCGGCGCTTGTCTTTCAGATAAAGCTGGCGCGCGCGGCGCAACGTCTCGCGGGAAATTTGCCAGGTTCCGATGGAGTAGTCGCTGACGAGGACTCGTTTGCGGTTGCGTTCGAGGACGAAGTCGCCGCGGTCGGCACGCTTTTTCCAGACGGCGTGAGTGAGGTCCCCGTCGACATCGAGGTAGTTGTTTTCCATGGCGCCGATTCCGAGGAAATAGTCGAGCGGCAGCGAATAGAATTTGGCGACGGCAAGAATGTCGGAAGCGAGACGCATGGCTTGTTCATGAGTCAGCGGGCGGGGAGCGCGTTCGCTGCGGCTGACCACGCGCCAGTCTGTCTGCGATTTGAAGACGAGGAATTCAGCGAGTGCGGGAAGCAGTTGAAAAGAGGGGAGGGATTCGAGCTTTTGCACGGGTGGCATGTTGTAAGCCGATTCGAGGTTGTGGCTTTGCTGTTCGAAAAAAGCGAGGTTTTGACTAGTCCAGGTCATGAGCTGGTAGTGGTTGATAAGGCCGCGGATTTCGAGTTGAGAGAGGTGAGGAACAGCAGTGAGGAGGTTATTGTCGACCAGGATGAAGATTCTGTAGGTCGCGCCGTTAGCCGTGTGGGACGCGGCTAGAAACATGCGCGGAGCGTCGTCGGGATCGCGGGCACGCAGATATTCGAAACGGAGATAGGCCTCAACCTGGTCATGGAAAGTGGCGACTTCAGCCGCGGCGATTGCCGGTGAAAATGGGATAACGAGGCCGCGTTCTTGGATGGCGGGGATGAACACACGCGGCTGCGCGGGAGCCGGCATCTCTCTCGCCCAAAGGCGGTAGGCAATCCATAGAGATACGGCAAGTGTGAAAACAAAGGCCGCCGCAACGGAATGGAAAAGCTGCTCGAGTATTTTTTTGGCTGACATGGTTTCAGCCCCTGTTCTGTGCGCTGAATACGCATACTCAAGGCTGGCAAAGGCATGTAGCATGCCGGAGTCTTGGAAAGCAGCAGGTCAGCTAACTCGCGGAAAACAAGGGATATGCAGAATTAGGTCAGGAAAGCAGAATGAGGTCGTGTGGCAAAGGGGCGTGTCCTGAAGGCCACAATACAGAGCGCTTTTCGAAAGCGGTGTGAGCTTAGAGAGGCGTGAGATTCGCGTTGTTCAGACGGCTGTCAAAGCCGAGGGATTTGAGTTCTACGTTCATTCGAAGCGTAGAGCGACTAAGGGATCGATGCGCGTGGCCCGACGCGCGGGGACGTAGCAGGCCAGGAACGCGACAAACATCAGCAGGAGGATGATGGAGATGTAGGTAAGCGGGTCGGCGGGGCTGACGCCGTAGAGCAAAGTCGCGGCCAAGCGCGCGACCGGGAATGCGACCAGGACGCCGAGGACTGTGCCCACCGCGGCCAACAGCATTCCCTGCCTAAGGACAAGCCCGAGGACTTGCCTGGGCTGAGCGCCAAGAGCGACCCGGATGCCAATTTCACTGGTGCGCTGAGCGACGGAATAGGAGAGGACTCCATAGATTCCAATCGACGCCAGGATAAGCGCGAGGAAACCAAAGAGACCGAGCAATGCCGCACCCATGCGGGCGGCCCAAAGACCTTGGGCAAGCGTCTGCTCGATGGTTTGTCCATTGGTAAGGGCGAGGTTCCGATCAAGTTGGTTGATTTGTGCGCGAACGGCACCGAGGAGAGCTTCGGGATTGCCGGTGGTCCGGACCACGAGCGTGCCAAAAGGAGAGTATTGCTGGCGCAGCGGAAAATAGGCCTGAGGCTGGGGTTCTTCTCCGATGGCAGCAACAACGGTAGTAGCGACAACTCCGACGACCTCATATTTGTTGGGATCAACGACGATAAAGAAGTGTTTGCCGATGGGATTCTGACCCGGCCAAAGGAGGTTGGCCATCGTTTGGTTGACGATGGCCACGGTGGCGCTTTTTTCGCGATCGAAGTCGTTGAAATCGCGGCCATTCAGCATGGGAATGCGCAGGGTGGAGAAAAAGCCCGGAGTAACACTATTGAGGGTGACGAGGGTGCCGCGATTGTTGGGATCGCTTTGTTCGCCCTCGCGAAAGATGGTCCCCGCAATGCCACCGCCGATGAGTCCGTTGGACGAAATGGCGGCATCGGCTACGCCGGCGACCGATTTGGCGCGCTCAATGGCATCGCGGAAAAACTGCTGGCCGTGATCGGGGTCATAGCGCAGAGCGCCGAGATCAAATGTGTATTGAAAGAGATTTTTGGACTCGAAGCCGGGGCTGATTTGCTCGGCCCTTTGCATGCTGCGCAAGAACAAGCCAGCACCGACAAGAGCCACCAGGGCCAGGGTGATCTCGGATACCACCAACAGGCTGCGCATGCGATTGTGAGCCCAGCCGAGCGTGCCGCCGCGGCCACCCATTTTCAGGATTTCGTTCACATCCGCGTTGGAAGCTTTTATGGCTGGGATGATGCCGAAAACCAAGCCGGTCAGCAGAGAGATTACGAGGGTGAAGAATAGCACGCGGGAATCAAAAGACAGGTCGATCGAACCATCGGGCAGAAATGGAGGACGGAAAGACCAGAGAATCCTACGTCCCCAGAAGGCAACGAGTAAGCCAACGGCGCCTCCGACCAGAGAAAGGAGAGTGCTTTCGGTCAAGAGCTGGCGGACCAACCGGAAGCGTCCCGCTCCGAGAGCCGCGCGGAGGCTCAGCTCTTTTTCGCGCTTGGCGGCCTGGGCAAGAAGGAGGTTGGCTAAGTTGACGCACGCAATCAGCAAAACCAGGCCGACCACGGACATCAAGACAGTGCCCGCCAGAGAGAATTGTCTTCGCTGGTTGATACCGAGGGCAGCTTCGTTGAGGGAATAGACTTCGCAGGTGCGGCCTTTGTTGTCTCGGGGGTACTCTTTTTCGAGAGCCGCAGCCATGGTTTTCAAAGAGGCGCGCGCCTGATCGATAGTAACGCCGGGCTTGAGACGTCCGACGATAGAAATCCAGCGCATGCGGCGATGGTTCTCGAGAGCCTTGAGTTGCCCGGAAAGCACATAGTCACGCATGCTCAGGGGAATCCAAAGCACTTCCGGAGGAGCCAGGGAAACGATGCCTTTGAAATTCGGGGCGGCGACACCAATGATCGTGTAAGAGGTGGCGTTTAGGGAGATGGTTTGACCGACTACATTGTCGTCAGCGCCAAAACGGTGAGCCCACATTGCGTAGCTCAGAACGACGACGGGGTCTGCGCCAAGTTTTTGGCCTTCCTCAGGGGAAAACGTACGGCCACGGTAGGCTTTCACGCCCAGGACATCAAAAAAATTGGGACTGACGAGAATACCGAGAAGCTGCTGGGGCTCAGCCTGCCCACCCCAATTTAGCGGTATCGGGAAGGTATCGGCGGCCAACCCGGAAAAGACGGTGTTCCGATCGCGATAGTCTTCGTAATTGGGAAGCGAAGTGGGGGTGATCTGGAAGTTGGCGTTGGTGTCTACTGTCAGGGTGTCGCGGGTGAACATCTCGGCGAGTTGCAAGGGATTTTCGACGGGCAGGGGATGGAGGAAGACCGCGTTGATGATGGTGAAGATGGCCGTGTTAGCGCCAATGCCCAGCGCCAAGGAAAGAACCGCAACCGCGGTAAAACCAGGGTTTTTCTTCAGGAGCCTCGCGCCGTTGCGCAAGTCTTGCCAGAAATTGTGGAGCATGGCAGCCTCCTCGCCCGCTAATGTAGCGCCAGGTTAAAGGGATAAAGAGTCAGACGGGCTAACTCGCCCAAGTGTTTCCATGAATCTCGGGGCACCGATTTCGGATCAGCTTACTCGGCGGCGCCTAAGGGGAGGAAATACTGAGTGCCTTTGACGGGATCCTGGAGGCGGCGGAGGAGCTGCTGCAGGTCCTCGCTGCGCTCGACGAAGTCGATTTCGGAGGTATTGATGACCAGGAGGTCAGAAGCGGCGTAGCGGAAGAAGAAGTGTTCGTAAGCGCGAGCGACTTCCTCAAGATATTCCAGGGAGATCTGGTTCTCGTCGCGTGAGGCTTTTTTGGCGATGCGCGCGCGGAGCACTTCGGGCTTGGCCTGGAGATAAATTACGAGGTCGGGAGCGGGGATGTCTGCCGTAAAGGCTTCGTAAAAACGTTCGTAGAGCTTGAGCTCTTCGTCGTCGAGATTGAGATTGGCGAAAATGCGGTCCTTTTCCATCAGGAAATCCGAGAGCACCGGGGCGGGAGCCTCGACAGCCAGGGCTTCGCGGATGCGCTTTTGGCGCTCGATGAGGAAATACATCTGGGTGCGGAAGGCAGCGCCAGGCTCCTCTTTGTAGAAATCAGCCAGGAAGGGATTATCTTCGCAATCGTAGATGCGGCGGGCGTGCAGGCGCTCGGCAAGAATCTTGGCGAGAGTGCTTTTGCCGACGCGCAGAGGTCCTTCGATGACGATATAGCGAGGGGGCTGAGGGCCGCTTTGCGGGGCGCGTGCGCGCTTGGCGGCGGTTGAATCTGGGGCAGACATTGCAGGGATTATAGCAGAGACATTTGGGCTGCAACGTTTATGAGGGCCAGGAGAAGCGCGCAGGCCTCACAATCGCTGGGCACTTTGATATCCCGGAAAGTAAAAGATTTTCACTCTTGCGGAGTAGTACGGGAGTCCCGAAGCGCACAAACCGAAGGGCCAAAGCAAGGTACCAGCGAGAATGAGACCAAAGGGCCAGTGTTGGCTGACCTTTTGGACAGTAAAGTAGCCAGAGTTGAGAGTGGGGATGGGTTTGCAACGCTTTCAACACTGAGGTGAAACATGCTGCTCGCGACGGTTCTTTTGCTTTGTCCCTTTCCGCAGACTGCGGACGCACAAAAGGCAGTAAAAGAGTACACGGCGAGCGTCTCCGCGGATTCTACGAAAGACTCTTCGGAATCCAGCACGCGGCCATCGACGCCGGAACCCAAGATCAAAACCGACGCGGAATTAGCCAGCGAGGCGAGCGCACTCACCCCGGGCAGCGCGCCCATCTCATTGAAGCCAGCCAAGCCGGCGTTCGCCCCGACCTACGAGACGAGGCGGCAGAAGAGGATTTGGTACGGGCTCATGGCGGCGTCGTCCGGCGCGGCGGCTTTCGATGCTTGGTCGACGCGGCGGGCGATTTCTGGTGGCTACGGGACGGAAGCAAATCCATTCTTAGCGCCGTTCTCGCATTCGAACGCCCTATATGCAGCAACTCAGGTTAGCCCCTTGGTGATGGATTACATCGGAAGACGGATGATGACGAGCCGCCACCCGTTGCTGCGACGGATGTGGTGGCTGCCGCAAACAACAGGACTGGGAATGTCGCTCGCGGCGGGGGTTCACAACGTTGGCGTGGTGCGCTAGCCAGACTTTCTCCACGCCCGCAATTCCAAGTAATCTTCGCACTTCCCTATGCTCAACAACGCCTGTGTGCGAGAACGCCTAGCTGCTAACATCTGTAGAATCAAGTAATTACGAAAACTCCAGGATTTGCGGCCAACAATCCCGATCGAGATCAACGAGCACTGAATTGCTTGAAGTGTCCGCACCTCGTGTGCCTTCAACGCATCGAATAGGAGCGGTGATTACAACAGGCGACGACCGAAGGGAATTCACAAAAATGAGTTTGTTTGGCGACCTGGGCACGCGAAAGGAACTCGAGAACAAGGCCAAAGCTGAAGGCCGCTTGCCGCCTGGACAGTCACTTACGCTCAAGTGGCCCGTGCTCCACTATGGCAGCGTGCCGCATGTCGATCCCGCCAAATGGGACTTCAAAATCTCGGGCCAAGTCGAAACCCCCGTGCGGCTGAGCTGGAATGAGTTTCGCGCGCTTCCTCAAACTGAGACCACATCGGACTTTCATTGCGTAACCCGCTGGAGCCGTTTGGACAATCGCTGGAAAGGCGTGCTTTTTTCCGACGTGTTGAAGCTTGCAAAGCCCAAGCCGGAAGCCCAGTTCGCGGTGGTGCTCGCCGAGGAAGGCTACACCGCCAATGTGCCCCTGCCGGATTTGCTGCGTCCCAATGTGCTCTTCGCCTTCGAGCACGACGGCGAGCCGCTGACTCCTGAACACGGTGGCCCGCTCCGCCTTATCGTGCCGCATCTCTATGCCTGGAAAAGCGTGAAGTGGGTGCGTGGCTTCCTACTCTTTGACCATGACCGTCTCGGCTTCTGGGAACGCAACGGCTACCACGCCTACGGCGACCCGTGGAAGGAGCAACGCTACTCCGGAACTTGAAGCCCTGAGTCTCTAAGCCGCTATATTGGTGTCATTCGGGGCGAAGCAAGGGCTTCTTCGCCATCGTGCGTCTTGTTGGCAATGAATCTGTTTTTTCCCGAAGCTTATTCGAGGAACGTCGTTCCCGAAGAGTTGCACTAGCGCCAGCGAAAAAGTTTCAGCGCCAGCGCAAAACACACCACCAGATAGAACGCCATCACTCCAACCTGTGGAGCCAATTGCATCAAGCTCGACCCTCGCAAGATGTTGGCTCGCAACGCGTCGATCGCCGCCGTCAGCGGAAGCGCCTTGATGAACGGCTGCACCACGTCGGGGAATCTTTGTGAAGAGAAGAAAACACCGGAGGCAATCCACATCGGCATCATGACTACATTCATCAGGCCGGAAGCAGCTTCAATCGTCTTCGCCCGCGAAGCCAATAGCAATCCAATCGCGCAGAAGCAAAGCGAACCGAGGACACACAATACGGCTAGGTCGACAAGCGAACCCCGCACTGGCACACGGAACAACAAAGCGCCGAATCCGAGCAGGAGGCCCACCTCGACGACGAGAAGAAGGATTCGCGAGAAGATATATGAAAGCAAATAATACGGCCGCGGCATGGGGCTGGCCACCAGCCGCTTCAAAAGTTTCTTGCGCCGCGCATCCACAATGGTGTAGCCCATGGACCAGATCGCGCTGCCCATCAGGTTCATTCCGATTAGGCCGGGCACAAGAAAATCGATGTAGCGGGAGCCGGGCTCGCGCATGAGCTGGTCGCTGGCAACAACGGGGTCGACACGCCCGGCAGCTCGTTGCACTGCTCGGTCCGCCAGCATGCGCGCCGTGCGGCCGTCGGGATTTGTGTCGTCGTAGCGGTACACGACGGAGCCGCTGGGCCCTGGAACCGCCAGCAGCGCAACTTTTCCAGTACGCAGCGCTTCTTCGGCGGACTGTTCGTCCAACTGCTGCACATCCAGAAGTTTTTCCTGGCGCAGCGAATTGGCCAGCTCCTGCGTAGTCGCCGCGATTATGAGCACGTCCGCAGGACGATTGCGAAACGCAATGCCCAAGCCTGCCGCGAGAAGTAGCGGAAACACAAAAACCCAGAAGAGCGCTTCCGGCTCGCGCATAAATTCGCGGAAGCGAACGCTAGTCAGTTGCACCAACGGGTGATCCGCCAGAGTTTTTGCGCGCGGAGATTTTTTCGCCGCTTCGCGCGCGCGAACATCGGAAATGGCGGTGACATCACTCATCGCGCAAATGCCGTCCCGTCAAAGAGACGAAGACGTCCTCCAGGGTTGCGGAATGCGTACGCAGCTCCGTGAGGGGAACGTTTTGCCGGCTCAGTTCATCGAGCAAAGCGGGCACGGCGGTGTGCAATTCCGTGGCCTGGATTTGCACGTTGCCGTCTTCGGTGCGCACGTCGCGAATCCCTGAGATGCGGCGCAGGGCGGCTAGGTCGAGTGTTTTCGTAGCGTTGCCAGAAGAAAACTCGATCATCTGTTCCGCGCAAATCGAGGCGATCAGTTCGCGTGGCGTGCCGAGAGCAATCTGTTTTCCGTGATCCATGATAGCGACCCGTTCGCACAGACGTTCCGCCTCCTCCATGTAGTGGGTTGTGAGCAAAATGGTTTTCCCGGAACTCTTGAATTCTTCGATCAACTCCCAAAGCTGCCGGCGCGCTTGCGGATCGAGTCCGGTCGTGGGCTCATCGAGAAACAGAAAGTCGGGATCGCCCACCAGCGCGCAGGCGAGCGCGAGCCGCTGTTTCTGGCCCCCGGAGAGATTGCCGACTCGTGACTTCTGTTTTTCCTCGAGCTGCACTAACTCGATGACTCGCGAAGGTTCAGGCCCGTGCTCGAAAAAGCTGCGGAACAAACGGACAGTCTCGAAAACCGTGAGTTTCTCGGAGAGTTGTGTATCTTGCAGTTGAATTCCGAGGCGCTGGCGAAGTTGTTTGGCATCTGCCTCCCAGCGCAGCCCGAGCACTTCGACTTCGCCGGAATCGGGATCCGTGAGACCTTCGCAGATTTCAACAGTGGTTGTCTTGCCCGCGCCGTTCGGCCCGAGCAGGCCGAAACATTCGCAGGGTCGCACCTCAAGGTCGAGTCCATCCACGGCGACAACATCTTTGTACGTTTTTCGCAGGCGGCGGACGCGAAGCGCGGCGTTGGAAGCAACTTCGGGCATGCATCCAGTATCGCGTCCAGAGGAACTACGTTCAAGGATTCATTCTGGACTGCGCAGAGAGGTCGCGGAGCAAACGCAGGCATTTCGTTTGCGCAAGCGTCCCACAAATTGCGACGCGTAGTCGCTCGCGATTCAAAATTGCTCAGTAATTTTCTCGCTTGGTGTGGGCTTTGGCTTGTTCGCCGCGATAGGCTTTCCAGGCGCCATCAATGACATAGGCATGAAGCGCATCAGCGTCGGCCACGGTCATTTTCTCATTGGGGAAAGCGAACTTCGGCGGATTGGCGAAGCCGGGCATTCCCTGGTCCCAGTGTGAACCGCCGAGGACGATCGCGTACCAGTCACGATGAACGTCGGGCGGGGCGTAGCGCAAATCAGGAATGGCACCGTCCAGAACCCAAGCCCCGCTGCCATCAAGACCGGGGGAGTGGCAGCCGTCGCAGACGAATTTCCGGTAAAGCATCTCGCCTTTGTGAATTGTCGCCGCGCTTGCGGTTTGTTTTGGCGGCTCAGGAACAGGCGGAATCACGGTCTTCGGCGTGGGGAACGGAATGCTGCCGCCGAGCTTGAATGCCAGCAAACGCACTGGGCCGCGCTTGGATTCGGGAGTGGCCATGGTTCTGGCGGGAGCAAACAAGCGCGAGCCCGAACCCCAGCCCACTGCGGTGATGACATACTGTTCGTTGTTCACAGAAAACGCGACCGGGACCGATTCGATCGCCGAGCCGGTTTGAATCGACCAAACTTTCTTTCCGGTGTCGGCGGCGTAAGCCGCGAATTCGCCCGTGCCTTGTCCTTGAAAAACGAGGTTCCCTGCGGTGGAGAGAACGCCGCCGTTGGTGGCGATTTGCTCTTCGACGGACCAGCGCGCCGATTGTGCAACGGGATCCCAGGCGATGAGCCTGCCAAACAAATCTTCGCCGCTTTCTCCGGACTCGACGGCTGATTTCGCGCCGGTTTGGCGATCTGTCGTAGGGATATAGACCAATCCCGTCAACGGACTGTAGCTCATCGGCCACCAGTTGTGGACGGTCCATTGCCTGCCGCCGCCTGCAGAGACGGGAACTTCCACCGCTTTGCCGGTTTGCAAATTGTACGAAGCCGCCCAAGTGGTTTTGACAAGAGGGTTCGCGGAGATAAGGTTTCCAGTTTTTGCGTCGAGCACGTAGAAGAAACCATTCTTCGGCGCGGTCATGGCAACGCGGCGCCTCTCGCCGTTCATGGTGAGGTCGGCCATCAAAATGTGGTTGTTCTCCGTTTGCATGCCCNGGGGAGCTGGTCTGGAAATGCCAGACGTATTCGCCGGTGTCGGCATTCACCGCGATGATGCAACCCGAATAAAGTCTGTCCCCAGTTGTTTTGATAGACTCAAGCTCGCCGTAGTCCACGCCGGTCCCCGCCGTGCCGAAAATGACGAGGCCCGTGGCGTCGTCGTAGGTGATGGCGTTCCAAACATCGCCGCCTCCGGTTCGCCACCAATCTTTTCCGGACCAGGTTTTCGCGGCCGCTTCAAGCGCTTTCGTTTCGAACGGTTTTGAGGGATCCCCAGGAACAGTCCAGAAGCGCCAGGCTTCTTTGCCGGTGTCCGCATCGTAAGCAACGAGCGCTCCACGCACGCCGTCGTCAGAGCCGTTGAAGCCCACCAGAATTCTCCCTTTGGCTACGTGCGGCGCTCCAGTGATGCCGGTTTGCGTGGGCTCGCAAACGGTGGCTTCCCACACTTGGGTTCCTGTGCTTGCGTCAATGGCAATCAGCCGGCAATCACCCGTGCCCACATAAACTTTGCCGTTCCAAACGGCAACGCCTTGATTGACGCGCGCGGAGTAAGAGCCGTTGATAGCTTGATTGAGCTTCGTTTTGGGATCGAATTTCCAGAGCAATTTTCCGGAAGCAGCATCGATGGCATAAACCTTGGCCAGAGGAGCGCTGAGGTAGACGACTCCGTCGACCACGATGGGCTCGGCGACGACACCCATGCCGCCTTCGATGTCCATGAACCAGGCCAGACCGAGATTGCCAGCGTTTTTATCGGTGACTTGTTGGAGAGGACTGAAATGTTTGGCGTCAAAGGTGCGGCCATTGAGCAGCCAATTGTTTCCCGTAACGGCTTCGGCGCTGACCCGCGCTTCGGTGATGTCACCGGCTCCGGCGGTTTTGGAGGATTTATCTGCCGACGAATTGCACGCAACGCCGATTGCCAGTGCAAGTCCTGCAGGCAGAAAAGTAAAAATTCGCCACCAATGCATGACGAACCACCTTCCTCAATTCATGATTACTTCGGCTGGACAATCGCCGGCATAACGAGCAGAAAGATTCCATCCATAATTGCGTGCACTAACATACAGCAAGGAAGGTTGTGACGCCACAAATAGAGTGCGGTGAAGACGGCCCCCACAAGAGCAGGGATGATTAGCGCGGCAGAAAGACCATAGAGCCTGAAATGAGCGGCAGTGAAGAACGCTAAGGAGAGCAACCCCGCCAACCAACGATTGCGCATGAGATAGGCGAGTTCTTCGATTGCGAATCCCCGATAGATGAATTCTTCGCAGATTGCAGCAGAGAGCAAGACGGCGACACGCAAGCTCAGCGGGACGGTTGCGATTTTTGTCAGGTTGGAAAGAGAAGCAGGAACGGCGACAAGGCGAATGGCGACGCCACTCAAAGCAAGAGCGAGAATGACGGCAGCGAGGGCAAGGAGGGAATCGCGCCAGCCCAGCCATCGAATCCCAAATTCTGAAGGGCTCCGCCGCTGAATGAGGAACGCGATGAAGCAGAGAACGAACGCGACGAGCCACTTGGTCCATATGTTGACGATATCGCCGTGTACATCTGTCAGTTCGTGAGTCGAAAGCCCCAGGAACGAAACGAGCAACGGCCAACCAAAGGCAACCATGAGCCCTACGATCGCAGAGAGCTTTGTGCCGAAGCCTAATCTCAGTGCTGAATCGGAAGTGTCCGCCATCGGGAGCGTTCCTATAAGAGACATCCTATACAATACGCCTGCCACCCTTGGAAACGAGCGTGCCGACTGGACGACGCCGGTCACTCCATGCGGAGGGCGCGCATGGGATCGATAGAGGCAGCGCGGCGGTGCGACATCTTCCGCAGGAGGTGGCCGACCTTGTGGCGCAGCTTTCGCGACATAGCAAGCCCACGATCACCTGCCTGTATGGCGCGGAAACCGCGATTCGCAAGCGCCAGCGGCGGCTTCGACATGAGCGCGGCATTGATGGTGACGGCAATTGCGATTCCCAACCTGCTTCGCTCGAGGGCAGCCGCCAATGAAGCGTCAGCCGTGGGAAGCGTGCGGACGGTGAACACGGCTCAAGTTGCTTACGCGGCCACCTATCCAGAGAGAGGTTTTGCACCTAACCTGGCGACGCTTGGTCCGGATCCCCGAAAAGCCAGTGATTATTCGGCCGAGCACGCGGGC
>OCOJ01052576.1_pt2 | contig 13967 bp, 17 predicted proteins | sample 1539251 | NCBI WGS metagenome assembly OCOJ01 (sample SAMN01911457, study PRJEB22624) | soil metagenome | biome: Soil | place: Malaysia | collected 2012-04-30 | depth RA_metagenome m | reverse complement strand
ATCGGCCGGGTCGGGTCGCCGAACAGGATGTCCGGACGGGCCGAGACCTGGTTCGTCACGACGATCGCCGCGTTGTAGGTGTCCGCGAACCGCAGGAGCTCGTGCAGGTGCCGGTTCAGGTGTTGCTGCCGGGGAGCGAGCTCCCCCCGACCGAGGTACTCCGAACGGAAGTGCGCGGTGAGGGAATCGACGACGAGCAGGCGGATCGGCCGCTCGCGGGCGAGCTCCTGCGCCTTCTGGACGAGGAGCATCTGGTGGNCGACGAGTAGGCGGATCGGCCGCTCGCGGGCGAGCTCCTGCGCCTTCTGGACGAGGAGCATCTGGTGGTTCGAATTGAAGGCGCGCGCGACGTGGATGCGACGGAGCGCCTCCTCGGGGTCGATCCCGACCCCCTTCGCCATGTCGACGATCCGCTCGGGGCGGAACGTGCTCTCGGTGTCGATGTAGACGACCTCGCCGCCGAGGCCTCCCTGCGCGGACGCGGTCTGGACGTCCACCGCCACCTGGTGGGCGATCTGGGTCTTCCCGGTGCCGAACTCGCCCGAGAACTCGGTGATCGCCTGCGTCTCGACGCCGCCCCCAAGGAGCTCGTCGAGCGCCTTCGAGTTCGTCGTGATCCGGCCGAGCCGCTTTCGCCGCTCAAGGAGCGTCGTGCCGCTCTCGAACTGGCCGACGTCCGCCTTCCGGCGCGCCTCCCCGATGATCTTCTGGGCGACCGCGACGCCGATCTCCGCCGCCTCCGCGACGTCTCCGGGGGAGGCGACCGCGAGCTCCATCAGGTCGGTGTAGCCGCTCTCGCGAAGCTTCTCGGCGGTGGTGACCCCGATCCCCGGGAGGTCCTCGAGCGCGATCTCGTGCTTCGGCGCCGGCGGGTTCTCCTCGGCGCCGGCGGCTTTGGAGCTCGGTTTGGACGGCACGACCGGCCGACCGGGACGCGGGGAGATAAGCGTGCGGGAGGGGTCGCGAAACGGTGAAACCTGGCTCCTACCCGGAGCGCGCGAGCGGCACGAACGGCTCGCCCGTGAGTCGCTGGTAGACGGTCGTGTAGAGGCGGCTCACCTCGTCCACGAGGAGGGGCGGGAGCGGAGGGATGGCAGGCTCGGGAAGGTGCGCCTCGCGCGCCTTCTGGAGCTGGTCGTAGTAGCCGGTCGTTCGGTAGTGCTGCCGGACGAACTCCTTCGAGAAGTCGACCTGGCGGCCCCGCGCGTACGCCGCCGCGTCCCAGAACCGGTCCTCGTCGGCCGTCCCGAACGTGTCGACGACCATCAGGACGCCGTCCGCGTCGACGGCGAACTCCTTCTTTCCGTCGACGTGGAGAAGGCCCCGCGGACCGATCTCCTTCTGCATCGCGGCGTCGATCGTGAGGATCGTCTCGCGGATCGAGTCGAGCTGATGCGCGTCGAGCGCCGAGAGGGAGAGCGCTTCGGACCGGGTGAGCAGACGGTCGACCGGCTCGAGCTTCGTCGTCACTTCGAAGTGCGGCTCGGGAAGCGGCATCGCGAAGGTGAGGGTCTTCCCTTTCGGGAACCCGAGCTCCTCGGCCGAGACCTTGCCGGCCTTCACGCGGTCCCACATCGACCCCGCGAGGTAGTAGCGGACGATCAGCTCGAGCGGGACGAGGTAGTTCCTCGGGTGCGGTCCGAGGGTCGACGGGTTCGGAACCACCTGGACGCGCTTCACGCGCATCGCGGTCGGTCCGGCGAGGCTCAGGTAGTGGTGCGGGACGCCGAGACGAGTGCACATCTCGAACCAGAAGGCGGCGGTCCGGGCGAGCGTCTCCCCCTTGTGGGGGATCTCGCTCGGGATGTGCTTGTCGAAGACCGAGATGTCGTCCGTGAACCGGAACTCAAGTTCGGTCGGGGAGATCTCGTAGACCTCCTTCACCTTCCCCCGACGCAGGAACCCGGGGGCGGTCGCTGGGGTCTTCGCCATGCCGGGCGAGGAGCCTCTTTCGGTTTAAGGTCAGCGACCGGTCCGGGGTTCTCCCGTCGGCACGGGGGGCGGGCCGTCTCCCGAGTACGCCCTTCGGTACGGGAAGAACTTCGGCACCTTCGCGCGGTAGTGGGCATAGCCCTCGCCGAACAGCGCGAGCAGCTCTCGTTCCTCGAACGGGATCAGCACGAACCAGTACCACGCCAGAAGAGCGCCGCTCCAGAGAAGAAGGAGCGGGGACGCGGTGAGGAGACCGGCCCCGAACACGATCAGCACGACGCCGAGATACATCGGGTTCCGGCTGTAGCGGTACGGACCGACCGCGACGAACGGCTCGGTCCGCTCGGCCGGCTCTTCGACCGGCGCGCGGCCGAACATCTTGCGGAGCGTGACGGAGGTCGAAGCCAGCATCGTCCTCGGGTCCCGGTACCGGAACGTATCGACGATCACGGCGAACCCCGCTCCGGCCACGACGAGCCCGACCGCTGGAATCCCGAACTCCGAAGGGACCGAGAGGCGAACCACCCGCAGAACCATCACTCCCTCGAGGACCGCATACGCCGCGACGAGCGTGATCGCGAGCTCCGCCAGGATCAGCGCGGTACCCACGAGCAGCGACCGTGGCTCGTTCATCGGAACGAGGAGACGCGGCCGCCGAAACCATATTGGTTTCCCAATGGCTTTTGGGCGCGATGAGCGCTCGAACCGTCATCAAGGAGAAGGCCAACGTCGTCTACGCTACTCACAACGACCTCCCGAAGGAGGTCCGCAGCTCGGTCATCGAGCTCGTCGACGCCCGGCTCGCGGACTCGGTCGACCTCCAGACCCAGATGAAGCAAGCCCACTGGAACGTCAAGGGCCCGGACTTCATCTCGCTCCACAAACTGTTCGACGAGGTCACCGAGGACGTCGAGGAGTACGTCGACCTTCTCGCGGAGCGGGTCGTCCAGCTCGGAGGGGTCGCGCACGGCACGGCCCGGCAGGCGGCGGCCCACTCGACCCTCGCCGAATACCCCCCCGCCCGGGACGGCCACCAGCACGTCGAGGCGGTCTCGCTCGCGCTCGCTTCGTACGGGAAGTCGGTCCGCGCGGCGATCGACCAGACCGACCGGTTCGGCGACAAGGACACCGCCGACATCTTCACCGAGATCTCGCGCGGCGTCGACAAGTGGCTCTGGTTCGTGGAAGCCCACCTGAACGCGGAGCGCTGAGGCGTCGGCTCCCCCGAAGCGAGGAACGCGCTAGCGGCGCCCGAGGCCGGCGCTCTCGAGCATCCGCTCGATGTCACCGTAGACCCGCCACTCCGCGACCTTCCCGGCCCGGACGACCGCGTACCAGGCGGCCGGAAACCGCCAGGCCGCCCCCGAGGCACGACGGCCCCGACCCCGGAAGGACCCGCTCGCGACACCAAAGACCGCGACCGCGCGGCCCGTCGACACGAACCGCTCCGCCCGGATCCGGTAGTCGGGAAACAGGGCGAAGTAGGAGGCCCACGCTTTCCGCGACAGGACGAATTCTCCTCCCGAAGCATCCACGAACCTCGCGCGGGCGACCGCGAGCTTCGAGAGGCCCTCCGGGTCGTGCGCGTTGATCCGGTCGATGTAGGCCCGGACGGTGGCGACCGGGTCCCTCCCGGGGGGCCCGCGGCGCGGCTTCGACTCGTTTCGGGGCACGGGGGGCATCGAACTCGCGCCGATGGGCCTAGAGCGAACGCGCTTGCACCGCGGTGATCGGGCGGAACCCCCGCTTCGTGTAGAAGCGGCTCGCGATCTCGTTTTGGGCCGGGAACTCGGCCGTCACGATCCCCGCGCCTTTCCCCTTGAGGACGGTCGTGACCTCGCCGAGCACGTACTCGCCGACCCCGCGCCGCCGGTAGAGGGGCAGGAAGTAGATGTCGAGGATCACGCCCTCGTGCTCGGGAGCGTAGAACGCGCGCTCGCGGACATGGGCCCGGACGAACCCGACGACCTTCCCGCGGTCCGGTCCGGTCCCCTCCGCGACGAGGACGACCGCCTTCGGGTTCGAGAGGTCGAACTTGAGGATCTGGCGCGCCTGCGTCTCGGCGTCCTCGCGGACCTTGAGGAGCGGGTCGAACTCCTCGTTGAGCCGCTTCAACCGCAGGAGGAGCGGCACGAGCGTCTCGAGGTCGGTCTCCCGGGCCGGCCTCAGGTGGATCGGTACGGACGCGGTCTCACTGGCTCCGGTCGAGCGGCCCTTCTTCTCCTCCGTCCCTGTCATGATGCTGCGGTCCTCCTCCGACGCGGTTTCGCCGGTGGCATTGGAGCCGTGAGATGGGCGCGCGCGAGCGCCCGGACCAGTTGGGCCGGCCGGCCCATCAGCGCCCGGGCCCGCTCGAGGAACTCGTCGTGCGTCAGCGTTCGTCGTGCGACCCCGAGGAGGACCGCCATGTCCCCGACGGCGGCGGCGATCTCGGGGAACACCTCGGGCTCCTCCATCGTCGGGAGGATGTGCTGCGCGGTGAGGCCCTTCCGAGAGGCGCCCCGCGCGAGCTCCTTCGCTGCCGCGAGGACGACCTCGTCCGGGATCGAGCGAGCCCGCGCGTCCAGGACCCCGCGGAACACCGCAGGGAAGATGAGCGAGTTGTTGACCTGGTTCGGGAAGTCGCTCCGACCGGTCGCGACGACCGCCGCCCCGGCCGACCTCGCCACCTCCGGCCAGATCTCGGGGACCGGGTTCGCGAGCGCGAAGACGATCGGGTCTTTCGCCATCGACCGGATATGCTGGGGGCGGACCGTGTCCGGGTTCGGCGTGGACGCCGCGAGGAGGACGTCCGCTCCCTCGACCGCCGCGGCGAGGTCCCCCGTGCGACCCCCGCCGTCCGTCGCGAGCGCGATCCGGAACTTCCAGGGGTTGTGGAGCTCGAGCTCGTCCATGTCCTCCCGTTCGGCGTGGAGGACTCCCTTCTGGTCGACGAGCGTCAGCGAGTCGGCCGGGTGCCCGAGCTTCAAGAGGAGGCGCGCGGTCACGAGGTTCGCCGCGCCCGCCCCCAACAGGACCGTCCGGACGTCTTCGACCGAGCGGTGGGTGAGCGCGAGGGCGTTCAGGAGTCCCGCGACGGTCGCGGCCGCGGTTCCGAGCTGGTCGTCGTGCCAGACGGGGATCGGGAGGCGCTTCGAGAGCTCCTCCAGGATCCCGAAGCACTTCGGCGACGCGATGTCCTCGAGGTTGATGCCGCCGAACGCGGGGGCCATCGCCTCGACCGTCGCGATGAACTCCTCGGGCGAGCGGACCCGGATCGGGACGGGGATCGCGTCGACCCCGCCGAGGACCTTGAACAGGAGGGCCTTCCCTTCCATGACCGGGAGCGCCGCCGTCGGTCCGATGTCCCCGAGGCCGAGGACCCGCGAGCCGTCGGTGACGATCGCGATCGTGTTCCACCGTCCGGTGAGGTCGAACGACCGGTCCGGCTCGGACTGGATCGCGCGGGAGACCGCGGCGACTCCGGGCGTGTACCAGAGCGCGAAGTCCCCGAGCGAGCGGACGGGCACCTTCGGGACGGTCTCGATCTTGCCCGCGTAGAACCGCGAGAGCTCGACCGAACGCTCTCCGAGCAGGTCGGTCTTGTCCTCGCTCCGCTCGGCCGCGCTCGCCTTCCGGCGACCCTTGCGCCGGACGACCGGTTCGGTCTCGACCGGGGAGGGAGAGCTCTTGGCCATTCGACCTCGAGGACCAGGGAACGGTTTATTAGAACTGTGCCGAGTCGTGCGGAGCGTTCGGCAATTGCCGGACCTACCCACCGAGACCGGCCCGGACCGGGGTTGGACCCGAACTCGATTCTAAATACTGGTGGGTCTGCTCTCGCGCGCACCGTGGCGTCCTCCTCGGACCCCCTCCCGCATCCGTTCGTCCGTCCTCCGAGGAGCGGGTCGGTCCCGCTGATCTCTCCGGCGGACCTTCGCCGCGAGCTCGATGCGAGCCTTCCACCCCTGCTCCTCGACGTGCGCCCGGCGTCCGAGCGGCGGCTCGTCCATCTTCCGGGGGACCGGCACGTCCCGCTCCATGACCTCGGCTCGGCCCTCTCGTCCCTGCCCCGCGACCGACCGATCGTGGTCTACGACCACTTCGGTTCCCAGGCCCGGACCGCGGTCCGCTTCCTCCAGGACCGTGGCTTCCCTCTCTCCGCCGCGCTCGAGGGAGGCGTGGACGAGTACTCGCGCGTCATCGACGCCGACCTCGCGCGCTACCCCGAGGACGACCCGACCGCGCGCCTCTTCCTCCGCCAGATCCCGCGGGCGGATTCCGGGTGCCTCGCGTACTTGGTCGGGGACGCGGTCGAGCGGGAGGCGGTCATTGTCGACCCGGGCCGCGAGGTCGCCCCCTACCGCGCGCTCCTCGCGGAGGGAGACTGGCGGCTCGTCGGGATCGTCGAAACGCACACGCACGCCGACCACCTCGCCGGGCACTCGGCTCTCCACGCGGCCACCGACGCTCCGATTTTCCTCGGCCGGCGTTCGCCGGCCCGGTACCCGCACCGGACGCTCGCGGAGGGAGAGTCGGTCCGGTTCGGGACCGAGGAGGCGGTCGTCCTCGAGACGCCGGGTCACACTCCCGACCATGTGACACTGCGCGTGCGGGACAAGATCTTCACGGGCGACACGCTTCTGCTCGGGAGCTGCGGGCGGACCGACCTCGGGGAAGGGTCCCCGGAGGCGCTCTACGCCTCGCTCACGGAGAAGATCCTCACCCTTCCCCCCGAAACCGAAGTCTACCCGGCCCACTACGGGGCGCGGCACGCCCTTCCCGAACGGTACGTCTCGACCGTCGGGTTCGAGCGGGTCCGCAACGAGGCGCTCACCCAGGGGTCGCTCGAGGCGTTCGTGCGGTACATGACCGAGGGGTGGCCACCGAAGCCGGCCGACTTCGACCGGATCGTACGCACGAATCTGGAGGAGTAATCCCGGAGCGCGGTTTGCCTCTCGCGTAACCGCGTTTCTCCTCTCGCACCCTTCCGAAAATTCGCCAATCTTAAGCCCGTCTCCGGGTCGGGAACCTCATGCTCGTCCAGACCGGACTCACGGGACCGTTCCCTCGTTCGGAGGCGCTCGTGACCGCGACCCGGGACTTCGACCGGGGCCGGACGACCGACGACGCCGTCGAGGAGCTGTTCCGACGGAGCGAGCAGGAGGTCGTCGCGCTCGAGCGCCGCCTCGGTTTTGCCGGGACGACGGGCGGTTACCTTCGCTGGGCGGACCTCTTCCGTCCGTTCGCGGAGACCTGGGAGGGGTTCACCGTCGGGCCGCTCACGCGATGGCTCGAGACGAACACCTTCTACCGTCAGCCCGTCCTTCTCGCCCCGCCCGGCCGTACCCCGGGCGCGATCGCCTCGCGGCTCCCACCCCCGCTCGTTCGGGAGCCGGGCTCGGCCCGCGTCCTCCTGCCCGGCCCGTACACCTTCGCGCGCATGCTCGACAACCGGTCCGGGGAGACCGAGCCGGCCCTCATCCACCGGCTGGGTCGTCTCCTCGGAGAGGAGGTACGGGAGCTGCGCGGGCGCGGGTTCGAGACGTTCCTCTTCTCCGAACCGCAGCTGGTCGTACACCCTCCCGAAGGCCCCCCGGCGGAGGCCGTGGTCGCCGGCTACGCCGCGGTGGACGCGGCGCTCGCCGCCGGAACGTCGGTCGTCTGGACGTACGGCGCGGACGCTCGACCCGCCTTCCCGCTGCTCGACCGCCTGCCGGTCTCGGTGGTCGGGGTCGACCTCGCGGAGACGGAGGTCGACCAGATCCCCACGGGGCCTGCCCGTACGGGGCTCGGGCTCGGCGTGGTCGACCCACGGACGACGCTCGCGGAGGACCCCGCCGAAGTCGCTCGCGTCGTGCGCGCGGCCCAGGCGCACCGTCGTGCACGTTCGGTCTGGCTCGGACCCGGCGGTCCGCTCGACCTCCTCCCGTGGGAACCGGCGACCCGGAAGCTCCACGTCCTGCCCGCCGTCCAGCGCGCGCTCTCGGAGGGAACGGCGTGACGGCTCGACCCCTCTTCCCGACGCAGGAGATCGGCAGCCTCGCGAAGCCTCGCTGGCAACTTCTCGGGCAGCGGTCGGAGGTGCTCGACGACGGCGCGAGGGAGGAGCTTCGCAGCTGGGACACCCGGGTCGGCTTCGGGGACGAAGCCCCCGAGGTGCGCGACGCCCTCCTTGAGGGCCGGCCGCGCGACGTGAGCCCCGAGGCCGTCCGGGACCTGGGGGCCCTCTTCGGGCTCCGGTTCCTCGAGACGGCGGGCCTCGACCGGGTCTACGACGGGGAGGCGCGGCGGATCGAGATGTACGAGTACCCGATCCGGCAGATGCGCGGCTTCCGCTTCGGGGGCCACGTCCGTTCGTTCGACAACAAGTACTACCTGAAGGCCGCGGTCGTCGACGAGGTCCGGCTCGACCGGCCCTATCATGTCGACGAGTTCGATTTCGTGAAGGCGCACGCGCGCGCGGAGCCGAAGCTCCCCATCACGGGGCCGTACACCCTCGCCGACTGGTCGTACAACGAGTACTACCTCGCCCGTCAACCCGGCTGGAAGGGACGAACGGCCCGACGCTCCGCCCAGAGGGAGTTCGTGGTCGACCTCGCCCGGCGCGCGATCCGACCCACCCTGAGCGCGCTCATCGAGCACGGATGCCGCGTCCTCCAGATCGATGAGCCGGCCGCGGGGACGCACCCGGACGAGGCGTCCGTTGTCGTGGAGGGGTTCAACGCGGCGACCGAGGGGCTGGACGCCGAGTTCACGATGCACATCTGCTACTCGAACTACGCGGACCTCCTGCCGGCGCTTTTGGAGGCGAAGCGGTGCCGGCAGTGGGCGTGGGAGTTCGCGAACCGCGACAGTCCCGGGCACGACGGCTACGCTGTCCTCAAGCTCCTCCGCGAGTACGGGGACACTCGCGAGGTCGGCCTCGGGGCGGTGGACGTCCACCGCGACCGGGTCGAGCCGCCCGAGATGGTCGCCGACCGGGTCCGCCGGGCCGCCGAGTACCTCGGAGACCCGCGCCGGGTCTGGGTGAATCCCGACTGCGGGCTCCGCACGCGGAGCCTCGCGGTCGCCCGAGCGAAGCTTGAGTCGGTCGTCGCCGGCGCGGCGCTCGCCCGCGCCGAGTTCGAGAGCCCCCGGCGCTGACCGCCCGCCCTACGGCGCGGGATTGAGCCAGAACTCGTTGCCGTCCGGGTCGAGGAACTTCGCGACCCAGCCCCACGGCATCTTTCTCGGGGGCGTCGAGAAGCGCACGCCCTTCTTCTTCAGCGCCGCGCACGCCCGGGCGAACGGCTGGTCGGTCACGAGGAGGATGCCGGTGTTGCCGACCTCCGAGCGCGGCGGGCGCTTTCCCGGCCGACCCCCCACCTCGCAGAGATGGAGGAGGAACTTTCCCGACCGGTCCCCGACCGTGGTCCAGTGCTCGGGGTCGTCGTCGAAGACGCGGAACCCGAGGGTCTTCGTGTACCACTTCGCGGCTTTCTTTCGGTCCGTGACGGCGATGGCTACAGATACAGCCCGGAACCCCATGGAACTCGCGCGGCTATCCCCGGGGCGGATTTATCTTCCCCCCGCGGCGCGGCGGGCCTCAGACGACGGAGAGGACCTCGGCCCCCGACGCGCCGACCAGGACCGTGTGCTCCGCCTGGGCGACGTGCCCGTGGCCGCGCTCGACGAACACCGGATACGTCTGGAGCGTTCGTCGGGCCCTCTCGAGCGCGGCCCTCTCCTCGGGAGCGGTCACCCAGCGGGCCGCGAACGGCAGCGTGCGGAATCGGCCGAACATCGCCGCGAGCGCGGGGTCCGAAGCGCCCGGGTCCCGGCGGAACCGGACGATGTTCCCGAACGGACCGTTGCCGATGCTGCCCCTGCCGTTCGTCGCGAACGGCTCGATCGCGATCACCTCGCCTTCCTCGAGGGTCTCGCCGCTCGCGCCCGGCACGTTCGGGATCGACTTGCCGGCGTGCAGGAGGTAGCGCTCGATCGAGTGCCCCGTGAGGTCGACGATCGGCTTCACCCCCCGGGCGCGGATCGCCCGGGCGACCGCGCGCGAGATGTCGTCCACGAGGCCCCCGGGGCGCACGGCGGCGATCCCGGCGGCCCGACCGTCGCGGGCCGCGAGGACCAGGTGGTCCCAGCGATGCGTGCCTCCGACCTCGACCGTGTCGGCCGTGTCGGCGATCGCCCCGTCGAGGTGCGCGCCGACATCGACCTTGAGGAGGTCCCCGGTCTCGAGGACGTCGGTCGTCTCCGGGCTCGGGGTAAAATGCGCCGCCTGGTCGTTCCGCGAGAGGTTCGCCGGGAAGGCGGGCTGGGCTCCCTGCGAGCGGATGAACGACTCGACCTCGTCCGCGAGCTCCCGGATCCGGGCTCCCGGGACCGCGAGCCGGAGGCCGAGCTCGCGGGCCCGCGCCGCGATGTGCGCGGCCTCCCGCCACCGGTCGAGGTCCGGAGGGTATCTCGCCGTCCGGCTCACCCCCGTGCGAGAGCGCGCGGCTCGCGTCCCGTGAGGTCGACCAGCGTCGAGCCCGTTCCCGAACCCGACGGTCTCGCCGGAAGATAGACGCCGACCGAGCGGCCGAGCGAACGGCGGGCCTCGGTGAGGGTCCGGGCCGCGGGCTCGCCGTGGCGGTTCGCCGAGGTCGCGGTGATCGGGCCAACCCGGCGCGCGAGCTCGCGGGCGACGGGGTGGTCCGGCACGCGGATGCCGATCGTCCGCGTCCCGACGACGCTCGGCGGGAGCCGATGACGCGCCCCGGGGGACGGGGGAAGCAGGGCCGTGAACGGCCCGGGGAGGCTTCGGCGGAGGAACGCACGCGAGGTCGGAGAGAGAAGCGCGTATCGCTCGACCTCCTCGGTCGAGCTCACGCAGATCGAGACCGGCTGCGTCGGGGAGCGGTCCTTCGCCCGGAGGAGACGGTCGACGGCGGATGGACGGTCCGCGAGCGCCCCGAGGCCGAGCAGAGTGTCCGTCGGGTAGACGACCAGGCCTCCGCGGCGAAGGCAGCGGACCGCGTCGGCGAGCGCGTCTCCCATCGGTCCCGCCCGGGTGCGGTCTAGAAGTACTCCTCGCCGACCTGCGAGTAGGCGAGGTAGTCGTCCGGGGAGAAGTAGAGCGCGAGCTCGCGCACGGCGGACTCGGGCGAGTCGGACGCGTGGACGAGGTTCGGCGTGATCCCGAGCGCCAGGTCCCCGCGCACGGTTCCCGGCGCGGCCGTCTGCGGGTTCGTCGCGCCGTTCATCTGGCGGACGACCGCGATCGCGGAGCGGCCCTCGAGCGCGAACGCGACCACCGGGCCCGAGGTGATGTGCTGGACGAGCGATGCGTAGAACGGCTTTCCCTGGTGTTCGGCGTAGTGGCGCTGGGCGAGCTCCGGAGGGACGCGGAGCATCTTCGCGGCGACGATCTTGAGCCCCTTTCGCTCGTACCGGGAGAGGATCTCCCCGACGAGGCCACGTCGCACGCCGTCCGGCTTCACGAGCACGAAGGTCCGCTCGACGTTCCCTTCCGCCATCGGGCCGCCGAGCCGACGGGGGGCGTAAAGGTTTCGCCGGCGCTCGGGGAGCGCGCGGGGCTCTTCCGCCGGCGCCGGGGAGGTTTTTGTAGTGTGCTCGACTCGCGAGCGGAGTGACGGCCCCGATTTCCTCGACCGAGACGACCGCGCTCGTCGTGCTCGTCCTGTTGGTCCTGGTCCTCGGTCGCCGGACCGTCCGACAGCTCTCGGGGACCCGCTACTCTGCGTCCCGTTTGTACGGGTTCGCGGGACTCTATGTCCTCCTCTTCGGGGTCCTCGCTTTCGCCACGCTGTATGCGGCCGTCGCGACCTGGGGATGGGCCGCGTACGGCCTCATCCCCGTCTACGTCGCGGTTCCCGTCGTGGCCGCGGTCCTCGCCGCGCCGCACGTCCGCAAGGTCGTCCGGTTCGAGCGCCGCGACGGTGGCGAGCTCTACTATCGGCTCTCCTGGCAGGTGCCCGTCCTCTACCTGGCCCTCTTCCTGACGCGGATCGTCGCCGAGGTGGCGGTCTTCGGGCTCGCCGGGGTCGGGGCCTCGTACCCTCCGCCCGCACCTCCGTCCGCTTCCGGCCTCGTCATCCTGGTCGTGGTCGACCTCCTCTTCGGCGTCAGCCTCGGACTTCTGATCGGCCGGGGAGTCGGGGTCTACCAAGCGCGCCAAGAGCTCCCTCCCGCCACCGAGAGCCCGGCATCCTCTCCTCCGCTCCCGAGTGGGTGACGGCGCGCCTCCGGACTCCATGACCGCGACCTCGCGAGCGAAGACCCATCCGGTCGTCCGCGGATTCGACCGGGCCGCGGACGCCTACGAGCGGGGACGGCCCGGTTACCCTCCCGCGGCGGTACGGCACCTCGGCCGCGTCCTCCGGCTCGGGTCGAATCGCACGGTGGTCGACCTGGGGAGCGGCACCGGAAAGTTCACCCGGGCGCTCGCTCCGCTGGGCGCGGCCCGGGTCGCCGTGGAGCCGACCCCGGGAATGCGCCGCGTCTTCGAACAGGTGGTGACCGACGTCCTCGTGCTCGACGGGACCGCCGAGAGGATCCCTCTCCCGGACGGGTTCGCCGACGCGGTCGTCTGCGCCCAGTCGTTCCACTGGTTCCGACCCCGCCGCGCGCTTCGCGAATTCGCCCGCGTGCTCCGCGAGGGCGGAGGGGTCGGCCTCGTCTGGAACAACCGCGAGTCGTCCACCCCCTGGTCGCGGCGCGTCTCGGCGATCCTCGAACGGTACCACCGCAAGGAGCGATTTCCCGGTGGGGGAGGGCAGTGGAAGAAGGCGTTCGGCGGTCCGAACAGTCCGTTCGGCCGACTTCGAAAGCGGGTCTTCTGGCACGTCCAGCGGGCGTCGGTCGACCGGTTCGTCGACCGCTTCCTTTCGGTGAGCGTCGTCGCGGTCCAGCCGTCGGCCGAGCGGAGGCGGGTCGAGAAGGAGCTGCGGGCGATCCTGACAGCGGCCCCGAGGGCGGGAGACGAGCGACGCCTCGAGCTAGCGAACTCGACCGACGTCTACTGGGCGTTCGCTAGATCGCCCGGGCGTCGCAGACGTCGAACCAGGGACATCGGGCGCAGCGGGCGGGCGATGGGGTCGAGCGTCCGTCGTACGGGGCGAGGAGCTCGGAGCGGACGGCGAGGAGCTCGCGCCGCGCCTCGTCGTCCCAGCGGACGCGGAACTCTGCGTCCGCGTAGCGGAGGACGCCGAACGGAGGCGCGCGCCCGGTCGCCTCCTCGACGAGAAGGCAGTACGCGCGCACCTGGGCGACGTGCGACGGCGGCGGGCCGTTCGCGGGCGCCGCGCGGCTCTTGAACTCGACCGGCACGAGACGGCCGTCCGGCCGTTCTCGAAGCTCGTCGGGCCGGCCGGCCATGCGGTAGCGTTCCGACCGGAGCGTCACCGGCCGTCCGGGGTCGACCGCGACCAGGCGTCCGCGCGAGCGCTCGTACCGTCGTTCGGAGAGCGCCCGGAGCGCCCAGGCGACGAGCACGACCCCGGCGACCACGAGGACCCCGGCGAGGACGAGCGGGTCGGTCACGGACGGAGCAGCCACCAGAGGGCTCCTCCTACGAGGGCGACGCCGAGGAAGAGCATCGCCCAGTACGCCCCGCCGCGCTCGTCCCGGTGCTGTTCGGCGAGCAGGATCCGGTCGTGGTAGCGTGTCCCGGCGAGGGCGCTCCGCTGGGAGGATCGGCTCGGGCCTCCCGGTGGGGGGTGGTTCCGATACCAGTGCGAACGCGGGCAGTACACGTAGTCCGCGAGGTCGGAGGGGGACGTCCAGCCGTCGTCGGTCGCCATCCGGCGAATGGCGTTCCGCCGGAAGGCTTACCGATTCTCTTCCACCGGCATCGGCCGGTGGGTGCCGGGAGGAGTCGAACCTCCTTACGCGGAGGCCGGGGATTCCGTCTTCTTGCGGGGACGCCGGGGCTTCTTCTCACCCGCGGCGGCGGGGGCGGCCGGCGCGGACGGCGGGGGGGCTTCGGACGGCGGCTCGGACTTCGCCGCGGGAGCGGGCTCGACGGCCGGGGGAGTGGGGGCCGTGTCTTTCGGCTC
>OCOJ01033827.1_pt2 | contig 13967 bp, 18 predicted proteins | sample 1539251 | NCBI WGS metagenome assembly OCOJ01 (sample SAMN01911457, study PRJEB22624) | soil metagenome | biome: Soil | place: Malaysia | collected 2012-04-30 | depth RA_metagenome m | reverse complement strand
GATGGCCCTGTCGTATCCTGCCGAAGGTGCAAACATTTTCTTTTTCCTAGCTCCTTTTGCCCAACGATTTGGGTCAGCATTTAAACTGTTCTGAGAGCATCGCGTCATTCCGCGAAAGTTCTTATCATGAAACGGTGGCCGAACCGGTGTTGGTCAGAGTACTTGCGGTAAACAACTACCCCACTCGTGAGCGGTTCGAGCGCCTCGAGAGCTGCCTTAGGGGCAACGGGGCCCATGTCACTTCAGTCGAGTGGAACGAAGTCTCACCGCGGCTCTTCGATTCCTATGACGGCGTCGCCCTGAGCGGCTCCCCTGACATGATGTCAGAGCCTAAGGTCCAGGCGAAGTACGAGAAGGAAATCGGCGCTATACTCGACGCCAGGGTCCCTGTCCTTGGGGTCTGCTTCGGCCATCAGATGATGGCGCACGCCTTCGGGTCCGAGGTCGTGAAGGACGGCAGGCACGTCCTCGAAATGGTCGTGACAACGGTGCTGGCGGAGGACCCGCTCTTCGATGGGCTCCCACGTTCGATGATGCTGCTCGAATCAAGGCACGAGATAGTGAAATCTCTCCCCAAAGGGTTCCGGCTCCTCGCGAGGAGCGCGACCAGCGAGATAGCGACCATGAGGCACGACACCCGGCCACTGTACGGGGTCCAATTCCATCCGGAGCGGTATACCAAGGATAACCCCGACGGGAACGCTGTGGTCGGCAACTTCGTCCGCCTTCTGAAGTAGGCGATCCAGTTGCCCGTGCAGAAAGTCGTCTTCCGCAAGGAGGTGGTCGAGAGCCTGTTCAGCTATTCGGCCATGGCCTACCCCAATGAGGGGATCCTCCTACTACGAGGGAAGACGAAGAAGGGGATCGTCGAAGTGACCGGGGTCGTCATCCCCCCGGCCGCCAACCACGGCGCTGCCTTCTCATCCTTCAGCTGGTGGATGCTCCCCATCGACCTGTCGTACCTTGGGGTGGCCCACTCTCACCCATCCGGCAACCACTCTCCTTCCCACGAGGACCTGCTCCATGCCTCCGGGAAAATCATGGTGATCATGGGGTACCCCTACGCCACTGTGGACAACCTCGGGGTCTACGACCACAACGGGAACCGGATTCCGTTCGATGTAGTCTGACGTCCGTTCTTCATGAGACGCTAAGGCTTATATCGTCTCATGAAAAAGACTCGTTTCATGAGTCAGTACACTAAAGGGCAAAGTTGGGGCGCCTTGAAGAAGGCTTGGAGGGGGTACAAGGTCGCCAAGGTCCAGAAGAACGTGGAAGACATGAAGAAGTACGCAGAGCGCATACGCACCCTCCAGATGGAGCTTGGCCTCGTCCAGGCCAAATTCCCTGAGCTAGGTCTTAACTAGACCCAGCTCTCCCTTCTTTTACCTTAGAAGTTCGGTGTGGTTCGTTATTATCTGGTTACGGATGTCCTGGGCCTGCTGCAGCGTGAAATCGGGCTCGGCTGACACGAGGACGAGCTTGTCCCCGAGGTAGAAGGTAAGTATGCTCAGCCTTTCGCGCTTTTGGAAGGTGAACTGGTTCTTACCGAAGTACCTGTCCCAGGTCTTGTCTGTGCTCATCTGAATCGTGATGCCCGCGATGAGCCGGATGTCTTCGCTTTGAGGTTCCAGGGACGGAATCCCCTTTTTCATCCCCCCGGCAATCTGCCTCCCCGTCGAGTCGAGGATCTGGGCCGACCTGACCCTCCTGTCGAACTTGAAAATCTCCGTTATGATCTTGTCCCACTGGACCTGCAACATCGAGTCATGCTTGATGACGGACTGAGATATAAGCGAGGCCCCGAAGACTCGCTTCGAGAGCGGGTCCCCGCGCTCGGCTATTGTTGACATTACATGATGGAATTGTTGACAGTGTTTGACTCTGGCTCTGAAGAGCCCTGACGCGTCGTATCAAGTCAACAATGGCCTATGAACTGCTAACGGTCTTGCTCGGCGGTTGCGCAGGTGCGGCTCTGATGCTCTACCTCGCATCAAGACCCTATGGCCAGGTGAAGGAAGCAACGAGCGCGGTGACGTCTGCGACGACTTACGCTCCGACGGCGGAGCAGGCCCCAGAGGCCGCGGAGGCACCCGTCGTGGTCTCGCCTGCTCCGTCCCCTGCACCGGCGCCTGCGCTGTACGAAACGGTCCAGCCGGCACCGGCACCAGTGACCTACGCCGCGCCATCGACGCCCTCCTTCGGGGCACCGACCCTCTCCAAGAAGCCGACCCGCACATACAGGCGGAGGACGGCACCGGTCAGGAGCGCGCCTGCGAAGAAGAGCCTGGCTGCCAAGCACAAGAAACGCTGAGCGAGAAAGGAAAACCAGAGCGTGGGTTCATAAACCCACACTCCGCTTCTTTTGATTCCAAATGGCTTCCGAGCCGATGGTAGGTCTTCATGTCTCCGCTGCCGGATCACTGGAGATGGCCTTCGACCGCGCAGAAGAGCTGGGGGCCAACACATTCCAGGTCTTCACGCGTAACCCCAACCAATGGAAGTTCAAGCCCCTGGCAGATGAAACTGTCACGGCCTTCAGGGAGAGGCGAAAGAAGTCGGGGTTCGCGAAAGTCGTGGACCACATGCCATACCTCCCAAACCTCGCCTCCCCGGAGAAGCCTACCAAGAAGATCAGCAGGTACACCCTGACCGAAGAGCTCAAGCGTTGCGACGCCCTCGGCATAGACTACCTCGTCATCCACCTGGGGAGTCATCTCGGCAAGGGGAGCGCGATCGGAATCGCCAACATCGCAGAAGCCTGCGACGAGGCCATGGCTGGAAGCGACGGGGATGCTATGATCCTCCTGGAGAACATGGCAGGGCAGAAGAACTGCGTCGGTGCGCGGTTCGAGGAGCTAAAGGCGATTCTAGACAGGGTCGGTCGGAGCGAGAGGGTTGGAGTCTGCCTCGATTCGTGTCACACGTGGGCCGCGGGTTTCGACATAGGTAGCGACGAAGCGGTCGGCAACACGATGAGGCTCTTCGACGAAGTAGTCGGCATGGGCCGGCTGAAGGTCATCCATCTCAACGACTCCAAGGGGTCGTTGGGAAGCAAGCTTGACAGGCACGAGAACATCGGGAAAGGAAAGATAGGGAAGAAAGGGATCGGGGCCCTCCTACACTACCCAGGTGTCAGCGAAAGGCCGCTGATCATGGAGACCCCCTACGAGGACATCAGGACTATGAAGCAGAGCATCAGGCTCGTCCGGACCCTGATCACGTAGACCGGTTTCATGGTATTATACTGGCCTAATCTCGAAGGTCGGCGCGGGCCCGTAGCTTAGTTCCAGGGTTGGAGAGAACTCAGGTAGNAGCATCGGGCTTTTAACCCGAGGGTCACGGGTTCGATTCCCGTCGGGCCCGCGAGAAATAAACCCAGAATACGCTCCGTTAGACAAAAGGAGCCAGACTCTGGCTGATTGAGACTACTCTCCAGCCTCACCGATCGAGTTTGCCACCGGTGCACTTCTCGCAATTGACAATCGTGTTTACGCATTATTAGCCTGGTACGGCCCAAACAAGGTACCATGCGGACAAGAATCGCGGAGTTGGTCATGCTCAGCTCATTGATTCTAATGTCCTCACAAGCCTACTCGGGGGCGAGTGCCGCAACAACTTCCGGAAGTCAGCAAGCTTGTGTCCGTTACCCGGGGAACCCCGTCATCAACCAGTACCCTTTCCCGGGCAGCAATGGCACCTTCCGGGAATCTGTCCTGCAGAACGGCAGCACTTTTGACATGTGGTACACCGTGGAGGTGGGAAACTACCTAGCAATCGGCTTCGCCCGTTCGAGTGATGGCATCTATTGGAGTTCTGTCAAGGGTCCGGTCCTTGAACACGGCGTGAACGGTTCATGGGACTCGGGAGGAGTCTATTCCCCTTCAGTCGTCTGGAACGGGTCACTCTACCTGATGTACTTCACGGGTGTCCAGAACACGCTATCTTCCAGATCGATAGGTATGTCCTACTCCGGAGACGGCATCCATTGGCAAGAGTATCCGAGAAATCCCGTGCTTGTCCCTGGCCCTGCTCAGTATGACGCGACGTACGTCAGGTCAAGCGACGTGCTCTACGACGGCCACGAGTATGAAATGTGGTATTCGGGGGCACCAGCGAGCAACGCCAGCACCCCCAACAGCTATCCAGTGGCAATCGACTTCGCCATTTCTCCGGACGGCATCAATTGGACCAAGTACGCGGGGAATCCAGTAATGTCGGGAGATGGCTGGCCAGCTGGAGCTGACACCCCCTCGGTCGTGAGAATCAACCAAACCTACATCATGGCATTCGGTANCAAGCTACATCACCTATGCGACCTCAAATGACGGAACGCACTGGAACTGGGGACGCATTGACTTGCTTACCGGGACAAACATCCCATCCAACTGGGAAGGTTTTGCCATTGATCCCTCAATTGTGATTACCAATTCTTCCATGATGCTCTGGTATGCAGGCACAGGTTTCTTCACCCCCCCCGAGCCTCCGCCTCCTCGTCCTGCAATTGGGCTCGCTTACTGTCCCTTGGTGCTTCTCCCCACAACGACAGTTGCTACGACTACAGTGACTCGCACCTACGTGACCACAAACACCTTCGTCACCACTGCGTTCCTTTCTTCAACGACGGTTACAGGAGCCGACTCACTACTCCCAATCTTCGAAGGGGCGACAGTCTTGGGAGTCACTGCGGTGGTCGCACTGGTTTATCTCCTCACTAGACGGCCTTCGAGGTAGCTCTCTCTCTGCCTCTCCAGGGCGGTATGTCAAAGGACATGTTCTGCAGAATGATATCGAACCTGTATGACTGCGAGANCCCGTCGGGCCCGCGAGAAATAGCTCAGAATGAACTCCGTTAATCAGACAAGGCTTGTTATGAGCTAATTCCGGCAGGTTCGAACTCGCTAATTGCGTAGCGCCAAGGGCAAGTCAATAAATCACACAGGCTTCAACACTCTAGTTCATGGCAGATTCAGGCGAGATCAAGCGAGCAGTGAGGACTGCCTACAGTGGGTTGGCCACGGGAAGGAGCATACCACTGGATGGCGCCTGCTGTGAGCCGGCGAGCAGGGAGAAGCTGCTGCGGTATGGGTATAGTCAAGCTGAGCTCAACAGTCTGCCAGACTCCGTGATTGCGTTGTCGGACGGTTGCGGCAACCCGACTGGTCTTGGAATGATCAGAGAAGGAGACACCGTCCTTGATCTCGGATCCGGCGGAGGAATCGATGTCTTTCTTGCTGGCAAGAAGGTCGGCAGCAACGGCAAGGTAATCGGCGTGGACATGACACCTGAGATGGTACAGAAGGCAAGTGCGAATGCGGCAAGGACCAAGCTCTTCAACGTGGAGTTCAGGCTGGGCGAAATCGAGAACCTACCCGTGGAGGACGAGAGCATCGACGTGATAATCAGCAACTGCGTGATTTGTCTCAGCCCAGATAAGAAGAAGGTCTTCAGAGAGATGTTCCGCGTGATGAAGCAAGGAGGAAGACTGGCCATCGCCGACGAAGTGGCCCTGAGGCCGTTCACCAGAGAAGAGAGGGAAGACTCGCAGAAATGGTGCAGTTGCGTTACAGGGGCAATAACAGAAAATGAGTACGCTTCAGCGCTTTCGGAGGCGGGTTTCAAGGAAGTCTATGTCAGACAACTGCGCAGGCCTGCGGACCTGAACTCGGCTGTATTCAGTGCATTCGTGAGCGCAACGAAACGTTAGAGGCCCGAGGCAGCCCGCTACTACGAGAGAGGGTATCGGCATCACATATTAATATATGTGGATTAATAGAGTGCTGGTTCGATGAGCGAACAGGCAAACAGATCTGTCCAGCGTCTAATCGAACTCGGCGTCTGCCAACCCTCTGACATCAAAAAGGCCAGGGATGAGGCAAAGCGATTCTCAACCCCGGAGTACACCGCGAAAATTCGAAAGGCGGAGAGACTGCTCGGGGCTGTTGGGGATTCGACAAGAATCAAGATCCTATTGCTCCTCTCCGAACGCGAAATGTGCGTCTGCGAGCTGGAATCTGCCCTTGGGCTCCCACAACCTACGACATCACATCACCTGAATGTGCTGGAGCAAGCTGACCTCGTCGGGCGGAGCAAGAAGGAAAGATGGGTGTTCTACAACGTACATCCCTCTGCGACCCTTGACTTCCTCAAGGAATTGATGGGCGAATGATGTCAACTTCTGAACCGAAACCCAAGCTCCTGTTCGTCTGTGTCGAAAACGCAGGGAGAAGCCAGATGGCCGAGGCGTTCGCCCGGAGGAAGGGTTTCGAAGCCTCGAGCGCGGGAACCCAACCCGCAGTCACGGTCAACCCCGCAGTGGTCGAGGCCATGGCGGAGAAGGCGTTCAACTTCTCGCTCAAGAAGCCGAAGATGCTGACTATGGAAATGATCGACCAGGCGGACATGGTCATCACGATGGGCTGCTCCGTCGAGAAGGTGTGCCCGCGGCCGATGCTTGAGAGAATGAACAAGAAGCTTCTCGACTGGAACCTGGAGGACCCGAAGGGAAAGTCGCTGCCTGATGTCAGAAAAATCAGGAACGAGATTGAAAAGAGGGTCGGCGAATTAGCGAGCAGCCATCGGCCCGCGAAATAGCGTCTGGCCCCATTGCTGCTCCTAACTGGGACCATCAGGAGGTGTGCCTCTGAGTTTGTGGGTACCTATCTCCTTGTCCTAGTCGGCCCTGGTTCAGTCGTGGCGCTTCCACAGGCGCACGTTGGAGGGCTAATCGCCCTCTGCATTGTCGCCCTGACTTTTGGTGGAACTGTCGCAGTCATCATTGATCTGCTAGGAACTTACTCGGGAGCGATAATCAATCCCGCGCTCACTCTAGCTTCGTTCTCGGCGAGACTCCTCGATGGTCGACTAAGCGTTCTGTACGCCATATCCCAATTCCTTGGAGGCTTGCTGGCGGGTCTTACGCTAGTTGTCATCTTCAGCCCCATGTACGACTTGACGAGTTTGGGCTCGACCAAGCTTGCAACAGGAATCGACCCAGCTCTGGGTATCGCATTAGAAGCCCTCGGAACGTTTGCCCTGGCTTTATCCGCACTGATAGCAGCTACCAGGCTCAAGAAGTCGCAGCATCAGGCGCTGTTCGTAGGCGGCACGTTGGCGATTCTAATCCTTCTCATCGGGCCATCTACTGGCGCAAGTTTCAATCCCGCGAGAAGCCTAGGTCCAGCGTTGGCTGCCGGCTATCTGTCGAATCTCTCAGTTTACTTTGTCGGTCCGATTGCAGGAGCATTGCTTGCTGGGCTCATTTTTCGGGCTCGATTTGAACAAGGCATCGAACCTGTATAGTAGCGAGCCCCGTCGGGCCCGCAGAGTCAGCGTCTGAGTCTGCTCATGAAATGACTGCGTCCGCAAGCCTCGACTTCGCGTAGTTCCAAGAAGTAAAGTAGGCCGGAGTGATTTCAATTACTACATATCCGCCGCCTTTTATCTTCTCCAATACCGATTTGGTCAGTGGATGGCCTTTCCGGACGTATCTTGCAAGAATCTTCGAGCAGAGAGAAAGGGCTTCCTTCCTATCAGTCAGGAACCTGGCACTCCCCTTGCCCTTCACGCCCTTGTAGGGCCATTTGTCGCTGTCGACATCGAAATAGACTTGGTTTCTCTGCCTGATGTTGGCGGCTTTCTTCAAGGATGGCTCTGTGTAGAAATATAGCTTGGTCCTGGCTGAATCGAAGTAGTACCAGACGGGATGTATGACGGGGGTCCCGTCGGGGTTGGTCGTCCCAAGGAGAAGGGTTGACCTGCTTTGCGTCAGGAATCTCCTGGCCTCAAGTTCCGACATTCCTATTCCCTTTTCGGCTTCGAAGTTCTTCATTTCTCAGGCATCCTCGGGCCTATGGGCGACTAATGCTCAAATACGTTTGCAATCTGTGCGACCCCCGAATGGCCAAGCATATCCTCAAGGTGGCTCCGAAATCTGCGAAGGTAGTCTTCGAGAACGACGTGGTTCGGGTGATTGAAATCACCGTGAGGAAGGGCCAGAAGATTCCTATGCACTCCCATAACAAGGGCCTCTCCTACTCCTTGAATGAAGGCAAGATCAGATCAAACAGCACTGACGGAAGGTCGGAGGTGATCAAAGTGAGGAACGGGGAACTCTCTTGGTCAGGCACAGACGGCGCCGAGACTCACGCCGTCGAAAACCTCGGGGGAATCCTGCGGGAGCTGTACGTGGAATTCAAGGGGTAGGTCCTGCCGCCTTACGATATTGAGATAGTTGTCGGCGACCCGGTTCGCTCTTCAGCCGTCCTCCTTCCAGGCTCGGGAGGGTAGCCGACCTGCTCATCCCATACCGCTTAGGGGGACACGCAGTCGCGGTGGGTTGATAACGCCGCCTAGGGTCGGAGTCAGCAGGGATGGCTCGGGCGGTGTCGGCTGTTGACCGATGAGGAGGCAGACGTCGGAGTCATAGGTGCCGGGGTCGTTGGACTTTTCGTCGCCTATCAGCTTTCGAAGCTCGGAAGGCGAGTGGTAGTGATCGAGAAGCAGGAGGCTCCAGGGATGGGGGTGACGTCAGGCCAGGCGACTGTCATCCACGTTGTGCAACTCCCATTCGGCTCGATGAAAAGCAAGCTCGCGAGGAGAGGGAACGTCATGTACGACGAAGTCGTGCGTGAATTAGGAGTGAAGCTGCTGCGCCTCCCATCGCTCATTGTGGCAAGAGGATGGGTCAAGCTCCCCGTGCTCTTCGCCGTCTGGCTCTATCTGAAACTCGAGCTCCGGGGGGAGTTCAGGGTCCAACTGATGCGGGGCAACAGCCTAAGGAAGCTCGAACCCTTGCTGGCCGACGGTATCGCCGGCGGAATCGTCGTCCGCGGATACGGTACGATAGACGTGTCCTCTCTAGTATCTTCACTCACCGAGGCCCTGAAGAACCGGGGTGCCACCTTCAAGTTCAGATCTGCGCTCACGTCGGCCCAAGTAGTCGACAAGTTGACCATCCTGAAGACCACCGGTGGAGATGTCAGGGCCAGGTGCGTCATTAACGCCGCGGGTCTCTACTCTGACGAGGTGGCCCGCATCCTCGGCAAGGACTTCGGCGTCCTCAAGCCCGGGCTGGGCGTTATGGCTGTCTACACGGGGCTCGAGCTCAAGAGCATCGTCGCGCCACTCCCCCTGGATGTGGGCGCCCGTACAAAGGGAGGGGCGATCATCCCTGCGACCGATGGCACTGTGATCATCGGCCCAACGCTCAGGGTCGCCGCCTCCAAGGAGGACATCGCCTACACCGACGAGGATCTCGAGTTGCTGAAATCGAAGTTCGGCACGCTCCTCAGGTTCCAGGGGAGCCTCCTGCGTGTATACACGGGGGTCAGGCCCATGTCCCCGACGAAGGATTTCATAATCGACTTCGACCGAGATCGACGCACCATCAACCTGGTGGGCATAGAGTCCCCAGGACTGACCGCTGCCCCTGCCATTGCTGACATGGTCGCCAAAATGGCCGAGGAGGCCCTCGGTTGAGCGGCCGAGGTCTCTATGCTTGCGTAGACGTCGGCACAACCCGCGTCAAGCTGAACATCTACGACTCCGAGCTGAGGAAGCAGCACTCCGAGTCCGTCGCCGTCCCGGTGGGCGCCGAAGGTATGCAGGACGCAGAAGAACTCTTCCGGGCTGTCAGGCACCTCGTCGCAAGGGCCAAGGAAATGGGCGCTTCCTCCTTAGGCCTGGCCACCTACCGAGCGTCGACGGTGGCCTGGAACAAGGAGGGAAAGCCGCTCACGCCCATTGTGACGTGGACAGACCGAAGCACCGTCGCCACCTACAGGAGGCTCCCCGCCTACCTGAAGCTCGTCGGCAAGGTCCCCCCGCTGGACCTCGTCATCTCCCCGTATTCTCCGGTTTTGAAGTTCCTCAGACTCAGGGAACTGAACCCGAACCTTGACGAAGGCTGCATGCAGTGGACGGTAGACGCCTATCTGGCCTACAGGCTCACAGGGGAGTTCGTTTCCGACGCTACAAATGCAACCCTGACAGGCGTCATCGACCCACGGACCATGAAGGAAATCGGCGTGGTGAAGTCGCTCTTCAAGCTCAAGCAGCAGACGCCACGGATAGTGGAGAACGCGGAGCGGGTCGGCTCCTGTGAAGGGTTGGAGCTTAACGCAATGGCCGCCGACCAACAGGCAGCCAGCGTCGCAGAATGGGCGGTCGAGGGAGGCGTCGCCAAGGTAACCAACGGCACGGGGACATTCGTCGACGTCCCGACCCTGGGCTTCACAAGGCGCGGTGACCTGATACCAGTCGTCCTCCTCAAGCACAGGGGGAAGGTATGGCATGGCGTGGAGGGATACCTCCCGACGAGCGGCAAGGCCGTAGACACCTTGCTCACCATGGGTGTGCTGAGAGACTACTCTGACCTCGAGGCGGAAGGTGGTGCCGGTGTGATATTCATCCCGGCCCTTTCTGGCCTGCAGGTCCCCCGGATACCGGGGGCAAAAGGTGTCATTGCTGGGCTCACTCTTGGCTCGGACCGGGGAGCCGTCGTTGCCGGTCTCCGAAAGTCCATCGCATTCCACGTCAGGTTCGTCATTGCCCAGGCGGCCGAGAAAGTCAGTCTCCTGAGGGCGGACGGAGGACTCTCGAAGTCGGGCTCGCTGCTTAGGGAGATATCTGCCGCAACTGGGCTCCCTGTCGAAAGGAGGGCTGACCTCGAGGCCACTTCAAAGGGGCTGGCGATGCTTCAGATGGCCTCCACCGGAGGCCATTCGCTTCCGGACCTTGCGAAGTTCGAATCGGAGACTGAGGTTTTTAGCGCCAAGAAGGGCGCCGGCATGGAGGAGGAGTACGCGAAATGGATGAACCTGACCGGGTTGTTGAGGAGCTCGAAGGGATCCTACCTGGCCGAGTGACCAGGCAGGTCGAGCCATACCTGAAGGACTGGTGGGCCCTAACCTGGATTTCCGACGAGCCACTTGGCAGCGCGGTGGCGGCAGTCAAGCCCAGGAACGTTGACGAAGTCGTGGCGCTGGTGAAGTTCGCCTCTTCCAACAAGGTGGCTCTGTACGTCCACGGCGGTGGCAGCTCGGTGACCGGTGCCTCGATTCCCACCAAGGGGGTTGTCTTGGACATGCAGGAGATGAACCAGGTACTAGACGTCGACGAAGACAACAGGACGGCCACCGTGCAGGGGGGGACGAAGCTCAAGACGCTCGAAGACAGGCTGAACGCGAAGGGTTTCTCTCTCCAGCAGTTCCCGCAGTCCATGGAGCTAGTCACGGTCGGGGGCTACATCGCGACCATGGGAACGGGACAGTATAGCAGCCTCTATGGCGGAATCGAGGATTCGGTGCTAAGGCTTGAGGTGGTCCTACCGACCGGGGAGGTGGTCTGGACACGCAAGAGGGGGGCGCCGCGTTCGTCAGTTGGCCCGGATCTTAGCCGGCTCTTCATCGGCTCCGAGGGTGCGTTCGGTGTCATCGCGGCGGCGGAACTGAAGATTCACAGGCTCCCGAACCACGTCTGGAAGGCGGCGTTCACTCCTCCGACCTTCGAATCGGGGGTGGCCGCGTGCAAGCAGCTCCTAGACCTCGACGTCAGGCCGGCCGTGTGCAGGCTCTACAACGAGGTCGAATCCTCCTTCCAGTTCGGCGATGCGAGGCCAGTGCTGCTTCTTGTCTACCACGCGAAGTCCGAGAGGGTCCTTGAAGACACCAAGGCTGAGGTGGCGGCCCACCTGGGGGAGGGTATCACTCCGGCTGACCCGGCCCTTGTGGACACATGGATTCAGAGGAGGTTCAACTTCAGGGAGGAGATAGACTCTGTCCGGAAGATGGGGTACCTCCCCGAGACCGTCGAAGTGGCGGCCAAATGGAGCAGGCTCGTCGAGCTCTACTACGATGCCATGAACACACTGGGCGGAGTGCAGGGGGTGGCTGGCGTGGGAGCCCATGTTTCTCACATCTACGATCAGGGAGCATGCATCTACTTCACTGTGCTCTTCGAACCCAACCAGGACACCTACTGGTCGATATGGGATTCGATGGGCATGGTGACCAAGACGCACGATGCCACGATTTCCCATCACCACGGCGTGGGGAGGCTGAAGAAGCAGTACGCGAAGGACGAAGTCCCCACGGATATGGCGAAGAGAATCAAACGAGCCTTGGACCCCGACGATATCCTCGACCCGGGAAGGATACCCTAGAGGGATACAGTCCGTCGCGTCGATTGGTTTCCGGTCCCTATTCCTCTTCGCCTTCGAACGGGAGACCCGGGAGCCCGCTCTCAGGATCGAGAGTCTGCTACATCTTCTGGGGGGTCGTCAAGAGCTTCCCGAACTGCTGTCCTTTCAGCATCCTGACGTGCCCTTCCACCATGTTGGAGAATGGGAGCACAGAATCTATGACCGCCCTGATCCTGCCCCGGCTCACCCAGCCCATCAGGGCTTGGAGTTCAGCCGCGGTCCCCTGGGTCGCTCCCATGAGGTTCGTCCCTTTGTAGAACAAGAACCTCAGGTCGAGGTTGCTTTCGTACCCGGTCGTCGCCCCGCTCGTCACCAGGGTCCCTCCCATCTTCAGGAGCCCGACCTCCTGGGGGAAGTGTGTCTTCCCGATGTGCTCGAATATCACGTCCACCCCCTTCTTCTTCGTATACTCTCTGACCTTCTTGAACCAGTCTTCCTTGCGATGGTTGACAACGAAGTCCGCTCCCAGCGCTCTGCACCTCTCTTCCTGGTCCTCGCTCCCGACAGTGGTGATCACATCGCAGCCGAACAGTTTGGCGATTTGAATCCCAATCGTCCCGACCCCGCTCCTTCCTCCCATGACGAGCACCGTCTGTCCCGGGTGGATCTCAGCTCTGCCGACCAACGCATGCCAGGCCGTCATCCCTGCCATGGAGACCGCAGCCGAGTCATTGAAGGAGACGTTGTCCTGGAGCTTCACGACGTTCACCTCGGGGAGATGGGTGTATTGGGAGAACCCGCCCCAGAGAGGGCCCGACTCGAAGCCCCAGATCTTCCTCTCGACGCAGTCGAACTCGCGTCCAGAGGTGCACATTTCGCACACGCGGCAGCTCATGTTCGAATGAGAAACAACCCGGTCTCCCACCTTCAACCTCTTCACGTCCTCGCCAACCTCGGTGATTACGCCGGCCGCGTCGCTCCCAGAGATGTGGGGCATCGGGACCTGAGTCGGGCGGCCCCTTATCGCCCAGATATCGTTGTAGTTGTACGACGCCCCCTCCACTCGAAGCACCACTTCGCCCGGGGCCGGACTGGGCGTGTCGACTTCTTCGATCTTGACGACCTGGGTCGGGTCCTCAGAGTACTCGCGGAAGACTGCCGCTTTCATATCGAACCTTCCGATTAGGGAAACGGCACCTATAGGAGATGTCCCTAACAGCCCACCTGATGAGGACAGCGGCGGAGTACAAGGCCAGCCTCCAGAGGATGAGGCCCAATGTCTACAAGTATGGGAAACTCATCGACGACGTCACGACCCATCCTGCGACCAGGAGGTCTGTGGAGGGACACGCCCAGATCTTCGAGGCGGCCCAGAAGGATGCGTACAGGGACATTCTCACGACGGCATCCTTGCTCACCGGGGAACGGATCTCGCGCTACCTTTCAGTCATCGGCTCCGCCGATGACATGGTCATGAACGTTAGGATGAAGCGGCTCATGTTCAACCTGACAGGAACCTGCACAGGAGGCAGGTGCGTCGGGTTCAATGCCATCAACTCCATGTGGGCTGCGACCTACGANCGGCTCGGCCGATGACATGGTCATGAACGTTAGGATGAAGCGGCTCATGTTCAACCTGACCGGGACCTGCACAGGAGGGAGGTGCGTCGGGTTCAACGCCATCAACTCCATGTGGGCTGCGACCTATGACATGGACGCCGAGCTGGGGACCCACTACCACGAGAGAATCAAGGGGTGGCTAACGCAGGCACAGAGAGATGACATAGCCCTCGCCGGCGCGCTGACCGACCCCAAGGGGGACAGG
>OCOJ01039663.1_pt1 | contig 13984 bp, 16 predicted proteins | sample 1539251 | NCBI WGS metagenome assembly OCOJ01 (sample SAMN01911457, study PRJEB22624) | soil metagenome | biome: Soil | place: Malaysia | collected 2012-04-30 | depth RA_metagenome m | reverse complement strand
TCGACTCTATGCGGAAGAGAAGACGAATCTTCATGTCGACGCCGTGCCGTGTCTCAGGAAACTCGCGGAGTTTGGATTCAGACTCGCCTTAGTGTCCAATGGGTCCAGGGCGCGAGTTGAAGACGAACTTGGGAGGCTTGAGGTGGCGACGTTGTTCCAATCGGTCGTTTGTGGCGAAAAGAAAGAGGAGCTCAAGCCGTCCCCTGTCATGCTCGAGAGGGCGATTCGGTCTCTCGGGCTTCGCCCTGCCGATGTGGTCTACGTGGGGGACGCCCCAGCAGACATCCAAGCTGCGAGGAACGCTGGTGTCATCTCCATCGCCATCGCGCGGGGAGCGATTCAGGAGGGCCGGCTGAAAGCGGAATCCCCCGACCACGTCTTCGGTGGTCTGAAAGAGATGACCGACTTCTTGACTGGCGCGACGTAAGTTGCGTCGTCTTATCTCTCGGCCGCCTGGGTGGGCCTTAGGTAGACCCTTCGGTATACCCAGGAGTTGCCAAACCTCTCCCGCTTGATGTACTGCCTCTCGGCGAGCCTGGCGAGGTAGGTTGAGATGGTGCTGAGCTTGACCGGCTGGCCGTACTTGTCTTCGAACTCTCTCGCAACGTCGGATGACGAAAAGTCTCCCGCTGCAAATGTTGTTTCCAGCAGCGTCTGCACCTTGCCAATGAAGGTCCCCTCGTCGGGTGCCTTTGGAGAGTGGTCTAGCGGGACGTCCATTACCTCGAGCAGGTCCATCGCCTTCATCAGTTTGTCTCGGGAGACTGCGCCCTCCAGAGCTAGTGTGTACTTTGTCCCTTCCTGATCTTCTAGCTCTATCTTGATCCGTTTTCGCAAGTTACGGCCCCGGCGCTGCGGCCAAGCCCGTTAAAGCCGTGTCTGGTGTGAACTTGTGAACAATGGGGTCGGTTAGTTTGACAATGATTTGATATGGTTTCGGCTGTTCACAAAGGTTCACTTCTCGAAGATGGCCAAGGGTTCTGGATGGGCTCCAATGGAAACAAAGGGGTCAGATTCTGGCGTTTCACAGCCCTGCGGCGTGGACAGGTTCCAGTGGAAACACAGGGGACCGGCCGCTGCCTGCACAGCGCGTTTCTTCACCGGCGTTCACTTGGTCCCCCCACCCCACTCTTTCCGATGGAATCTGATTCCCCGTTTGTTTGTTCGTCGTCTGTGTCAGACGCCAACTGATTGTGTTCTCCTCTAGACCCCAAAGCATATGCAGTCTAGACCGCGAACCGAGAACGGGCTCTTCTACTACCGTCACTCTCCAATGAATTCAAAGGTCTTCTGCAGTGGAAAGACAGGAAAGAAAGGGGGAGCGGGCCACCCCTCCAAGATCAGGTAGGCGACGACGAGCCTTGTTTCAAATAGCGACGACCCTCGTCGGTCAGCTGGTAAACGAAGGGCTTCGTCGCATTGTTCCTCCCGACAAGACCGAGCTCATACAGCCCTTTCATCAGCCGGGCGGTATGTTCGCGGGACTTCTGAAGAGCGTCCGTCACCTGCCGGGTGTTCTTCTGACCTTCATTCAACAACTCAATCACAGCAAGCTGCGTTTCATCAAGGGAGACCGCACCCAGACCAAGCGGCGATTCACGTGATTCCGCGTGTGACTCCGGCTGTGATGTCTGTGGCTGCGGCTGTTGCGTCTCTGGAGCAGTGGGCATCACACCACGTGGCTTCTCCTCTGGTTGGGCGGGCCGTTCAGGAACAGGAGCAGGAGGGGGTACCGGAAGCGGGACCTGAGCTACAGCGGCGGCCATCATCCGGCTCTGTACCACTTCCAATCTCCCCATCACATCGAGGATTCGTTCATCCTGTTTCTTCATACGCTGCTCAAGGGCCATCCAAAGGTCCCGCCCCACATCCGACGAAGCGTTGATTGTCTGGGAGACTCGGCGGTACCTGACCAACAACCCCAACGAAAGCGCGACGAAGAATCCAGCCGCCGCCAAAAGGGCGAGAGTCACTAGATCGTCAACCAGCGCCATTGGGCGTCACGTCACATACGACGTGATTTAAGCGTGACCCCATCACACGACAATGTGGCGCAACAGGGCATCAAGCAGCTGTAGGAATCTCTTCGCTTCATCTTCTGGGAGCTCCCGAGCTCCACTGCCGACCAACTCGAACAGTCTCCTAACATCTTCAACCCTGACCGCGCCAAGCCAAAGGGCAACCACTATCGTCACCACTGACTTCCGTAAGTTGGTTCTGGCCTGGGAGACTGTACGATAGTAGGACCCAACTGAAACGGGTTTGTCCCGCCGTCCCCTGATACGGCCTTGAGAGGTCACCGAGGCGGCTTCTCTGAGTTTGATCTCACCAGACGCTACGCGCAAGTAGCTCGAAAGCGATTCGAATTGCCTCGGCGTCAGTGAAGACTGGTCAACCAGTTGTTCGGGAAAACCCATTTGCCTTCTTTTAATCCAACATTGTATTAAGCGTTCCCAACCACCGTTTTACACCAGTTCTAAACTACCGGGGATAACCGAGAAAATTCTTTGGCTTCCTCGGTGGAATCATACGGAAAATATAACATTTGCCTGGAATGCATGAGACGTGCTTTTATTTAGTTCTGAAAACAGACGAGCGGGCGAGGCTTATGGGTAGGAGAAGGAAGAAGACTCTTCGAGTAATCCATCGCACACTTCCGAAAGTCTTCGCTTGCCCTCGTTGCGGTCTCATTTCTATCAGGATCGCATCACAACAAGACGAAGAATCACAGGACACCGTATTCCGGGTCACATGTGGAAATCCGAACTGCCCGTTGCACGCAGGTCGGGAGATGCGCTATGCAACAAAGCGGGCAGACATAGACGTCTACAATACATTCGTCGATGATTATGCTAGGGCCGGAGCATGAGTTGACGCCACCAGGCCCGGTGGAGAAATACATCATTGAAAGGACGAAGAGGGGCCCAATATGTGCGGCCCTAATTGATCCAGAAGATTTTCCTCCAAGCCGGGCGGTTGACACCGCTGCCAAGGCCATCGACGCAGGCGCGTCGCTGATACTGGTGGGCGGTTCGACCCTTGCAAACCAAGGACGCCTGGACGCGGTTGTAAGGGCAGTCAAAGGTCACATCACATCACGCAAAGGTCACCTGGCATCACATCACGTCCCTGTGGTGCTCTTCCCAGGCAACATCACCGGAGTCTCTAGATTCGCGGACGCAATCCTCTTCAGCTCCTTGCTCAACTCCACCAACCCGTATTTCATTATCGGAGCGCAGGCCCTCGGGGCCGTAGAGGTATACAAGAGCAAGATCGAAAGCATCCCCATGGGTTACCTGGTGTTTGGCCACGCTAGCGCCACCGCCTTCATCGGCCAGGTGAACGCGCTCCCTTCCTCCAAGCCCAACCTCGCTGTGATTTACGCGCTGGCGGCGCAGTACCTTGGGATGAGGACACTCTACCTAGAAGCTGGCAGCGGCTCGGGAGAACCAGTGCCTCCTGGAACAGTTCGGGCCGTGAGGGAAGTGTACAACGGCATTCTAATCGTCGGTGGAGGCGTAGTATCTGCTGAAGTGGCAACAAACATCTCGAGAGCCGGGGCCGACATCATTGTTGTTGGCAACCTCCTTCAGTCGTCAGGGTTCGAGGTGCCTCTCAACCAGATTACGAAGACGCTGAGACGATGAACCAGAAAGAGATTGGATGGTGTCCGACTCGAAGATAATCTACACACCATATCAGGAGCTCGTAATTCACGAAATCATCGAACAGACGAATTCGAATACCTTCTTCGAGGACATTGTAAGGCTAGCCCTGAGCGGTCCGGTCCAGGTCCAGCCGAGCATAAACTGGATAGACGGCGTCGCCTTCTTCATAGCGCCCATGCAGCCTACCCCGGAAGTGGTTAAGGAGAATCTAGCGGGCAGAGTGCACTACGGAAGCGTGCTCTTCACCAGGACCGAGTACAAGCCCCAGATTACTGTGAAGATCGGGAACCAAGACTTCACTGTTCGGTTACGGAAAGCGGAGGACAACCCCACACTCGTCGGCCTTGCGGCTTACCTTAAGAATTTCAAGACCACTGGCCACCCAAACCAAGCCCACCCTCATTCAGGTAGTCCTTAATTCCCTGCTCTGAGTCGACACCGCGAATTGTCGTTTTCTGCCGACTTGGCCTGGGAGAGGGTCAAGACCCTCGCGCCCTTCCCAGCCCGGCTGGATTCCTATTACCAAGGCATACTCTCACAGTACGAAGCGGCACAGCGGACAGCGTCAGAGGCAAGATTGAAGGGCCTAGACCCAACGGATGCCATCGAAAGCAAGACAGTCTTCGACTTAGCCGACAGGGTCAACCAGATGCTTCGGCTCGACCAGTTCGAGGGCCTCGTAGACAGGCTTCGCGAGCTCCTACACACAACATCGAAGGAAAGGGCCGCCCTCACAATTTCTCAAGAGATTGCCCTTGGCAGATTCGGTGCGCTCGAAAGGCATGAAGCTCTGAGCTACGGAGTCCGAGCAGGGCTCGCCGTCATGACCGACGGAGTGACAGTTGCACCCTTGGAAGGGATTTCCGGAGTCAAGATCAAACAAAACGACGATAACAGTGACTACGCGTCGGTGTCATACGCGGGCCCCATGCGCTCCGCGGGAGGAACAGAGGCAGGTTTCTCACTGGTAATCGCAGACCTGACCGCCAAGAAGCTCGGTCTCAGCAACTACAGAGCAAGGCAAGAGGAAATCGACCGCTTCGCCGAAGAGCTGCGAATCTACGAACGGGACGTCGCCAACTTCCAGTACAAGGTCACTGACGACGACATCAGGCGCGCAATTTCCAATCTACCCGTGGAGATTGACGGAATAGAGACGGATCCCATCGAGGTCGTGGTCCATAGGAACCTGAAGCGGGTGGCGACAGACAGGCTTAGGGGAGGGGCGCTCCGAGTCCTCAACGATGGCGTCATCGGCCGCGCCAACAAGCTATCGAAGAAGCTCGCGAGCCTCAACATCCAAGGCTGGGAGTTTCTCGACCAGCTGAAGGGAGGGACTCAGCAGACTACCAACGAGACCGAGAAGGCGGGCGCACACTTCGAGGAGGTAATCTCAGGGCGCGCGGTCCTCTCGATGCCGCACAGCAAGGGAGGATTCAGACTCAGATATGGGAGATCGATGAACACAGGACTCTCCACCATAGGCATACATCCAGCCGTGGCCAGTCTGCTCGACTACCCCGTGGTCACCGGGACCCAAGTCAAAGTTGACACGCCGGGCAAGGCCGCGACCATCGCGTTCGTCGATTCCATCGAGGGACCCACCATCCTGACGAAGGACGGGAGCGTCGTCCGGGTTTCCACCGTCGCTCAAGCAGAGGAACTGCACGACACCCTCGCCAAAATCATAGACCTGGGGGACGTGCTAATCAGCTACGGTGACTTCCTTGAGAACAACAAAGCACTGTCTCCATCACCCTACGTCCAGGAGTGGTGGGCACAGGATCTTGGTAGGGCGCTCAACGGAATCCCAGGGGCCGCAGACATGCTGGCCGCAGCGGGAGTCTCCCGCCAAAGGGCCTCGGAGCTGGCATCTTCACCTACAAACATCCCATCAGTCTCGGAGGCCATCGCAATTTCCCAGTCACTCGGCATACCACTTCACCCATGGTACACACCGCGCTTCGACAGGGTGGGCACATCCGATCTGACCGAGCTCAGGAGGAACTCTAGGCTCGAAGGGTCGGACATCACCATCGACCTCTCGGATCCCCACACACGTTGGATTCTCAACACTTGCCTCATCGAACACAAGATTGAGGGGAATTCCGCCATTGTCTCGAACCCGGCCTCTATGGTTCTGCGCATCCTACTCAGGCTCGAGGAACCGGAGTACACAGTGCCCCTCGAGGAACCAGACTACGTCAAGCGCCTTTCGGGCATCCAACTAGGGCGGCAGAGCACCTCAACCATTGGCATTAGGGTGGGGAGACCAGAGAAGGCCATGGTCAGGCGCATGAAACCTCCCGTCCACATCCTCTTTCCAGTAGGCCACGAGGGTGGTCCCACCCGCGACGTCTTCGCCGCCGCCAAGGCAGGCAGAGTCGAAATCGAGGTGGTTAACCTGTTCTGTCCGAAATGTAACGAGCGGCGCATATCCTCGAGGTGCGAAGTCTGTGGTACGGCGACGACCCAATTCATGGCATGCCCGAGATGCGGGTCATCGACGGACGAAGACGCATGCCCCAACTGCAGGACGAAGACCCTTTCATATTCGAAGATGAACTACGACTTCCGGTCAAGACTCGAGTCGATTAGAACGAAAATCCCCCACACTCCAACGAAGCCAGTCAAAGGGGTGCGGGGCCTAACGAGCATCTCAAAGGTTCCGGAGCCCCTCGAGAAGGGGATAATCAGAAGCAAACACGACACCTTCGTCTACAAGGATGGCACGCTCAGGATAGACGCGACCAACGAGCCTCTAACCCACTTCAGGCCTAGGGACACCAAGTCTGACATCCAAGCACTCATTCGACTGGGTTACTCTCACGATAGTTCTGGGGCTCCACTCGAGAAAGACGACCAAGTACTCGAACTGAAACCACAGGACATCATTGTCCCGGCCGACATCAGCGACGACCTGGTGAGGATGGCCCAGTGCATCGACGACGAACTCCAGAATCTGTACGACCTCGGGCCATTCTACAGGGCCAATAGGCCCGCGGACCTCCTCGGGAAGCTGGTCATCGGCCTCGCGCCGCACACATCAGTCGGAGTGGTGGGGAGAATAATCGGGTTCTCGGCGACCCAGGTCTGCCTTGCCAACCCCTACTGGCACTCGGCGAAGCGGCGCGACTGTGACGGGGATGGAGACTCGTTGCTTCTGTTAGTAGACACGCTCCTGAACTTCTCCCTTCAATACATACCCGCACAGATTGGAGGCTACATGGACACGCCTTTGCTAATTCAACCAGTAATCCTGCCATCGGAGGTAGACGAACAGGCCCACAACTTCGACATCGCCTCGTCTTATCCCCTCGACTTCTACGAGAAGACTCAGGGGGCACCTCCGGCCGCGGCGGTCGCAGATCTGATTGAGCGGATAGGCTNCGCGCCTGGATAGCGACACACAGTTCTACAACTACGGGTACACTCACACTACAAGCGCGCTGACGACCAAGCGCTCCAGGGGTGCCTATTCGACCCTGCGGACGTTGAACGAGAAGATATCCAAGCAAATCGAAGTCGCTTCACTCATCGAGGCGGTGTCGACCCGCGAGGTNGGTCGAGTCCATAATCAAGACGCACCTGATCAGGGACATAATGGGCAACGCCAAGAAGTACGCGACCCAGGCCTTCAAGTGCAAGAGTTGCGGGCTGACCATGAGGCGGCCTCCCTTGTCGTGGAAGTGCCCCAGCTGCGGGAGCGAAATTCGAGGGACGTTGACAAGGGCATCCGTGGAGAAGTACCTCCACATCGCCCAAAGACTGGCCAGGGACTACGACGTGGATTCATACCTCAAGAGCCGCCTCGACATGTTGCAGAGGGAGTTAGACCAACTGTTTCAGGGTCCCCGGAAGGCAGACCAACTCGAGCTGACGGACTTCCTGAAGCCGGCCCTAGCCGAATGAGTAGGCCGCCGAGTCTCTGAACGAGTATTTGACCTTCTGGAACCCCTTCCTGAGTTCCTTGACTCTGCGAACGACTTCACGCTTCTTCGTCCCACTCATGCCAGCGTGGAGAATCTCGGCAATTTCCTGCATCTCTGACTTCCCCATGCCGAGCCTAGTGAGTTCGGCCACCCCCAGCCGTATCCCCCCCGGATTCGTGTAATGCCTTCCCGCCTGGAGGTCCCCCGGAATGGGCTCACGGTTCACGATGATGTTCTGCTCCTCCAATAGTTTCTCCATCACCCCTCCATCGGAGTAGCTGGTTACGTCAATCGCCACCTGATGCGACATCGTATACCCATTCTTCTCTCCCAGAACCTTCTCGCCGAGGCCCGCGAGAGACCCGGCGAGCACCTGAGCGTTGCCCACAACATCCTTGGCATATTTGCGCCCGAACTGCAGAAACTCCGCGAATACCATCGCCTTCGCAGCAACATTGTGCAGATGGTGGTTGCTTGCAGTGCCGGGGAAGACCCCCCTTTTGATTTGCTCTCCCAGCTCGACGCTGGAAGCTATGGCACCACCCTGGGGACCGAACAGAACTTTATGCGTGCTAAAGGTCATAACCTGCGCGCCCTCCCTGAGGGGGTCCTGGAACTGGCCACCAGCGATTAGCCCCGCGACGTGCGCCGCGTCGTAACAAATCACTCCTCCCTTGTCGCGAATCGTCGGAGTCAGCTCCTTCACCGGGTGCGGAAAGAGAAAGAGGCTGCAGCCGAACATCGCAAGCTTAAGCGAGGGGAGGGCGGCAATCCGTTTCTTCGTCTCGTCCACATCGATGTTCATGGCCTCCTTGTCAAACGCGAAGTACGACACGTCTAGACCGTGGACTAGGCCAGCCGATCCGCCGAAGTCCTTCTTGCCATGAGAAATGTGCCCTCCGTTGGGGATGGACAGCGCCATCATCATGTCTCCTGGGTTGGTCAGCGCTGAATAAACCGCAAGGTTGGCGTTGACCCCCGACACAGGCCTTACGTCCAAGAAGTCTGCCCTGAAGAGCTTCTTCCCCAACGCCATGGCCTGGAGTTCAATCTGGTCGATATACCGGCAGCCAGCGTACACCCGTTCGCCCGGCCATCCCTCCGCGTACCTGTGCCCCAGGTCGGACGACAGCACCTGCCGAACGGGCTCTGAGGCCAGGTTCTCGCTCGCTATCATAGGCAGGCTCTCGGAGAACCATTTCTCGTGAGAACGTACCTTACTCATGACAGACTTGAACTGGGATTCGTAGGCGCGCACGAAATTCGAAGAACTCCAACGTTAATTATACATTTGGAGATTACGCCAAACCCAAGTTTCCTTAATACTCCGTTCACTCGGGCTCCGATTCATTCGGGTTGTCTTCAAGATTAAATGGAACTGGCTCTGGCATTGAACTGAACCACGTCAGCAAGTCCTACGGCTCTGTCCTTGCCCTAAACGACCTTAGTTTCGAGATTCCAGTGGGGGGACGTTTCGCCTTGCTAGGACCAAACGGCGCAGGCAAATCGACCACACTGAAGCTCCTGATCGGGTCGCTCAGAGCAGAAACAGGCTCTGTCAGGATACTTGGGTCGGCGCCAGAGAGCGCGGAATCGAAGGCGGTGGTTGGATATCTCCCGGAGGACGCCTTACCTTACAGAATGCTCTCCGTAAGGGAGAACCTGGAGTACATAGCGGCGCTTAGAGGGGTAGAGAACGTAAGGGGCCGCACCGACTTCCTTCTCGACGAACTCGAACTCAGACAGTACGAGAAGTCGAACGTCGGGCGCCTCTCCAGGGGGAACACGCAGAAACTTGCTATCGCCCTGGCCATCATCCACTCCCCCAAGGTCCTTCTGCTGGACGAGCCCCTGAACTATCTGGACATCCCCACACAGGAGAAGGTAATCGCAATGCTTGACAGACTCGAAGGGACGCATCTCGTCTCCACCCACATTATGTCAATAGCGCACAGGCTGACGGACAGCGTAGTTATGATTTCGAGGGGGATGTTCCTTTGGGAGGGAACCATAGAAGAGCTCAGGAAGAAAGGGTCTCCCGACGAGCCAATCGAGAGCGTCGTAGCGAGGATGATGACAGGTGCTACCTAAGCTCCTGAAGTTCGTCATACGGACGCGATTCTCCAAACCTCTTCTAATCCTCCTCGTAGTTATGACGATATACTTCATCGGCATCTCTGCGACAATCCCGCCCCAGCAGGAGAACCTGATTCTTGGATACTATGGGACAGGCATCGTCGCGTTCTTCCTCGCCATGGCCCTCGCAACCGGAGGCATCATGATACTCAAATCAGACCGCGATTACCTTTTCACCCTGCCGCTGAGCACGAAGGATCTCTCCATAGCCATCTTCTTCTCACAATTCATCGCCTTCGGGATTTCCATCCTCTTCATGTTCGGTTACTTCTACCAAAGCGTGGCTTCTCCTTTGTTGCTGATAGACCTAGTTTCACTGGCCCTCACATTCACATCTCTTGGCGTAATTGCTCCATCGATGACGACGAGGATACGAATTCTGCTTTCCGTTGCCCTCGCACTCTGGACGCTTCTCGGGTTCACGAACTTCCCGTTCTCGCCAGGGTCGGCGTTCAATGGCGACATCTACGGCGGAACCGCGACGCTTCTCGTGCTTGCTGGGGTCACCACCGCATTGGCGTTCAGGGGGTTGTCGCGGATTGAGTTAGACATGGTACGGAGTCTGGTGAGGACCACTGCCTCTGACGTCAAATCACCGAACAGCTATGTCGGAAAGAGCCCCATCGGCGCAATCTACTCGATGAACCTCAGTAACATGTCACTGGCTGGGAGGATGAACATGGCAGGCACTTCTAGGTACGTCTCAAGGAGAGTGAAGACCCGCTGGGTCGCCTTGGCCTCGTCAGTCGCAGCCGCAGCCTTCTTCATCTTCGCTCTTTCAGTAGGGCCCGCCCCTGAGGTGAGCGGAACAGACACGTTTCCGGCGACGATTCTCGTCGCGGTCGGACTTGCATTCATAGGCTTCTTCCTCTCCCAGTCGGCCATCACCAACGAAAGAATTTGGCTCTCCTTGACCTCGCTCCCGGCCGCCACTTACTTCAGACACCTGATATTATCAAGGGTCATCTCTCTCTTGATAATCCTGGTTCCGTTCGCCGCCGCTGACGCAGCCCTCTCCGTGCTTGGGTATGACGTGACGCTGGCGGCCCTGGCGGTGATTCTGTTAGTGATCCCGGGGGCGTTCGTTCTGGAAATCTGCTGGGCAGCGTATATCGCTCCAATTCAGGTCAAGGGCGACGACATGATGATGCCCGCCCAGTTCAGCCTGAGACAGTTGGCGACGGCGCTTCCAGTGGGCGGGGTGATCATCCTCGTCTCCGTCGCATCGATTTTTCCTGTGGTAGCGGTTGTGGGGGGGCTGCTGCTCTGTGGACTATCCGCCCTCCTTACTCTGAGTGCCAGTTTCTGGGGCAGGGTCGTCACTAAGCTCACGGAAAACGGCTTCGTGTAACGCCTTTCCTATGATGGTATCGAGAGAACCATCTGGGATTTCCTCAGCCTCTCCCCAATGCAGCTCCTGACGAGATCGCAAGCTTCGACTATCCTATTATCGCTGATGGAGTAGTAGATGTTGGTGCCTTCCCGCCTGGTGACCAGCAGTCCAAGTTGCCGTAGGATGGACAAGTGCTGAGACATGTTTGCCTGGGGGGTCCCAGTCAGCCGTGCCAGCTCATTAACAGACTTTTCTCCGCCCTTCAGTACGGCAATAATCTGAATCCGCTTGGGGTGTGACATACCCTTGCAGAACTCCGCCTGCATCCGGTAGAGCTCATCCTCAGCCTTGACGCGACTCATGCTCCCGCTCTCTCGCCCGGCTCAGCCACTTTGACGATGGCAGGCTTCAGAGACTCGGTCTGCTCGATGGCAGGGAACCTAGTCTGGCCGAAGAAGACGTCAAACATCCTTTCGAGGCTCCCGTTGAGCGCCCTCCAGTAAATCATGGCGAAAGACCTCTTCATGATGTACTTGATGATGGATGGAGTCTGGTCGGTGGGAGGAGAGGAGTAGGTGGCCGAAACGAAAATGGCCCTGTGTTCGCCAACCTCCATGGGGCAGTTTATCCTGCCGTTATACTCCAACATATCCCGGGATCCGTTTATTTCTGCTACGATGTTGTGGGCCACCACAACGGACTGGAGATGAGCCACCACGCCGGACTTGGAAACCGGGATATTGGTGGCGTCCCCGATGGCATAGACGCCCTGTTGGCCGACGACCTTCATCGTTCCTTTATCTGTGGAGACGTAGCCATCCTCGTCGCCGATTCCAGAGTTGATAATCACATCGGCGCCATGGTGTGGGGGGATGGCAATCAGGAGGTCATACTGGAACTCCTCTCCTTCGAGGGAGCTAACCTTCTTCTTGAGCGGGTCGACGGAATCCATGTTAAAGAACGCCGACACTTCTATCCCCTTCTCCCGAAACAGGGGTTCGACCACACGCGAAATCTTCTCTGCCGGGTATGGTCTGGGATAGGGCGTGAGGAACCTAATCGTCACCCTGTCACGGATGCCCCGTTTACGGAAGAATTCATCCAGCATGAAGGCCGCCTCGTTGGGTGAGGGGGGGCACTTGTGCGGCGTCCCGGCGATGGCCACGATCACCGTCCCGCCGCTGAACGCCTGGAGCGATTCCCAGATGCGCTGGGAATCCCTGGGGCTTGTGTGGAAGTTCAACGACCCTTCAGCGAGCCCTGGGATTTTCGATGGGTCTGCAACGGCTCCAGTGGCAATTACCAGGAAATTGTAAGGCAACGTCCTGCCGCTCTTCGTCGTAACCGACCTAGCAAGCATATCGATTTTCACCGCCGGGTCTTGCACGAACTCAACCTCCTTCCTGATGAGCTCAGTTTCGTCTCTGACATACTTGTCTGGCGACGCACCTTTGAACGCCACATCTAGGTTGCCAGGCTGGAATGGATGCCTCAGATGCTCACCGACTAGCTGAAGGGAGACAACCCCACCACGGATTTCGTCGCGCAGTGCCGAGGCCAGAAGGTTCGCCGTGAACGTCCCTCCGTCTCCTGAACCCACGACGACAACCCTTTGCATGGTTGCCGCTAACCTCTTTTCTTCGTTATCTTGACGACGATTCTCATGTAGCCCTGTTCGTCAACCACATCCAACAGCTCGTTCCCGCTCTTCTGTGCCCACGCAGTGACGTCAGCCTTGGCGGCAGGGTCTGTCGCTAGGAGTTCGATGATATCTCCAACTTGGGCGCTTCGATAGGCTCTGAAGAGGTCAGTGATGGGTCCGGGGCAGAAGCTGCCTCGGGAGTCGACAATCTTGTGCTGCTCTACTGTTGACATCCGCATCGCCTAGATGAAGATGATCTGCCCACCTTCGCCCAGGGAAAGCATGGTCGCTGCCCCGACCACATCATCGACTTCGTCGATGAGAGTCTCCTTCGGGGTTCCCATGACTTCCATCGTCGTCGAGCAGGCGTGGAGTTTGACTCCAAGGTCCTTGGCCATCTTGAACATCTCTGGGACCGAAGGAACCTTGGCCTTCGACATCTTACCATTCATCATTCTGGTGGCCATGGCCGTCATTCCAGGGATCATCCCGAGTATGTTGGGCATCGGCATGCCAGGGTTACCTACTGGCGCCACCTTCAGCGAGCCCACCGTCTTCTTGTTCACGGCGTTCAGCCCCCAGAAGGTGAAGAACATGTGAACCTCCTTCCCCATAGTCGCACCCGTGGTCGCTATCATCAGGGCAGGGTACACCATGTCCATCGTCCCCTTTGACAGAATGACAAGCAATCTAGAAGTCTGCTCGCCTTTCTCTTCAGTTCTCAGCTGCGTAACTTGTGCCAACTCAGCTCACAAATATTCGCGGATTCTAATGTCCTAATAAAACGGGAAGCCGTTTCTCAACTTTGGAAAACGCCCCGCCACGTATAAGGGAAGACAGCCACCTCGTTCCAGCGCGCATTATCCTTAAGAACGGCCTAACCCCATCAACGAATCGCATGAGCAAGAAGGACAACGCTCCAATGCCCGCATCGAGCGCAGGCTTACTCACGTTCTTCAACGAAGAGACCCAGGGAGTGAAGATAAGGCCCGAAATAGTCCTAATAGGGTCAATCGCACTAATCGCCGTCTCGATTGTCATCAACATCGTCTGAGCAGAGCCATAAGACCCGATCAGCCACGGAATCCCTTGCCAGTCGCTACCGGCACCTCTTCACCCTGCCTTCGGCCCCGCGGCTGTTGCTCTACGGAGCCCTGGCCTCTCTCCTGTTTGCTGTCCTGACTCGGGGGACAGGCGGGGCTATCTCCTTCATCTTGGCCTTCGCCGCATTCGTCCTCTCTGGGGTGGTCATCTCAGCCACCCTGAGACTCCT
>OCOJ01033471.1_pt7 | contig 13985 bp, 16 predicted proteins | sample 1539251 | NCBI WGS metagenome assembly OCOJ01 (sample SAMN01911457, study PRJEB22624) | soil metagenome | biome: Soil | place: Malaysia | collected 2012-04-30 | depth RA_metagenome m | reverse complement strand
TTCAGCAGGCGAGCGCCGGATGCGGTGCTCGCAGCGGCAGGAATCGTCGCAGAGCCGGAGGCTGCCTTGTATTCCTCCGGCGTGAGCATGCCTTTGGCGAGAAAAACGCTGAGCATGCGCTCATTGGCCTCCGCCTGATTGGGGGCCTCGAGAATCCGGGCAGCCTCGTCAGGGGTCAGATATCCCTTCGCGACAAACACCTGGACCATGGCGTTCGGCTGAGGCTGAGTGGCCGGCTGCTGCGCAGCCACCGAAACCGCGGAAAGCCCCAAAGCGGTCCACCCAATAGCAACCATCATCAACCTGCCCATATCTATGCCTCCTTTTTCCGTTTGGGATTTCATAAAACTCTGCAAACCCCGTCCCCGGCAGGGGAAGCGATTGGTTCCCGGCAGCAAGGCGATGGGCGGGCCCGCGGTGGGGGGTCTGAAAACCAGGAAGCCGGGGCCCGCCTTGTTTGCCACTTCGCGGTGAGGCGAGGAGACGAGATACGGCAGGAACAGCGAGCTAGCAGACTTCGCGGAAACGGGGAGCAGAGCCGTCCTCCCAGGCGGGGCGTCCCGGCCGTGGTGGGCTTCTATACGGTTCAAGTTGAGAAGTCAAATCGTATATATACGATTACTTGCCGTCGACCATCCAGGCTCAGCGGCCCGCAGCACACCGGGACGCAACGCCGACAGGAAGAAATGGACAAAATCGTATTGTAATTGCGACCCTTAATGAGTATTCTCCTCCACATGGCCGAATCCCAATTCATCAAACCCAGCGACGCCGCTCGCATTTTGGGGATTAGCTACCCCACCGTGAAGCAGTGGATCTACCACGGCAAACTGCGCACCGTGCGCACTCCTGGCGGCCATCACCGCGTGCCCCGCGCGGAGCTGGATAAATACCTGCACCGCGCCGGCGAAAAACCAGGCCCCGGGCGCCGCCGGAATTTCCGCCGCCTGAGCGGGCGCAACCAACTGGTGGGCCGCGTGGTTCAGGTGCGTATCGAGGGCTTGATGGCCCAAGTGAAGCTTTCGATCGGGGGTCAGGAGATCACCTCCATCATTACCGCGGATGCCGCGCGGGAGATGGACCTGCATCCCGGGGACCGTGCCGCCGCGCTGATTAAATCCACCGAGGTGATGATCCTGCGGGTCTAGAGGTTCCACTGAATTGGCCCGCCGCAGGAGAAGATCCGTGCGCACGCCGCGAATCATTGTTGTCTTCTCACTGGTCCTGCTGCAGGCCGTGCCACTGGCGCAGCCCGGCAGCACCTCTTCAGAGTCGCATTCCGCTGCACAGGGAACGCAGGCGCAGATCACCGTGGCCGCGGCCATCAGTATGAAAGACGTTCTGGAGGCCTTGGAGAAGAAATTCAGCGAACGTCCCGGCGCGCCGAAAGTAGTCTTCAACTTTGGCGCCTCCGGCATCCTGCAGAGACAAATCGAAGAAGGTGCGCCGATTGACGTTTTCATTTCCGCTGCGCCCGCACAGATGAACGCACTGGAAAAGAAGGGCCTGCTGCTCCCGGGCACCCGGCGAGACATCGCGGGCAACCGCCTCGTGCTCGTGGTGCCTGCGGGTTCGAGCGCAGTGAAACGCGTGGAGGATCTGAAAAAACCGGAGGTGCGCACCATTGCGATCGGCGAGACGCGGTCCGTGCCTGCTGGCCAGTACGCGGCGGAAGCGCTGCGCAATCTGGGGCTGTTCGATGAGCTGCAATCGAAGTTCGTATACGCCCAAGACGTACGCGCTGTGCTCACCTACGTGTATGGAAAGGACGCCGATGCCGGGTTTGTGTATGAAACGGACGCGAAGTCCACGGGCAAAGTAGCCATTGCCGCGCCCTTGCCTGCGGCCTCCTATCCACGGGTTGTGTACCCCGCAGCGGTGATCCGCGGCTCGCAGTACGCGGCGAGTGCTCAGGCCTTCCTGGAATTTCTTGTCTCACCGGACGCCCGGGCCATTTTCGAGCAATACGGCTTTACTGCACCGGCGAAATAGCGCGCTGCGATGGACCTCTCTCCGATACGGCTGTCGCTCGAAACGTCGGTTGTAGCCACGGCGGTGGTGGCGCTTGCCGGTACGCTGGCCGCGCACTGGCGGATTCGCCGGCGCGGTGTGGCCTTCGAACTATTGGACGGGTTCTTTCTGCTGCCCTTGGTGCTCCCGCCGACGGTGGTTGGCTTTCTGCTGCTGCTCGTGTTGGGCCGGGCGAACTGGCTGGGCGGCGTCCTCTACAGCCTGGGCCTGCACCTGGTGTTTTCCTGGCCAGCCACGGTGATCGCCGCTGCGGTGACTACCTTCCCGCTGATGTACATGACCGGGCGAGCGGCGCTGGAGCAGGTGGATGCTCCACTGGTAGAAGCGGCGCGCACACTGGGCGCCAGCGAGACGCGCATCTTCCGCGAAATCATGCTTCCGCTGGCTTGGCCGGGCCTGGCCGCAGGCATGGTGCTGACGTTTGCGCGCGCGCTGGGCGATTTTGGCGCCACACTCATCCTCGCCGGGAACATCCCGGGGAAAACCCAAACGCTGCCGCTGGCTATTTTCTTCGCAGTGGAGGCAGGCGATACGCGAGAAGCGGTGCGTTGGTCGCTGGTTGCCGTTGGCATCTCGTTTGCAGCACTGGGCGCGCTGAATCTGTGGACGCGTCACCGCCGGGGACTAGCTATGCGCGTGGTACAGCAGGAATAGGGACGTGGAATTCCAAGCCGAATTCGCAGCGCACCGCGGGCCGTTCTCCCTCCGCGTGCAACTGGCTACTGAAAGCGCGCGCGTCGGAATTCTGGGCGAGTCAGGCGCGGGGAAATCCATGGTTCTCCGCACGGTGGCGGGGCTTGAGACGCCAACCGAAGGTCGAATCCAGCTCGACGGCCTGGCCCTGTTCGATTCCACGCGCCGGGTGAACCTGCCGCCCCGCGCACGGGGCGTGGGTTTCGTGTTTCAGCAGTACGCGCTGTTTCCCCATCGCACGGTGAACGAGAACGTAGGCTTCGGTCTGGCGCATCTCTCCCACAGCGAGCGCGAGGCGCGCGTGCGCGGCCTGCTGGCGCGGATGCACCTGGAAGAACTGGCCGCGCGCTATCCGCGGCAGCTTTCCGGAGGCCAGCAGCAGCGCGTAGCACTGGCCCGAGCCCTGGCCGTCGAACCGCGCATCCNTGCTGCTCGATGAGCCGCTCTCCGCGCTGGACTTCCACCTTCGCGGGCTGGTGGAGAAAGAGTTGCTGGATGCTCTGGCCGATTTTCGCGGCCTCACGCTCTACGTGAGTCACAGCCTCGAGGACATCTACCGGCTGTGCGATGAAATCCTGGTGCTCGCGCGGGGACGCGCGCTCGCCTTCGGGCCAAAAGAGGAAATATTCCGGCGCCCGCCGAGCGCGGAGGTGGCGCGTCTGACCGGCTGTAAAAATATCTCGCGCACGCGGGCAGTGGAGGACGGCGTGGTAGAGGCGCTCGATTGGGGTGTGCGTGTGCGCGTTCGTGCGCCGCATGCGGGAGTGCAGCACGTAGGCATCCGCGCAAATCACATCTCCTTCGCGGATTGCCCAGGAGGCGTAAACGTGTTTCCCTGTACGCTGGTGGAAAGCACGGAGACGCCATTCCGCCGCACACTGTATCTCCGTCTGCATGACGATTCGGGCGGCCATGGGCGATTGCAGGCGGAGATCGGGAAGGACCGGTGGGAAGAAATGAAGGGACGGCCCATGCCCTGGCACGTGCGACTGGACCCGGAGTTGGTTTTCGTTATGCCATGACAGGTTTGTTTGCGGGAGCACAGGCCAGTTGCAGAGGCTGCCGGAATCGCGTGCGCAAAAGAAAAGCGGCCGGGGGGAGCCGGCCGCTCGGGGGTGGACATGGGGGAGGGACTCGTTGAAAGCCGTTTGTTCGGTCCGCTGTCGCGGACTCTGTTACTCCTTCTTCCGCCGGGGGCGTGCCAGCGCTACTGCCGGCCGGCCGATGGTGCCCACCAGGAACAGCGCCAGGGAGAAGCTCAATCCAACCGCCAGTACCATCTGCCGCTCCCGGCCCGGGCGTCTTCAGGTTGAATCCAACCGCCCGCCGTCATGGGGGAGAATCGCAGAACCGCGCTGCAGGGTCGATAGCTCAGGGGTCACATTCTGAGTGGTACCTCCGTACCGCCTGAACGGGACAGAGCAGGGACGAGCTCCGAAGGAAAGAACGTCGTATGATCCTGTGCGGGGAGCCAGGGGCGTTCGAGAGATACGATGCATCGCAGGCATTTAGACGGTTGGCATGCCGATGTGGCCCGGGCGTTCCTTGGCAGCGTCTTGTATATCTCCGGAATGTGGGCGGGAGGTTCGCGATCGTTCCTCTAGGGAGGGGGTGTTCTGGGCGTCTTTCCGCTTTTGCTGGCCGTTCTTAGCGGTCCGTGGATAGCCGCGTGGATTACTTGCAGCCTCTTGCCCAGCAGCCGCCGGAGATTACTCCTGCGGCTGGCGGCCGGCATCTTGTCGGGTGTAATTGTTTGCGTGCTTAGCTTAGGATTGGCTTCGGTCCTCCTACCTGAATGGCCGGCTGGCGATCCAAGGGCTCGATTCTTCGCGCGGCATGACGCTGCTCTGGTCGTCATTCCCTTCTGCTTCTTCCTATTTGCCGGCCAGCTTTTGTTCTCGCGCTGGAGGAGCCGCGGGTCAGCTTAGCTTCGAGGGATTCGCCGGCCCTCGTCTCGCCACGAGAGCAGCCATCTCCGAGCAGGCGGAAGTGGTGTGGCCTGTCTGCGAGACCCACGCATATGGAATGTTCGGAGCGGTTCCGGCAGCAGATAGGAGTGTCCCGCTACGGCGGGCAGGTTGTGCCACTGGGCATACTGGCTGAGTAACCCGGCTGAGGCTGTTGCTGGGGTTCGAGGGCCGTGATAGGCTGAATTAATCGTGCGGCTCGCCGCGGCGCGCAGGCCCGCCACGGCGCACAGGCCCCGGGACAGGGGAGTCCCGGCCTCGCGACCGTTTCTGGCCCAATTCTGACCTATGAGCGCAACCGCCCTTCGCGTTGACCATCTGACGATTCAAGAACGGGTGCAGGATATCGCCCAGCAGCTCCTGGACGAGCTGGGCAGCCATCGCGGCCTCGAAGAAATTCGCAGTGCTGCCCATGCGGAAAGTGTGCAGGCGCTGCATCTGGAACGCGACCTGGGCCTGGGCAGCTTGGAGCGCGTGGAGCTGATCGTGCGCGCGGGCGATGCCTTCCATATCCGCCCGCCCGACGAGCTGTTCGCCGAGGCCAATACCGTAGGGGACGTCATTGCCGCGCTCGAACTCCAGCTCGGCCAGGCTCGCCCTGGGGCAATCACCGACGTTCATACCCGCTTTGCCGGCCGGGAAAATGCGGCCACTGCCGCCGAATTGGGTCTGGAATCGGCGGAGACCCTGCTCGACGTGCTGCGCCGACGGGCGCGCGCCGAACCCACGCGGCTGCACCTGCGCCTACGCGAGGACAACGGCGAAATTAAAGAGATTACGTACGGGGCTCTGTTCGACCAGGTGACCCTGTTCGCCCGGGGGATGGAGAATTTGGGCGTGGCGCCAGGGGATCGCGTGGCCATCCTGCTGCCCACGTGCGCGGACTTTTTTCACGTGCTGCTGGGGGCGCAGATGGCCGCGGCCGTCCCCGTGCCCATTTATCCTCCGGTGCGCGCGGACCGCATCGAGGAGTACGCGGCGCGGCAGGCGGCCATCCTGCGAAGCGCAGAAGTCTCCACAATTATCACTTTCGGCCGGGCCGAGCGGGTGGCGCGGCTGCTCGAGCCCCAGGTGCCCTCGCTTCGCCGCGTGCACACCGCCGCGCAGGTCGCCGACCTGGGAACCCGCCCGGGACAGCTCTCCAGCGTGCGCCGCGTCTCGGGGTCGGACATCGCGTTCCTGCAATACACGTCCGGGAGCACGGGCGACCCGAAGGGCGTCACGCTGACGCATGCGAACCTGCTGGCGAATCTGCGCGCCATCCTTGCGGTGGTGACCATGAATCCGGCCGACCGAGGGGTGAGCTGGCTCCCGCTTTACCACGATATGGGGCTGATCGGCGCCTGGATGGGCCCGATGTACGCCGGGGCTCCGCTCTCGCTGATGTCGCCGCTGGCATTTCTATCGCGCCCGGAACGGTGGCTGTGGGCCATCCACGAGCATCGCGGGACGGTTACGGCGGCGCCGAACTTCGCCTACGAGCTGTGCGTGCGGAAAGTGCCGGACGAACGCATTGCGGGGCTGGACCTTTCCTCGATGCGGTACATGCTGAACGGCGCCGAGCCCGTGAATCCCTCGACGCTCGAGCGGTTTGCCGCGCGCTTTGAGCGCTACGGGTTCGACCGGCGGGCGCTGATGCCAGTGTACGGCCTGGCGGAAAATTCCGTGGCGGTCAGCTTCACGCCGCCCATGCGAGGCTGGCGCGTGGATTGGCTGGACCGCGCCGCGCTGGAAAACGATGGCCGCGCCGTTCCTGTCCCCGCGCCGTCGAATGGCGCAGCCGGGCGCAGCGATCCGGCAGGGGCCGACCCGGCCGTGGTGGGATTCGTTTCCGCGGGATTCCCCATCCCGGGGAACGAAGTCCGCATCGTGGATGATGCCGGCAACGACGTGGCGGAGCGCGTGGAGGGGCGGCTGTGGTTCCGCAGCCCTTCGTCAACGTCCGGCTATTACCGGAACCCAGCAGCCACAGCGGCGATGGTGCGCGAGGGAGGCTGGCTCGACTCCGGGGACCGCGCCTATTTTGCCGACGCCGAAATCTTTATTACCGGTCGCGCGAAGGACATCATCATCAAAGCCGGACGCAACCTGTATCCCCACGAGATCGAAGAGCTGGCCGCGGGTGTTCCGGGCGTGCGCAAAGGCTGCGTGGTGGCCTTCGGGGCAGTGGACCAATCGAGCGGGACGGAACGCCTAGTGGTGGTGGCGGAAACCGCCGAACGCGACCCGGCACGCCGCGAGGAAATTGCCGCACGCATCCGCGAACGCGTAGCCGAAGGCGTAGGCATGCCGCCGGACGACGTGGAGATGGTTCCGGCGGGCGCAGTGCCCAAAACGTCCAGCGGCAAACTCCGCCGCGAGGCTACCCGTGCGCTGTTCCGCGAAGGCCGGCTGCACCAGGGACGCCCGCCTGCCTGGCTGCAGGTATCGCGGCTGGCGGCGCGCTCGGCGCCGAAGCAGGTGGCGGGCCTGGTTCGCCGGACGATCGAAGCGATGTACGGCGTCTATTTCCTGGTGATGGTGTCGCTGCTGGCGATGGTGGTTTGGGCCGAACTGATCCTGATGCCCAGCCGGCCGATCGGGGCGCGAATCAGCCGCGCACTGAACCGCCTCTTCTTCCGCCTGGTGGGGGTTCCGCTCGAACTCACCGGCGAAGAGCACCTGGAAGCGCTGGCCACGCGCTGGGGCCAGGAGTTGCGCGGGGGCCTGCTGATCGTGTGCAACCACGCCAGCTACACGGACGCCGTTGTTCTGCTCGCGCTGCTGGGCGCCTACCGATATCGCTTTGTGGCCAAACAGGAAGTGATGTCGTACCCGTTTATCGGGGGAATCCTGAAAAGGCTGGGGCATTTTTCCTTCGTTCGCGAGAACCGCGAGGCGCGGCTGAAGCAGGCGGACGCGCTGGAAGAGGCGCTGGTGCGCGGGGAAACCATCCTGATTTTTCCCGAGGGCACCTTCACGCCGGCGCCGGGGCTGCGGCCGTTCCAGCTCGGAGCGTTCAAATCCGCGGTGGCCAGCGGATGCCCTGTGCTGCCCATCGCCCTGCGCGGCACCCGGCAACTTCTCCCCGACGAGGCTGCGCTGGCGAAACCTTCCCGCGTGACGCTGACGGTTTGCCCGCCCATTTATCCGAGCAATGACGGGTGGCAGGCTATTCTCCGCCTGCGCGACGCGACGCGCGACGCGATTGCCGAACACTGCGGGGAACCGATGGTGTGAACGCTGATTGATTTGATTCGAGGCGGGTACCACCGCACCCCTGCCGCCTATAACCTATAACCTCCTGAGCCCTTCCGCAGCGTTTCGAGGGCGGCACACATCAGGACCTCCGATCATGCCCATAGAGAGGGAACAATGATTATCCGCGTATTTCGGGCAAGGACTCATCCCGGCAAGCAGGCAGATTTCGAAACGAAGGTTAAGGAGCTTTCGATCCCCCTGGTTCAATCCCAGACAGGTCTTTTAGCCTTTTTCTCTGGCAGGCCGATGGAATCCAGCCCTGACGAATTTGTCATGGTGACGGTATGGAGGGATCTGGAATCGTTAAAGGCCTTTGCTGGAATCGATTGGAACGTGTCCGTGATCCCCGAGCCAGAGCGACCCTTGCTTCAAGCAAGTTCAGTTCACCACTACGAAACCATCGATAGCTCACTCGGGTCATGAGAGTTCCGTGGTTCCTGTGAGCCAGTTCCACCAGTTGCCGGACTGGCGTGGAGGAACCGCGCAGCCATTGAGGAGGATTGCAGCGAGCCGGTGATCTAAGCGCAGAGTTAGGCTATCCGCTAGCTGTTGTGCCTGAGAAACCAGACTTGCTTCAGGGGCTTCCCGACCAAAAACGTCGGGACGCAAAAGGCGCGAAAGCCCCAATTCTCTAAAGCCTCAAATATCGGAGCTAAAGCTCCGACCCCCTAAGGAACGTTCCCACGGTCAGTCCCGAAGCTTCGGGAATCACTGACCGTGGCTACCCTGCGAGCAATTCCCGCGCGGTGCAGATGGCATAGTAGGGATATCTCTTTCGCAGGGTTTCCGAGCCGCCCTCTTCCCGGTCCACCAGGCTGATGACGGCAATCACCTTCAGACCTTCGCTTTCCGCGGCGGTGATAGCTTCGAGCGTGGACTTTCCAGTGGTGCAGACGTCGTCCACGATCACTACGTCGCGCACCGCCCGGCCCGAGGCTTCGGGATCGAGTCCTTCGATTAATTTCTGGCGGCCGTGTTCTTTGCGGTCTTTACGGACCAGAAATCCACGCAGGGGCCGGCCCTGGAGAAAGCTGAGCGCCACGACCGCGGAGACCACCGGGTCCGCACCGATGCTCATTCCGCCGATGGCCTGAGCGCGGATGCGCTTTTCCGCGAGCAATTCCAGTATGGCGTGGGCGGCGAGAACGGAGCCCTCCGGGTCGAGCGTGGTAAGGCGGCAGTCCAAGTAGTAGTTGCTCGTTTTTCCGGAGGCGAGCTTAACCTCGCCGCGGAAGAGCGATTTCTCCCGCAGGCGGCGCTTCAATCTTGCGAGGTAATCCGGGGGAATGTCCACGCCCATTCGTGCGCTCCTGGATGATCCCGAATATTCGGGACGCGCCAATTGTAGCGCAGGGCCAGAGCCCTGCGGTTTCAATGGAGTTCTGTGGGAGGGCACGCAGCATAGAAGGGGAGTCTGGCTTCAGGGGCTAAAGCCCCCCAGTTGCCAGGCGCCCTAAATGTCGGAGCTGAAGCTCCGACCCCCTAAGGCCCTTTGTGAGACAGCTTCTACCGCATCCGGAAAATTACGGTGATGAGCGTTTCCACCTCGATGGGTTCGCCGCGAAGCAGCGTGGGCCGATAGCGCCAGCGCAAGATGGCATCGCGCGCGGCCTGGGCCAGCCAGGGATGACCGCTCAGGACTTCAACCGACTGCACGCTGCCGTCTCTGGCGATGACGGCGCGGATGAGAACGGTTCCTTCCAGGCGGATTTGCTTGGCTAGCACGGGGTACACCGGCTCGACGCGCGTGATCAGCTTTGCTTCTTGAATTTCCGAGGCCACCACGGGCCGTTTCTGAGGCGACGCTTCCTTCTCCCGCGGTGGTGCAGGAGGAGCAGGCCGCCAGCCGGATGGCCCTGTGAGAGGAATCAATCCATTGGGATCCCCGGGACCCCATCCCGGCGGGGCCCCTGTGCTCGGGCCGATGTCCGGCGCCGCGTCACTCTCCGCGCCGCCATGAGGGACGGGAGGCCGCTCGCGCGGAAAGAAGAGAACCGGAGAGACAGTAACATCACCATGGCGCGGGCGCTGGGGAGCCGGGCTCCGTTCGGGCGGAGAATGCGAGTCAGGCTGGCCGCGGTAGGGCGGTAGAGGGACCATTCGCGCCAGCATGATTTCTCCGGCGGGCGCTCCGAGCAGCGGCCGCAGCACCAGCAGGGTCAGCATCAGCAGCTGGATCAGGATCGCGAGCAGCAGCGTGCGGCGACGCAGGCGCCGTGCTCGCCGACTTTCTTCGTCCTTGTGGTCGAGTAAACAGCCGGACAACCGGTTCCCGGTCTCCATTGGCGCGCCTCCTCGCGGCCCCGAAGGGTTGAAATGGGCACGATCTGCCGGGTGCGGCGCGAGGCACGCCTGCCTTCGGCAGGCAGGGGCAGGCCCACCAGGGCGGGCAGGCTTCGGCGGCAGCCCGGCAGAGCGGTGACCCAGTTCGGGGGCCCCTTTGGGGGCCCTCTCTGGGAAGGTTGCGCAGCCTTTGGTCAATGGACACCGGGGAATGCAGCCGAGTTCCAGGGCGTGAATCGGAAGGGCAGAAAAGAGACATCAGCGGGGGCATCAGGGCAGCCAGACGACCCCCCGCGACCTGGCCTTCTGCAAGTCCCATAGCTTCAACTGCTTATGGAAAGGAGGAAGAGAAATTCAAGTCGCCAAGAGTGTTGCCGATGTGCAACAATGGACTCGGACGAGGCATCTAACCGGGTGGAAACAGGAAAGATAGGCAGGAGGCCGTAGTTTCATGGCTGTACGTTCAGCAGAAACGATTGGGGTTCGCTACACCGGCTGGGCCGCGTTGCATCGCGATCCCTTGGAAGATCCAGTAGTGTTCACCTGCCCCCACTGTGGCACGCAGGGGCAGAAGCAGGCGCGCCGGGCGCGCGCTGAGTACCGCTTTTCGGATGGCTTTCTTCAGGACTTGCAGGGCGAAATGACGGCCTGCAAGGGCTGCCATCGCCCGCTCCATTTGGCTCCTATCGTGCTCGTGCACGATGAGGAGGAACAGAGGCGGTTTAGAGCCGTATTCCTTCCCGAAGCGCTGGTCAGCAAGAACTAAAGGCCTTCGGGCACATCCAGCCAGAAAAAAACGCCGGCCTCACAGCCGGCGTTTTTATTTGTGGAAGCTGGTTGAAGGAAACCTGGAGTTGCGCGGGCGGCAGCGTCGCGAGCCCCTCTCAGCCCATCCAGTCCAAGTCCACCTTCAGGTGATTCCTTTCCAGGTCCGTGCGCACGCGCTCGAAGGCCTCGTCCACCGTGTCGGCAAACTTGAGCAAACCGTAGTCCTCTTCGCTGATCGTTCCCCAGCGGACCATGGCCCGCCAATCGAGCACTTCGTCCCAATACCTTTTGCCGTAAATGAGGATCAGGTTGCGGTGCGGGAGTTTGCCACTCTGCAGCAGGGTGAGCATTTCCCAAAGCTCGTCCATGGTGCCGAAACCGCCCGGGAACACGATGAGCGCTTTGGCGAGCTGCGCGAACCACAATTTGCGCATGAAGAAGTAGTGGAAATCGAAGTTCAGCTCGGGACTGATGTAGCGGTTGGGGTACTGCTCATGCGGGAGCTGGATGTTCAGCCCGATGGATTTTCCTCCCCCTTCGGCCGCACCGCGGTTGGCGGCTTCCATAATTCCCGGGCCGCCGCCGGAGCAGATCACGAAGCGGCGCGGCTTCTCGCCAAAATTCACCGACCACTCAGTGATGCGGCGGGCGAGCTCGCGCGCCTCTTCGNTAGTAGCGCGACAGGTGGATTGCGGCATGGGCCTCGCGGAGTTTCCGGTCGTGCTCCCGCAGGGCGCGGAGCCCGCGCGGGGGCGTCAAGCGCTTGAGGCGGCGCAGGTGCGCCTCGGACTCATCGAGCGGAAACATGCGCGCCGACCCGAACATGACGATCGTGTCGGCCACGCCGGCGCGGCGCAACCGGGTCAGGGGGTCCAGGTACTCGGCCAGGATGCGCAGCGGACGCGCCGCAGTGCTCTCCATGAATTCAGACACCTGGTAGGCGGGCAGCGTCTCGTGACGCACCTTCTTACGGCTCATTGTTTCTCTCCGGGCAGGGCATGGAATGCGCGCGCAACGATTTATTCTAGGGGCAATACGCGGCGCGGCGCACGCGCGCTTCGAGCGCTGTTTCCTCCGGCGCAGCCCGGCACCATCCGGCGCCGGGCGCAGCAATCCTCGGGGGCGCTGCGTGGTAGGATGGGCGCTACCGGCGGCCGCGAAGACCGTGCAGCGGCGGTGACGGTTGCGCGCAGCCCCGCGAAGATAACCCGCCGCATGGCATTCGCGTCAAAAATCCTGGAGGGTGCCGGGATGCATCGTGCCGGGCGCATGGCGATTTGGACAGCGGCACTCGCATGGGCGACCGCGGCGCCAGCGGCGCGCGCGCAGGCCCCTCCGGGGCCGATGCCTCCGCCGGCTCACATTCAGGAACCGCCGAAGCCTGCCTTGCGCGTGAACGTGGACTGGGTCACAACGCCGGTGACGGTGCGGAATTCCAAAGGCGACCTCGTGCTCGACCTGGAGCAAAAAGACTTTCGCGTGCTCCAGGACGGAGTGGAGCAGAAGATCGAGCACTTCAACCTCGGCGGTGATCCGCTCTCGGTGGTGGTCGTGGTGGAGAACAGCAGCCGGGTCGAGCCGCTCCTGCCCGCGGTGCGCAAAACGGGAGTGCTGCTCTCGCAGGACGTGATGCCGGGAGATGTGCAGGCCGCGCTGGTGAGCTACGACGATACCGTGAACATCCGCGAGCCGTTTACCGCGAGCGGCGACGCGATCGAACGGGCCATGAACAAATTGCCCACGGGACTTTCCGGCGCGGCGCTCTTTGATGCTCTCTCGAAGGGCGTGGATCTGCTCTCGCGCCAGCCGCAGAACCGGAGGCGCGTCATATTGGTGATGGCCGAGCCGGTGGACACGGGAAGCGAGACGAAACTGGGCGAAGTGCTGCGGGCGGCGCAGCTCCAGAACGTGACCATCTACAGCGTCGGTCTTTCCACCACCGCGGCGGAATTGCGCGCCGAGCCGCGCGCCCATTCGTCGCCCTATCCCCCGGGGATCAGCCCCATGCCCGGGCCTCCTGGGATTGCGCAAACGCCCTCGACGATGCAAATCGAAAACACTTCCGCCGACCTGGGAGCCGTGGGCATCTGGATCGTGCAGCACGTCAAAGAATCGGTGAAGGACCACATCCTGGAGGTCGCCACCACGGCCACCGGCGGAGAACACATCGCGGCGTTCAAGGACCGCACGATCGAGAAGGCGGTCAGCCAGATTGCCGGCGAACTGCACGCGGAATATACGCTGGGATACCACCCCGCCGGAGGGAATCTGGCCGGATTTCACAACATCAGCGTTCGCGTGGATCGTGCCGGACTGAAAGTGCACGCCCGGCCGGGCTACTACCTCGAGTAATCTTCGGCGCAAACTGCCCACGGTCAGAAAACCTCTGACCGTGGCTACCGATCAATCGAATTCCTTTTTCGGCGGCGTTTGTTCGGTGCCCACTCGCCCCGCCACGATGTCGGCCCGCGAGTAGTTTTCCGCGCGGATCGGGTCGCCGACGATACGGCGCAAAATGGTGAGCTGTCCCGTGTGTTGCAGCGCGTCCGCCACTGGTGCCTGGAAGAGCCGTTCCACGGTGGCATGAAGCGGCTCTCCCGAGGCCAGGTAGTCATNCGAAGGCTTTGAGCGCGGCAAAGAATCGCGCGACCTCCGCGTCCCAGGGGAGCGGCGTTGCGTTGCGCCATTTCTCCGCGCCGCGCGCGATGGAGAGCGCCCAGTCGAACAGGTCTCCCATGTGCGCCAGGATTTCTACCGGAGTGCGCACATCGGGCACGGCGCGGAAGCCAGCGAACTCCGGCGGCGCGCCGCGCACTGCCTTTCCCGCGCGATAGGCGAGCGTGGCGAGCGTGTGCCGCAGCAGGTTCAGGCTGGAATTCTCAGCGGCGGGCATAATCCCTCCAGGAAGGCTGACCGAGAAAATTCAGCAACCAGCGAGCTGGGGCACGACATGTCGTGCCCCTACGCAATGCGCTTCCAGAACGAGGCTTCGCGCGTTTCGAC
>OCOJ01040768.1_pt3 | contig 14001 bp, 10 predicted proteins | sample 1539251 | NCBI WGS metagenome assembly OCOJ01 (sample SAMN01911457, study PRJEB22624) | soil metagenome | biome: Soil | place: Malaysia | collected 2012-04-30 | depth RA_metagenome m | reverse complement strand
GCCAAGGGCGAAGTGACTTGCGAGTTGGTGCCGCAGGGAATTTTGTGTGAAAGAATGCGCGCGGCGGGGGCAGGCTTGCTGGGGTTTTACACGACGGTGGGCGTGGGGACGGAAGTGGCGAACGGCAAAGAAGAACGCGTGATCGATGGCAAGCGCTGCATATTGGAGAAGCCGATTCATGCGGAGTACGCGCTGATAAAAGCGCAGAAGGCGGATGAGCTGGGGAATTTGACGTACCGGCTGGCGGCGCGGAATTTCAATCCCATCATGGCGATGGCAGCCGAGACGACGATTGTGGAAGTGGATGAGATTGTGCCGGTGGGGTCGATCGAGCCGGAGAACGTGATCACGCCCGCGATCTTCGTGCACCGGATCGTGCAGGCCAAGGGGGTCCGATTTGCGGGTAACGGCAATCGGTAAAAGCCATGATGGATAAGCCTAGATTGACGCGCGAACAGATTGCGCAGCGCGCCGCGCTGGAACTGCCGGACGGCGCGTACGTGAACCTGGGGTGGGGTATACCGAATCTGATTTCGGATTATCTGCAGAAGGGCATCACGGTGTACTTCCATAGCGAGAATGGAATTTTGGGAATGGGGCCGCGGGCGAAGGCGGGGGAAGAGGATTTTGACCTGGTGGACGCGATGAAGGTGCCGGTGACGCTGATGCCTGGGGCATCGTTTTTCAACCAGGCGGATGCGCACCTGATGTCGCGCGGAGGGCATCTGGACGTGGCGGTGCTCGGAGGATTTCAAGTGTCGGAGAAGGGCGACCTGGCGAACTGGAAGATCCCGGGGTCGAAAGGGAGCGGGGGGATCGGCGGGGCGATGGATATTGCGGCCGGAGCGAAGAAGCTGATCGTGTGCATGGAGCACAACACGAAGGACGGTGCGGCGAAGATCGTGAAGCAGTGCACCTATCCACTGACAGGAATCGAATGCACAGACACGATTGTGACGGACCTGGCGGTGATTGATGTGACGGCTGAGGGGCTAGTGCTGCGGGAAGTGGCGCCGGGTTGGACGGCGAACGAGGTGCAGGAGCAGACGGAGGCGAAGCTGATGGTGCGCGGAAAAGTGCCGGAGATGAAGCTTAGGAGCTACTGAGCGGATACTCCCCCCTCCCCTTTTTTTGTAAGTGTTGACTTTAAAAGTAGTTATTTTGGCGTCTTGGCAAGTGTTGACTTCAAAGGGTTTCCAGGAAGCCGCTTCCCATTAGGTTTTCAAAGAGCGTGGGCAGCAGCCCCCGAGTCGGGCATGCCGACCCAAACGCAACTTGCGAGTGTACCAGTTAATTATATTCCTGTCAAGGTATTTTTGGTGACCGTCGCGTCGCCTCGCTCGGACTGACAGTTGGGGAACGGGATTACATGCGGGCGGCGGCACGGGCGGCGATGTGGCCGTCGGGCGTGCGCAGGATGATGACAAGGCTGTCAGTAACAGGAACGCCGGCGCTGGGCACATCAAACTCAAAAAACCATTCCAATTTTTCCGGTAGCTTGTCGGCGAGTTCGCTGGCATAGGGTGTGACACGACGCGTCTCAAAGTGCACCGGCACAATTCCGGTGGCGGGGCGCATCTTCAACCCGTGTTTCCAATAAAAGCTGAGGCGTAACTTGCTCACAACTGCGGCATTGAGGTAGACGCGCGTACCGGCCTGCTCGATTTGGTACTGGCACGGCAGGTCGTACATGAGGAAACTCACGTGCAGTTTCTCGGGGAACTCGGTGACGATGTCGTGGCCGCGGTGGATGAGTGTGCCGGCATTGGAGTCCTCGCGCCTGAGGTTTTCGAAATAATCGGGCGCGATGGCGCGGCCGGTGAGGCGGAAACAGGGGCCGGAGGGGAGAGAGCCATCGGTCATCATGAGAAGGCCGCCGTCGTAATTCCAGATGGATTTGGTGTGATTCGGCTGGGCGGAAAGAAAAGGCACAGCGGCCGGAAGCAGGAAAAGAAGGGCGAGCGGCAGGAGAACTGGATGCCGGCGAAGCATGGGTGTCTCCGACACCCCGAGTTTACTCCTTGGAGGGCAGAACGGAGAAGAAAAGTGTAGCCGCAGCGGGGAGGGGCTTGCGCCAATCGGGGATCTGCGCCACAACTGCAGGTGGATTTGACACAGAGGTCACGGAGGGAAGAGCACAGGGGACGCAGAGAAAAGAACATACTGTGCGAATCGGCGAAAAATGACATTCGGCCTTGCACGACGTTTTCTGTCGTGCGCTCGCTTAACAGCCGTTCTTCTGACAGGACTCACGTTGAACTCACGGGTGGGTCATGTCTTCGGGCTTGACGAGGGCGTCGAATTCTTCGGCGGAGAGGAAGCCGAGTTTCAGGGCGGCTTCGCGCAGAGTGGTGTTTTCGTGGTGCGCGGTTTTGGCGACCTTGGCGGCATTGTCGTAGCCGATTTTGGGAGCAAGGGCGGTGACGAGCATAAGCGAGTTGTGCAGGTTGTAGTCGATCTTTTCGCGGTTGATCTCGATGCCGACGGCGCAATGGTCAACGAAGCTGTTGATGGCATCGGCGAGCAGTTCCACGGAATGTAGATAATTGAAAATCATCACGGGCTTGAAGACGTTGAGTTCGAAATTGCCCTGCGAGCCGGCGATGCCGATGGCGGTGTCGTTGCCCATGACCTGAACGGCGACCATGGTGACGGCTTCGCACTGCGTGGGATTTACCTTGCCCGGCATGATGGAAGAGCCGGGCTCATTTTCGGGGATGGTGAGCTCGCCGAGACCGCAGCGCGGACCGGAAGCGAGCCAGCGAATATCGTTGGCGATTTTCATCAGAGAAGCGGAAAGAGTTTTCAGTGCCCCGGAGGCGAAGACGACTTCGTCGTGCGCGGAGAGGCTGGCGAACTTGTTCGGGTGCGAGCGGAAAGGCAGGCCGGTGAGTTCGGCGATTTTTTTGGCGGCGCGTTCGGCGAATTCGGGGTGGGCGTTGAGGCCGGTGCCGACGGCAGTGCCGCCGATGGCGAGATCAAAGAGGCCGTCGAGGGCCACGGCGATGCGCGAGCCGTCGCGGTCGAGGAGGCTGACCCAGCCGGAGAATTCCTGGCCGACGGTGAGAGGCGTGGCGTCTTGAAGATGGGTGCGGCCGATCTTGACGACGCCGGCGAACTGCTTGGCCTTGGCGTCGAGGCTATCGCGGAGCTTTTTGACGGCGGGGAGGAGGCGACGCGAAGTTTCAGAAGCAGCGGCGATGTGCATGGCGGCCGGGAAAGTGTCGTTGGAGGATTGCGACATGTTGACGTCGTCATTGGGGTGAATGGGTTTCTTCGTGCCCATTTCGCCGTGGGCAATCTGGATGGCGCGGTTGGAGATGACTTCGTTGACGTTCATGTTGGTCTGTGTGCCGCTGCCGGTCTGCCAGATGCGCAGGGGGAAATGATCGTTGAGTTTGCCGGAGATGACTTCGTCGGCAGCCTGAACGATAAGGTTGCACTTTTCTTCCGAGAGCTTGCCGAGATCGCGGTTCACGAGCGCGGCCGCTTTCTTAAGGATGCCGAAGGCGCGGATAAGTTCGACAGGCATGGTGTCCTTGCCGATAGCGAAGTGGATGAGGGAGCGTGCGGTTTGCGCGCCATAGTAGCGGTCCATCGGGACTTCGATATTGCCCATGCTGTCGGATTCGGTGCGAGTCGGAACGGATTTGGCAAATTGAGTGGCTTCACTCATGGCGGTCTCCTGAGGAGCGATGGGGATAGTTTAGCAGGAAGAGACAGGACCGGTGACGATTGCCCATGAGCGCTCAAGGAGTTGAGGCCATGGCTGCAAAAGCGGCGGCAGGAGAGCCGCACTCCATGGGGACTGGGCCAAGGAAAGCCGAGGCTGTGCGAGGTGTGGCCTGAGAGGTTAGGGAAGTACTAGAACTAGAATGCACGTCGCTGAAAAAAGATTTGTGAGGAGCGCGACTTTTTTTGGGAAGCGGGGTTGTTCTGGAGATAACCGGGTAGTGTTCCTAGGCGCGACTCTGGGGGTGTCCTGGGCATCTCCACCGGTAGCAGCGGCTAACTCGCCTGGCCGTTGAATCAGTAGACAATCAGGAGGAAGACCATGAGACGACTCATCGGAATCTTGGTGGGTGCGACGGCAATACTGGTGTCTGCGGGCGAGGCCCGGTCGCAAGACCTGCTGGTCCCGGCAGGAACGCTGTTGCAGTGCACGATGGAGGAGCCGAATTTCTCTTCGGCAACTGCAGCGGTGGGCGATCCGGTGCTGTGCCATCTGCGAACCATGCAGGAATTCGGCAGGCAGGTGTTCCCGAGGGGCAGTATGTTGGGGGGCCACTTGGAGGCGGATAAGGACCCAGGCCACTTCTGGGGCAAAGGCTACCTGAAGATCACCTTTGACCGGGTGATCTTGCCGAACGGCGACCTGCCAGTCCCGGCAAAGGTCATTCAGGCGAGAGGCTACAAGGTGGACAAAGAAGGGGATATCGACGGAAAAGGACACGCGAAAAGGGACGTAGTGGAGTGGATGATTCCGCCTTTGTGGCCATGGAAGGTGGCTACGCTGCCGTTGCGCGGGCCACGTCCGACGTTGAAAGGTGAGGAACCGCTGGAATTGCGATTGATGGATGACATTGTGATTCCACGGACGCTAGCCTACGGGTCCAACCGGCCACCTTATGCCTCATCTTCGGTGCGACCGAGTGCTGACAGCGGCACACGGGCAAACACGACGCTACCATCATTCGAACACGCGACCGAAATCGCCGCGAAGGATCCGGCGCCAACGGTGGGCGCGGAGTCAGCTTCGCGGTTCACGACGCTGGTGCTGAAGACCAATGAGGTCTATGAGGTTTGCAAATACCAGGTCAACGGAGACAACTTGCAGTTTGTGGATCTGAACGGCAAAGCAGGCTCCGTGGACGTGAATCAGGTGGACTGGCGAAAAACAACGGAAATGACTTCGGAGGTGCGGTCGGTGGACCTGCCGGCGATGTCCCGGCAGATCAACTAGCTGAATTCAATTCCGTGACCATTGCCGCGGAGCTATGTCGGCCGTGGCTTTGAAGCGCCAAAAGCTGAGGAAAAGGCTGGAAAATGAGGCCTTCCTGTATAATCAGGACTGGGGGAACTCAGTTTCAGGATGGCCGAAAAAGGAAAAGGGAAGGCGTCTCCGGAGACGCGGCGGAAGAAGCGACTGCGGTTTTACCGGACTCGTGTGCGCGAGCTGCGTAGCATCGCAAAGGTATTGGTGTCTACGAAACACCCCTTCCTGGCACACATCATTCCAATACGGCGGTGCAATCTGGATTGCACCTACTGCAATGAATATGACGACAGCTCGAAGCCAGTGCCACTGGCTGAACTGAAGAGGCGGCTGGACCTGCTGGCAGACATGGGGACGTCGATCATCACGATCAGTGGCGGCGAGCCCCTGATGCATCCTGAGTTGGATGAGGTGATCCGGCACATTCGCAAACGCGGAATGATCGCGGGGCTGATCACCAACGGGTTTTTCCTGAACAAGGAGCGGATTCAACGGTTGAACGAAGCGGGGCTGGAGCACCTGCAGATCAGCATCGATAACGTGATGCCGGACGAGGTGTCGAAGAAGAGCCTGAAGTCGCTGGACGGGCGGCTGGAAATGCTGTCGGAGTGGGCGGTGTTCCAGGTGAACATTAATTCGGTGTTGGGGAGCGGGGTGAAGAATTCGGAAGACGCGCTGAAGATTGCGCACCGGGCGCTGGAATTGGGATTCACCAGCACGGTGGGGATTATTCACGACCACAGCGGGCAACTGAAACCGCTGGTACAAAGAGACCAGGAAATTTTTGAAGAGATCATGACGCTGGGGAAGCGGTCCTTTTCGCGGTTTAACGAATTTCAGCACAATGTGGCACGAGGCCGGGAGCACGATTGGAAGTGCCGCGCCGGATCGCGGTACCTGTATGTTTGCGAGGATGGACTGGTGCACTGGTGCTCGCAACAGCGGGGATATCCGGGAGTGCCGCTGGAGAAATACACGGCGGAGATGCGGCGGCGGGAATTCTACACGCATAAAGGTTGTGCGCCGATGTGCACGGTGAGCTGCGTGCAGCAGGTGGGGATACTGGATAATTGGCGCGCACCGCAGACATTGCAGCCGGAGCCGGCAGCGCCGCAGAGTGAGTTGGTACAGATTGCGAAATCGGGAAGATGAGGATAAGGGCGCAGAGGACCCAAGGTAAGTAAAGGAAGGCGCTGGGCGCGGGAATTCCGCGCCTTTTGTTTTGTAGGTTGTAGGGAGGTGCACCAGAAGGAACGAGGTGGCGTGAAGTGCGTTGACGGTGCGCAAAGGCTCTTCAAGAATAGAGGCATGCCAGCCCCAGCGATTGAGATCGAGAAACTTACAAAGGACTACCCGTACGGATTCCTGAACCTGAAGGAGAGACGGTCGTTGGAAGACCTGACCATGCAGGTCGAGAGCGGAGAAGTGTTTGGATTTTTGGGGCCGAATGGGGCGGGCAAAACCACAGCCATTAAGCTGCTGATGAGGTTGATCTTCCCAACCTCGGGGACGGCACGCATTCTGGGGAAGTCGATTGAAGACGTGTCCATGCACGAGGAGATCGGCTACCTGCCGGAGCAGCCTTATTTCTACGACTATCTGACAGCAGCGGAATTGCTGGAGTATTTCGCGCGGTTTCATAAGCGCACCGCGGCGGACCGGCGAGAGCGTGTGCAGAGGATGCTCAAGAAGGTGGGACTGGAGACCGCCAAAAAGATTCAACTTCGGAAATATTCGAAAGGGATGTTGCAGAGAGTAGGGCTGGCGCAGGCGATTCTGCATGATCCGCAGGTTGTGGTGTTGGACGAACCGATGTCGGGACTTGACCCGTTGGGACGGCGAGAGGTGCGGGACATCATTCTGGAATTGAAGAAGGAAGGCCGGACCATATTGTTCTCGACGCACATTCTGTCGGATGCGGAAATGCTCTGCGACCGCGTTGGCGTGATCGTCGGGGGAAAGCTGCGCGGCGTCGGGGCACCAGGAGAGATGGTGGGTGTTCAGACGCAGGGAATGGAAGTCCTGTTTGAACTCGATGAAACAGGCAGAAATTTTCCACTACTGGCAAAAGCGGCGCGAACTGGTGAGCGATACCGGGTGCAGTTGCAGGAAAGCGAGCTATACCCGGCATTGGAGGAACTCAAGGCATCGGGGGCGCGAATCCTGTCGGTGGCACAGATCAAACCGACGCTGGAAGAATTCTTCATGAACCTCGTCGACGCGGACCGGGCGCAAGCGAATGCGGTGGATGTGAGCGGGAAATGACAAACGTCTGGACGGTAGCGACGAACACGTTCCGGGAAGCAGTGCGGGACCGCGTGTTGTACAACCTGGTGTTCTTCGCGCTGCTGATGATGGGAGCGGCCATTCTGGTAGGACAGATCTCCATTGGAATTGAGGAGAGCGTGATCGTCAGCCTGGGGCTGACGGCGGTATCGGTGATCGGGATATTTATCGCGGTGTTCATCGGAGTGGGGCTGGTCTCGAAGGAGATGGACAAACGGACGTTGTATGCGTTGCTGGCGAAGCCGGTGGAAAGGTGGGAGTTTCTGCTGGGGAAGTTTGCCGGACTGGTGATGACGCTGACGGTAAACACGGGAGCGATGACGGTCGGGTTGTATGTGGCGCTGTGGACGGTAAAGCATCCGCTAACCAGGAGCGACGGGTACGTGGCGGTGGCAGTGTACCTGATCCTGTTGAAGCTGGCGCTGATTGTAGCGCTGGCGATGCTGTTTTCGTGTTTCACGACGCCATTCCTGGCCATCCTGTTCACGCTGGGAATTTACATCGCGGGACTGTTTGCAGTGGAATTGCGCACGATGCAGGCGGTAAATCTGAGCCCATCGACGATGAAGATGTTCAGGGGAGTTTCGTACCTGTTGCCGAACTTTGAGAATTTCAATGTGATGGGAGCAGTAGCACACGGACGAGGGGTGGCGGGGAAACTGGTGTGGATGGACACGTGGTACGCGCTCTTGTATGGCGCGCTGGTGCTGGCTGCGGCGGCAATGATTTTTTCGCGACGAAACCTAAAATGAAATCGAGAGCGATCGCTGGATGGCTGCTGGGGGTCCTGCTGGTGGCGGGATTTCTGGGGGTGTGGCGGCTGCAGATGAGAATCGATGCCGAGCAAAAGGCCGCAGGCACGGAAGTGGATGAACTGGCGATCCGTTCCGGAAGCCTGGCGAAGAAGATGAGTCTGGAATATGCGCCGCTGATGGGAGCAATCTACTGGACGCGCGCGGTGCAGTACTTCGGGGAGAAACGCCGGCTGAGACAGCGGAGCTACGAGTTGCTCTGGCCACTGCTTGATATTACGACGACACTTGATCCGCAGTTGCTGGTGGCCTACCGCTTTGGATCCACGTTCCTGAGTGATAAGGGACTGGGGGCCGGGAGGCCGGATCTGGGAGTGGAGTTGCTGGAGCGCGGATTGAAAGCGAACCCGGACGAGTGGCGGCTCTACCAGGATCTAGGAAACGTCTATTACTTCGACATGAAGGATTATCCGAAAGCGTCGGCCGCGTACGCGGAGGGCAGCAAGAATCCACGGGCATATATCTGGATGAAAGTGATGGCCGCAAAAATAGCGGCGGAGGGCGAATCGCTGGAGACCTCTTATTTTTTGTGGCAGCAGGTGTACGACACGGTGACGGAGCCCACGATCAAGAAGAACGCGGAAGACCACTTGAAGCTCGTGCGAGCGGAAATCGACATGAGAGAGATCAACCGGCTGGCGGATGAATATGAAAAGGAAACGGGACGGCGGGCCACACGGATCAGCGAACTGGTACAAGCCGGCAGGTTAAGAGCGATACCGAGAGATCCCGAGGGCTATGCGTATGTTTTGGGGGAGGGTGGAAAGGCGGAGCTGAACCTGCAGAGTCCGCTTGTGGAATTGATGCTGCTCTACAAGATGTAAAGTCCCGCCACCAGAGGGCCAAAGAACCCGCCGGGTGCCCTTATTCTGTGGAACAAAGAAGGGTCATGCGAGGATCGACCAGGAGTTTGCGGGGGTCGGTTTGGGTGTTGAAGGAGAAGGAGGTTTCGTCACCCGAAGTGACGACATTGCCGAGGAAAACGGCGTGCCCAACGCCGGAGCTGACATAGAGCGGAACTGGGGCAATGAAGGAGCGAGGCACACCGCGCTGATGGAGCTTGCCGCGAACCTGAAAACCTTTCTCGGTGCGATGAGCCGTGAATTCCACTTTGTAATGAGGAATGCCGGTACCGTGGACGTACTGTTGGAAGAACCATTCCATGGAACGCCCGCCTTCCAGGTCCATCTTCGGAGTCATGACGGCTTCGACTTCGCGCTGGAGTTGCTCCGTGGAGAGCGCTTTTTGCGAATATTTGGCCACGAGGGTGTGAAGCAGGGCCGTGAAACGAGCGTCCGGGTCGCGGGAATTGGGCTCGCGAAGCATCTCGCGGAGCATATGGAAGATCCAAGCGCCCTTCGAATAGACCACGACATCATAGGCGTCCGGAGACTTGGAAGACGAGAGACGTGAGCCGACAGTGACCGGGCCGATGTCCGCGGGAGCGAGGTCGGATTCGGGTGCTTTGGTCATAAGGCGCTTGCGGTAACGGGTGAGCCAGGTGAGAAGCGCGTGCTGGGGGGGTTTTTGGGAGTCGGCGAAGAGCATGGCCATGTAAACGGCAAGACCCTCGTCAATCCACTGGTCGCGATAGCTCGACCAGCCGACGAGATTTCCCCACCACTGATGGGCGACCTCGTGGACAGGAATAATATCGGTGAAGGATTCCTGAGAAATGGTGCTGAGGCCGGCGAGCTCCTGGGTTTCCGCAGGGAGAAAAGAGTAGGTGGAAAGATAAAGAAGGCCGGGCCAGCCCTGGCCGAAGGCGCCGGGAATCTGGGAAACCGCGAGATGGCGGAAGGGGAAGAGGCCACAATACTTCTCATAGAAGGTAATAGAAGAGTCCACCTCGCGGGCCAGAGACTTCAGGGCATCGGCGGGGCTGGGAGGAGGGACGGTCAGGACAACCGAAGGCCGGGTGTCGCCAATGGGCACGCGGGGAAAATCCTCGCGCAGGGCGAAGGGCCGAGTGAGGCGGCTGAGAATCGCCTGCTCGAGCAGTTTGTTGGCATAAACGTCGACTGTATGACCGCTGGAGGAGAGAGAAGCGACGGCATATTCTCCCAGATTGAAGCCGGCCTCCGAAAAAGGCCGGTCGGATTTCCAACGAGCAACACGGAAGTCGCCGTCCTCGTGTTCCTCGGATTTTTCCCCAGTTGCGACCAGACGAAGGTGCTTGGGCCAACGAAAGGTCAGGTCATAGGAAGAGAACTCCGCTGCATCGCCGAAATGCGGATACCAACTTCCGCGCGCGCCGACGTAGAGCACCGAATTGCCATAATTCTCGATGACGTTGCCGCGATAGTGGAAACGGAGAGAGAAGGTGTCACCGGAGTGGGGAGGGGCAGGGAGGAAAACAGAAAGGGTATCATCGCCGAGGGAACGCAACTCCTTTTCGGTGAGGCCTTCATTCTGGAAGAAAGGAAGAGTTTCTCCGGAAAGGAGGGAGATGGAATCGACCCGCAGGGAACGAGAGAGCTGGATGAAAAGGATGCTCTCGCTGCCGGAGATGGCCCGGAAGTCAACGGTGGAGTCGCCTTCGATGGAGTTATCGGGACGAATGGTGGTGTTGACCTGGTACCGCAGCGCGGTGAAGTGAGGGGAGGGAGGGGAAAAGCCAGGGAGAGGGTAAGACGTCCAAACATCGTAGTATGTGAGTTTGTCGACGACTCGCGGTTGCCCAATCATGAAATTTTCGAGACGCATCGGGTCCAGAAGAATGTCGAAAGGGCCAGTGAGGATGCCATCAATGGCGGCATGAAAGAAGTGCTGCGGTTCAGAAGAATATCTTTCGATGAGAATACGGTGGGAATGAGTGGGATTGAGACGTTCGAGATTGGGGAGCCAGAGCGCCGCGAAACCAGGGTCGACAGCGGGCTGGACAGAAGAGCGACGCAATTGACCGAGCAGATCTTGGGCAGAATCGTCGGTGAAACGAGCATAGATGGAGACGAATTGCTGGTCCAGAACGGGAGTGCCGAGGAAGCGCGCCAATTGCTGCTTTTCCGTAAGGTCGCGGGGAAGGGCCAGGGTATGGCCGAGGCCGGAAAAGACAAAACCTGTAATGCGGCCTTCGAAGGGTTGAAAGAAGGCGATTTTGCCCTGCTCAAAGGAAAAATGCACGTCGCCCTGACGTAGTTCAATGCGGTCGGCGGGGGAAATCGTGTAAACGCGCTGGGAGTCGACAACCAGGGCGTTGAGAGCGGTAAGGAGGCTGCGGGGAGAATTATCGGCGGCAGACATGGAAGCGGTGAAGGAAGAAAGAAGAAGAAGGACCGCGAGCCGGAACCGCATACAACCAGTGTAGTCACATTCGGCATGAGCGAACAAGGAAGGCGGAACCGCCTGTTGCGGGAAGCTTAAAATAAAAGAATGGCGGGAGAGAGAAAAACGATCCGGACGATGCTGGTCTTCCTAGCGGGGATGTTGGTGTGTGCGACGCCGACGCTTGCGGACAAGATTGTGCTGAAGAACGGGCGGCTGATCGTCGCGAACAACGTGAAGGAGGACGGGGACAAGGTTCGGTATGAAACTTCGGCGGGGGAACTCTCCATCCCGAAAAGTATTGTGGACCACGTCGAAAAGGGCGGCTTGATGCCGATGATGGCATCACCCGCAGAGGCGGCAGCCAATCTGAGCATGGCACTGCCGCCCGCGGAAGCAACGGCAAATGCGGCGGAGATCGACCAGGCCGCGGTGCACGACGGTGCCATCGACCGCGATTACATAGCGCGTCTGGAAGGAGTGGCGCGGGGCGGAAACGCGAGAGCAAGTCAAAAAGCCGCTCTGGCTCACCATGCCGCGGCGCAGTTTGAACTGGCGCACGGAGACGTGGATCACGCACTCAGCGACGAGAAGACGGCGGTCGGATTCGCACCGGAGCAGCCTGTGCTGTTGATGAACGTGGCGTACCTGCATTTGAAGAAGAGCGAGTTCAAGCAGTCGCTGGAATACCTGGAAAAGGCGAAACGCGTGGTGCCGGAAAATGCGGACGTTTATAAGCTGGAAGGCTGGTCGTATTACGGCATGAACCGGCCGGAACAGGCCGTCGAGGCGTGGAAGAAGGCGCTGGCGCTGCGGCCAGATGCGGACACGCAAGCCGCGCTCGACAAGGCGCTGCGGGACAAAGCCGAAGAGGAAAGCTACCGGGAGAACGAAAGCGCGCACTTTCAGTTGAAGTACAACGGAACGGCGGAGCCCGCACTGGCGCGGGAGGTGCTGCACACGCTCGAAGACCACTTTGAGCGCATTGCCTCGGAACTGAACTACACGCCGCCCGAGCCGATTGGCGTGGTGCTGTACACGCAGCAGGGATTTGCGGATATCACGCAGGCACCGGGATGGGTGGGGGCGCTGAATGACGGAAGAATCCGCGTGCCGGTGCAGGGATTGACAAGCGTGGATTCGGAGCTATCGCGGGTGCTGAAGCACGAACTGACGCACAGCTTCATCCAGCAGAAAACGCGCGGACGGGCGCCGACGTGGGTCCAGGAAGGCGTGGCGCAATGGATGGAAGGGAAGCGCAGCGAGCAAAACGCAGGCGTTTTGATACGGGTTTACGATGCGGGGGAGGCGGCGCCGCTGGGGCGGCTGGAAGGATCGTGGATGGGGCTGCCCGGCGATGTAGCGCGGTATGCGTATGCCTGGGCGCTGGCGAATATCGAGTACATCGTGGAGACACAAGGGATGGGAGATGTGGAGCGAATCCTAGACCACATTGCCGAGGGCGGGGCGACGGAACAGGCGCTACGGGATGTGCTGCACGATGATTATGGGGATTTGATGCGGGCGACGACGGAGTATTTGAAGAAGAACTACGGGCGGTAGGGGCAGATCGGCGAAATCGAAATTAGAAAATCGAAATCGACAGTCGCGTCGCGCCGATTCCCGAACCCTAAGTAAGAATCCTTCGGATCCGCAAATTTCCCTTGCACCGCTGACTTGGCGGAAAGGCCAGCCGGTATAAAACAACAGGACTAAGTTGTGGCGAGAAGAGAGGCCAGGAGGGCGGCGCGCTGGGGCATGGTCTTGGCGATGACGTGTTCGTGGGGTGAATGCGCGCCATCGCCGATGGCGCCGAGGCCGTCGAGTGTGGGAACGCCGAGAGCGGCGGTGAAATTTCCATCGGAACCGCCGCCGGCTGCGGCCTCACCAAGAGTGAACCCTAACTGTTTCGCAATGGACCTGGCATGAGCGAAAAGAGCAGCGCTGTGTTTGCGCTCGAGCGGAGGGCGATCGAAGCCACCGCGAACTTCGAGCTTTGCTCCGCGATGGATGGGCTTGAGGGAGTGGATGCGCTTTTCGAGGGTGCGCATGTCGGAAAAGCGCCAGGCGCGGAGGTCAACGGTGGCTTTGGCGCGCTCGGCGATGACGTTGGTGCGGGAGCCGCCCTCGATGATGTCCGCGTTGATGGTGACCCCGCGGCGGAGATTGTTCCACTTTTCGATGCGGGTGATTTGCGCGGCGAGTTCGTGGATGGCGTTGACGCCCTTTTCGGGTTCGAGGCCGGCGTGAGAAGCGCGACCGTGAACGATTAGTTCAGCAGTGCCGACGCCTTTGCGCGAAGTCTTCAGCAGACCGCGAGGCCCCAGAGCCGGCTCGACAACAAAGACGGCGTCGCTGCGGCGTGCTTCCGATTCGATCAGGTCGCGGGAGGATGCGCTGCCAATTTCTTCGTCCGAGGTCCAAAGAAAGACAATGTTGTTCCGGACCGGGAGTTTCAACTCCTGTAGCGCTTGGAACGCAAAAAGTGCCTGGACGATGCCAGCTTTCATGTCGAAGGTGCCGGGGCCGTAGACTTTGCCGGCAGAAACGCGGAAGGGCATGCGGGTGAGAGAGCCCGAGGGGTAGACAGTGTCGTAATGGCCGAGGACGAGCAACTGGCGTGTGGGACGAGAAGTGGCGGGA
>OCOJ01052971.1_pt1 | contig 14019 bp, 14 predicted proteins | sample 1539251 | NCBI WGS metagenome assembly OCOJ01 (sample SAMN01911457, study PRJEB22624) | soil metagenome | biome: Soil | place: Malaysia | collected 2012-04-30 | depth RA_metagenome m | reverse complement strand
ATTTATTACGCTCTCGAAAGCCCGGATCGTCCGTAGTTCCTGAGCGCGGCATCAGCAAAATTAGCGGCCATCGCGTGAAGCGATGGCCGTTTCATTTTACGGGAGGTGCGGCGCCCCGTTCACAACGCCGCGATCACGTCGATTTCCACCAGCGCATCCTTTGGTAGGCGCGCCGCTTGCACCGTCGAGCGCGCCGGAGGTGCGGTCATGAAATAACGCGCGTAGGTTTCGTTCATCGCCGGAAAATCATTCATGTCCTTCAGGAAAACTGTCGTTTTCACCACATGATGCAACGAAACGCCCGCCGCTTCCAAAATGGCCTTCAAGTTTTCAATCACCCGTTCCGTTTGCTGCCGGACATCGGCACCGACGAATTCTCCGGATTGCGGGTCCAAGGCGATCTGGCCGGACACGAACAGAAACCCGTTTGCCCGGATGGCTTGGGAATACGGTCCGATCGGTTTGGGGCCCTTCGCAGTCAAAACGACGTCTTTCATGAGTTTTCCTCCCTGAGCGTGGAGGGCAAATTAGCAAATCCAGATGCCAAAGCCCGGATTCAGCGCGTCCTGCGGCCCTTCACCCGCACGAACCCGGTATTCGAATGATTGCGCACTGCTTCGCGCTGGGCAATGAAGGCCTCTGCCTGCTGGCCGGAGAGGCCTTGATTGACCGCCTCGAGAATCTGTTTTTCGCTCATACCCGTGTTCTTGAGCCGCCCGATCTGCTCGCTGGTCAAGGTGGGCAGGCCCTGGATTCGGCGGTGAATGATCGTCTGAACCGTGGCGTTGGAAAGGCCAATCAGTTTTAACGTCACCGCCTCGCCGCTGAGAATATCGATCTGATCGGATTGCGCCAACTCCAGGATCTGCGCATCCGTATACCCGGCCCGCGACAAATCGATGGCCGCATTGGCGCTCGTAAAATCGTGGTGATGATCCCGGGCGGCCTTGAGCAGGGCCAGGCAAAATTCATCCGAGGCGTTTGCCTGTTTCAGTTTCGTAAGCTGCGCAATTTCTGTGTCACTGGCCTTGTATTTCTTGAGTTCCGCCAGGCTGGAAGACCACATGCCCGATTGGTCCAGCGCACTGTAGTCCGTCTCGGAATGCTTTTGGCATCCCGCCAGGACTAGCAAACACACGCAGAGAGATTTCAGCGATTGGCGCATACCCCCATTGTAAGAGGAGCAACCCTCTGATTCGTTTCCTGTGCTTTGCTGGATACCGGACGAAAGGACAAGGCGAAGACGCGGCGACAATCCCCAAGCACCGCCTCCGGCAGAATGTGGATCTTCAGAGCTGGTAAATCCGCTCCACTCCGTACACCCCGTTGACGCGCCGGATATTCGTCAGGATTGTCTCCAATTGCCGCTTGTCCGTAATTTCCAGGCTCGCTTCCACACGCGCATTTTGCCGGTCCGGCCGGCTTTCCAGTGTCCGGATATTCGAGCCTGCGCCGCTGATGACTGCGGTGATCTCCGCAAGCAATCCGGGGCGATCCTTGGCACGAATCAGGAGTTCCACCGGGAAAGTGGCAGAACTGCCGTCGCCCCACTCCACCGAAATGCGCCGCTCGGTCTGGTACAGAAGATTCTGCACGTTCGGGCAAGTTCGTGTGTGCACGGCGACTCCGCGGCCGCGCGTCACGTACCCCACGATGTCGTCTCCCGGAATCGGATTGCAGCATTTGGCGCGAAACACCAGCAAGTCGTCATGCCCCTTTACGATCAGCGGCGCTTCTCCAAAACCCAGCATGCGCTTGACGGTTTTGACCAGCGTCGGCTTGGCTTCTTCCTCCGGCTTCTCCTGCTCCTTGCCTGGCTCGCCAAAATAGCGCGTCAACACCTGCCGCGCCGAATATTTTCCGAATCCCACAGCCGCAAACAGGTCTTCCACTTTCGAAAGCCCGTACTCGGCGCTCAGTTTTTGCAGGTCTTCCGCGGGAATCTTCTTCAGGCCTTTCGGGAAATTGCGCGATTCGTTCTCCAGGAGCCGCCGCCCCATTTCTGTGGCCTCTTCGCGCTCCTGTGTGTTGATAAAATGCCGGATTTTGCTTTTGGCGTGAGAGGATTTGACGAAGCTCAGCCAATCGCGGCTGGGTTTGTGCCCTTTTTGCGTGAGGATTTCCACCACGTCGCCGCTGACAATTTCGTGCCGCAGGGAAACCATCTGGCCGTTGACCTTGGCTCCCACGCATTGGTTTCCCACTTCCGTGTGCACCGAATAAGCAAAGTCGACCGGCGTCGCTCCCTTCGGTAGTTCCAGCACGCGCCCCTTCGGCGTGAACGCGTACACTTCCACTGGCCCCAGATCCACCTTCAGCGTGGTCAGAAATTCGCCGGGCTCCTGCAACTCCTGCGACCACTCGATCAATTGCCGCATCCAGGTGATGCGTTGGTCGTCATCATTTGAAACCGGCCGGCCATCCTTGTACTTCCAATGTGCCGCCACGCCTTCTTCCGCAAGACGGTGCATTTCCTGCGTGCGAATTTGCACCTCGAATGGCTGGCCGCCGTGGATAACCGTGGTGTGCAGCGACTGGTACAGATTCGGGCGCGGCATGGCGATGTAATCCTTAAATCGGCCAGGCACAGGGCGCCAGATGTGGTGCACCACGCCCAGCGCGGCATAGCAATTGCGCTCCGAATCGGTAATCACGCGGACCGCCAGCAAATCGTAAATCTGGTCGAGGCCCCGTTCCTGCCGAGCGATTTTGCGGTGCAGCGAGTACAGCCCCTTGACGCGCGCTTCCAACTCCGCCGGGATGCTGTTCTCCACCAGCCTCGTCCGGATGGTGTTCTGCACCTCTTCCAGGAAGCGCTTGTGCAACGGCGCCTTTTCCGTCACTTCCTTCTGCAGTGCGAAATACGCGTCCGGCTCCAGATAACGGAAGGAGAGGTCTTCCAGTTCTCCCTTGATCAATGCCATTCCAAGCCGGTGGGCGATCGGCGCATAAATATCCATGGTCTCTCGGGAGATGCGCTGTTGTCTCACGGAGTCGAGATATTCCAGCGTGCGCATGTTGTGCAGGCGATCGGCAAGCTTGACCATAACGACGCGAACGTCGTTCACCATCGCCAACAGCATCTTGCGCACGTTTTCCGCCTGGCGCGCTTCAGGAGCCATCATATTCAGCCGCCCGATCTTGGTGACCCCCTCAACGAGCCGCGCCACCTCTCCGCCGAACCGTTCTTCGAGCCGCGAGAGTGGAAACTCTGTATCCTCGATGACGTCGTGGAGCAGGCCCGCCGCCAGAGTGGTGGCATCCAGTCGCATGTCCGCCAGGATATGTCCCACTTCGAGTAAGTGCATGATGTACGGATCTCCGGAACTCCGGAACTGGTCCCGGTGCCGCTCTGCGGCGATGTCAAAGGCTCGCCGCACCAACCAGGGATCTTCCGACGGCCGATTCGTGCGCAGTTTTTCCAGGAGTTCTTCCAGGCGGGCGTTGATCTGGCGCTCGGTACGGTCGCGGTTGAAATTCAGCGGCAAATTCGCGTATGAGCCCATAGCCTAGTTTACGCTCCCTATCTTCGGAGAGAAAGAGGCCGTGCCTCACGCCAACACCCCTTTCCGTCCCCGGGCACAGCTAGAAAAAGTCATCGCGAAAAACCAAAGGCCCCAGCAACAGCCGGGACCCTTCGAAATTGTCCTTGAGGGAGGCCGTCAGGAAGGCTGCTGCGGCTGTTCCGCGCGCTTCTGTTTGATCTCCTTGACCTTATCGAGCAGGTCATCCGCCTGCCTGGTCAGGGCATCGCGCTCCGCGCTCGATTCCACCATGTCCGCTTTGCGGCGGTACAGCAGGTTCAGGTAAGTCATGGCGTCATCATAGTCAGGCTTGAGTTGAATGGCTGTCTGAAGACTCTTGATGCCTTCGTCCACCATTGGCTGGTACTTCTCCGTGTACTCTTTGCGGACGTCGGGTGGCAGGGGGTCCGTATCCTTCACCTGCTTGTTGATGTGCGCCCTGTTGTAGTCGGCCCGCATTTCGCTATTGCCGCGATACGACAACGCCCAATCAATCACGCCAACGGAGTAGTACGGCGCGGGGTCCTGAGGCTTCAGGGCAATATGCTTTTCGTGGTAGGACTTGGACTCCTCAAATTTCTTGGCGTCAAAGGGCTGGCCAGCCATCTGGTAAAGAATCGAGGCCAACCCATCGATGGCGCTCAGATTGTCCGGGGCCTTCTCGAGCACGCTCCGGTATTCGGCGGCGGCTTCCTGCCCGTGCCGCAAATTTTCATCTGAGGGAGCGCCGGGGATGTACTGGCTGGCGTACGCGGTGGCGAGATAGAGACGCGCATTCAGCAGATCGGGGTCAAGTGCCTTGGCCTGTTTAAAATCTTCAACAGCAGCGTCGAATTGGGCGTTCTTGAAGGCCGAAACACCCTTATTGAGAAGGTCGCGGGCGCGCAGCTTGTTGCAACCGGAAACGCCGGCGAGGAGAACGATCATCACCACCAGAGACACAACATGGCTGAGAATTCGGGAGAACCGCGAGAAGTTCTCCCGTGAAACTGTTTCTTGATTCATGGAGGCATCCATCCCTGAGTTGCGTCGCCCCGGTCCATTTGGGGCGGGCGCGTGGATTCACTTCCGCCCTATAGGGGCCATTCCATCATGTTCAGCGATTTTTTTCCAGTTCTGAACTCAGCAGGCCCACAGGGGATACGCCTGCAACATGCATGAGGTCTAAGACCTGGGCAACCGCCTGAAACTCGAGAGAACGGTCTCCCTGCAAAAAAGCAACGCGATGAGCACGCCGAGCGAAGATTCGTTGGAGACGATCGCGCAATTCATCGAGCTGTACTTCCGACCCATTAATCCGAACCGTGCCATCCGCAGCGACCTGAACGATGATGGTCTCCGGTGCATCCTGGGGAACCGGCTCGCTTACCCTTCGTGGCAAGTTCGCCTGCAGTCCCATCTGCCGGTGTGGAATGATCATGAAGATCACCAGCAGGACCAGCAGAATATCGATCAGCGGGACCACATTGGCTTCGCACAGGGTCCCGCGTCTACCGCTTCGACTTCCCATGAGTCACCTCGCGGCCACAATTGGCTCCCGGCGAGGTGGGCTCTCACTTCCCGCGAGAACAGCGGTGAATCCTTACTGCCCGGCCTCGAGTTTGGCGGTGATCAGGCCAACTTTATCGATTCCGGCGCCCTTCATGATATCAATCGCGTGCGCGACGTCCATGAACAGCACGTCATGGTCGCCCTTCACGAAGGCCACCTTCTCGGCGCGGTCCTTGAAAATCTGCTCCATGCGCGGACCGAGAGTCTCCCAGGTTGTGTCTTCCTGGTTGATCTTGAGCTTCCCGCCCATCATGACCTGCACGACCACGGTCTTGTTCTCGAGTTCCTGGTTCTGCTGCTGGTTGGGCGAAGGCTGCGGCACCAGTGCGTCCAACCCCTTGGGCGTCAGAGGCGTGATAACCATGAAGATGATGATGAGCACCAACAGAATGTCGATCAGGGGCACGATATTCGGCGAAGCCATCGATCCATGACCTTCTCCAACTTCCATCCCCATTGCAAATTCTCCTTTAGCCGCTGCGTCCTGTTCTCCGGGAGCGGGCCGCGCCGGGTGGGAGCCGGCGCGGATTCCATCAACTCAGCAAACGAATGACGTCAACGACAAACGAACGCGCTGCCCTCAGTCGCCAGCCTTAACCGGCGTCTGCGGCTTGCCTGGTTGTTTGACCCTTTCTGTCAGCAGACCTAGAGAGTCCACGCCCGCTGAACGAATCTCGTCCACGGCGGCGACGACGTCTCCATACTTGGCCCGCGCATCGCTCTTTACATACACGGTCTTGTCCAGTTTGCTGACGAGGCGGTCCTTGATCTGACCGGTGATTTCTTCCTTGGTGATCTTGGTGTTGCCCAGATAAAGCGTGCCATCCCGCGTTACGGCCACGATAATGGCATCGTCCTTGTCCGCGTCCTGCATTTCCCGCGGATCTGTGACCTGGGCCAAGTCTACCGAAACGCCTTTCTGCAACATGGGTGTGACCACCATGAAGATGATCAGCAACACCAGCATAATGTCGGCCATCGGGATCACGTTCGGGGCCGACATCTGCGGTCCAGCTACTGGCTTGTACGCCATGGTCTACCTCTTGCGGCTTATTTCTTCGCGCCGCGGCGGAGAATGAAGTAGTTGATCAACTCCATGGAGGAGTTGTCCATCTCGACGTCAAATGCTTCCACCTTGTTGGTGAAGTAGTTGTACGCCCACACCGCCGGCACTGCCACCAGCAACCCGAACGCCGTGGTCACCAGCGCCTCCGCGATACCGCCGGCAACCGCGGACAAGCCCGTTGCCTTCTGCGTCTGGATGCCCTTAAACGCGTTCAAGATGCCCACCACCGTCCCGAACAGTCCGACGAACGGAGCCGTCGAGCCGATTGTGGCCAGCGCCGAAAGCCCGCGCTTCATTTCCGCATGAACGATCGCCACCGAGCGCTCCAGACCGCGCTTGGCGGCTTCGATCACTTCCGCATCCGACACCTGTTGCGATGCGGACTGGAATTCGGAAAGGCCCGTCGCCACGACCTTGGCGATGTGGCTCTTTTTGTTCCGCTCGGCGATAGCGATCGCTTCATCCAGCTTGCCATCTTTCAGCGCGCCCGCCACCTGCTGCACGAACAGCCGCGACTGCTTCCGCGCGTTGTTGTACATCAGGAACCGGTCGATCATGACGCCGAACGAATAGACGGAAAGGATGAACAGAATCACCACGACGATCTTGGCGAGAAGACCCATCGTGGCCCACATGGACCGGAGGTCCCACTGACTCCCGGCCTCCTGAAGCCNATGCTGCGTAGACAAATACAGTTGCTAACATTCGTTTGCTCCTTATTTCCGAGTGGCCCCTGCGGACAGGAACCAGCACGTCTGTGGTTTCAACCTTTTACTCGGACCGGCGCGCTGGTCCCACGTTCCCCCGCGCCGGCCCGTTGCACTACTGAGCTAGAGAGAAAATCACGTCGATTTCGGTGTCCACTTCCACCGGGTCGCCGTTCAGCAGTGTCGGCTGATAGCGCCACTGCCTCACCGCGTCCAGGGCCGATTGCACCAGCAACGGATGGCCGGTGATCACCTGCAACTGCTGCACCATGCCGTCCTTGCCGATGATCGCGTGGAGCTTCACCGTGCCGCTGATGCGTGTCTGTCGCGCCAGTGGCGGATAGATCGGCTGAACCCGGTTGACCAGCTTCGCCGCTTGCACTGCGCCGCCCACTCGCGTGCGACTTACGTTCGGCTTCGGTGGCGGAGGTGGCGCACCGCCCGCACCGCCAATCACGCCGCCAATCACGCCACCCATGGAGCCACCGGCCACGCCACCCGGCACGCCACCGGCAATTCCTGCCCCCATATCGGGCGGCATTTCTTCTTCCTTGATAATGTTCACATTTTTCGGGATCACCTTTGGAGCCACGAGTTTGCCGGCCTCCATCAAATGGGCCACCGGTTTGATGTGTACGATCTGTGCCGGAGCCGGAGGCGGAGGAGGTGGAGGAGGAGGCGGGGGCGCCAGCAATATCGAAGACATCAGCGTCTTCGGCAGCGCTTCCGTATAGATCAGTGGTATCAGGATGAGAATCGCGAGGAAGCCGACTTGAAGCACCATGGACAGCACGACTGTCCAGGGCTTGTTCGTCTTCTTGTTCTTCGCATTCGAAACTACCATTTCTTCAAACATGTATTGCGACTACCTCCTCCCGGCGGTTACGAGTCGCGGTTGTCCGCCCTCGGCGCTTCGGGTCTTGTTTCCGGCTGCGGTTCCGGTGCCTGCTGCAACGCTTTGTCCCCGCCAGCGATTCCAGGCGACGACCAGCGGTGCAGCAATACCAAAACTGGAATACGTTCCTACTACTATCCCCACCACCAGGGCGAAGGCAAACGCCCGCAGCACCTGGCCGCCCATCAGGAACAGGACGAGCACGGTGAGGAAGGTCAATCCGCTGGTCAGGATCGTCCGCGAGAGCGTCTGATTGATCGACTTGTTGACGACCTGCGCGAACGGCTCCTTCCGCAACAGCCGGTTGTTTTCCCGGATGCGGTCGAAAATGACGATGGTGTCGTTCATCGAGTAACCAACCAAGGTCAACAGCGCGGCTATAACCGTCAGCGAAATTTCAAATCCGAAAATCTTGAACAGCCCCAGGGTTATCAGCACATCGTGAAATACGGCCAGGACCGCCGCCAATCCGAAAATGATCCGGTCCGTAAACCGCAAAACGAACCCAACCACTCCCTTGCCTGCCCAGCCGCTTGCTCCGCCAATTTGCCCACCGTAGAATCGGAAGGCAATATATACCAGCATGCCTGCCAAAGCATAGAGGGTAACTCGTATCGCCTGCAGGCGGAGCTCCGCGCCCACCTTCGGCCCCACAATTTCCACGTTGCGGATCGCGAACGGCGCCAGTGAGTAGTTTTCTTTGATGGCGGAAACTACCGCTGGGGTCATCCCTTCCACCTTCGCGAGGTCATCGAGATTGGTCAGTACTCCACCCTTGTCTTTATCGCGGAAAGCCAGCAGGGTTTTCGCCAACTGCTGGTACTTGTCACCGGCACTAATGGAAAGCCCCAGCGGATCCCTTTGCGCAAGGAAATTAGCCAAAGCGGAGGGCGTGGTGGAATTAAAGTCAGGTTTGGATGAGCCGGTCACTCCGTAGGTAGCATTTAGCGCCTTAAGTACCTTGGCTTTGCCTTCGTCAAGAGCCTGGTCCGCCTGCCCGGTCTGCTCGACAAAGATCAGCACCTCATTCGCACTCGGGTTGGCAATGTCGCTGATACCTTGGATCTCGCTGGTCCCCAATCCTTGCTCGCGGAGCCCGGCGCGCAGCTTGTCAATGTTGGGAGGCTGGGCGAAGCGCACATCCACGTTGGTGCCACCCCGGAAATCGATCCCGTACTTGATTCCACCTTTGAAGTAAATGGCGGACCAGCCAATGAGCAACAAAAGTCCGCTTAGGGCAAAGAAATACTTGGCCTTGCCCATCCAGTCGATGTTGGGCTGTTTGAAGAGCTCGATCATTCGGTTTGGTACTTCCCTTCTTTAGACTCCAGCGGGTTCCGCTTTGTTCCCGGCACCGAACGTACCGGTACCTGTACCCGGGAGCCTTCGCTAAATGCTCAATTCCGCCTGCCGGTCCATCTTCGTCAGGTGGTACTGGAAAATCGCCTTGGACACGTAAATCGCCGTAAACACGTTGGCAATCAGACCAATCGTCAAGGTCACCGCAAATCCCCGGATCGGGCCGGTGCCAAAAATGAACAGGAAGAAGGCCGAAACCACGGTCGTAACGTGCGTATCGATGATCGTCAGAAACGCCTTATCGAATCCCGCATCCACCGCTGCCGACGAGGACTTCCCGTTCCGCACTTCTTCGCGAATGCGCTCGAACACCAGTACGTTTGAATCCACGCCCATACCGATCGTCAGGATGACTCCCGCGATACCCGGCAGGGTCAGCACCGCCCCAAACATGGCTAACGCGGCTAGCAGGATCACCAAGTTCAGGATCAATGCCAGCACCGCGTTCACCCCGGAAAGGCGGTAGTAGAACACCATGAATAACATCACCACCAGCAAGCTCAGAATGGATGCCTGCACCCCGTGGCGAATGGAGTCCGCGCCCAGCGACGGCCCCACGGTCCGCTCTTCCAGATACTTGATCGAAGCCGGCAAGGCCCCGGCGCGCAGCACCAGCGCCAAGTCATGTGCGGATTCCTGGCTGAAATTGCCGTCAATTCGGCCAGAGTCATCGATGCGGCTCTGAATCACCGGCGCCGAGTACACCCGCTTTTCCAGCTCAATCGCCATCTGCCGGCCGCGGTTCTGTTCCGTAAAAGGCCCGAACCGGCGTGCCGCTTCGCCCGAAAGCGTAAAGTTGATTTGCCACTGGCCCGGCATGTCGGTGTTCCGGTTTTCTTGGGCGCTCCGTAGGTCGCGCCCAGTGACAACCGGCGTGCGGCTGAGCACATACCAAACCTCGCCGGTCTCCTGCGGGTTCTGTGTGTTCCTCGATTCAATCCTGCCTTTCACAATCTCGGTGTTGGGCGGCAGGATGCCGCCGTGCGCCGCCAGCGCCGCGGCTTCGGAAGGATAAGGATTTGGATCTTCCACGAGCTTCAGCTCGAGCTGGCCGCCCGCTTGAATCACCTGCTTGGCGCGGGAGGGATCCCCCTCGCCCGGGAGTTGCACCAGAATTTCATTGTCCTTGCGGCCGTGCAATTGGATGGTCGGCTCGGTCAGACCCAGCGCGTTGATGCGGCGCTCGATGGTCTCGAGCGACTGCTCCATCGTGGTTTCCTGGATGCGCGCCAGGGTGCTCGGCCGCATGGTAAGCAAGTACCCGTTGATTTCGCCTGGTGCCGGGCTGAGTTCCCAGACACCCTCGTACTGGTCGTGGATTAAATCGCGGAAATCCGAAATCTGGTCGGTGGCGATATTGCGAACAATAAGGTGCGTGTCATCGACGCGTCGCGCTTCTTCATAGTGAATGTTCTTCGTGCGCATCGCGGTCGTCAGACGGTCCAGCGTCTGGTCCGTCTCCTGCGCGATCGCTTCCTGCACCTGCACCTGAAGAATCAGGTGCGTGCCCCCCTGCAGGTCCAGCCCCAGTTTGATCTGGTGCGTGAAATTGTCCTTGATTTGGGCCAGCGACGTCGGGAAGGCTGGCAGTCCCAAAATAAAATAAACGGAGACGATAACGACCCCAACAATAAACAGTACTTTCCACTTCAGATTGGGATTCATGGTCAGATGATCTGGCGCGGCGGCGCATCAGCCGGGATGGAATTACTTGGCATCTTCGGATGCCTCCACCTGGCCAATTGCCGCTCGCGAAACTCGAATTTTAACGTTGTCGGCGATCTTCAAAATGATGGTGTCGCCGTCGATACCATTGATAGTGCCGTAGATTCCCGAGGTGGTGATGACCTTGTCGCCGTTCTTGATGGCGCCGAGCATCTCCTGCACCTTTTTGCGCTGCCGCTGCTGCGGCATGATCACCAGAAAATACATGATGCCGAACATCAACAGCAGGGGGAGAAGAAATCCGCCAAGTCCGCCGGCGCCGCCAACCTGCCATAGGAGAATTGTTGCAAAATACATGACCGCCGTTTTCTACCGTACCCTTTCCGAACCTTCCTTTATCTCAATCTTAGTCCTAAACGCGCCCAATTTCCGGCGAATGGAGAAAAACCCGCCAAGAGCGGATTTTCCCGCTTCCCCTTCCCCGCCCCATTCTCCTCCTGAGACTCGACCTGTCGCGGGTTGCCGGAGCGCCACGGTTGCACCCCGAGCGCCGGGCGCTTCGCCTCAGGCTGGGCCCGCCACATAGCGGACGCGCAGCTCTGTCGCGAAATTTGCGAGCTGTCCAAAAGTAATAGCCTCTCGAACTTGCCGCATTATGTCAAGGTAAAACTGTACGTTGTGGTGGGTCGCGAGGATGGACGCCGTGATCTCTCCCGCAGCAAACAAGTGCCGAAGATAGGCGCGTGTGTAGCGCCGGCACACTGCGCACGTGCACCGCGGGTCGATCGGCCGCTGGTCTTCTATATATCGCGCATTCTTGATGAGCACGCGGCCTTCGCTCGTGTACAGGCAGGCATGCCGCGCCGCCCGCGTTGGCAGCACGCAATCCATCATGTCGATCCCGCGCGCCACGTAATCCGCAATCTGCTCAGGGCGTCCCACGCCCATCAGGTACCGCGGTTTCTCTTTCGGCAAAAGCGCGGTTGCCTCGGCAGCCATTTCACAAGTCATCTCGTGCGGTTCGCCGACTGCCAGCCCTCCCACTGCGTAGCCCGGAAATTCCAGGTCCACCAGTTGCCGCGCGCTCTCCCGCCGCAAATCGGCGAATGTTGCTCCCTGCACAATTCCAAATTGCCATTGCGGCGGATTTCCGTTGCGCGCGGCGTATTCCAGAAAGTATTTCCGGGCGCGTTGTGCCCACTTCGTCGTTCGTTTTAGCGCCGCTTCCGCAACATCCCGCGGCGCCGGCGTTTCAATGCATTCATCGAGGACCATCGCGATATCCGAGCCCAGCGCCAACTGAATCTCCGCGGCCTTTTCTGCTGTCAGTAAATGTTCGGAGCCATCCAGGTGGGAACGGAAGCACACTCCCTCATCCGTAATCTTGCGCAGGTCAGCCAGGCTGAACACCTGGTAGCCGCCCGAGTCCGTCAGAATTGCCTTCCGCCATGACATGAACGCGTGCAGCCCGCCGAGTTTGCGGATCAGTTCGTGTCCCGGCCGCAAATAAAGATGGTAGGTGTTTGCAAGAATGATGCTCGCGCCGAGTTCTTCCAGAGCATCCTGTGTAAGGCCTTTGACCGTCGCCGCCGTGCCCACGGGCATGAACACCGGCGTCTCGACCACCCCATGCGGCGTGGTCAGCCTTCCGCGCCGCGCTCCGCTCGGATCGCTTTGCAGAACTTCAAACGAGAAACTCACCGCCCCAGTGTATCAGGAGAAGATAAACGCAAATCCCATGCGGCAAATAACCCAGACCGCCAGGAGGCCGAAAGCAATCGTGAACGACTTCCCGCCCTTCAGTTTTTTTGGATTGACGGCGGCAAACCCAATCGCAATCAGTAGTGTGATCCAGATAACGAAAATATCTACGTTCTTCGCCAGTGCCACCAGCCATTTGGCCGAATCCTCCGGCAGAAAGGCCGCCAGATTTGTGGCCACTGGGTTATCCAGGTCCAGCGTGCCCGGAGGCTTCAACAACAACACCACCAGAAACAGGATGTTGCCAATGATGACCGGAACAAACGCGTGCGACACGACCCCGAGCGCTGTTTTGTAATTGACGTTTGCTCCCGCGAATAAATTGTAGCCGCCCAACATGATTCCCGAGACAATCAGCACGACCACCACCGGCGCAGGAATCCCGAAAACATACGCGGTATAGGGCGCGATTTTCGCACCGGCCTCAATCTGTTTTTCCTTTTGGTCGGCACTGAGCTGTGATGCGCGCGAGCTCTTTTCGATTTGCTGGCTCATGTATTCCCGCCAGTTCATCTTTTGATTGATCCCCACGGCGACGACTGCGCCCAGAACCGCAAGTATAAGAATCGGCAAGAGGCAACTGGGCTTCCGTGCGATATCTTCAAAGGTTGCCTTCGGCGAAAAAAGCACGCCAATGACCCGGCCAACCGCGGAGATCGCAGCGCGCGGCTCCGCCACTGGCGCGGGCGTGGGTTCAGGTGCAGGGGTGGTTGCCATACAGGACTCCTTCAGCTCGGCATTGCAGGGAACCGCTTCCGGACTTGCTACGCGTATTCTGAGGGAAAAATATCACACATGCCGGGTTGCGGGTAGCTCCGGCACAGCCGCCAGCAGTTCCCGCGTGTACTCCGACGTGGGCTCGCCAGTAACCGGGTCCGCAGGCATGCACTCTTCCACTCTTGCACTCTTTTCCCAGTTTTTACTTACGCCAAACCCTTGTTCCCGCTTCGCACAATCTCCACCGGCTCCCCTAAACTGTCTCTATGCGCACCGTCACCTGCCCCCGCTGCGGCTCCCCTGTTCCCCTGCGTCGTTTCTTCAGCATGACGAACAAGCCCTTCTGCGCCCGCTGTGGCTGGAACCTGGATCGCGCCGAACTTGCGCTCGCCAGCAAAAGCACCATCGTAAAGTTCATCCCCATCGGAATCGCTGCTGTTGCATTCTTCATCTTCTTCACTGCCTCCCGAGCCGACATGCCTTTCATTTTCATTGTCCCAGCGCTTTTTCTGTTGATTGCTCTCACTCCCGTATGGAGCTACTACTCCACGCGCAAGGCCATCGCCGGGGCCAAACTCACCGCGGACTCCAGCTTGGCTCTGGCCCAACTGCCACTCGACCCTTCACTCCAGATGCTCCAGTCTCTGCCGCGCCCGCGCCGCGTGCGCTTCCGTTTCGCAGGGGGCATCGCCGTAGCAGCGATTGGCGTTGTTTTCATGATTGCCGGTGTATTGATCGCCTTTTTGGCCCTCTCGCGCGTAAACCGGCCGCACC